>Ga0181517_10004778_pt1 | contig 12168 bp, 9 predicted proteins | sample PEATcosm2014_Bin_31_FD_119748 | JGI IMG/M metagenome (GOLD analysis project Ga0181517, IMG submission 119748) | Peatland microbial communities from MTU Mesocosm Facility, Houghton, MI, USA - PEATcosm2014_Bin01_30_metaG | ecosystem: Environmental > Terrestrial > Soil > Wetlands > Peat | place... | reverse complement strand
GTCTCCGCGCACCTGCTCCAGCCCCGTCTGCCCCGCCGCGCACGGCGTATCCTGCCAGTCCGCGCTGGCATACGTCAGTGGAGGTTCTTTCAACGCCGTTCGGCACGTAATCAAGGCTTGATGAAAGTACTTCCGGCTGCACACACCGTACTCCGCCGCGCTCACATCGCCCAACGGCATCGCCATGCGCACCGACTTCATAGCCTGCAGCTCAGTCAGCGCAAAGCTCAGTTCGATCGTCACCGGCCCCGTCTTCAGCCGGTCGTAGATCGCGCGCGGAATTTTGAACCCATCGTGCGTCCTCAAGCTCGTCGGCACAAACTTCTCCGGATAGAACTCGCTCGTGTTCTCGCTCCACACATATCCGTCCGCACCCGTGATCGTCACCCTCGGATACGCCCCCGCAATCACCGCCCGGTCCGCCGCCATCCCCGTTATCCGAATCGGAATCCGCACGCCCACCGGGTCCTCGCCCTTCGATACATACAACGGGTGCTTCTCGTCCGGAGCATACGTCAGTTCCACCGGCGGCGGCGCGTCCGCAGCCAGCGGCGCATAGGTGGGATCGCTAAATGGATGCGCCGGCCCGCTGCCGTGCGCCGTCAGCAGCACCAGCGCGGTCAGCGCCACCGGCAGAGCCAGCAATATCGCCCGCGAGATCGCCGTCCGCCGCCGTGCGTACTGCACCACAATCGCTATCGCACTCACCGCCAGCAGCAGCAGAGCAATCGGCAGTTGCGAATGGTGCCCCGTCGAGACCAAATCGCGGCTGGGCAGGAACGGATCGCCGATCGCCACGAAGATCAAGCTCCCCAGCATCGATCCGCCAATCCCAAGCGACATATGCATCGTAATCACGAACACCAGCACAGCCACGCCCAGCACCACCCCCAGCAGCGTCAACGTCATACGCGCAAAGTCCGCCGTCACCGCCGCAATCGCCATCAGCGGCAGCACCACCATCCCCACAATCAGCAGCAGGTTGAACGCCAGCCCTCCCGCCGACGCCACCGGATTCAGTCCCGCCCTCAGCAGCAGCAGGCACTGCGCCATCACCAGCGGCGCCACCACAAACGCCGCTACAAACAACGCCTTCGCGCCCAGCAGGCTCTTCCATTCATACGGCCGCGTCAGCCAGAACTGCCGGTCGCCTACCAGCCCCTCCGCATGGACTGCGCGCATCGTCAGCATCACCCAACTGATTACCAGCAGCACGTCCAGCCCGCGACTCATCATCAGGACGTCCATCATGCGGTTGTTGTTCGCGCCCCACACTGTCTCCGCCGGCCCATTCCACTGCATCGGAAGCACAATCACCAGCGCCGCCGCTATCGTCAGCGACACCGCAATCTCCAGCCAAAACTGTCGCGCATCCTTGCGAAATATAGATAACACTTGCTTCATACTTCACTTCCCCTCGGTCCGGCGGCCTATGTCGGATGTACCTCGACCGGAAGCTGTATGTTCGTCAGCGTCATGTCGCTCTGCGTGCGGTTCACCAGGTGATATTGCGTCACCGTCATCGGGTTGCCCTCGCATACACGCCCGCGCGCGTCGCCTGCGCCATAGCCGAACATCATCGATCGGTCCCAGACGGACACCAGGGAAAACTCAGGGCCATAGGGCTCGATCCAGTCGTCGGTCTCGGCTATCGTGTTCGCTAGTGTACGCAGCTCGGTGCAATTGGCCGTCGACCATTGCACCGCCACATGCATCAGCGCGGTCTCATGCAGGGCAGCCCTACAGTTCAGAATTGCAGGGCCCTCGTACTTCCACGCGCATATTCCCAACCCGGCAATTGCCGTCTCGTGCATGGGAAACGGCACACGCGTCACGGTGTCGGACTGGTAGCGGCGCACCGCGAAGGTGACCTGTAGCGTCACCGGCCTTTGCTTGAACCTGTCGTAGATCTCCGGGCTAATCATCATATGGATCTCGGCATATTGACTGCCCGGCAGAATCCGTTCCTGCATCGCTTGCCACGGCGAACTCCATCGGCTGCCGTCTGCGGCTGTAATCGTGAACTTCATATCGTCGCCGAACACCGCGGTTCCGTCGGCAACGCCCGAATACTGCACCGGCAGGTCGATATAGTCTTCCTTGTCCCAGGTACGCGCCTCCACAGGATGCGCCACCGTCGGTATCGACCTGATAATCAGCGGTGCAGCACTCCCCGCGCTCGGCTGCGGATACGCCCGGTCTACCAGCGACTGCATGCGATAGACAAACACCGTGAGTGCAAGCAGCACCGACAGCCCCATCAACAGGCCGCGCGTCAGCCACGTCCTGCGCGTCGCATATTGCACCGTCAGCGCCACCGCGCATCCCGCAAACAGCAGCGGATACAGCAGCGCATTTGGGTACGGGGTAGATGTCATATACCCATGTGGAAGTCCGAACGCCAGAAACATGAAGCCGGTAAACAGAACGAAGCAGCCCAGCATTGCCAGTACAAGGCGACCGAAGTTCGATGTCACCGCGGCCACGCAGAACACCGGCAGAACAAACACAAGGAACACGCATCGCAGCCCGTATAGCAGGCCCGGAACATAAGACAGCGGATGGAAGCCAGCTTCCGCCAACAGATAAGCCTGCGTCACCAGATACGGAACGCCAATCCATACCGCAAGAAAGGTCGCCTTCGCAGCCAGCAGGCTCTTCCATTCATACGGCCGCGTCAGCCAAAACTGCCGGTCGCCCACCAGGCTCTCCGCCAGGATGACGCGCGCAATCAACAACCACCAGCTCGTGATCAGCAACAATATAAGTAGGGCGGTGAACCACAGCGCGTGCTGGTCGGCATTCTGATCGTGGGTGACCTTCCATTGGCTCGGATACATCAGGACAAACGCGATCGCAATCACGACCGACAACGCAATCTCTATCCAGTACTGCCGCGTGTCCTTGCGAAAGATATTCAGTACCTGCCTCATGCCTGCGTCCTCCCATCGACAGCCGTCCTCTGCGCCGCATGGTTTTGCATTCGTCCCGTCTTCGCAATCGCCAGAAAGATCGAACGCAGAGGCATCGCCTCGCACGCCACATCGCGCACTCCTGCAAACCTCTCCACCACCTCGCGCTCACTCATTTCACCGCGATACTCGCTATGCACAAACCGCACCACGCAGTCCACCGTCTCCGCCTGTAGCCACGCGCTCGGCAGATCATGCGGCAGCTTCACCGGCGAAGCCAGCGTCACCGTCACCTCGCGGAAGCGCTCCGCCAGCACCGCCATCTCCTCCGAGAACAGCATCCGCCCCTCTTCCAGATACCCCACATGGCTGGCAAAGCTCTCGATCTCCGCCAGGTCGTGCGACGAAAGAAAAATCGTCGTCTCCGGCGCGCGTTCCAGCAGGCTCTCGATCAGTTCGTCGCGCACCAACGGGTCCAGCCCCGTGAACGGCTCATCCAGTACGATCAGCTTGGGCCGGTAGGCCAGCGAACTCGCGAATGCCGCCTTCATCTTCATCCCACGCGACAGGTGCTTCAGCTTGCGCTCCATCGGCAGATCGAACTGCCGCACCAACTGTCGCTCCAGTTCCCGGTCCCAGCGCGGATAGAATGGCCGCATATACTCCAGCATCCCCGTCACCGTCATCGCCTCCGGCATCTCCTGGTTCTCGGAGACGTATGCGATGCGGCTGAACACCTCGCCCGCCAGCTCATGCGACTCCAGCCCAAGCACCCGAGCGCTCCCCGCCGTCGGCCGCAGAATGTTCATCAGCAGCTTGATCATCGTGGTCTTGCCTGCGCCGTTCGGCCCCACCAGCGCGTAGATCGCCCCCTCTGGCACCGCTAGGTTGATCTCTCGCAGCACCTCTGTATGGCCAAATCTCTTCGTCAGGTTATGTGTCTGAATCGTTGGGTTCATCGCTCTCTGTTCCCTCCGTCTTTCCTCTTACCCGTCTCCGCATCGTCCGCGCTCAGTCGCTGCCAATGCGCCGCAATCGAAGCCAGCATCTCTTCGCGTCCGATGCCCAGCCGCTTCGCCTCCACCACCAGCTCCTCAATCTCGTGCCCCAGTAGTTGCGTGCGCTCCTTGCGCGTCGAGTCGGGAAGCGCGGCCACCACCGTCCCAATCCCCGGACGCGTCTCCAGCAGCCCTTCGCTCACCAGGTGGGCCACAATCTTGTGTGCTGTGTTGGGGTTGATCTTCAGCTCTTTGCTCAGCGCGCGTACGGAGGGGAACGGATCGCCCGGACGCATCTGTCCGGACACCATCGCCTTCTTCGCGGCATACACAATCTGCTCGAAGAGCGAAATACCACTGCGGAATTGGACTCGGAACGGGATCACATCTGTACTATAACAGATAGTACACTCGCGCGCGCAACTTTATTTTCACGTCCTCTTGTTGGGCCGCTTAATTCTCCGTCGGCGTCTTCTCCGCGCTGTCCACTACCAGTTGCTCCACGGAGGCCTTGCGCGATTCCAGCTTCAGCCCCAGCTTCTCCACTGCATTGGACACCGACATGCCGCCGCCACCCGGATCGGACGCCTCGGGCGCTGCGTTGCCGCTCGTCGCCCCACCTCCGCCGCCCATCCCAGCCTGCGCGCGCGCCTGCGCAATCATGTCCGCCATCGAGAAATCCAGCGCCACCTCGTAGTTCCCCTTCAGTCCCGTCATGTCCAGCACCTGCTGTCCGCTCCCGCCCGTTGCTCCGCCCATCGATGTCATCATCTGCGTCAGCATGTCCGCCAGCGCGGCCATGGTCGTCTTGCTCGAAGTCATATGAAGCGTCATGGTCTGCGTATTCATGCTGTAAGTAATGATTCCCTTGGTCCCCAGGTTCATGGTCCCGCCACCGTTCTTCATGTCAATGGTCATGCGCGCCGGCCCGTCCGGAGTGTCAATTTGCATCTCGCCCGACTTCAGCGGCGCATCCGTGTCCAGCGGCGGAGCGTCGCCGGGAGACTCCTTCATCTTCGGGCCGCCCTTGCCCACCACCAGGGCCATCACCGGATGCTCCTGTGTCACGCGATGTACCTTCAGCTTGAACCGGTCTTCCAGCAGCGCCTGCAACATCTTGGGCGCATCGTCCTTGGTCGTTCCCTCCGGCAGGTTCGCCACAATGTCGAAGTGCTGGCTGCCCAGCCAGTCCGGCCCGGTAATCTGGTACGTCTTCACCTTGTACGCCACCGTGATCAGGTCTTTCAGCGTCAGATAGTTGTACTCAGCCCGCAATCCATTCACATGCATGCCCACATTCGGCATCTTGCCCGCCTGCATGTCCGCCATCACCTTCGCCATGTCCAGCGGGGCCGATAGCCGCACCGATGCTACGTCAAAAGTAAGATTGCTCGCCGCGCTTGCTGTCGCCGCAGGCTGAGCCGTCGCAGCAGCTGCCGTCGGTGCGGGCAAGGTGACAACCACCTGCCCCTGCGCAACCACCGCGCCCAGGACCATCCACGCCGTCGCTGGTAGCAATATGCCGAAACTCAGTATGTTTGCTCTGAAACTCATTCTGCGTGCAGTAAATTTGTCCATGACACTCCCCATCCTATTCATGCTATACGTCTCATTGAAAGATAAGTTCCTCATTTAAACCCGTGCTTGCAAATTGAATACACGATGAAAGCCATGACCCCGCCAAACCATATCGCAAACCAGATACGAAACTCCCGGCCTGTCCCAAAGCACGATGCTCGGCCAAATGGCGTCTTCCAGCTTCCAGCCGGACGCAGTTCGCCGCCCAGCACTTTCATCTCCTGCATCCCGCGGAACATTACGATCATGCCGTATCCCCATACTGCGAACTGGGAAGCCAGCACCAGCCAACGCCACACCGGTGCCGGATGGTGAGCCGGGGAGGACGTTGCATTCAATAGCGCAACGCCCAGCAGAACCACCACCATGTACCACTCAAAGATGATTCCGGATACTCGCATCCAGAATCGCCTGGAAAGTTCGTGTAGCCGGTAGTGCTCTTCCGCCCGCTCCGCAGGAAGCGGCCAACTCAGCTTTACCATTGCCATCTTGCCGGGAATCATTCCCACTGCCACCCAGGTAAGCTGCAGCGGTGTCTCCCAGTCAAAATGCCGTGCAGGGTGAAGCAGCAGCAACCACCAGCTCAGCGCTACCAGCGCTACCGCCAGCGCCTCCGCCGGCCATGAGATATAGTCGCTCATCCGCCGCGATGTAAGCGCCAATGCCACCGCCTGCACCGGCGGATCTACCCCCAGCTTGTGTCGCGTCCACGCATAGAAGCCGAACACAGTCGGCACAAACACCAGTGCAAACCCTCCCAAGCACACCGGTGTCATCTCCCAACGTCGCGTCGCGATAATCGCTCCCAGGCCCGCCCCGAGCAAACCATAGAGCGCCACCACCATCGCATGGTAGCCGGCCATCCAGCTTTTGCCCGATCCCTCATAGAATCCAGCCGGAACCTCAATCCCATAGAAGTATCCGGGCCCGTTCTGCAGCGGCGCATTCCATAGTTGCTTCACCAGCGCATACACAAGCAACGGCACGATCAGACAAATAATGAAAATATAGATACACACTGCGTTTGGTGCACTCATCGAGTGCCCCCTTTCTGTTGTAACTGTGCAAGCTGCTCCCGCACGGTCTCCACAATCTCTCTCCCGCTAAGTCCACTCAGCACCAACTGGGTCAGTGCCGTGCGCAGTGGTTTGTATAGCTCGGCCTGCTCCACCGGATGCGGGCTTCGTGACGAGATCACCGCCCCCGCCCCATGCCGCACGGTCACAAACCCCTCGTCCTGAAGCTGTCGATAGGCAACCGCGACCGTGTTCAGGTTCACGCCCAGGTCGCCAGCCACCTGCCGCACTGAAGGCAACGTCATCCCCTCCCGCAGCTCGCCGCGCGCGATCAAGTTCTTGATCCCGTCCGTGATCTGCTGATAGATCGGTCGTCTGTCGTTGTCCTGAAGCGTAAGGAACATCGCACTTCCTCTGTCTGCTGTATGTGTACATCATACACTTCTAGCAGTCAAGAGGTTTTTTTCAAATCACCGAATTTTTGCCGGGATGATTACTGCGTCTCGCTGAACGCCGCATAGCTGTGCGGCTGGATCGTGATCGAAAAGTTCATCCGCGCAGGGCTCGTGCTCTGTCGTCCTCCAGGCCCTCTGCGTGGCGCCGGCGCCTCTCCCGCAATGCTCTCTCCGCTCTCCATATTCACAATCTTCGCAATCCCGTCCGCAATGGAAACCGTCACCGTCGCCGCGTGGTCCAGGTACGACTCCACCACAAACGTACGGTTGTCATACGCAAACAGGCTCACCTTGTTTGGCCCCTCCATGCGCACGGGAAAATCTCCCAGCACAGCTTCCTTCAACGCCGATACCACGCTCACCGGATACGAATACAGATCGTTGAAATTATCTGGAATCGTAAGGATGTATATCGTCCCCTTGGAATAATGGTCCGCCAGCAGGATCGGAAAGCTGTTGCCATTGGCCGTTGCGCTAATTACGGGGGTGCAATCGTTGGTAATGTAGTCGATCTCCGGAATCAGCACGCCCACAGGGACAATCCCCGCTCCAGCCGCAGCCCCGTACCCACCTGGAAATTGACTCACACTCACGGTGCGCGTGGCTCGCACGCTCACCAGGTCCTTCAGTCCCTTGTCCTGCAGTGCGCGCACCAGCCCAGAGGTCAGCATCACATTCTTTCCATCTCGAAGCTGCGTCTTGATCTTCGCAATCAGCAGCGGATCGCTGGCAGCCTCCTCGGTCAGCAACACCAGTTTCGCCTTGCTGGGAAAAGTAGGCGTCATCTCGATAGGTATGCCCATCATGCCAAAGTAGTTCTGTAGAAAGTCCTCGCCCCACGAGTTATACGGCTTATAACTCGCAACACCGATTGGATTGCCGATTTTCCCGATAATCGGGTCAATTTCGTTTAATGCATAACCTGCCGCGCCCGCATAGGTGGTCGTCTTCCCCGGATGCGACTGTGCGTAACGACTCACAAGCTGCTGATAATCGAAGCTTGTATGCAGGTCGCTCCACGCCTGCCTCTGTCCCGGTGCCGCGTTATTCAGCAGTTCCGTCCACTTGAACAACATCATCGTCGGTGCCTTGGCAAGCATCGTGTCCCAAAGCTGTTCCGCGTAGCGGTCCACAGTTCGCAGCCCGCCGGTATCCACCCATCCGCCTCCATTGCGACCCGGCGCAATGTTCTCCAGGTAACGCGTAATCTCGTAGCTCTGATACGGCTGCAAATGTTGCGAGGTCCCATCCGCCTCGCGCGTCTCGTTGCCCGCCCAGATGCCGTCGAAGATGCGCGGCTCTTTCGCCAGGTCGTAGCCGTTGCCCTGAAAATGCTCATACCAGTTGGGAAATTTAATAATGACTTTAACCTTGGGATTGACCACCTTGGCTGGCCCTACGATAAGCTCCCGCGAAGCCTGGTCCATTAAATCAACCCGGAAGTCGTCCCAGCTTCTGCTTCCCTTGGCCGCAATATCCGAATCGTTCTTCGTATTATTAAAATAGAAATCGTCCAGAATGATCTCGTCGAAGTGGCGCGCAGTCTTCTGCGCAAGCTTTTTCACGAATGCGCGGTCCTTTGCATCGGTATAGCAGAACGATTGAAAATTGTTCGACTCCATCACAGTCAACCCGATGCCGCCCGCAACTTCCACCCCGTGTTCGACAAAAAATGCCTTCACCTGGTCCAGCAACGCGTCGTCCGCGGTTCGCCCGCTTCGGTAGGTCTCCAGATAGACCTTGTCTACCTTCACCTGCCCGCTTATGGTCTCCCATGTGCTCTGCAGATAAGTGGGGTCCTTCATCTGCTCCACCACATACTCAGGAACGTACACCGCAACCTGGAAGCTCTTGTATCCGCTCGCCGCCGCTCTTGTGGGTGATGCAAATATCTGCGCGCAAAGACATACACACAGCAGTACAACCCTCCATCGGAAACTCAACATGAAAATGTCCCTTTCAAAACTTCGCGCGATGCAGGATTCGCTCAACCATCCAGCACTCGCACTTTACTTGTTCTCAACCCGCATCCATCAGCCTGTTGTTGGCATCTGTATACCATAGTCCGCGCAGTCCATCCTCTGCCACTATGCCGGCCCTTCGGCCACTTGGACCTCGTACCTTGAACCTCTCAACTCGACCCGCTGGCCTACAATATCGATAGCCCTATGAATCTCTACATCCTGCGTCACGCCAGCGCCGGCATTAAGCGCGCCAACCCCGTCCTCGATCACAAACGTCCGCTCGACAAGGACGGCAAGCGCCACTGCCTCCAGCTTGCCAATGTACTCAACACCATGAAGCTCCAGTTCGACTTCATCGTCTCCAGCCCGCTCAAGCGCTCCATGCAGACCGCCTCGCTGGTGGGCACGGAGATGGGCTACGAGGCCAAAATCCTCTCCTCCGCCGCGCTTGCGCCCGATGCCACCTTCGTTCAGTTTCAGAAGTTGTTGCGCGAGTGCGCGGGCTACGAAAATCTGCTGGTCGTCGGCCACAACCCCAACCTCACCGCATTCATCGCCTCGCTTCTGGTACCTGCCGCCGTTTCACGGGCCTTCGATCCAGGCGCCTCTGCCGGAGCGGCCTTGGTGCGTCTGCGCAAGGGTTCACTGGCGCGCGTGAGCCTGGCCCGCGGCCCGTCCACGCTGAACTGGTTGCTCGATCCGCGCACCGTCCGCGCGCTTTACGCCACCTCCACCGCCAAGTCCCGCCGAAAGACCTCGCGGAAGTAGGCCGCTTCTTTCTTCAGCGACCATGCCTCCAGCTCTGCTCCACCGCGCCCTGGGATCAGTTCCAGCACCACGCGCTTCGGATACACATGTGTCTTCATCCGCACCGCCGCGCTGGCACGGTCCTGGTTCAGCGCCACCGCCATCCGCAGCAGCGTCACCGCACGCAACACACTGATGTGCTCGTCCACCGGCACTGCCCGCATCACGCGGTCCATCGCGTCCGGCCAGCTCTTGCCCAGGTAGCGCGCAATCGCACTCACCACGGCCCTCTGCTCCGGAGAAAATCCAAATATTTCCGAGTTCGCCACAATGTACTGCGTGTGTCTGTGGTGCCCTTGGTGGTTCATATATTTGCCCACGTCCTGCATCATGGCCGCCGCCTCCAGCCACAGCCTGTAATCCGGCGGAAGCTCATGCACTCGTGCCAGCTCGTCATACAGTTGCACCGCATGTTGCCGCACCGGCTCGGCCTTCTTCATGTCCACGCCATAGCGCCGACACACCTCCAGAACCCCCTCCCAGCGCTCGCTTTCGATCTTCCTGTGGACCGACGCCCGCAGATCGGCATCGGCCAGCATCTGCGCCAGTATCCCATCCTTCAATCCCAGCGGCGAGTAGCGAAAACCCTTCAGCCCCATGCGTTCCAGCAGGCTGGCATACACCAGCGCGCCGCCAATCACAATCTCCGATCGCCGTGGCCCAATCCCAGGGATGGATGCGCGCTGGGCATTGGTCATCTTCGCCAGCCGGTCTGCCAGCCGTCGCACCTCTGCCGTTTTGGCCATGCTCGGCTTGATGCGCACAAAACTCTTCGGCGCCGTCTTCCGAGTCGCCATCTTTCTGGCCAGCGCCACGCTCGCCTCCGCCAGCGCGGCCGCCGTGCCCGAGGTCGCAATCACCAAACTCACCCGCGGAGTCCCGATCTTGCGCATCACCAGCCGCAACTCGCGATCGATAAATTGCTTCAGCCGTGCCACATCCTCTTTCTTCGGTGGATCGTCTTGCAGAAACTCCTGCTGCAACCGCACCGCGCCCAACGGCATGCTCGCCATCGCGCGGATGCGTCCTCCATCCGAGTGGGTAATCTCGCAGCTCCCGCCGCCCAGGTCGATCAGCAGACAACGCCCCTTGGCCCCCGCCTCGTGCGTCACTACCCCCAGGTGGATCAGCCGCCCCTCCTCCAGTCCAGACACCACCTCCACATTCCAGCCCGTCGCCGACTTCACCCACGCCGTAAACGCCGCCGCGTTCCTCGCATCGCGCATCGCGCTGGTCGCCACCACACGCACTCGGTCCGCCACATGCAGTTGCACCGCCTTCTGAAACCGTTTCAGCGCGCGAATCGTATTGGCCATCGCGTCCGGCGAGATCACCCCCGTCTGGAAGACGCTCTCCCCTAGCCGCACGACTTCGCGGTCTTCATGCAGCGTCTTCAGCCGGTGCCGCTCCACCGACGCAATCTTCAGCCGGACGGAGTTCGAGCCTATGTCAATGGCCGCAAATGTCAGCATCCTTAAACCTCTCTCCATGCCACAATACAACGCCCGCAATATTTACGCGCGTCTATAAATCTCTAGTCACAATACCCCACCCGCAACATCACACGACGTATCCTGTTAGAGCAAGTATTCCTCATGTCAACCACCGCCTCCCCCGAACCCGCAACCAGCTCCCTCGCCGCCGCCCGACCCAGGCGCGCCCGCGTCCTCTCTCTTTTAACTGCGCTCTGGCTCATTCTCTTCTTCGCCTCGCTCTTCGCTCCGCCCGTGCTGGACGACGCCGACGGCACTCACGCCAACGCCGCCCGCCAGATGGCCCTCTCCGGAGACTGGGTCACCCTGCGCGTCAACAATGTTCGCTACATGGAAAAGGCGCCCCTTCCCTACTGGATCGTCGCCGCCAGCCTCCGCCTCTTCGGTTGCAACGCCTTCGCCGTGCATCTTCCCCAGGCGCTCTGCGTCCTGCTACTCATGCTGCTCGGCGTCCGTTGGGCACGCCAAGCATTCGGCGACCGAGCGGCCTTCTACACGGGCCTCGGAATCCTCACCTCCGCCGGTGTCTTCCTCTTCACCCGCGTCTTCCTCCCCGACGTCCTCCTCTCCCTCCTCCTCGCCGCCGCCCTCTACTGCCTCCTTCAATCCCTCGCGCCATCCACACCAGAAGAGATTGTCATTCTGAGCGAAGCATCAATTAAGTCTGTCATCCTGAGCGAAGATTCTCGCGCTGCCAGCGCGAGAACCGTAGTCGAAGGACCTGCGGTTCAAAGAGCCGCCACCCTCTACCCCTACCTCCTCTGGATCGCCCTCGCTCTCGCCGTCCTCACCAAAGGCCTGGTCGCCATCGTCTTCCTCTTAGCCACCGCCGTCCTCTTTCTGGCCCTCACCGGTGAACTCCGCAAATGGCGTCGCCTCAAACCATTTTCCGGCGCTCTGCTCTTCCTCGCCATCGCCGCCCCCTGGCATATCCTCGCCGGCCTG
>Ga0181517_10004776_pt1 | contig 12170 bp, 9 predicted proteins | sample PEATcosm2014_Bin_31_FD_119748 | JGI IMG/M metagenome (GOLD analysis project Ga0181517, IMG submission 119748) | Peatland microbial communities from MTU Mesocosm Facility, Houghton, MI, USA - PEATcosm2014_Bin01_30_metaG | ecosystem: Environmental > Terrestrial > Soil > Wetlands > Peat | place... | reverse complement strand
CACGGCGCCGTCGCTTTCATCGAACGAGGCCATCTGGGCGATTGAGCCGAATGGCGATACGCGCGCCTGGTATCGCGGGCTGGGCCGTCCGCAGGGACTGGCCATTTCCCGCCATGGCGATGTATTCGTCGCCGCCTGTTTGCATGGCCGCCGCGGGCTGGTGCGCGTCACGCCCCAGGGTGAAGCTTCGTTGGTGCTGGCCGGCGACAATCTCGTGGGCGTGGCGTTTTCTCCGCTCGGCACCGCGGTTCTGGCCACCAACGACGCCGTTTATGATGTGGACCTGGGAGTGGAAGGTCTGAATCTTTTCTAGCTGTTAGCTGCCAGCTCTCTTTCTATGAAATCCGAAATCATTGCCGTCGGCTCCGAGATGCTCACCCCGTTCCGCCAGGACACCAACTCTCTCTACATCACGGAGAAACTCAACAGCATCGGCGTCGCCGTCTCGTTCAAAACCATTGTGGGCGACCGGCGGAAGAACATTGTGAACGCCGTTCGCACCGCGCTGAGCCGCGTCGATATTCTCATCCTGATGGGCGGCCTGGGGCCTACGGAAGACGATCTCACGCGCGAGGCCGTGGCCGAGGCGCTTTCGCTCACGCTGCGCCGCGACGCTCCGCAGGTGGCCGCATTGCACACTCGCGCCGCCATGTGGCGCATTACCATGCCGCAGAACAATCTCAAGCAGGCCGACGTTCTGGAGGGCGCCACCCTGCTGCCGAACGTGAATGGCAGCGCTCCCGGACAGTGGCTCGATACTACGTTCAGCGGCTATCGCAAGCTCATCGCCCTCTTGCCCGGCCCTCCCCACGAGTGCCGTCCCCTCTTCGACGCCGAGTGCCTGCCCCGTCTGTCTGAAGCCGTGCCGCCGCGCGTCATCGCCGTGCGCACGTTGAAAGCGGCCATGATTCCCGAGTCGCAGGCCGACAAGTTGCTGGCTCCCATCTACACGCCCTTCACCGACGTAGAAACCACGCTACTCGCCCACACCGGCGACCTGCAGGTCACGCTTATCTGCTCCAAGCCCGACGCGAACGCCGCCCGGCAACGTGTCGACGAGCTCGCCGGGCGCATGGAAGAGACGCTGGAGGACTGGCTCTATTCCTCGCAAGGCGATACGCTGGAGCAGATCGTGCTCTACTATCTCGAACTCCGCCAGGCCACACTCGCTGTCGCCGAAAGCTGCACAGGCGGCCTGGTCTCCGAGCGCATCACCAGCGTTCCCGGAGCCTCACGAACGTTTCTCGGCGGCGCGGTCGTCTACTCCGACGAGTTGAAGACCTCGATGGCCGGCGTGCCCGCGGATTTGATCAAGCAGTACGGCGCGGTTTCAGCGGAAGTGGCCAAAGCGCTCGCGCAAGGCATTCGTGCACGCACCGGAGCGACGCTCGGCGTAGGTGTTACCGGCATCGCCGGTCCCGCGGGCGCCACGGAAAGCAAGCCCGTGGGCCTGGTGCACATCGCCCTCTGCGATGCGCAGGGCTGCGACGCGCTCGAACGCACCTTCCGCGGCGATCGCCAGCGCATCCGCGAATGGGCCGCGCAACAGGCGCTCGACCTCATCCGCCGCCGCCTGATGTAATCGGCGAGTATCACGGATCCCTTTGCTACACTTCTCCTGACACTTCGCCGCGATTCGTTATGCATCCAACCCGCAACCTGCCGTTCAGGAGCCTTCATGCCCGTCGTTGAGCTTGCGGGAGTCACCAAGGCCTACGAAAGCAAAGTCGCCGTGCGCGACCTCAGCCTTTCCATCGAGGCAGGCCAGATGTTTGGCTTGCTCGGCCCCAACGGAGCCGGAAAAACCAGCTCCATCCGCATGATGATGGGCATCACCCTGCCCGACTCGGGGCGCATCAATCTTTTTGGAAAGCCCTTCAACCGCAAAAGCCTCGACCGCGTGGGCTATCTGCCCGAGGAGCGCGGCCTCTACAAAAAGATGAAAGTCGTCGACCAGCTCATCTTCTTCGGTGAATTACACGGTGTGGCCCGGGAAGATGCGCGCAAGCGCGCCGTGGACTGGGCCGCGCGCATGGAGATTGCCGACTCGCTCGATAAGAAAGCCGAAGAGCTCTCGAAGGGCATGCAGCAGAAAATTCAGTTTATCGGCACCGTCCTGCACGATCCCGGACTCATCGTCATGGACGAGCCCTCTACCGGCCTGGACCCCGTGAACACCGCGCTGCTGGAACGCGCGCTGCTCGAGCTCAGAGATCAAGGCAAGGCAATTCTTTTCTCCACCCACCGCATGGAGCAGGTTGAAAAACTTTGCGACTCCATCTGCCTCATCGACAATGGCGAGGCTGTTCTCTCCGGCACCATGCGCGAAATCAAGAGCCGCTACGAGCGCAACCGCGTCATCGTCGAGTTTGAGGGCAGCGCCGACTTTCTACGGAGCCCGGAAATCGCCGAAGTCAACAACTTTTCAGGCCACGCCGAAATCAAGCTCAAGCCGCACGGCGATGCGCAAAAGCTGCTCCGCGAAGCCGCGGACTGCGCCACCATCTATCGCTTCGAACTCGTCGAGCCCTCCCTGGAAGAAATCTTCATTCAGACCGTGGGAGGTAAAGCCTATGCGTAATACTTTTCTCATCGCAAAACGCGAGTACTTGGGGCAGATCCGCGGTCGCGCCTTCCGTTTTACCACGTTGCTGGTTCCCCTGCTCATGGTCCTCCTGCTCTGCATCACTGCTTTTACCGGGCGCAAAATGGGTGCGGGTAGACATATTGTTGTCGCCGCGGACAGTCCCGCGCTCGCAGACGATATTCGCGCGAACCTCGTCGCCGACAATCCAGTGCACTACACAGTTGACACCATCGCCCCGTATACACCTGCGGATCAAACCAGCTCCCTCGCACGGATTCAGAACAAATCCATCGACGGCCTTCTCACCATCGATGACTCTTCCTCCGCCGCGCCCGGCATCGTCTACTACTCCGCCTCTTCCAGCGATCTGATGAGTACCTCGCGCCTCAGAGATGCCGTCAATCAAGGCTTCCTCCGCCTGCGCCTCGCGCAGCAGGGACTGACGCCGCAGCAGGTCCAGTCGCTCTTTAAGACCGTCTCCGTGCAAACTTTGCAAATCGCCGCCAACGGCAAAACCAGCCGAAGCCAGGGCTCGACGCCCTTCTTCAAGGCCATGATGATGACCTTTCTGATGACGATGCCCATCATCCTTTACGGATTCGACACCGCGCGCTCCATCGTCGAAGAAAAAGGTTCCCGCATCTTTGAGGTCATGCTCGCCGTCGCGCGACCTGAAGAGATGCTCGCCGGTAAGCTCCTCGGCGTTGGCGCCGTTGGCCTTACGCAAATCGCCATCTGGGCTTCGGCCGCACTACTGCTGGGCAGTTCGGCTCTGGCCGCGCCGTTGCTTAGCGGACAAGTCAAACTCCATGTCTCCGTGATTGAAGCGGTCCTCTTTCCCGTCTACTTCATTCTCGGGTTCTTTCTCTACAGCGCTTTCTTCTCGGGCCTTGCCGCCACTTGTGAATCCGCACAGGATCTGCAAATGTATCTCTTCCTCGGCATCGTTCCTACTTGGACCAGCTTCGCCATCCTGCCTTTCCTGCTTAACAATCCCAACTCGACCTGGGTCGCTGCCATCTCCATGTTTCCTCCCGTCGCGCCCATGCTCATGGTCCCGCGCATCGGCATGTTGCCCGGACAATTCCCCTGGTGGCAGGTCGGACTCTCTCTGGCTCTTCTCGTCCTCAGTATCTGGGCGATGATCTGGTTCGCTGCACGCCTCTATCGCATCGGCATCCTCATGTACGGCAAGCGCGCCACCCTTCCCGAAATCCTGCGCTGGCTGCGCTACTCCTGAGCGAGCGTAGCGAGTCGAAGGATCTGCGGTTGACCGCCTACTCTAGAATTTAGACAGTGACCGCCGAAGCCAGCCCCAGGTTCACCCTCCGCCAGCGCCTCGTTCTGGCCGTAGCGCCGCGTCTGGTTTGGGCGTTGCTCTGGCTCGTGGGTCGCACCTGGCGCTTTGAAGTCATCGCCGAGGAAGGCGCCACGCCGCTTCCCTTCGGCGAAGGTGCAGGCGCGGAGATCTTCTGCTTCTGGCACCAGTGCGTGCTGCCCTGCACGTTCTACTATCGCCGCACCCACGCCACCATTATCGTGAGCCGCAGCTTCGACGGCGAGTTGATCACGCGCACTCTCGAGCTCTTCGGCTTTCACACCACGCGCGGTTCCAGTTCCCGTGGCGCGCGCGAAGGTCTGCTCGGCCTCAAGCAGGTGATCGAGAGCGGACATCCCGCCATCTTTACCGCCGACGGCCCGCGCGGTCCCATCTATCGCACCAAGATGGGGCCCATCAAACTCGCGCACATCACCGGCGCGCGCATCGGCGCATTCCATTTGGAGCCCGATCGCGCCTGGACGGTGAGTTCCTGGGATCGCTTCCTGGTGCCCAAACCATTTACGCGCATCGTGGTCAGCTGGGCGCGCTGGACTTCTGTTCCGGCCGACCTTGCCGAGAGCCAGTTCGAGCAGAAACGCGAGGAGTTGAATGCCGCCATCGAGCGTGCGCGAAAGAGCGCGCTCGCCCACTTCGGGAAGGTCGCCGAATGAAGCGCGCAATCCCTCGTAGCGCCGGTCTCCCGACCGGCTGTAGTAAGGGCCTCCTGGCCCTCACATCGATCTTCACCTCGGGGATCAATCTATGACCGATCTCTGCGTGGCCGATTTCGATTACGCGCTTCCCGAGGAACTGATCGCACAACAACCGCCCGCGGAGCGCGGCACGAGCCGCACGCTGGTGCTGGATCGCGCCACTGGTGCCTTCGAAGATGACCTCTTCACCAACCTTGGAAAGCATTTGCGCCGAGGCGACTTGCTCGTCCTCAACGACAGCCGAGTGATTCCCGCGCGCCTCTATGCGCGCAGAACGTTGCGACGCGAGCGTGAGAAACCGACGGGCCGCATTGAAGTCATGCTCACCGAACCCGCCAGTGAAAACCAGTGGCGCGCGCTGGTGCGGCCCGGCCGCAAGGTCGCCATCGGCGAGCGCCTGGTATTCTCCGCGCCCACAGGCGAAATCGTGCTCGAAGCGGAAGTGCTGGAGCGCGGCGAGTTCGGCGAGCGCCTGCTCCAATTCGCTCCGGTGGACGACTTCTATGCCGTGCTCGACCGCATCGGCCACATCCCGCTGCCTCCGTACATTCATCGCGAAGACGCCGTGACGGATCGCGATCGCTACCAGACGGTCTTCGCGCACGAGCGCGGATCGGTCGCCGCGCCTACCGCCGGAATGCACTTTACGCCACAGATGCTCGCCTCGCTCGAAGCGGACGGCGTTGAGATTGCCCGTGTCACTCTCCACGTAGGCCTCGGCACCTTTGCGCCGTTGCACGTGGAACGCGTAGACGAAGTGCGCCTGCACAGCGAGCGCTACACAATTTCGCCCGAGGCGGCGAGCTCAATTAACTCTGCCGCACGCAGTGCCGGCGCTCGGCGCATCGTGGCCGTTGGCACCACGACAGTGCGCACAATTGAGGCTGCGGCGCTCGCTGCCGGCGGCAAACCCATTCAGCCCCACTCCGGCACAACCGAGATCTTTATCTCGCCCGGCTTCGAATTTCGTCTCGTCGGCGCACTGCTTACCAACTTCCACCTGCCGCAATCGAGCCTGCTCATGCTGGTCAGCGCCTTCGCCAGCCGCGAGCGAGTGCTCGCCGCCTACCATCACGCCGTCGAACAGAAGTACCGCTTCTTCAGCTACGGCGACTGCATGTTTATCAGTTGACAATGGTCACGTTTCGGGTGTCGGGTGTCGGAAGCCGGCAGCTCGTAGCTCTGGTTTTTTGAAACCTGAAACCTGACACCTGATCCCTGCGCGTCCTGCTATCCTCACAAGCGTGAGTGACCCCTCCAAGCCGCCCGTCTTCCTGCTCGACGCCATGTCGTTTATCTTCCGCGCCTACCACGCGATGCAGCGTTCACGGCCCATGTCCACGCGCTCCGGGCTGCCCACAGCGGCTACTTATGTCTTCGTCAATATGATTAAGAAACTGCGCCAGGATTTTGAGCCCAAATACTTTGCCGCGGTCTTCGACGTGAGCGGCGAAGTATTTCGTGACGAGCGCGCGCGAACGATGGGCCCGCTGCGCAAGTGGAACGCGAAGTCGCAGAGCTTCGACGAAGTGAGCTACGACGGCTACAAGGCCAAACGCGAAGCGATGCCCGAGGATCTGCGCCGCCAGATTCCCTACATTCGCCGCGCTCTCGAGGCGCTGCGCATTCCCATCCTCGAAGCCGAGGGCTTTGAGGCCGACGACGTGATCGGCACCCTGGCGCGCGAAGCCGCCGAAGAGGAGCACGAGGTCTTCATCGTCTCCGGCGACAAGGACATGATGCAGCTGGTGACGCCGCAGGTAAAAGTCCTCAATCCCCAAAAGGACAACCTCATCCTCGATCCTGCCAAGGTGGAAGAGGTGCTGGGCGTGCCGCCTGACAAAGTCGTCGATGTGATGGCGCTGCGCGGCGACTCAGTCGACAACATCCCGGGCGCGCCCGGTATCGGCGACAAGGGCAGCGTGGAGCTGATCAAGGAATTCGGCAGCGTGGAGGCAGTGCTCGACCGCGCGGCGGAGGTCAAGCGCAAGGCCTACCGCGAGTCGCTCGAGCAGAACCGCGATGCCGTCCTGCTTTCAAAAGAGCTCGTAACTATCGATTGCCATGTGCCGCTCGCGCTCGACCTGCACGCGATGGAAACGCAGGAGCCGGATCTCGAAGCCGCACGCACGCTCTTCACCGAGCTTGAATTCACTTCCATGCTCCGCGACCTGGCTCCTGCGGAAGGCGGGATTTCGGTTGAGGTGATCGACGAGCCGACGTCCGAGCAAACCGCCGCCTTCTTCGCTGACGCACGCGAGCATGGCTTCGCCTTCGCCCTCGACGCCGTAGAGCCCGCGTCCGAGGATGCCGACGAAGAAGAGCTGGCAGCTCCGTCGCTCCTCGATATCGCAGAAGCCGCGGAAAAGAAGACCCACTTCAGCGTAGGAGTCTGCGCCGATCCTGCGCGCGGCTTGCGCATGCCCCTCACGCCGGAACTGCGCGCTCTGCTCGAAGACGCTTCCGTGTCCAAGCGCGTACACGACTGGAAGCTGGCCCTGCACGTGCTGGGCGAGATGGGCGTCGCATTGCGTGGCCCGGTCGACGATTCGATGCTGCTCTCCTACGCGCTCAACCCTACGCACTCCACACAATCGCTGGCCGACGTGGCCGCGCGCAGCAGTCAGCCACCTCCTGACTCGCTGCCCGCATCAGCCGCGGCGGTTCATGCGCTCGTCCCCGCGCTGCGCGAAGAGGCTGAAAAGGCCGGCGTGCTGCGCGTTTACGCCGACATCGATTTGCCGCTCTCGCCTGTGCTCTACCGCATGGAGCTGGCTGGCGTCCACATCAACACAATTGCATTGAGCGGACTTTCGGAGAAGTTTGGTGGTGAAATCAACCGCCTCGGCGACCGCATCTTCGAGCTCGCGGGAAAACGCTTCAACATCAATTCTCCGAAACAGCTTGGCGCGGTATTGTTCACCGATCTTGGCTTGCCCGCCCCGCCCAGCCGCGGTAAGAACAAATCCGTTTCAACGGCGCAGGACGTGCTGGAGTTTTTAGCGGAAAAGCATGACGTGCCGCGGCTGGTGCTCGAGTACAGGCATCTGTCCAAGCTGAAATCAAATTACGTCGACGCGCTGCCGCTTCTCGCCGACAGCGACTCGCGCGTGCACACCACGTTTCAAGCCGCGGCCACGGCCACGGGCCGGCTCTCCTCGGTCAATCCCAACCTGCAGAACATTCCCACTCGCACTGAACTGGGCCGCGAAATTCGCGCTGCTTTCACCGCCGCCCCGGGAACGCAACTGCTCTCCGCCGACTACTCGCAGATCGAGTTGCGGCTACTGGCGCATTTCAGCGGCGATCCGCTGTTGATGCGCGCCTACGCGGAAAACATCGATATTCATACCCTCACCGCCAGCGAGGTCTTCGGCATTGCGGTCGAAACCATGGACAAGGAGACGCGCAATCGCGCCAAGGCAGTGAACTTCGGCATCGTCTATGGAATTTCCGCCTTCGGGCTGGCCACCCAGTTGGGCATTCCGCAAGCCGAGGCGAAAGACTACATCGATCGCTATTTTGCGCGCTATCAGGGCGTCAGAACTTTTATCGATCGAACCCTTGAGCAGACGCGCCGCGAGGGCAGTGTGCGCACCATGTTCGGGCGCATGCGGCCGATTCCCGATATCGAGAGCCGCAACCCCAACCAGCGCGGATTTGCCGAGCGCACGGCCATCAATACGCCGCTGCAAGGTACCGGCGCGGACCTGATCAAACTGGCCATGATCTCGCTCGACCGCAAACTCGCGGAGCGGAAGCTGAAGACGCGCATGGTGCTGCAGGTGCACGACGAGCTGCTCTTCGAGGTGCCTCTGGCGGAGACCGATGAAGTCGCTACCCTGGTACGCGCGGAGATGGAGGGCGTAGTGAAACTCAAAGTCCCCCTCGTCGCCGACGTCTCGTTCGGGCCCAACTGGCGCGATCTGATGTGACCCTCGCCCCAAGCCACGTCTTGCGGATAAACTGGTAAGCGTTTACCGAAACGCCGCAGAGGATACCTATGAGAAAGCTGAACCGGAGAGAGTTTGCGAAGAGCCTTGCCATTGCCCCTGTGGGGCTGGCCGCGGGAAACAGTCTGCTTGGGATCGCGCACGGCCAGGCTGCGCCCGCACAGTCCGCAAACCCACCCGCGCAGAAAGCCCCAAAAACTGAAGCTCAGTACAATCGCCATCCTCCGGTCGTCGAGACCGAGCCTTTCGTCGAGCCGCTTGTCTTTGCTCGCAGCGAAATCAGGCCTGGGCTCCAACTCTTCGCTCTGCGCGATGTCACGCTCGAAGCCGGGCCGCTCCTTGAGGCGCGTGACTGGAATCGCGCCTACATGATGCGCCTCCCCAATGACCGCTTGCTCCACAACTTTCGCGTCAACGCCGGACTTCCCTCCTCCGCGATGCCTCTGGGCGGATGGGAGGAACCAAAAGGCGAGCTGCGCGGCCATTTTGTCGGGCATTATCTCTCGGCGTGTGCGCTTCTCTATGCCGCCACGGGCGACACCGCGATCAAAGCCAAGGCCGACGAGTTGGTGGCAGGAATCGCCGAGTGCCAGGCAAAGCTCAATGACAATGGCTACGTCAGCGCCTTCCCGACCGAACTCTTCGATCGCCTCGACCGTCGCGTGAATGTCTGGGCGCCTTATTACACCTTGCACAAAATCATGGCTGGCCTGCTCGATATGAAAACGCAGGCCGATAATGATCAGGCCCTCGAAGTTCTCGTCAAAGTCGCGGGCTGGGTCGATGCGTGGACAGCGGCGAAAACCGAAGCCCATATGCAGGACATTTTGAACACCGAATACGGCGGGATGAACGAGGTTCTTTACAACCTCGCCGCTGTGACCGGTGACGACCGCTGGGCGCGAACAGGCGACCGCTTCACCAAGAAGATTTTTTTCACGCCCCTGGCCATGCGACGCGACGAGCTGAAGGGCCAGCACATGAATACGCACGTTCCCCAGGTGATCGGCGCGGCGCGGCGCTACGAATTGTCTTCCGATTATCGCTTCGCCGATGTGGCGCGCTTCTTTTTCGAGACCGTATCGGAGTCGCGCACCTACGCAACCGGCGGTTCGAGCAACAACGAGCACTGGCTCACCAGCCCCAACCACCTTGCCATTGAAATGCACGTCAGCTCGCATCACCAGGAGTGCTGCTGCTCCTACAACATGATGAAGCTCGCGCGCCATCTCTACGGCTGGAACGGCGACAGCCACCTGATCGACTACTACGAGCGCAACTTGCTCAACCACCGGCTTGGCGCCATCGAGCCGGAAACGGGGCATACAACTTATTTCCTTTCGATGGCGCCCGGAGCCTGGAAGACGACCTGCACCGAAGATCAGACCTTCTGGTGCTGCACTGGCACGGCCGTCGAAGAATTCGCGAAGCTGAATGACACCATCTACGCCCACGACGACGAGTCACTCTTCGTCAACCTCTACTTTGCCTCCACAGTGAACTGGAAAGAGCGCGGCGTGCGGCTGAAACAGGCCACCAACTTTCCGGAAAGCGCACGCACCGAACTCACCGTTGAGAAGACGCCCGCCAAAGCGTGGACGCTGCGCCTCCGCATCCCCGCGTGGACGACTGCCGAAAACTTCGTGACGATCAATGGCAGGCGCTTGGAGGCTGCCGGAACTCCCGGAAGCTATTTGGCTTTTACGCGCATGTGGAGAGCCGGAGATCGCGTGGAACTCACGATGCCCATGCAGCTGGCGGCAGAACCGCTGGCCGACGACCACACGCAGCAGGCGTTCCTCTACGGGCCGCTGGTCCTTGCCGGGCAATTCCCCAAAACCGGGCTTGCAGAAGATCTCGAACATCATCAGGGGCCGGAAATTCAGGAGGCGCCCGTGCTCGACGTGCCTTCGCTGAAAGCGGCCGGCGCCGATCCGTCCGCATGGATCAAACCGGTTCCGGGCCAGGCGCTGACGTTTCGCACCAGTGGCCAGGAGGTCACGCTGAAGCCGTTGAACCAAAGTTGGCAACGCTTCGCCGTGTACTGGACGGTGACGTCCTCCTGACACTCTTGCGGCGAACGGCCGAGCGCGCCAGAATAAAGCCAGGACCGGCACGAGGAGGCGGTGTGCATGTTTCTGGAGATTGGCAGAGCGCTCTCCTTCATTCTGAGCATTCTGTCGCTGTATGCGGTTCTCGAAGGCGCATTCTTCATCCCCGGAAGCGATTGGCTTGAACGGCTGAACCTGTCGCTGCTGAGGATCGCCATCGCGGCCTGCGCCTGCTTTGCCAGTGGGATTCTGTTTGCCCTGCCGCGCGCAAAACATGCGGAGAACGACCTGCCGATCACGTCCACACTGCCAGTGCAAATGTTCTTTTGGGCCATGGCAGGCGTCGCGATTCTGTCCGTGGTCTCGTGGTATCTCGAGGTCTATTACGTGCCCTTGCTGTGGCGCAATCTGCCGCCGATGTAACGGAGCCTTGATTTCCTCAGAAATCTTCTTGCATACTTATCCATTTCCATTGTATATTTATTCAAGCGCGGTTTCCGCTCTGCGGACCGCGCCTTTGCTTTGTTCGCGAAGGAAACCGCATCATGAAAACCCAACGCCTGAACGTAATCCGCGAAGTGCTGGCCGACACTCCTGTGACCAGCCAGGATGAGCTGCGCCGCAAACTGCGACGACGCGGCATCCACGTGACCCAGGCGACGCTTTCGCGCGACATGCACGAATTGCAGTTGTTCAAAGGACCGCGCGGATACGCGATCCTCAATGGTAAGGTCGCAAAGGCCGCGTCGGCCGCGGCGGAGGACGATCAGCCGCCGACGCTGTCCGAAATGCTCGACAGCTTCGGCCTGCGCGTGAAGCAGGCGATGAATCAGGTGGTGGTGAGCACGGCGTTAGGCGGCGCTCAGCCGGTTGCAGCGGCCCTGGACCGCGAAGATTGGCCGGAGGTGGCTGGCACTATCGCCGGCGACGATACGGTTCTGGTGATATGCACGGACGCACGGCAGGCAGGCGAAGTGGCTGCCCGGATAAGGACGATGTTGCAAAGATGACGAAAGCGGTTCAGACAGCGATTGTGGGAGTCACGGGCTACGCCGGCGCGGAGTTGGCGCGCCTGTTGCTGCATCATCCCCGCCTGCACGGCAAGCCACCGGTATTTGCGGGGCGCGTGGAGGGCAAAGATCTCGAACGCGGCGGCATCCCGATCGCTGAAATTCATCCCCAGCTCAGCGGCAACAACGGAAGCAGCGAATTGAAAATGGAGCCGTTCTCCTGGGAGCTTCTCAGCGCACGAGGCGTGGATGTGCTGTTTCTGGCCACGCCTCACGAGCAATCGCGCGAGTGGGCCCCCGAGGCGCTCAAGCGCGGAATGCGCGTGATCGATTTAAGCGGAGCCTGGCGGCTGATAGATCCTGCGAATCGCGCCGTGTATGCCTTTGCGGACGAGGGCGCTGAACTGGCCGCGGCCACACAGGCGAAAGCGATTTATGGCATGCCTGAGCTCTATCGCAAGCAGATTGCCGGCGCACGGCTGATCTCCAATCCCGGCTGCTATGCGACTTCGGTCATTCTGCCGCTGAAACCGCT
>Ga0181517_10004773_pt1 | contig 12180 bp, 10 predicted proteins | sample PEATcosm2014_Bin_31_FD_119748 | JGI IMG/M metagenome (GOLD analysis project Ga0181517, IMG submission 119748) | Peatland microbial communities from MTU Mesocosm Facility, Houghton, MI, USA - PEATcosm2014_Bin01_30_metaG | ecosystem: Environmental > Terrestrial > Soil > Wetlands > Peat | place... | reverse complement strand
GGGTGCCCCACCCTCGCGACGTTTTTGTTTTTGTCGCCAGGGTGGGATATTTATAACTAAAGAGCCACTTGCAAAATTCAATGAGGAGTGCAGGAAGCGTCAGGGCACGACTTTAGTCGTGCCGCAAAGGCTGCAAATTCAACTCGGGCTTTAGCCCCTGAGGGAATGCTGGTTTGCAAATAAAACTTGTTCAGAACTTCCCTATCTGTCATCCTGAGCGAGCACAGCGAGTCGAAGGACCCGTGGTATCTTGTTATCGCCAGAGCGGGAGAGCGCTTCTTGTCAATATCGCCTCAGCGCTCGGGCGCAAGGTTACCGTCAGATTCGACGATGCGGCGTGAGAAGCCGGGTGCCCTGTTTCTGATTCTGAGGCCTAGGAATGCACAGGACTTTCTTACGCCGCCAACAACCGCAATTTGATCTTCGAGCCTGTGGCTTCGGCGAAGCGGATCAGGGTCTTGGCGCTGGGCAGGGTTTTGCCGCTCTCCAGCCGCGCAATGGCCGACTGGCTGGTACCCATGCGCTTGGCCAGTTCCACCTGCGAAAAACCGGAACGAAGACGCGCCTGGATCAACTCTGTGGCAATCTCAAACTCCGGACCCAGACGATCGTACTCCGCCTTGAATTCAGGATCCTTCATCCATTCATCCGCGAGTTCTTTAAGAGGAATCGTCATACAACCTCCTTTGCGCGCCGCTGGGCAATCTCGATTTCGCTACGCGGCGTCTGCTGTGTCTTCTTGATAAAAGCGCGAACAATCACAACCCTGCGGCCAATGACCGTGACATAGATGGCCCGTGCAATGCCATCTCTTCCAGTTACGCGCATTTCCCAAAGCTTTCCTTCAAGGTGCTTGACATAAGGCTCTCGCAGCGTTTCAAGGCCAACCTGTGAGATCATACGTTCCAGTCGAAACAGACGCGCCCTAATCTCCAAAGGGAGGGCATCGAGTTCACTGCGTACCGTATTGTTGAGAACCTCGACTCGCCATTCCATAGATAACCTTATCTCAAAAATGATATATTGTCAACTTCGTATATCTCTACCTCCCCGTGCCGCCGACGGTCATCTTGTCCAGCTTGATCGTCGGCATCCCCACGCCCACCGGCACGCTCTGCCCATCCTTGCCGCAGGTCCCGATCCCTTCGTCGAGCTTCAAGTCGTGCCCCACCATCGAGACGTGCTTCAGCGCCTCGGGGCCGTTGCCGATCAGCGTCGCGTCACGTACTGGGGCGGTGATCTTGCCGTCTTCGATCAGATAAGCCTCTGACGCCGAAAAGACAAATTTGCCATTGGTAATATCCACCTGGCCGCCGCCGAAGTTGACCGCGTAGAGTCCTCGCTTCACCGAGCGCAAAATGTCCTCTGGCGCGTCCTCGCCGGCCAGCATATACGTGTTGGTCATGCGCGGCATGGGGATGCATTGATAACTCTCGCGGCGGCCCGAACCCGTATTCGCCGCGCCCATCAACCGCGCCGAGAGCTTGTCCGTCAGATAGCCGCGCAGCACGCCGCCCTCGATCAGCACCGTCTCCTGCGTCGCCGAGCCCTCGTCGTCCACGTTGAGCGAGCCGCGCCTTCCGGCGATCGTTCCGTTGTCCACCACGGTGACCTTCGAACTGGCCACCGGTTGCCCGATCAGCCCGGCAAAGGCCGAGGTCTTCTTGCGGTTGAAGTCGGCCTCCAGCCCGTGGCCCACCGCCTCGTGCAGCAGGACACCCGGCCAGCCCGGTCCCAGAACTACTTCCATCTCGCCGGCCGGCGCGGGCACGGCGCCAAGCTGCAAAATCGCTCCGCGCGCGGCCTCCCGCGCCAGGCTTTCCGGGCTCTTTGAGCCGGAGAATTGATCCAGTCCCGCCCGTCCGCCGCCGCCCGCCGAGCCTTTGGTGGTGTTCGCGTCTTCCTTGGCGATGACGAAGACGTTCAGCCGGCACAGCGGTTGGGTATCGCTGGCAAAAGCGCCGTCGGAGGCGGCGATCAGGATGCGCTTCAGCTCCTCCGAGTAATTTGCCCGCACCTGCACAATCCGCGCATCGAAGGCGCGGGCCGCGCGATCCGCCCGCAAAATCAGCTCCAGCCGCGCCGCCAGATCCAGGTCGTAGCCGCCCAGCGGAACCGGATACAGATCGGCCACGGGCGCCTCGACGAACCCTTGTACCGTCTGCTTGGCCGGCCCGGAGGCGATCAGCGCGGCCGTGCGCGCGGCGTGCAGCAGCCGCTCGGGGCTCAGATTGTCGGTATAAGCGTAGCCGGTGCGCTCACCGCTGAGCACGCGGATGCCGCAGCCGGCGCTGGTGCCCTGGCTGGCCGATTTCACGATCTGCTCATCCACTCCCAGCGAGGTGGCCGTAACCGATTCAAAATACAAGTCGGCATAATCGCCGCCCGCCGCGAGCGCTTCGCCCAGGCAGCGTTCCAGCATGTGGTCGGTGATGCCGAATTTCTCAAAGAAATATCGCTTGTGACTGGGGCGCGGGGAAGCTGCCGGATTGTTCATCGTCTCTCCAGTTTACGCGGCTTTTCGCACCCGGCGCCCGCACCGGGACGCTCCGCCGTGTGCCCGTTCCTCTTTTGGTGCGGCCCGTCCCACCCTCTTCCATCGCCGCCGGACCCGTGCTACATTCTTCCCATGAAAAAGATTCTTGCTGCTGCCCTGTTATTGATGGTGTTTTCCGCCCCGGCTTTCGCCGCCCCGGTGCACCATCATCACCACCACCACCATCATCACCACGTTTAGAACCAATCCCGGCCCCTGGGCAGCGTCATCGCCGGGGCCGGGCATTCAACTCCGTTTCAGGCACCGTGAAAGCATGGTATGGTTCGCGCCATGACAGACCTGGACGAACTTCGTTATCCGATCGGCCGCTTCAGCCCGCCGGCCAGCAGCCTGCCTGAACTCCGCGCCACGCACATTCAAACCATGCGCTTGCTGCCCGAGCGTCTGCGCGCCGCCGTGAGCGGTCTGAACTCTCTTCAGCTCGACACGCCCTACCGCGAAGGCGGATGGACCGTGCGCCAGGTGGTCCATCACTTGGCCGACAGCCACTCCAACGCCTTCATCCGCTGCAAGCTCGCCCTCACCGAGGAGTGGCCCACCATCAAGCCCTACGACGAGGCCGCCTGGGCCAGCCTGGCCGACAGCCGCCTGCCCATCGACGGCTCTCTCGCGCTGATCGGAGCGCTGCACGGGCGCTGGGTTGCGCTGCTGGAGTCCCTCACCGAAGAGGACTTCCAAAAGGGCTACAACCACCCCGAACGGGGCCGTCAGACTCTGGCCGAGGCTCTCGCCATGTACGACTGGCACTCGCGCCACCACACCGCGCACATCGTCAATCTGCGCGCACGCCAGGGCTGGTAGGCCGCGCCGCATGGCCGCGAGCGAAGTTGCCGCGTCTCCGGCCCAGTTGGCCCAAAGCATCGAAGAATATCTCGCCTTCCACCCGGCCGCCGCGCTGCTCGAGGAGGGTCGCGTCCTCTTCGACATGCGCTCCGCCCGCTACGCCGTGAGCGAGTCGCATGGCCGCTGCCTGCTCCAGCTCTGGAGCGAGGAGCGCAACGTGATCCGCACCGTGATCGACGCGCAGGAGCGCGCGCAATGCCTGCGCCTCACCACGCGCCGCATGGGCGCTGCCAAGCCTCAGGCCCTCGAGTTGGTGCCCACCAGCGACCGCCGCACTCCCACCGCTCGCGAAGCCGCCCGCCGCAACTACCAGCGGCTGCTGGAGCGCGCTCTCACGCGGAGCTTCCTCGGAGCGAAGATCGACGGCCTGCGCTCGGCCATGGATCTGGAGCACAGCTTCGGCCCGGCCTATGTGCGCGGGCGTCTGCTGCGCGGGACCGCAGCCGATGCGGTCATCGGCGTGGGCGAGGCGGAGTCGGCGGCCATCGTGGACGGCATCTTGACGCTGGGAATCCTCTGGCTGGACCATTGCCGGCAGCACGGCGACGGCCGTCGCCACTTTGGCGGGCTCGAGGTGGTCGTGCCGGCCGGGGCCTGGCGGACGACCGCCGAACGCATGGCCTGGCTCAACCACGCCGCCGCCGACTTCCAGCTCTTTACCCTCGACGAACGGAGCGAAGAACTTGCGCCGGTGGACTTTCGCGATATCGGCAACCTGGACGCGCGGCTGGTTCACGCCTTCTCTGCCGCGGCGGCCGTTGAGCGTTGCCAGTTCGGAATCGATCACCTGCTGGCGCTGGTTCCCGCCGCGGCCAGGGAACGGGTCGAAGTACGGCCGACTTCTGCCACCGAGGTGGGACTGCTGCTGCACGGCCTCGAATTCGCCCGCGTCCGCCTCGGCTTCGCCGCCAACTCCTTTGCCCGCGAAGACGAAATCAGCTTCGGTGCGGGCGCCAATGAAACACCTCTGACGGCCGAGAACGAGCCGCTTTGCCGTGATCTCTTTGCGCGCCTCTTCCTGAGCCGCCACGCCGACGGCACGCATACCGATCCGCTCTTCCGCCTGCAACCCGAGCGCTGGCTGGAGTCACGCCTGCGAGGCGGAATCGCCGAATTGCTGCCGGGTCTGCGGGGCGATCTGCTTTATACCCAGGTCCCGGCGCTCTCGGCCGGCGACCGCGGTCTGCTCGATATGCTCACGCTCGACCGCGACGGCCGGCTCGCTGTCATCGAACTCAAAGCCGATGAGGATCTGCATCTTCCGCTTCAGGCGCTGGACTATTGGATTCGCGTCCGCGCGCTCAACGCCGACCGTCAGCCCGGCGCGGGCAACGGCAGCCGGCCTTTGTCGGCCTTCGAACGCCAGGGATACTTCGCCGGCGCGGAGGTTTCGCCGCTTCCGCCGCGTCTGCTCCTGGCTGCTCCGGCCCTTCGCATTCATCCCGCCAATGAGCCGGTGCTGCGTTCCTTCTCCCCGCAGGTCGAGTGGGAGTTGATCGCCCTCACCGAGCACTGGCGCCGGGAATTGAAAGTGGTCTTCCGCAAGCGGGGCGGCGACGGCAAAAATTAGGCGGGATCGCAAGCCTCCGCTCCTGCCGCGAGGAAAAAATCTTGCTACTCTGTCAAGGGCCAATCGTCCCTTTATTCCGCGTGGCGAAAACTTATCGCTTGCGTTGAGAAGGGGATGTTGTCGCCATCCGGCCTGAGCGCGGATGCAGACCCAACGAGTTTTTTCTGGAGAATTCGATCATGCTTTCATCGCTGAAAAATCGAGCGATCTTGTTTGTTGCCTTGGCCGGCTTCGACCTTCTTCTTTCCTCCCTGCCCGCATCCGGTCAAACCATCGTCATCGATCGCGCCGGCAGCGGCCGGGTCTTCGACGGCGTGGGCGCCATCAGCGGCGGCGGAGGCAACTCCCGCCTGCTCATCGACTACCCGGAGCCCTACCGCAGCCAGATTCTCGACTACCTCTTCAAGCCGAACTACGGCGCCAGCATGCAGATATTCAAAGTCGAGATCGGCGCCGACATGGACTCCACCGACGGCTCCGAAGCCAGCCACATGCATACCCGCTCCGACGAGAACTACCAGCGCGGCTACGAGTGGTGGCTGATGGAGCAGGCCAGGGCGCGCAATCCCCAGATCAAGCTCGTCGCCCTGCCCTGGGGCGCTCCGCACTGGGTGGGCAATGGCAACTACTGGTCCCACGACATGATCGACTACACGATCAAGTGGCTCAAGCATGCCCAGTCCGATCATCATCTGACCATCGACTATGTGGGCGGACGCAACGAGCGCGGCTACGATCTGCAGTTCTACAAGGATCTCCGCGCCGCCCTCCGCGCCAACGGCTTCTCCAGCATCCAAGTCATCGCCTCCGACGACTGGGAGAAGCTCAAGCTCTGGAACATCGCCACGGAGATGAAAAAGGACCCGGCGGTCAACGACGCAATCGATGTGGTCGGTGTGCACGGTCCCGGCTGGGGAGGGTATCCCACGCCCGATGCCTTGGCTCTGGGCAAGCCGCTCTGGGACAGCGAAGCCCACTTCGACGAAAAGCCGCCCTACAGCGAAATCGCGCGCAACATCAATCGCAACTATGCCGCCGGCCGCGTCACGGCCTCGGTCTACTGGCCCATCGTCAGCGCCATGTACGATAACCTGCCCTACGACGACATCGGCTTTATCAAGTGCAACCAGCCCTGGTCGGGCCATTACACCGTCACGCCGTCCCTCTGGGTCATGGCACACACCTCCCAGTTCACCCAGCCCGGCTGGCGCTACATCGACAGCGCCTCCGGCTTCTTCGCCGCCGACTCGACCGGCGCGCACGGCAGTTATGTCGCCCTCAAATCGCCCGATAACGCCAACTTCAGCCTGATCGTTGAAACCGCCGAGGCCAAAAGCACTGAAACGGCTCGCTTCAAGATTGCGGGCTTCCCCCAGCAAACCCTCCATCTCTGGGCCACCAATCTCAACTCATCCAATCCCTCCGACTGGTTCGTGCGGCAGGCCGACATTCATCCCGTCGCGGGCGAGTTTTCGCTCAATCTCGAGCCCGGCCGCGTCTACAGCGTCACCACCACCACCGGCCAGGCCAAGGGCAATGCCGTCTCTCCCGCCTCCGCGCCCCTCGCGCTACCCTTTGCGGAGAACTTCGAGAGCTATCCCGAAGGCAAAATGCCAAAATATTTCTCCGATATGGTCGGAGGCTTCGAGACCGCGCCATGCGCCGCCGGACGCTCCGGCATCTGCCTGCGCCAGGTGGTTCCCGAAGAGCCCACCTCATGGAAGCGGACCGTCCAGCGCCCCTTTACGATGGTGGGCAATCTCGATTGGCAAAACTACCGCGTCTCCAGCGACGTTCTGCTGGAGCAGCCGGGCTCGGCCGATCTCCTTGGGCGCCTCTCTGGCATGAGCGGCTGGGATGTGCCCAACGCCTACGTGCTACGGGTGGCCGATACCGGCGATTGGTACCTGCTCAAAACCACCAATAAGGGCGGCGACAAGGAAGATGTCAAAGAGGAAGAAGCGGTGCTCGCGCAGGGCAAAGTCAGCCCCCTCGGCGTCAGCCGCTGGCACCATCTCTCCCTCGCCTTTCAGGGCTCAACCATCGCGGCGCAAATCGACGGCGTGACCGTCAAGACGATCTCCGACGCCAGCTTTGCCAAAGGCATGGTTGGCCTGGGAACCCTGGCGTACGCCCACGCCGAGTTCGACAACTTCAAGGTCGAGCCGCTCGCGCCGAATGCAAAGGAAACCGTGAAGTAACGCGCGCAGTTCGCCGGCCCTCAAGTGCTGCACCATTGCAGAAAACGCCGTAAGCAGGCTGCGGAAAACTCGATGCGGAAGGAGGCGGGGGTTTAATCCCCCGCATAAAGCTCAACATGCCTTTTCCACAGCCTGTAAAACCCGTCCCTTCAACGCCCCATTCCAAACAGCTTCTCAGCCCTTTTTCTTCCAAGCGCCGACGATCGCGCCTTCCAGGCACATCCCCAGCAGCCAGAAGCCGCAGTTGATGCCCAGCAGAGCGAAGGTGCGCACCTCGAAGACATATTCGGTGGCGCATGTGGTCAGCACCAGTCCGAACCACAGCACGGCCGCCACCCGGACGCCGCGTAGCGCCGTCTGCGGCCCGGTGAGCTGGGTAACGCAGGAGATGGCGGTGGCGATCACGGCGGCCGAGACCAGCGCCGTGCTGAATTGCAGAGCCGGATTGTAGCCGGCGGAACTCATCAGCCACTCCCGCGTACGGCCGATGCCGTCGAGCCATGGTTGCAGAAAGATCGAGTACCAGACGGCCTCGAAGAGGAAACAGGCGATCGCCGCCACCAGAATCGCCCAGTAGTTTTGCCGGACTCTCGGCTGTTCACTTGCCATTTCGTCCTCCTTTTTGTTGATTCCGCTTGTGCGTGCAGTGCGCTCGCTGCCTCAGTCTCCGCTAAGAGCGCGCTGAGCAGGGCGTACAGCCTGTTGCGATCGTGAGGGCCGGACGGGGAACAAATCGAGGATGGGCAGCATTCTACGGGATTTTCCGTGGAGCCTGCGAGATAAAAAATTCAGTTTTCCCGTCGCACGGTGAAGAAGCTCAGTCCAGCCGGGTCAGAAACGCCTCGCCCTCGGTCGGCCGCAGATGCCGGGCGATCGACTCCGCCTGTTCGCGGTTGTCGCCCTGGGGGCGAATACGCACCCAGTAGCTGTCCTGGCCGGGGAACTCGATCACGCTGGAACTGGGGTACTTGCGCAGGAGCTGTTCCTTCAGCCCCAGAGCCCGGCGTTCGCTCGTGAAGGCGCCGATCTGCACGCACCAGCGGCCGCCCGTCTCGATCGGCTTGGGAGTGCGGTAAACATCCAGCCGGACCCGCGCCGTGCCCATCCGGTAGATCCCCGTGGCTTTGGCCGAAGCGATGGTCAGATCCAGAATCCTTCCGTCCACAAACGGGCCGCGATCGGTAATGCGCATGGCGCTGGACTGGCCCGTGCTCAGGTTGGTCACCACGACCAGCGAACCCATGGGCAGCGTGCGGTGCGCCGCGGTAAGGGCGTGGTCGCTGAAAATCTGCCCGTTGGCGGCCTTGCGTCCCTTGTAAGGCGCGGTATACCAGGTCGCCAGGCCCTCCTCGCTCCGGATCGGCGCGTGCGTCGCTACGTAATCCAGATCTTCCGCATCGACCCCGCCCTCCGGCGCCGGCGTGGGGGGAATGCGCGCGGGCTGCGTGCTCCGCGGCGCGCGCGCAACCGGAGCGGCGGCCTGGGGCGCGGGAGGGGCGGTCTCTTCCACGGGCGGCTGAACAGGTTTGTTCTTATGTCCGCAGCCGGTAAGAACCAGAACCGGCGGGATCATGATCGCGAAAGCCAGCCAGACCCATCCTGCCGACCGCCGGCCATTGCTCAACCAGAGATGTGCGGTCATCAGGGGCGCGGGTCCTTGGGCCCTTGCGGCTGGTCGAACCGGTCGGCGAGATTCCGCAGCGTATCGGCCACTTTGCGCAGCGCGGAGATCGACTCTGTGCGAACCTGTGGAATCACAGCGTCGTTGACATAGGCGACGGTGTGGCGCAGTTCCATTTCGATCAGTTCGATGGCCTCTTCAATCCGCTGGCCTATGCCGCCTGCTCCGGGACCGGGAGGGGGATAAGTGCCCATGACAGGTAACCTCCGTAAAGTAACCGCTGGCAAGTAACCTGCCCTCAGTCTGCGGGGCGCGCCGCGGCGCGTCAATGACGGAAGGGCCGGAGGTGCCGCAATGGTCAATACCGAAAGTAACTTTGCCGATTTTGACCTGGATGGTTTGGGTCGCGGATCTTTGCTACCTCGGCATATGACCTTTCCCGTAAAATCTGCGTCAGACTTTCATAGCGGACATTCTTTGCGGTTCTCCCGGCGCTGGCTTTTCCTCACCCCTCCGGGTGCGGGCCGGCGTCGCCCAGGCAAAATGTGCCACCAAAGCTGAAACCAGCGAGGGCCCGGTTCTTGGAAAGTGGCTCGGCAGATTGCAATCGAAGCGGATGCGCCGGCGGCTCTCGCCGGATGCGAAGGACGCAGCTTGCTCTCCTGGCGCTGCTGCTTGCGGCGTGCTCTTGGCCCGCGTGGGCCGGGCCGATAGAGAACGCCGGTCCCGAGCCTTCGTTGCCGGACGCCCCTCAGCCGCAGTTTTTGCACCCAGCCAAGGCGCCTGCGCCAGGGCCGGGCCCGGTTTGGCGCGCCGGCGCCGCGCTGGCTGGCGCAGCGGCGGCCAGGGCGGTAGCGGCCTCCGGCTCCGGCAGCGGAGCAGCGGACGCCAGCCTCGAATCGGGCTTCCAGCTTCCGCCCTGCCCGCCCCTCTTGCCGGTCGTCAACTGGTATGCCCGCTTCACCAACGGACCGCAGGTGAAACCGCTCACGCCGGGTGAGAAAGCCTGGCTGGCGGTGCGCAATCTGGCCGATCCCTTTAACCTCGTCACCATTCTGGCCAGTTCCGCCATCTCGGTGGGCTCCGACCCCGACTCGCCCGACGGTCCCGGCATGAACGGCTTTGGGCGCAGTGTCGGTGTCAGCTTCACTCAGGACCTCACCGGCGAGTTCTTCGCCACCTTTCTCATTCCCTCCATCGTCCACCAGGACCCGCACTACCATCGCCTGCCCAGCGCCACCCTCCAGCGCCGCATTGCGCACGCCTTCTACCAGGTGGTGTGGACCCAGGGCGACAACGGCAAGGGAATGGTGAACTACGCCTATATCGTGGGCGCGGCCGCCAGCGACGAAGTCAGCAACCTCTACGTGCCGGGCCGCAAAACCAACTTGCCCGCCAGCGCCGCCCGCTGGAGCACCGGCCTGGCCACCGCCCCCATCGATAACTTCGTCTCCGAATTTCTGCCCGACGTAGCCCGCCACATCCACGTCCAGATCGTCGTCATCCAGCGCATCATCAACCAGGTCGCCAGAACCGACGGCCCTTCAACGCCGTAGGCGAAAGCCGCACCTAAGGCATTGAGCTGTGGAGAGATCGGGCGAACGATGGTATGCCTCACAAAGTCTCTCCGTTCGCCCCGGTCTGGCTGCCGTTCAGCGGAGGATTCCGCCATTCACTGCTCTGCCTTTGGGTTGACCGGGACACCCGGTTACCCTAGTGCTGGAATTCAGCGCCCGCGTTTCCATGCATTCCTGGAACCGCGCGGCCGGGCCGGGCGAGCAGCCGGGCTTCCCGGCGACAGGTCTTCGTCGCTGGGGTGGTCCGTAAGCCGGCGACCAATTCATCGAGGAGATTGCACCGTATGTCGAAAGCAGTCAAGTACGCCGAGAAAGCCGTCGTCTACGCGGCCAAGGGCGCGTGGGTGGTTTTTGAGCGGGTGAACCGCATCAGCCCCAACCCCTCTTTTACGCCCAAGTGGAGCGACAAGCCGCTCCTGAAGAGCTACGAGAAAGAGAAGCCGCCGATGGGCTGGCCGCGCACCACGGACTCGCTCTGTCCCAAGTGCGTGCCCGAGATTCGCAAGCAGATTCTGGACGGCAAGCTGCCCCATGAAGTCCTGCTCAACGAGAAGGTGGGCGAAATCAAGGCCCAGATCATCGAGCGCGACGGCAAGGTCCTTATGGTTAAGGACTGCCCCAAGCACGGCCACTTTGAAGATCTGATGTCGGTCGACCCGGAGTTCACCAAGCACCTGCAAGAGAACTTCCCCGGCCGCGACGTGCGCGCCCACAACGATGAGAAGCTCCACCACCACGGCACCTCCACCGTCACCCACGGGCGCGGCGCGGTGCTCACCATCGATCTCACCAATCGCTGCAACATGATGTGCGATCCCTGCTTCATGGATGCCAACCAGGTCGGCTTCGTCCACGAGCTCACCTGGGAAGAGATCAAGACCATGCTCGACAACGCCGCAACCCTCAAGCCGCGGCGCCAGATGAGCGTGCAGTTCTCCGGCGGCGAGCCTACGCTTTCGCCCTACTTCCTCGACGCCATCGCCTACTCCCGCAAGGTCGGCTACAACAGCGTTCAGGCCGCCTCCAACGGCATCGAATTCGCCAAGAGCAAGGAACTCTGCCGCGCCGCTGCCGAAGCCGGCCTGCGCTACGTCTACCTCCAGTTCGACGGCATCGGCAACGCCGCCAACTCGCACCGCAAGGTCGGCAACCTCTTCGACGTCAAGCTCCAGGCCATCAACAACCTGCACGAAGCCGGCGTCGAGATCGTTCCGGTCACCACCATCATCAACGGCATCAACAACGAGCAGGTGGGCCGCATCATCCAGTTCGCCCTCGACAACCCCAAGACCATCAGCTTCCTCAGCTTCCAGCCGGTCAGCTTTACCGGCCGCGACGAGGACATCACCGATGAGCGCCGCTTGGCGCAGCGCTACACCCTCAGCCACATGGCCCACGACATCAAGAATCAGATGGGATTCGGCGAACCGAACCGCGACTGGTTCCCCATCAGCTTTATGAGCACCTTCTCCGACTGGGCCGACCTGATTCACGGACCCAACGCCGAGTGGGGCCAGCTCTCCTGCGGATGCCACCCCGACTGCGGCATCGGCATGGCGCTGATGATCGACAAGGAAACCAAGGAAGCCGCCCCCGTCACCGCCTTCCTGAATATGGACAAGGTGGCCAAGGACCTGGCCAAGGTCAACGACGCCGCCCGTGGCAAGTGGATGTCGGTCATCGGCTTCGCCCTCGCCCTCCTGCGCAACTACGATCCCTTCCAGTCGCCCACCCACTTCAAGATCACCGACATGCTCAAGAAGATGGACAAGACCTTCAACGCCACCGGCAAGGATTACGGCAGCGTAAAG
>Ga0181517_10004771_pt1 | contig 12183 bp, 8 predicted proteins | sample PEATcosm2014_Bin_31_FD_119748 | JGI IMG/M metagenome (GOLD analysis project Ga0181517, IMG submission 119748) | Peatland microbial communities from MTU Mesocosm Facility, Houghton, MI, USA - PEATcosm2014_Bin01_30_metaG | ecosystem: Environmental > Terrestrial > Soil > Wetlands > Peat | place... | reverse complement strand
TATAGAGCGCCGCGATCTCCGCCGCGGAAAGGGCACGATTATAGATACGAACATCGTCGATATCACCATTCCACGCCTGTGCCGAAGCATTTCTCCCCATCTGTAAGGCATTTGTATTGGAGATCGGAAGGGTAGATGAAATATTGAGCGGGGTACCGGACAAAACACCATCGACATAGAGGGTCATCGTCGCCCCATCGAATGTCCCCGTCCAGAGATGCCATGCATTTAATGTCTCCATTCCACTTGCATTCGGGCCATGAGCACTCCCGTTATATATGTTGAATCGCGCCTGAGGATTGGTTGAATTTGTAATAAGAGCGTAATTGTATGGAGACCCACCGCTATTGCCTTTTGTGATGACCGGTGCGTACGAGGTTGTCACCGCCTGATACACCCAAGCAGAAATAGTGAACGGTTGGGTTCCGCTAAAGTCAAGACTTGCATTATCAGGCACATTTACATAGTCATTGCTCCCATTGAAGACCCCCGCAGAGGGTCCTACCTTGCCACCGGTGTAATAGCTGCCATTCGTGGTCGTGCCGTTCCACGTCCCTCCGTTGCCATTGCCGCTGGCATCAATGGTAGATGAGCCTGATCCCTCATCCATCGGCCAGTACCCCACGAGGCCTGATGAGTTGAAGAGCGGGGAAACCGTGATACTGGATCCTTTGGTATCGACCTCGGGATAGCTTGGGTTGATGGGATTTGCGGCGTATTGTGCCTTGTATTTGCTTGATTCAAAGAGCGAAGTGACCTCATATTGGGATCCGTTTGCATAGTAGGTGTAATAGAGGCCGGTCGAGGAACTGTTTGTGGGATCGACAGGAAGGGAGCCCAAGGGAGCGCCGGTCGTCACGGAGGTAAGAGGGACCGGGATCCATCCGGTGCCATCCACATTGCGGAGGTTCTGGGAGGAGACGCATTGGTAGGTGTAGCCTGAAGGCAATGCGGGGAGACCCCATGAGCCACAGGTGGAAGAGCTGTCAGGGAGGGAGACGTAGACCGATGAGGCATTGCCCATGGTATATCCTGAGCTTCCTCCTTGATCCCCTTGGTAGAGGGACAGTGCATGGGTAAGAGTGTCCATGTCGGAGACCCGGTTTGAATCTCTGCTTTGCTTCAAGAGCTCCGCGGGGTTCAGGACGAGGACGACCACGATCGCGAGGACGGCAATGACCGCGATGACGATCAGGAGCTCGATGAGGGTGAAGGCGCGGCGGGAGGAAGGATGCCTAATATGATCCATACTGTAATTGTAGCATTTGGAAAAGCTTAAAAAATTACTGCGTCGACGCGATGTGCTCTTCGCTATATTTGAGGTTTCCTCCCACCTTTTTGCCCGGATTGAAGATATTCAACGGGTCGAATATCTTCTTTACCTCTATAAATAACTCCTCTATCTTTTGCCCGTACATTTCTTCCAAATACGGCGTACGGATGAGGCCATCGTTGTGCTCGGCGGTGATGGATCCCCTGTATTGGAACACCAGGCGATATACTTCCTCTGAGATCTTTGGGATCAGCGCACGGACACGCTCGTCTTTGAGGTCCATGAGCGGGATGATATGGAAGTTGCCATTGCCCGGATGGCCCGCGATCGTGTAGATGAGATCTTTTTTATATTTGTCCAAAATCGCGTTCACTTTGGGCAAAACCTCCGGCATATATTCCGGCTTGACAATAAAGTCGTCGATGAACGGCGCCGTATCCTTTCCCGTCGTGTTGTTATGGAGGAGCGCAAAACTTTGGCGACGGATCGTCCAATACTTCTGCTCTTCTTTTTCGCTCTTTAACTCGAGCACCTGAATGCCGGCGTGTGTCTGGGCGAATTTTTTTACGGCATCGCCCAACGTCACCAATTTTGCCGTGAGCTCTTTTTCATCATTGCCCGTCAATTCCACAAGCATGATCATTTTCGGCATGCCGCCGCGGAGTACCATCCACACCTCCGGCAGGAACTGGAGACCGAGCGAAATGATATTGCCCTTCATGGAACCGATCACCTGTCGCCACAGTCTGACCGCCACCTGCATCGTCTTGTCGTCGTACGACTCGATGCTCTCCGGTTCGAACGGCAGGACGGCCTCCACAAGGTCGGCGACCGGCGTAAGATCGTGCAAGAATACGACGCACAGGCGCGAGTGCTTTTTGAGCGGAACGAGCTTTACCTTCGCCTCGGTAAGCATGCCGAACGTTCCCTGCGAACCGACGATGATCTTCGTGATGTCGAACACGCCGGTCGTGCGATCCCACACGTTCCACAAATAATAGCCGGCGGAATTCTTTGAAACGTCCGGCTTGGCCGCTTTGATGACGTCGTAATTATCATCGATCAACCGTTTGAGTTTTCGATAGATATCCCCTTCAAAACTTTGTTCGGCGAGTTTTGCCTCGAGCACGGAACCGGAGAGCGGCCACAGCGTGTGCTCCTCCCCATCGCTCATCACGATCTTTACCGCCTGCACGTAATCTTCCGTTTTCCCGTACGCGAGCGTTTTCTCGCCGCCGGAATTGTTGTTGACCATCCCGCCAAGCGCGGCGAGGTCCTTCGACGCCGGATACGGCGGGTAGAGCAGCCCCTTCGCCGTCAACGCCTTCTCAAAATCGCGGAAGTAGACGCCCGGCTGGACTTTTGCCTCGTCGGCGCCGATCTCGATGATATTATTGAAATATTTTGTGAACGAGACGATGATCCCCTGGCTCAACGGGCCGCCCGTCATGTCCGTTCCCGCAGAGCGACCGGTGAGCGAAATGTCCTCGCCCGCCGCCTTCTTTTGCGACACGAATTTTACCAAATTTTTGATGTCGTCGACATCTTTTGGGAACACCACCACCTGCGGGCGCACCTTAAAAAGCGAATAATCGCGGCTATATTTCGTGAGCGTCGCGTCGTCCACTGCTACGTCCCCGTGAAAGAACTGCTTGATCTCGTCGGCTATCATATTTTTTTAATGGTAACATTTTGGGGTCGTTTTTGGTATGATAAATAGCATGAATATACTAGCCGCCAAGTGGAAACTTATTGCCGTGATCGTGGTGGTCGTGATCATCGTGGTCGGCTTGGTCTTTCTTTTTTTGCATAATGGCGCGACGCCGGCAGGGACCGGACAAAACGCCGCAGGAACGGCCGTTGCGTCCACAACGGTCACGAACATCGTGCCGGGCAGCAATGGCAGTTCCACTGCATCCGCCGTTTCACATTCGCCTTCCTCCGGTGTCGGCGGCGCAAAGAACATTCCCCCGCTTCCCGGACCCGCGATTACCATCGATCTCCTTACCCCCATATCCGGAAATGTCTGGACGATCGGCCAGCCGAATTCCATCGCATGGGATAATTCAGCCAACATCACCGGAGAGATCGACCTCGTGAACGCGAATACGAAGGCGTTTGTGGGAGTCATTCTTTCGGAGACCGGACCGAAACAGACCTCGTACAGCTGGGACGCGCGTTCGATCTACCTTGCCCGCTACAGCGCCGACAAAAAAGATGTCGTCCCCGGCACTTATTCGATCCGCATTCACTTCGACGGGAACGGACTCGGCGACTTGGTGAGCGGCCCCATCACGATCACCAACTAGGAAAAGACACGAACGCGGCGGAGCGCTTTGTGATAGGTGATGGCAAACCGGTGCGCTTCGTTGCGCACTTTTATCAGCGTGTCCTTTTGGACACCCTTCGGGACAAGACCGATGATGTCGTTGCGGTCGCGCTTCGGACCTTTTGCGATGCCCACGATCGGGGTTTTTATGCCGGCGCGGAGCAGCACGCGGCGCGCGGTGTTCACCTGAGCCAGACCGCCGTCGATCAGTACGAGGTCGGGCATCGGCCACGGACTTTTTGATTCGGGCGCCGCGTGCGCGAAGCGCCGCTCGAGCACTTCCTTCAGCATGCCGACGTCGTTCGGCTGGAAGATGCTGCGGATCTTGAACTTGCGATATTCGTCCTTGTTCGGCGCGCCATCCTCGAACACCACCATGGAGCCCACTGCGGACGTGCCGGAGATGTTCGATATATCGTAGCCTTCGATGCGATAGCCGGCGTGCAACGCGGTGGCGCCGGCAATTACGAGCACCTCGTTATCCGAAATGAGCGCGGTGTCCTGGATATGCCGGAGCGCAAACATCTGCCGCCGCAACGCCTCCGCGCGCTCGAATTCCTGCTTCCTGCTGGCTGCCTTCATATCCTTTTCGATCGCCTTGATAATGCGCTCCTTTTTTCCTTCAAAAAATAATTTGAGGCGCTCAATGTTCTTTATATAATCCTCGTGCGTGATCGCACCCACGCATGTGCCCGGGCAAAGCCCGATCTCATAGTTGAAGCATGGCCGCTTCATTTTGCCGATCTCTTCAGGATCGTGCGTGCTCCATGGGAAGATACGGCGCAAGATGCGCAGCGCCTCCCGCGCACTCGACGCGGACGTGAACGGGCCGAACCGCTTCCCCTGCGGTGCGACCGCGCGGGCGCCCTTTCCGCCGCCCGCCGCGATCACGCCCGCCCCGCGCACCAGCAACACACGCGGAAACTTCTCACGCGTGATCTCAAAATATAAAAAACTTTTGTCGTCTTTTTCGCGCACATTGAACGGCGGCGTGATCGTCTTGATGAGCTCCGCCTCGCGGATCAACGCCTCGAGTGCGGTGTCCTTCTGCTCGTATTCCATCGTTGCGATCTTGCTGACCAGCGTCTGGATGCGCACGTCGTGCGGCCGCTCGAAATAACTCGACACGCGCCGCCGCAGATTTGCCGCTTTGCCCACGTATAAAACACGCCCGTCAGCGTCTTTCATTATATAGACACCCGGCGTCTCGGGAAACTTCTTGTACGGGACGGAGGTTTTAATCATTTTTTAACCTCCTCCATTATAGATGATTTATCGCACATTAAAAAAAGATTAAACAAAAAAAGCCGATAAAATGTGGGCTATTCCTCCAGTAGCACGTAGACCGCGGCCTTCTCGAACAACGATGCGGTACCCTCGATCTTCTCATTGATGCTTTCCAGTGGAATCCCCGCGGCGCCGTTCTCAAATCGCAATTCGTTCTCAAACATATACGCCACTTTGCGCCCTTCCATGTTGTAAATAAAATTATTTTCAAAGTAGCCCAGCTTGTGGCCGTCCGCCTCCGCGCGGATATAGATACCGTCGATCCATCCGATCTTCTGGCTGTCACGCCAGATCTTATTGTCGTAGATCTTCATAGGTTCAGTATAGCAGATTATCATAAAAGACCACCGGTCCGAATACTTGACATAAATATGAATGTAATGTTATAATGAATCGCTCTTTACCATTTTCATTTTGCCGGCGGGCATCTACGCGGAGGGGTTATGAAGAACGTTCTTGCGATACTGTCCTGCATTGGCGCGATATTCGCTTTCAGCTCACCAGTGGCAACCTACGGTCAATTACCGGACGCCCCATTGCCGATGGAATACTCATCGAGCAATGCAGCGGACGCGAGCGCGCCGTTTGTGATATCCCCGACACCGGCATACAAACCGACGCCAGCAAAGAAACATCGCTGGATCACGCCCTACCACGAATCCATCGCAACGCTTGTTATAGGCGAAACGGTCGATATGTGGGGAACAAAAAGAAATATGACGCATCCGAAGTTCGTATGCGGCTATGATCCGATCCTTGGCGCGGACAATGCCATCTCCACAACGGACAAGCAGACATACAGCATTTCGATGCTGTGCAACAGTTTCCAATCGCAAAAGGCGAACTACGCCTATGACGTCACTCAGGGTCCGCTCGGCATGTTTACCGAAGGCGGATGGGCCGCAAAATGGGGACTTACCGGAAAAAGGAATTTTGCCGGTGTCGCTGCGTGGAATATCGCGAACGACGCGGGGCAAGCTTTTCTTGCCGGATACCTTGAGCGCAAAAGAGGATGGCGAGGAAAGATCGGAACGGCGATGAACTTCTCCCACGGGATCGTCCACTTGACCTATGGAATAGAGAACTTTCAGCTCGTCGCACAAAATAGCAATCCGAACGATGTGTTCAAGAAATTTCCCAACGCCCTGCCCGCATGGGCAGACAGTTTCCCACGCTGGTGGGGAAAAAAATGATTCGGTTTCCAAACAAAACCATCGCAGCAGCACTTCAGCCGGACCCGCAAGGATCCGGCTTTTATTATCAGTACGCCGGAAATATTAAGATATTTTTAATATGTTCCTGCTAATATATGCCTATTATGCTTCAAGACCATTTTCTTGCATTTTTGGATTGGTGGAGGATCAATATTTTGCTCAAAGATAAACAACCCAACCATCTTTTTAAAGAGTGCGACATTTGGTGGTGTAGTGTCGGAATGAATGTAGGCGTCGAAATATACGGGAAAGGCAAATATTTCGCCCGTCCGGTCGTTGTTCTTAAAAAAATTGATGCGAATTCGTTTTTAGGGATTCCGCTTACCACACAACCAAAGACGGGGGTGTGGTATGTTCCATTTGTATATGCCAGCAAAAAACAGTATGCCGTCCTCTCTCAAATAAGAACATTTGACAGCCGGAGGCTTAGGGATAAAATTGGGTCCCTCCCCGAAAGCAGTATTGAAGAAATAAGAAAATCGTTTGCAAAACTCTACATCCTGGAAAATAGTCACCCCGCACAACTTCCTGCGGAGGAAGATGGTGCGGGGATCAGTGGGTAACCCTAAAACTAACTTAGTTAGCCTAGCAAATCCGTAGCTAATGTCAAAAAACTTTTAATGATTTTTTAATCTTTATTTTAAACACAAGCGCGCAAAAAACTCTTATAATAATTTGCTCTTCGGCGAATTATTCTTATCACGAGCCGAAGAGTAAATTATTATAAGAGTTTGCGCAGATACTCCCCCGTGATGCTCGCCTTCTTGCGCGCGATTTCCTCCGGCGTGCCAGTGGCGATGATCTTGCCGCCGCGAGCGCCGCCTTCGGGGCCGAGGTCGATCACCCAATCGGCACACTTGATGACGTCGAGATTATGTTCGATGACGACGATCGTATTCCCCCTATCCACCAACCGTTGCAACACCTTTAGCAATTGATCCACGTCCGCAAAGTGTAGGCCGGTCGTCGGCTCGTCGAGCAGATAGAGCGTGCGGCGCGTGTCGCGCTTGCCGAGTTCGGCGGACAGCTTGATGCGTTGCGCCTCACCACCGGAAAGCGTCGTCGCCGACTGGCCAAGCTCCAGATATCCCAAACCAACCTCCTCTAATATAGTGAGCTTGTCCATCAACCACGGAATGTCCTCGAAGAATTTCACCGCCTCTTCGATCGTCATCTGCAATACGTCATAAATACTCTTTCCTTTATATTCCACAGCGAGCGTCTCGCGATCGAAGCGTTTGCCTTTGCAGACATCGCACGTCACATACACCGTCGGCAAGAAATGCATCTCGATGGCGATCGTGCCGTGACCTTCGCAGTTCTCACACCGCCCCCCGGGGACGTTGAAGCTGAAGCGGCCCGGCTTGTAGCCGCGCACGCGCGCGTCTTCCGTGCCGGCGAAGAGATCGCGGATGTGCGTCCATGCGCCGACGTACGTCGCCGGATTCGAGCGCGGTGTGCGGCCGATCGCGCCCTGGTCAATGTTAATGATGCGTGTGATGTACTCCAAACCGAGAATGGATTTGTATCCGCCCGCCTTGAAACTGGCGTGATTCAATTTATCCGCCACGGCTTTGTACAGCACGTCATACACGAGCGACGACTTGCCGCTGCCGGAAACGCCGGTCACGGCAGTGAAGCGGCGCAACGGAATATCCACATCCACGTCCTTTAAGTTGTTCGCATGCGCACCACGGATCTTCAAATATTCCTGTTTTACATCCACCTTGCGGCGCGTCTCCGGCACTTCGATGAATTTCTTCCCACGCAAATATTGCAGCGTGAGCGAGTTCTGCTTCATATCTTTCATAAGCTCCGGCATCGGTCCCTGCGCCACCACCTGCCCGCCGTGCACGCCGGCGCCCGGCCCGATGTCCACCAAATAATCCGACTCGCGGATCGTATCCTCGTCATGCTCCACCACGATGATCGTGTTGCCGAGATCGCGCAGGTCTTTGAGCGTCTGGATCAGTTTGGCGTTGTCGCGCTGATGCAAACCGATCGTCGGCTCGTCCAATATATAGAGCGTGCCGACCAGGCGCGAGCCGATCTGCGACGCGAGCCGGATACGTTGCGCCTCGCCGCCGGAGAGCGTCCCCGCCTTGCGATCAAGCGTCAAATATTCCAGCCCGACGTCCATCATGAACTTTAATCGATTTTTAATCTCGCGAAGCGGCGCCTCGGCGACCTCGTTGAGCGATCCCGCGGTAAACTTTAAGCCCGAGAAAAACGCGTGAGCATCCTCGATCGAAAGCGCGGTGACGGTGTTGATATTTTTATCATCGATCAATACATTCAAACTTTCCGGACGCAGGCGTTTGCCCTCGCACACCGGACAGATCTCGTCCGACCAGATGTCCTTCGTTCCGAGACCGTGGCATTCCGGGCATGCGCCGTACGGACTGTTGAACGAGAACAGGCGCGGCTCGATCTCCGGAAACGAAAATCCGTCGTGCGGACACGTGAACTTTGCCGACAACGAAACTTCCTTGTCGGTGATCAACGTGACCACCGCGTTGCCGTACTTTAACCCCGTCTCGATCGCCTCCGCGAGGCGCAAACGGTTATCCCTATCTTTAAAGTTCATTCCCGACGGCAAACGATCCACGACGAGATCGATGTCGTGCGTCTTATAACGAGAAAGCTCAACGCGGTCGCGCAGCGAATGATACTTTCCGTCGATGCGCACTTCGGAAAACCCCGCGTTCAAAAAATCATACAACATCTGGTAGTACTCGCCTTTCCGGCCGCGCACCACCGGCGCGAGGATGACGAAATTCTTCTTGTCCTTGTTCTCATTCGAGATCTGGATCGCCACGTCCACGATCTCCTCGTTCGTCAGTTTTTTGATCTCACGACCGCACGTTGGACAGTACGGCTTTCCCGCGCGCGCAAAAAGCACGCGAAGGTAATCATAAATTTCCGTGATCGTGGCCACCGTTGAGCGCGGATTTCCCGAATGGCTCTTCTGGTCGATCGAGATCGCCGGCGAAAGCCCTTCGATATCATCCACGTCCGGCTTGTCGAGACGACCCAAAAATTGCCGCGCATACGCGGAGAGCGATTCGATGTAGCGCCGCTGGCCTTCGGCAAAAATGGTATCGAACGCGAGCGATGACTTGCCGCTGCCGGAGAGCCCGGTGAAGACGACCATTTTGTCCCGCGGGATCTCAAGATTCACATCTTTAAGATTATGTTCGCGCGCGCCTTTGATGATGATCTTGTCGTGTTTCATATTATTGTTCCCCGTTTCCGCTCTGCTCCTTCCATAACGCCGAATACAGCCCGTCCGGATGTTTGAGCAGTTCCGTGTGACTTCCCTGCTCTACCACGCTTCCCTTTTGCATCACGTAGATGCGGTCCGCGCGGGCGAGCGTCGAGAGACGGTGCGCGACCATCACGGTGATCAGATTCGGCCGCGACTTGGCGATCTGGTGAATCGTCTCGGTGATCGATTTTTCCGTGATGGAATCAAGGCTTGACGTCGCTTCGTCGAAGATGATCAATTCCGGATCACGCAACAATGCCCGCGCGATGGCAAGGCGCTGCCGCTCACCGCCGGAGATCTTGATACCGCCTTCGCCGATCTTCGTGTCCAGGCCCAGGCCGCCACGCTCCGCGATCGCCTCGACCGAGGCGCTCCTGAGCGCATTCCAGCAATCATCGTCCGTAGCATCCGGCCGCACGAAAATAAGATTGTCGCGCAAGGTGCCGGCAAAAAGCTGGGTGTCTTGGGAAACGTAGCCGATCTTGCGGCGGAGAGCGTCGTAATCGACGGTGTCGCCGTTCACGCCATTCAGCAAGATGGTACCCTTCGTCGGCTTGTATAATCCGACCAGCAATTTGATGAGCGTCGTTTTCCCCGAACCGGAATATCCGGCGAACGCCACCGTTTCACCGCTCTTGATCGCAAGGTTCATATTCTGTAATGCGGTGAGCGCACCGCTCTGATAGCCGAACACGACATTTTTAAACTCGACGGTCTTCAAAGAATCGATCGTCACCGGGTGCTCCGGTTTTTCTTCGGACGGAATGGCCAAAATCTCTTCCAGCTTCTCCATGCTCCCGCGCGATTCCTGATATTGCGATGCGACCGTGCCGATGTCGCCAAGCGGCGAGAAGATATAGAACGAGTAGAACCACAGCGCGAGAAATTCTCCAAGCGTGATCTTCCCCAGGAATATGAGCCAGAGCATCACGAACAGAATGATAGAGCGCATGGCGTTCACGATGGTCCCCTGCGTAAAGCTCAGCTTGCGGATCAGCGTCAGCTTGGAAAGCTCGAGTGAAAGCACCTTGTTGTTGACCTCGTTCAGGCGCTTCGTCTCCTGATCCTCAAGCCCAAGGCTCTTTACCAACTCCACGTTGCGGATCGTCTCCGTCGTTGACCCGGCCAGGTTTGCCGATTCGACGACAATGTTCTTCTGGATCGCTTTTATCTTTTTTCCCAAGAAGAACAGCGCGGTTCCCATAATCGGGATGACCATAAAGTACAAGAGTCCGATGATCCAATTGACGAAGAATGCGTAGATGAGCACAAGGATGATGCCAACGAACGAAACAAAGATGACGTCAACGAAACTCGTGATGAGCAGTTGCGCATCAAGCCGCGCCTTCTGCAATTTCTGCAGAAGCTCGCCCGAGCGCTGGTCCTCAAAGATCGCGTAGGGCAGCGAGAACGAGTGCGCCACGCTGTGCGCGTAGAGCTCGGTACCCACCCGCTGGGCCACCATGTTCTCGTAGTACTGCTGAAAGTTCTTCGCGGTGCGTGAAACGAGCGCCGCGGTGATGGAGATCAGCAACAGCAATCCTACGCCGCGCAAAAAGTCGCCGTTGGATATCGAACCGATCTTCCCGACGTAATTATCGATGATAAACTGGAATACTTGCGGATCCACAAGCGAGAACGCTATGTTGATCGCCGCAAATACGAGCGTCAGGGTGAGCGCTTTTTTGTGCTTCTTTATATAGTTAAAAAGTAGTTTCATCAGATTTTAATGGATAAACAAGATACAAAAACGCCCTCGGTCGGGGTTGTAGGGGGTCTATGTAAGGCAATTTTAGACCAGCTTGAGTGATGGGTCAACAAAACGACCCGTTCGGCTAGAAGCTATGCAGGGAGATGGCCGCTGTCGCACATCCTCCTCGCCAAGCACTAGTGCAAGTTCTTTGTTACATCCGAATAAATATGAATAGTGAGATCACAATTTGTGATTTCAAAGTCTTTATTTCTTGCGGCTTTGAGAGATTTTCTGCTTAGTAAGCCCGCGCCCGTGCTCGACATCTTTTACATCTTTGGTGATCTTCGCCGGTCGCCCCGCCCTCATCACCTCCTCCACTGCCGCCGCCTTCTTGTTGAGCTCCCGGATCTCGTCGCGCAAAATTCCCGCGAGCTCGAAGTTGAGCTCCTTCGCGGCCGCTTTCATGTCACGCTCTTTCTCGGCGATCAGGCGCTGGAGCGCGGTCTTCGAGCGCGGCACCGGTGCGGTTTCCAAATTCAGGATCTCGTCGATGTTCGGCAGGATGTCGGATATCTTTCGCACGATCGTGCGCGGCGTGATGTTATTCTCTATATTATAGGCAACCTGGATCGCGCGCCGGCGATCGGTTTCGCGAATGGCGCGCTCGATGGAACCGGTGATGTTGTCCGCGTACATCACGACTTCGCCCTCAACGTTGCGCGCGGCGCGGCCGATCGTCTGAATAAGCGACACTTCGCTGCGCAGAAATCCTTCTTTATCAGCATCCAAGATCGCCACAAGCGAAACCTCCGGCAAATCCAAACCTTCGCGAAGCAGGTTCACGCCGACGAGCACTTCTATCTTGCCCCGTCTGAGGTCAGTCAGGATCTTGATGCGATCCATCGTCTTCACGTCGCTGTGAAGATAGTTCACTTTTACTTTCTTCTCTTCCAGATACGCGCTAAGGTCTTCCGCCATGCGCTTGGTAAGCGTCGTCACGAGCACGCGCTCATGCTTGGCCACGCGCTCCTGAATGCGCGGGATAAGGTCTTCCACCTGGCCACGCGCCGGCTTGATCGTGATCTTTGGATCCACAAGGCCGGTCGGACGGATGATCTG
>Ga0181517_10004768_pt1 | contig 12187 bp, 8 predicted proteins | sample PEATcosm2014_Bin_31_FD_119748 | JGI IMG/M metagenome (GOLD analysis project Ga0181517, IMG submission 119748) | Peatland microbial communities from MTU Mesocosm Facility, Houghton, MI, USA - PEATcosm2014_Bin01_30_metaG | ecosystem: Environmental > Terrestrial > Soil > Wetlands > Peat | place... | reverse complement strand
CGAAGATGTAGTCGACGCCGCCCTCGATGGTGGTGTCGAGGTAGTACTGGCGGCCGAAGTCGGCGAAGAGGGTGTCCTGATGGCCGAGGAGACGGCAGTGCTTGAAGATGGAGCGGTCGGAGCGGTTGGCTACGGCGACGGCCTGGCCGGTGTTACCGGCTGAGTTTTCGATGGTGAGATTGTCGGCTTCGAAGGCTGCGCCGTTGATCTCTAGGGTCTCGGTGAAGAAGGTGCCACCGGCGGACTTGGCGTTGAGGGAGTTGGTGATGACGACGTCTTCGGGGGATTTTCCGAGGCCGAGGAGGGTGATGTTGGGATGGTTCTGGGTGACGATGACTCGCTCGCGATAGGTGCCGGGGGCGATCTCGATGATGACGCGGCCCCCGTCGGTGGCGAAGGGATGGTGGTCGAGGGCGTTCTGGATGGTGGGGAAGACGGTGAGGTTCTCGTTGCCGGGGTTGGCGTGCGGGGCGGCGGGATCGACACGAACGCGGACATCGGCGGCGTGGAGCGGGAGAGCGAAGAGGAGCAGGAGCGTGGCGAAGGCTAGGCGGGACATGAGGAGGATGTTAGATCGGAGCTATGGCTGGCGCAAGGGAGTCGGCGTCGCTGGCTGGGGAGTGCCGAGGTTGACGCCGCCGTTAGGGAAGGAGAAGGCTTTTACCGTCAGGCCGTCCGGGACGTGGAAGAGTGAGGCGGATGGTTCGGCACGGGAGAGAGAGACGATCTCGGAGGTTGTGGTTCCGGTGAAGGGGCTCTTGTCGATCTCGAGGAGTGTGATCTGCAGGTCAGGCGACATCCAGATTTCGTGGCTGACAAGAACAGGCTTGGCAGTTGAGAAGTGGTCGGCGGGGACGGTGGTGGTCGTGCGCGTTCCGATAGCGGTGAGTCCTGCGATGGTGCGTTTGCCGAGATCTTCCGTTGTGACCGGATAAGGCAGTTTCCCCTCGGGCACGGTGAGAGGCTCTTCGCGGGTCAGCGGGGACGCGGTAACGCGAACGTGTGCGGTAAGGCTGACGGGCCGAGTCATGGCGGTCGTCGAGGCAGTGTTCCAGTTTGTGGAGACATGTGCGACCGGATCGATGAGCAGATGAAAAATGTTTGCCTGGGCAGGCGGCACTCCTCCTGAGGTGACGATTTTGCTCTCTATGAGGAGACGTCCCTTGGAGTCGCGGTCGATTGTCTCGTGTACTTCACGGGACTGGACGGAGCCGTCGGCGAGGTTGCGTTCCATATGGGTAACGCGCTCGGCATGGAAGGGCATGTACGGAAGAATATCGGTCTCGCCGGAGTCGGTGAAGGACGTCATGGTTTGTGCGGAGAGCGCCAGCGGGAGGAAGGCAAAGAGAAGTGTGAGGGCGAGGCGTCGCGGCATGTCATCTCCTGGCAGCATACGGCTCTGATTCGCGGAGGTCTGCTCCGTAGACGTTATATCACGCCGGGATGGAGGGGCGATGGACGGCGGGTCAGCGCAGGAGGAGGACGATGAGGACGATGAGGAGGATGAGCGAGATACTGCCTCCGCCGTAGTAGCCGAGGCCCGGGCCCATGCGGTAGCCGCCAAAGCCGGAGCCGAAGATCAGGAGGATGAGAAGAATTGTAAGAAGCATGGAAGACTCCGTTCAAGAGAGGATTTTGCAGCGACCAGATCAAGGCCTGAAGGGTTGGATGCAGATTCCGGGAGGATGGTAGACTTGGGGTGTGCCGGGCCCTACGCGACGTAATCCCGCCAACCCCGCCAGGTCCGGAAGGAAGCAACGGCAACGGGTCATTACGGGCGCAGTAGGTCGCCCGGTACTTTTTAATGCGGTTGATTGGTTGCTGGTTGACGACGGGCTGGCCGGGATTGTCCCTCTTAAAAATTTGAGCGTGGTTTGGCGGGAGGTGCGCGAGGGGTTGCGGCTGCACTCCCACTCATCGCATGAGACAAAGGCGCGATGAATGGGGCACATGGTTCGATGTAGGGTGCGCGGCGGAGAACAGGCAACGGCAGAAGCGAAATGCGGGGGTCCCTCCACTGCGCGCTTCGCGCTCCGGTCGGGATGACGGTGTTTTGGGTCTGGTTGGGATGACGGTGTTTAGTTGTGGTTCGCATAAGGCACTTGGGCTGGGACTTGTTCTTGGGGCGCGGGTCGGAGAGAATGATTCGGGGCCGGGTTGGTCCAGAAGAGACAGCGAGGTGATGGATTGAGTCTGACGTTGAAGGCGCAGAAGAGCGTGCGGGTGAAGATCAGTTCGGTGGGGACGTATGTTCCTCCGCGGCTGCTGACCAATGCCGACCTGGAGACGATGGTGGCGACCAACGACAAGTGGATCACGGAGCGGACGGGAATCCGTGAACGGCACATCGTGGACAAGGGCGTGGCGACGAGCGACCTGGGCGCGGAGGCTGCACGGCGGTGCCTGGCGGCGCGTGGGATCGAGGCCAGCGAGGTTGAGGTGATCGTGGTGGCGACGGTGACGCCGGACATGCTGTTCCCGGCGACGGCGTGCCTGATCCAGGAGAAGATTGGGGCGAAGGGGGCGTGGGGATTCGACCTGTCGGCTGCGTGCTCGGGGTTTCCCTACGCGCTGCAGGTGGGCGCGAAGCTGGTGGAGACGGGGGCGCACAAGAAGGTGATGGTGGTGGGCGCGGACACGATGAGCTCGATCATCGACTATACGGACCGGACGACGTGCGTGATCTTCGGGGACGGGGCGGGCGCCGTGCTGCTGGAGCCGTGCGCGGCAGGGGAGGTGGGGCTGATCGACTACTGGCACGAGATCGATGGGACCGGCGCGGGATCGCTTTACATGCCGGGAGGCGGGAGCCTGAATCCACCGTCGGCCGAGACGGTGGCGAAGAAGATGCACTACGTCCACCAGGACGGGCCCGCAGTGTACAAGTTTGCGGTGCGCAAGATGGCAGAGGCGACCGAGTCGGTGCTGGCAAATAACGGACTGACCGGCAAGGACGTCGATTGCTTCATTCCGCACCAGGCGAACAAGCGGATCATTCTGTCGACGGCGGAGCGGCTGGGACTGCCGGTGGAACGGGTGATCATCAACATCGACCGCTTTGGCAATACGACGGCGGCAACCATCCCGATGGCGATGCAGACGGCGATGGAGGAGGGCCGGCTGAAGAAGGGCGACCTGGTTCTGCTGGCCAGCGCAGGGGCTGGATTTACGGTGGCGGCTACGCTGTTGCAGTGGGAGATATAAGGCGGATAGGGCGTAAAACAAACAACGACGAAATGCGGGGGTTCCTTCGGCTGCGCTCAGGACAGGCTCTTCGACTGCGTTTGGCGCAAGTGCGCGCCAAACTCCGCTCAGGATGACGGCAAGAGTCAGAGGAAGCGGAGGGTGGGGAGCGGAGGCAGGAGGCTGGCTTCGGCGGCGTGGCTGCGGAAGATCTGGATGGCGGCGATGCAGGCGGGCGAGAGGGTGTAGTGGATGTTGCGGGTGAGGTAGTGGCGGATGGTCTCCGGTGGGATGGCGATGCGGGGGGTCCATTCGGCGACAAGCTGGTCGATGTTGGCGAGGCCGTGGTCGCGGGAGAGCTGAAGGTCTCGGGTGAGCTGGGTGGGGGTGATGGCTGAGGCGGCAAGGGCTTCTGGGCGGACGGCCCAGACGGCGGCGACCCAGGGGAGTTTAGTGCGGGTGTGCCACTCGTGGGCGAGGTCGAGCCAGAGGCAGGGGCCGACGGCGGCTTCGATGCGGGCGCGGGATTCGAGCGCGACGAGCGCGGGGTCGCCGATGAGCAGGGCTGCGTCGGCGTGGGTGAGCATGTCGATGGGGTCGGCGGGCGCGGGGAGAAATTGAGGCGCGGTGCCGATGAATTTGCGGAAGAGGATTTGGGCGTAGGCGAGCGAGCTGCGGGATGCGGTGTCGGAGGCAATGGTGCGGACGTGGGCGAGGGCGCGGACGATGAAGGCGGAGTCGGCGGCCCGCTTATCCCACATCTCAAAATCGAGATGTGGGGCACCCAGTGCTTGTGGCTGACGTAGCTTGACGATGAGCTGGATGGAGCGGACACGGTCGAGCGAGGCGATGGCGCAGCCGGGGACGATGGCCAGTTCGGGCGTGAGCGCGGCGATGGGGATGAGGCCGAGGTCGGCGCGGCCTTTGAGCAGTTCGACGGCGCACTGCGAGGGCTGAGTGGAGTGGACCTGGTAGCGGGTGGCGAGAGTGGAGGCGAGCGGGGGGTGGTCGAAGTCCCACATGAGGGGCGCGGGATTGAGGAAGTTGATGGCGGCGACGCGCAGGCGGGATGGGGCCGAGTGGGGCAAGAGATTAGTTTATGCGCTGCTGTCTTTGGCGGGTGCGGCGAAGAGCTGGCGCATGATCTCATCGAGATGAACGCGGGCGGCGTCGATGTGGGGGAAGTCGGTGTTGGCTTCGTTGAAGAGCAGGCAGAGATCGGTTCCGGCGAGAATGATGGCGCCCAGGTGGTCGCGCTCGATCAGAGTGTGGGCGATTTTGCGGAGGAGTTCGTATTGTGTCGGGTCGGCGCTGCCCGTGGTTGCAAGGGCGACATAGGACCTGTGAATTGCTTCGATCTCGACTGGGTTGGGCGTGACGACTTCGACATTGATGAGTTGACCGAACATCTTTGATTCGATGGTGAAGCGGGTGCCGAAGAGAGCAACGCGCTGGATACCGTGGGCGCGGATAGATTCGAGCGTTGCGTCGATGGGGCTGACCAGAGGGATGGGCGAGAGCAGGGCGAGCTCGGGCGCGCAGATCTGCGGAGTGATGGCGGGAATGGCTGCGATCTGCGCTCCGGCCGCTGACATGCGGTGGATGATGTGCGCGAGGTAACGGGCCAGGCCGGCGGTATCGTGGACGGCGACGAGATTCATGAGGAGATTGATGTCGGCGTGGACGATTACGGTGTCGAGGGCGCATCCGCGCTCGGCGTGGGCTTTGGCCAACTCGCGATAGTAGTGGATCGTGGCACCTACGCCCAAGCCGCCAACCAATCCGAGGCATCGTCCTGCGGAGGATTCGATGCTGGGCGAGAGATTTTTCATTTCGACCATTGGGTACCATGATAATCTCCTGCGGACGCAGGTTTTAATTTGCGAAGGATTTGACGGAGAGCGATGACGACGAACGGCGACGCGGAGCGGGATGCGCTGAAGAGGGACGAGGTGGGGCGGCTAGGATGGATGGCGGTGGCGCTGACGCCGGAGATGGGGCCGACACGGATTGCGCGGGCGATGGAGCGGCTGGGCGCGGATGGTTCTGGTGGGGAGGCGCGTGCTTTTCGCGGGGCGGAGCGGGTGTTTGAGGCTTCGCTGACGGAGCTGGAGGCGGCGGGGATGCCGGCGAAGGCGGCGCAGTTTGTGGCCGATGGACGGGCGCGGGCGGCGGCGGAGAAAGAGGCGAAGCAGGTTGCGGAGGCGGGCGGATTTTATCTGACGCGCGAGGATGCGGAGTATCCGGGAAGGCTGTTGCAGATATACGATCCGCCGGCGGTGCTGTGGGTGCGCGGAGATGTGACGTTGCTGGAGCGGCCGGGGATTGCGGTGGTGGGGACTCGGCACCCTACTCCGTATGGCGTGGGAATGGCGGAGATGCTGTCGCGCGACCTGGCGAACCGCAGGATAACGATTCTGAGCGGAATGGCGCGCGGGGTGGACTCGGCCGCGCACAAGGGCGCGCTGGATGCGGGCGGGAAGACGGTGGCGGTGTGGGGGACAGGGATCGATGTGGTGTATCCGAAGGAGAATAAAAAGCTGGCGGAGCGGATTGTGGCCAGTGGCGGAGCGATTGTAAGCGAGTATCCGCTGGGGACGTTTCCCGCGCCGCAGAACTTTCCGTTACGCAACAGAATACTGAGCGGGATGAGTGTGGGCGTGCTGGTGGTGGAAGGCGGCGAGTACTCGGGCACGCGGATAACGGCGCGCTGCGCGATGGAGCAGAACCGGGATGTGTACGCCGTGCCGGGGAATGTGACGAACAAGATTGCGTGGGGGCCAAATACGCTGATCAAGCAGGGCGCAAAGCTGACTGCGACGTGGGAGGACATATGGGAGGACCTGCCGACGCAGATCCGGTTGCAACTGGAAGAAGAGATGGAGGCGGCGGGGCAGATTGAATCGAAGACGGGCGGGAGCGCATCTCTATTTGAAGACGAGAAGCCGATGCCGGAGGCTGAGCGGGTGGTGCTGGAGAAGCTGCGGCGCGATGAGTCGGTGCAACTGGACACGCTGATCGAGGGGTTGGAAGGAACGCTGGGATCGGCGGAGATCTTTACGGCGCTGTTTGAGCTGGAGCTGCGTGGACGGGTGAAGCAGATGCCGGGGAAGAATTACGTACGGTGCTTCTGAGGGTGAAGCGCGGACTGAGAACAGACAACGACGGCGTTGTTGGGAGAAAGGTCCAGGCGGTATTGGCGGGACGAGCTTCGTCGGGGTCCTTCGCGCTCGAAAGACGCGCTCAGGATGACAGCAAGAACAGACAACGGCAAAAGCGAAATGCGGGGATTCTTCGCTGCGCTCAGAATGACAACTCTTTTTTTGCTGCGCTCAGAATGACAATTTTGAATTCTGTTCAGGATGACAACCTGAGATTTGGGTGCATCTTTAACTGAACTCATTGTGAGACGGATTTGTGGTGGGGGAGTGTATGGGTGTAGATTCTCGACTGGCGCCGGAGTTTTTGGCGAGGGCGGTGGGTTCGCATCTTTTTGCGGGTTCGTGTTAGGTTCGCTAATGGAACGGTGGAAGAGACGAGGATTGCCGCGCGGCAATCGGAATTTGAATTGAAGGGGACGAATGGCAAAGTCACTTGTGATCGTGGAATCGCCGGCGAAGGCGAAGACGATCAATAAATATCTGGGTAGCGAGTATGTGGTGGAGGCCTCGATCGGTCACATCATGGACCTGCCGAAGAACGACATTGGAGTGGAGCTTGAGCACAGGACGTTTGAGCCGACGCTGATTGTTTCTCCGGGCAAGGAGAAGGTGGTGGAGCGGCTGAAGAAGCTGGCGGCGAAGTCGGAGTTTGTTTATCTTGCGCCGGACCCGGACCGCGAGGGCGAGGCGATAGCGGCGCACCTGGCGATGCAGCTGCTGCCGGTGATGAAGGACAAGACGAAGCTGCGGCGGGTGACGTTCAACGAGATCACGCAGAAGGCGGTGAAGGCGGCGTTTGCGCACTCGCGCGACATTGACGAGAACCTGGTGGACTCGCAGCAGACGCGGAGGGTGCTGGACCGGCTGGTGGGCTATCAGGTCTCGCCGCTGCTGTGGGAGAAGGTGCGGCGCGGGTTGAGCGCGGGGCGGGTGCAGACGGTGGCTCTGCGGCTGATTGTGGAGCGCGAGCAGGAGATCAACGATTTCAAGCCGGTGGAGTACTGGAACATCGATGCGAAGCTGAAGACGGCGAAGAGCGAGGAGTTCACGGCGAAGTTTGTGGGCGTGGATGGAGTTGCGGCGCGGGTCTCGAACGGCGTGGACGCGGAGGGGAAAGAGCAGTTCATCTCAAGTGCGCTGCCGGACGGGGAGGCTGTCGCGGAGGTGGTGGCCGAGTTGGAGCGCGCGAAGTGGAGTGTGCGCGGGGTGGAGAAGAAGGAGCGGCGGGCGAACCCGACGGCCCCGTATATCACCAGCAAGCTGCAACAGGACGCAGCGAGCAAGCTGGGCTTCAACGTGCGACGGACGATGGGCGTGGCGCAGCGATTGTATGAGGGCGTGGAGATTGGCAAGGAAGGAACGGTCGGACTGATTACATATATGAGGACCGACTCGACGCGCGTTTCGCCGGATGCGATTGCGGAGGCGCGCGAGTTTATTGCGAAGCTGGGCAAGAAATATCTGCCGGAGAAGGCGAATGAGTTTGCAGGCAAGCGGCAGGCGCAGGCGCAGGACGCGCATGAGGCGATCCGTCCGACGCGGGTGGACTTTACGCCGGAGTCGATTCGCGCCAGCTTGAGCGAAGAGCAGTACAAGCTGTACAAGCTCGTCTGGCAGAAGTTTGTGTCGAGCCAGATGACGCCGGCGATCTTCGACCAGACGACGGTGGATATTACTGCGAAGGCGGAGCGGACGTACGACTTCCGCGTGACGGGAAGCGTGCTGAAGTTCGACGGATATTTAAAGGTGTGGGAGGGCGGATCGGAGGACACGATCCTGCCGGAGCTGACGGCGGCGCAGACGCTGGAGAAGATCGCGATCGATTCGGAGCAGAAGTTTACCCAGCCGCCGCCGCGGTTCAACGAGGCGAGCCTGGTGAAGACGCTGGAGGAGCGAGGGATCGGGCGGCCATCGACGTATGCGTCGATCATCAACACGATCCAGGACCGCGACTATGTGAAGAAGATCGACAAGAAGTTTGTGCCTACGGAGATTGGCACCGTTGTGACGGGGCTGCTGGTGAAGAACTTTCCGTACATCTTCGACCTGCTATACACGGCGAAGCTGGAGAGCGAGCTGGATGCGGTGGAGGACGGCCAGGAAAAATGGACCGACCTGCTGAACGGCTTTTACGACCACTTTGAGCAGGAGCTGGTGGTTGCGGCCAGGGAGATGGAAGACATCAAGCGGATGGAACACGCGACCAACGAGATCTGCGACAAGTGCGGGAGCCCGCTGTATTTGAAGTGGGGCAAGTTCGGGAGTTTTTATTCCTGCTCGAACTTCAGCCGGTTGAAGCCGATTACCGTCTCCGCAGGGCCGTGGAAGAAGGACGCCAAGGCGGTGACGAAGAAGATCGTGACGGCGTTGAAGTTCCCCATGACGGTGAAGGCGGCGAATGGGCATGTGACGGAGTTTTCGCAGGAGGTTAGCGACGCGGGTGAGATGGCGGCGGCGATCGAGCTGGCGCAGGCGGCGGGCAAGAAGGTGACGGTGGAGCAGGTGAGCTGCGACTTCACGAAGGAGAACTTCGCGGCCAAGCCGGACCTGAGCGCGCCGGGGGCGGACGATGTTCCTGAGGAGGAGTTCTGCGACAACTGCGGGCGTGTGATGGTGTTGCGCAATGGGCCGTGGGGGCCGTTCATGAGCTGTCCGGGCTACTCGGAAGACCCGCCGTGCAAGACGATCCGCAAGCTGACGCAGAAGGTGCAGCAGAAGCCGCCGGTGGTGCTGGATGAGCTGTGTCCGAAGTGCGGCAAGCCGATGTTGCAACGCGACGGGCAGTACGGCGAGTTCATTGCGTGCAGCGGCTATCCGAAGTGCAAGTACGTGAAGCAGGAGCTGCTGGAGGTGCCGTGCCCGAAGTGCGGCGGCGACGTTGCGGTAAGGAAGACGAAGCGGGGCGATACGTTCTACGGATGCGTGAACTATCCCAAGTGCGATTTCTCAAGCAACCAGAAGATGGTGAACGAGGTGTGCCCGAAGTGCGATAGCGCGTACCTGCTGGAGCTGTCGAACGCGAAGGGCGTCTTCCTGGTGTGCCCGAACAACCGCGAGGCGCTGCCCAAGCGGCGGCCGAGGAAGGGGGCGAAGGTGGAAGAGCCGAAGACGCCGGAGTGCGGGTTCCAGAAGAAGATTGGGCCTCCGGCGGCGGTTCCTGTGCTGGCGATGCCTGACCCGGAGAAGACGCGGGCGGTGGTGGAGAGCGTGGCGTAGGATGCTTCGATGAGACGTGGAGCAGATTGATTGCGGCTCATTTTTCGCTGACTTGATTGCTTCGCAATCAAGTCAGCGAATCCATTCATAAATAGTGGGCGATTTTTTTGGCACGGCTGAAGCCGTGCCCTTCCGATCAACCTGCCTGGCAGGACCGCCCTTCCCACCTGCTGGCGGAGGGGAGGGCTTTCGTTTTTTTGTCAACTCTGATACAAAGGCGATGTGGAATGTTGGGCTTGAGAGCCTGGGATGCCAGTCGGGTTTTCTCCGCTGGTGTTGTAACTTCTTGAAAAGAATGCAGGGTTAGTCTATGGCTAAGGCAGTGTGGAATGGTCAGACCCTCGCCGAAAGCGAGACGGTTGAGACGGTTGAGGGAGTTGTTTACTTTCCTGACGAATCGATGAACCGGGAGTATTTCCGGGCCAGCTCGACGACATCGAGCAACACCTGGGGGCAGGCGCGGTACTACACGCTGGTGGTGGATGGACAGGAGAACCCGGATGCGGCGTGGTACTACCCCGATCCGAAGCCCGCGGCGCGCAGCGTGAAACACCATGTGGCGTTCTGGCGCGGGGTGGACATTACGACGTAGGTTGACGGTTGACGGTTATTAAAAGGAAAGGCCCGGCTGTGTGCCGGGCTTTTCTGTGTCTTGATGCACGCATCCCACCCATCCTCACCCCAGTGAGCAAGCTCGCCGGGGACCCCGATCGCAAAGTACGCGATGGATGGGGCACCCGGCGAGTTTGTGGGAGAAAGGTTCGAGCTGTATGGGTGGTGCGAGCGGCTTCGGGGTCCTTCGGCTGCGTGACTCACGATGAAACTGTGAGTCTCTCCGCTCAGGATGACAACGTAAAACAAACAACCGCAGGTCCTTCGGCTGCGTGACTCAGGGTGAAACTGTGAGTCACTCCGCTCAGGATGACAACTTAAAACAAACAACCGCAGGTCCTTCGACTGCGTGACTCACGATGAAACTGTGAGTCACTCCGCTCAGGATGACAACTTTGATTTTTTGCATTCCGCTCAGGATGACAGATTTATCGGACCATTGAGGAAGGCGGTTCTGGGGGGAGCTTCCAGAGTTCGATGCGGTTGGAGGAGGCGTAGAGCGCGGGGTGGAGGGACCAAGTGGCGAAGCTCTGGTTGATGGAGAAGATGAGGATGGAGTCGGGGGTGGGGCGATTGCCGATCCAGTACCGCGCGCCCTGGGAGCGCGCCCAGAGGATCATGGCCGTGGGTGGGGCATTGAGATAGGGGACGGCGTCGGGGCGGGTGATTCCGCTGGTGTCGAGGATGGGGTGCTGGGAGAAGAAGGCGATCTCGCCGATGGCGTAGTCGGCGACAGGCGCGCCGGGCGGGATGTGGTCGTGGATGAAGAGGGCGAGGTCTTTGGTGGTTTGGCAGTCGATGGATTTGTTGCGGATCAAGGGGCGGACGGTGATGAGGCTGATGGCGAGGGATGCGGCGAGCGCGGCGAGGTAGACGAAGCGGGCGGCGCGCGGCGCGGACTGGAGGGCGAGAACCAGAATTACGAGGGTGAGGGCCGGCGCAGTGACCAGGATGTAACGCGTCTGGACGTAGGTGTGATTGACGATGTAGAAGAGGGTCGCGATGAGGGGCCAGAGGAGAAAGATCCAGCCGGCGAGGGGAAGGGTGGGGGTGGGTCGCGCGGCGGTGGGCGTGGTGGGATTGAATGCTGCGGAGACGGCGTATTGCAGGGAGCGGCGGACGGCGGCGGGGCGCAGGATGAGATAGAGGATGCCGGCGATGAGACCGCAGAGGATGAGAGGGAATCCTGCCGCGTAGATGGAGAGGAGATGGCGGACGACGGAGTCTGCGTGGGCGGCGCGCTTGGCGGCGTTGGTGTTGGGCAGGAGATGCCCGAAGGCGCGGAGCGAGTAGAGGGACCAGAGCAAGACAGGGGCGGCGGCGAGGATAAGGCCAGATGCGAAGGCCGCGAGTTTGGAGGGTGAGGTCGGATTGCCGGGAAGACGGCACCACTGGGCGAGGATGGGAAGAGCGAGGAGAGCAGTGAGAAAGATCATCTCCGGCCGCAGGAGCGGCATGATGCCAGCGAGCAGGCAGGCGGCGAGGAGGGATTTAATGGAGGGCTGCGCCTGCGTGGCGGCGAGAACGGCAAAGAAGGCGAGGCCAGCGGCGGCGAGCGGCTCCATTCCGGAGAAGATCCAGTAGCAGAAGTATGGGTTGACGACGATGAGGAGCAGGAGTGCGGCGGGAAAGAATGCGGTGTCGGCGCGCGCGGGAATCATGGAAGCGGCGAGGCGGCGGGCGAAGGCATAGCAGCCGGCGAGCGAGAGGGCCGCGCCGAGGACGGTGAGGAGCTTGCCGGCGACGAGCCAGTCGGGGATAAGGGAGTGGGTTGCGGCAAGAAGAAAGACCCAGAGGGGCGCGGTGTCTCCGGCGACGACGCGGCCATTGAAGGCGAAGCCGAGGCCTGCGGCGAGGCTGCGTGCGAACTCGAGATGGATGAATGCGTCGTCCTCCCAGTAGTGCCGGGCGTGGACAAACCAGTAGATGCACCAGAGGAGGGTGAGGGCGAGCAGAAGCGCGGAGGCGATGCGGGCTTGCGCGGTCGGGCTGGTTTGGGAGGGCATCGGCTTGGG
>Ga0181517_10004766_pt1 | contig 12189 bp, 7 predicted proteins | sample PEATcosm2014_Bin_31_FD_119748 | JGI IMG/M metagenome (GOLD analysis project Ga0181517, IMG submission 119748) | Peatland microbial communities from MTU Mesocosm Facility, Houghton, MI, USA - PEATcosm2014_Bin01_30_metaG | ecosystem: Environmental > Terrestrial > Soil > Wetlands > Peat | place... | reverse complement strand
GTCAGCATTGCCGCCTGGCCCCAGATCGGCATGTTCCCCTGCATCTGGATGTTGCCGCCCTGGTAGACCATCCACCGGCCGCCGTTGCCGTCGGCGGCGCTGTACGGCAATGTTACGGATCCATCGGCGTTGGCCCGGCCGCGGCCGGCCACGGCCCGCTGGGCGCTGGCCGTTCCGACACACATTACCAGCAGCGCCGCCATCAGGCATGCGCGACCGATCATCCCACGCACGCACAAGCCGCAACAATTGTCTGTCCTCATGGACCGCTCCCGTCTTAGAACGCCTTGCAACACCCTCAGCCACACCCCCGTATTATTCCACAAATTCCCATGCGCGTACACGACTCGCCGCACGCTAATTGGCACCATCCAGCGGATACTGCATATCGTCCAGGTCGAGCTGCTGCGGCATCAGCTCGAACTGCCTCTGAAGCGGCAAGATCACTCGAGTGCGGTCACCGGCCGGAGCAACGCCGCCATCGACAGCGACCGGCTTCTTTTGCGCCGCGAATGCCCGCAAAATCGTGTCGATGCGCTGCTGCGCCTCGGGGGGCTGCGTTGGCCGCAGTTCCTGCAGTTCGCCGGCGATGATCGGCCCCATCCCCAGAAGCGTCTCCTGCGCCGCGTCACGGATTTTGAAATCGTCCGATCCCAGTTTCGCCACCGTGTCCTTCACTTTCTGCACCATCGTATCGCTCGGTTTGGGCGACGAATTGGTATAGTCTTGCAGCATTGCCAGCGGCACGTCGATGGTCAGGCCGCTCTTGAGTTTGCACGCGATCGACGGCGATTCCAGTTGGCCGCCCACTTCGCTGTCGTCCCACATCGTCACCGTTACATCGGGAGACCCTTCGCTGGCGTGGCTGATCTTGCGAATCTGCCCGCCGTCCACCGCCAGCGTGTCGAACGCCGTGTCCAGCTTCAGTTGGCCCGACAGCGTCCCCATCAACTGATCCTGATTCAGCATGTTCAGCGAAGCCGACTGGCTCTGTGCATCGTCGTCGCTCTTGGTGACCAGCGACAGGTTCACCAGCGCGTTGGTCGGCACCTTCACCGCCTTGCCGGCAATTCCGCCGCTGAGCGTCAATTCCAGGTCCGGCGAGGTCACAAGCCCGCCGATCCGCGATCCGTCGGTCAGCTCGACCAGGTGAAATTCCGTCTGGTCCGACTGGAAGTCGACGCACTTGACCGCCGCCGGATCCACTTTCAACATCCCATATCGCGTCATCACCTCGATCGCCGCCGTTGGCATCTCGATGTTGATCCGATCTCCCTGTCGCATGAGGATGAACGGCTTGTTGCCGGTCTGGTCGTCCGGCTGGTCATCCGGCTCGTCGGCGCGCGTGCGGCATCCGATGCGCGCCAGTTGCGACAGCGGCACCGACACCGTCTGCCCGCTGGACAATTCCATGTCGATCGCCGTCTTGCCGAGCGTTCCGCCAAACACCTGACCGTCCTGCATCACAACAAGCTGTCTGGGCTTGAACTCGCCCACATTCAGCAGGCCGATCACCTGGTTGGCCGGCAAATCGACCGAGCCAAAGAACGTCGCCAGTTTGAATGCCGTTTCCTTGAGCGTGCCGCGCATCTTGCCGCCGGTGCGCAACTCGATCACGTCGAAACTCGGCTCGCGCGGCAGGTCGTAATCGGCGCCATAATTCGCCCCGCCCGGAAAATTGACGATCGCGCGCCGAACAGCCGGCGGCAGATCCTTGGTCATCGCCGCCGCCTTGTAGTTCAACACATCCTGATGCCCCTGATCTTCCGAGGCGGTCGTCTCCAGCAGATGCATCCACGCCCGCGCTCCGCCCGCTGGTATCGTCAGCTTGATTGACGCCTGGATCACATTCTGATTCCCGTTCATGCTCGCAACCGAGGGAAACACCCTGGCGCCCGCGCCGCCGAACACCTCGACCGCCACGCGGTTCACCTGCGTCATGGCCGTCACCGCCAACGTGTTTTCCGGATGTCGCGGATCGGTCACGGTGGATGACGACCGCACGCCGTAGTTGACGGTTGATCGCAAAGCCGGCGTGATCGTTATCGCCTGATTTGTCGGGTTCTTGAACATATCCACCACGCGAACGAAGGAATTGTCCTTGGGGAACAATATCCGCCGCTGCGCCGTGCATTGGCCGTATTTCACGGCGTCGATCACCAGCTCGCCCGTCTTGGCATCAATCTGCCCGACCGGCTGGTCCGGGCCACCGGTTCTTTGGTTGCCATCGACTGTCAGCATCGCCGCCTGTGCCCAGACCGGCAGGTTCCCCTGCATCTGGATATTGCCCCCCTGGTCCACCATCCAGCGGATGCCGCCGATATCGGCAGATGTATACGGCAGAGTCACCGGTTGATCCGCACTGGCAACCCCCGCGCACAGCCCCAGCAGTACCGCCGCCACCGGCCACACACGCCCGCTCATCGCACCCGCATTTGTCCCGCAACGACTGTTCATCCTCATGGACCACTCCCGTCTGCAAACCCCTAGGTCTTCCCCGGCCGACAAACCGCATTGTCTCACGAATTCTTATGCACGTACACCACTTCGCCGCTGGTGACGGCCAGATCGCCGCAGGCGCACTGCACGATCACCGCCGCCACCTGCTTCGGATCCAGCGTCTTTTCCGTTGGATACTGCTCTACCGTCATCAGCGAGCGGAACATGGCGGTCTCCACCGCCCCCGGCGCCACCGTATGCACGCGCACGCCGATCGCCCTGCCTTCCCGCGCCAGCGCCATGCCCAGGAAGTTCATCCCCGCTTTGGCAGCTCCATACGCGCCCAATCCGGCAAACGGATCGCGCGCCGCGAACGACGACACATTCACCACCACGCCGCCGCCCTGCTTCCGCCAGATCGGCCACAGCAGCTTGCAAAAATAGAATACCGGCGACAAATTCGTATCCACTGTCTGCCGCCACTGCTCGACCGTTGACTGCTCGATCGATCCGCTAACCACCATCCCCGCCGCATTCACCAGCACATCCACACGTCCCAGCCGCTCCATCGCCGTAGCCACCACCCGTTCCACATCCGACGCCACCGACACATCCCCCCCGATCACCTCGCCGCCGCACATCCGGCGCGTTTCTTCCAGTTGTGCCGTCGTCCGCGACACCAGGACCAGCCGATACCCGCGCTTGCCCAACTCGATCGCCGTCGCACGGCCGATTCCACGACCCGCTCCCGTTACCAATGCCACCGGCTTGTCCATTGTCGTCTACTTTCCCCAGCCGTGTATCAATCCCAGGAACATCGCCATACCCACTTCCACGGCCGTATCCGTAAAATCGTAGCGATCGCTATGCAGCGACGGATAGGGCTGATTCCGATCCGGCGCTACTCCCAACAGGAAGAAACATCCCGGCGCTTTCTCCAGGTAATACGCGAAATCCTCCCCTCCCATCGATGCCCGCCCGATCGGCACGAACCGATCCTCGCCCAACTCGCGCCGACAGACCGACCTCACGTAATCACTCATCGCCGGATCGTTCACCACGGGCGGATATCCCTTATGCCAGACAAACTCGGCAGTGCATCCATTTGCCGCCGCCACATGTTCAATGCGCCGCGCGATTGCATGTTGCACCAACTGGCGAGCTTCCGGGGTCAGGGTGCGGGCGGTTCCCTCGATGGTGGCATCGTCCGGGATGACGTTCACCGCGGTCCCGCCGTGGATCTTTCCCACCGTCACCACCGCCGCGTCTGTCGGGTCCATCTCGCGCGAGACGACCTGTTGCAGATTCACCACCGCCTCGGCCGCCGCCACGATCGGATCCGCCCCCAATTGCGGATACGCCCCATGACATCCCCTGCCGATGATTCTTGCCGAAAAATTGTCCGTCGCAGCAAGCAACGGACCGGCCTTGGTTCCCACCGTTCCCACCGGCATCCCGGGCCAGCCATGCAATCCGAATACCGCGTTTACCACCGGCCCCAGCCGCCCATCCAGCACGCCGGCCGCCACCATCTTCCGCGCCCCGCCGCCGCCTTCTTCGGCCGGCTGCCATAGCAGCTTCACGCACACGGCCAGATCGGGCTCCATCTGCTTCAGCGCCGCCGCCGTGCCGAGCAACGTGGCCGAATGTCCATCGTGCCCGCAGGCATGCATCACACCGTCATGCTCGCTCGCATAAGGCAACCCCGTCCGCTCGCTAATCGGTAGCGCATCAATATCCGCCCGCAAGGCTATGCACGGAAGCGACGGTTTCCCCAGCACGGCCACCGTCGCCGTCGGCGCTTCGGGTACTCCGGCCACATACGCGATACTCAGCCGATCCAACTCCTCCCGAATCACGCCCGCCGTCTTGAATTCCCGATACCCCAATTCCGGAATCCGATGCAGCCGATGGCGGATTTCCACCGCGCGCTGAGCAATCCCCTGGGCGATCTTCATGACAATCCCATCAAAACCGGAAGAACACGCTGAACATGAACTGATCCGGCTCGACCGTCTCAGAACGGCTGACAAACGTCGTGCCGCCGGCGGTGCGAAAAGAGTTAGTCACCTTGAATTTGGACGAATCGTACGCCGCCTCCATCCCAAAATGCGCACGCGGAAACTCGATGCCCACCGCACCGAACGCGCCCAGGCGACGGTCACTGATCCCGCCAAACGCCCTGGCGCCGCCCCGGTCGTCGTGATAGTCGTCATCCCAGCCCCGGTCGTTGTACGTCGCGACCAGCGGATAACGGAAACCAGCCCGAATATACGGAACCACGCCGGATCTGTTGATGAACTCATATCGCACATCCAGACCGGCCGGTGCGATGAAGTAGCCGAACTCGCTGCGATCGAAAGCATCGGCCGTCGCCGCGTCGTCGCGAATTCGCCTGTCCCCGACCGTGATCGGCCCCACACCGCCGCCAAGCCCCAGCCCAAAGCCAAACTCGTAATAGGCGTTGAACATCGGCCCCACCGGCAATTCATCGGATCGAAGCCGCAGCGGCCCGCCATCGCCGCCGTTGGTCGTATTGGCGTTATCGCTGGCCAGTTGGTCGAATTCCGACCGATCCGCCCGGTCCACGTGGTCCATCCCCGTCACTCCGCCCAGACCGATCTCAAAATGGACTCGATCCCCCTCGCCGTCGCCGCTCGCCCTAGCAAACGATGCATTCCAAACCAATATCCCGGCCATCGCGGCCGCCACTGTTAATAGTCGAATTCTCATCGCAACCTCTTCCTGCAATAAACCGTTTCGGGACCGCCAAATCCTACCTCCGCGCCCCCGGCGTGAAAAGGCACAATCCAACCCTCTTGGATGCGATTGCGGCCGCTCTGGACTCGCCGCCGGCGCACGCCAATGATTACCTCGTCCATGCCGCGGCGATCGTTATTCGCCTGCTGGCTGTAATTGGTGCCTTCTTTTGGCGCGATCGAACGAAAGGACCGCTCATGCCCGCGGCTCAGCCTTCTGCGATTGTCATCTTTGGCGCCAGCGGCGATCTGGCCCGGCGGAAAATCATTCCCGCACTCTACGAACTGACTCGCGAGAAACTCCTCTCCGACAAGTCCATCGTCGTGGCCTTCTCTCGCTCTGACCTTTCCGACGACGCCTTCCGCGACGAATGCCATGACGCCATCACCAATTTCGCCCGCACCAAACCCATCGACCCGGCCGTCTGGAACGCAATTGCCGGCCGCATCTTCTACGTCCGCGGCGATTACGCCTCGGGCGACGATTACGCTCGCCTTTCCCGCAAACTCGCCGAATTGGACTCCCAATTCGGCACCCTCGGCAACCGACTCTATTACCTCTCCACGCCGCCCAATACCTTCGCACCCATCATTGAACATCTCGGCAATCTTGCCGCCAAAATGCCCGCCGCCGGCTTCCAGCGCATCGTCATCGAGAAACCCTTCGGCCGCGATCTGGCCAGCGCCCGGCAGCTTAATCAGCTCCTGCACGGCTATTTCGACGAGGAGCAGATTTTCCGTATCGATCATTATTTGGGCAAGGAAACCGTGCAGAACCTACTGGTCCTGCGCTTTGCCAATTCCATCTTCGAGCCGATGTGGAACTACAAGTACATCGACCACGTCCAGATCACCGTCAGCGAGACGCTCGGCGTCGGCAACCGCGGCGGATATTACGATCGTAGCGGCGCCACGCGCGACATGGTCCAGAACCACATCTTCCAGCTCCTGGCCCTGATCGCCATGGAGCCACCCATCAGTCTCGATGCCGCCAGCATCCGCGACGAGAAAGTCAAGGTCTACAAAAGCATCCGTCCCGTTCCGCCCGCACGCGCCGCCTCACTCACCGTCCGCGGCCAATATGGCGCGGGCGAACTGGCCGGGCAGAAGACACTCGGCTATCGCAAGGAGAAAGATGTCGCCCCCGACAGCAAGACCGAAACCTTCGTCGCCATGAAGCTCTTCATCGACAACTGGCGATGGAGCGGAATGCCCTTCTATCTCCGCACCGGCAAATTCCTCCCCGAAAAACTCTCCGAAATCACCGTCCGCTTCCATCATCCGCCCAACACCCTCTTCCAAAAGGACTCCGATCAGCCCATTTATCCCAACGACCTGCTCATCCGCGTCCAGCCCGAAGAGGGAATAAGCTGGCGGCTCAACGGCAAAGTCCCCGGCGGGCAAATGAACATCAAGCCCGTCGCACTCGACTTCCTCTATCGCACCACCTTCAACGTCGAACCTCCCGAAGCCTACGAACGCCTCATCACCGATGCCCTCACCGGCGAGCAAACCCTCTTCATCCGCGCCGACGAGGCTGAAGCCGCATGGGCCGTCATCGACCCCATCGAACAAGGCTGGGCCGCCTCCGGCACCGCCCCACTCGAATACGCCCCCGGCCAATGGGGCCCCGAGAAAGCCCAGACCCTGATCGAATCCGACGGCCGCCGCTGGATGCACTGCGGCGACGGCCAGCCAGAACCCATCCTCGCCTGCTCGCTGTGAGTGCTTGACAATGTGACTGGGTGACAAGGTGACCGGGTGACAGACGCACCGGCCTACGCTTGTCACCTTGTCACCGTGTCACCTTGTCACCCTGTCATCCCCCTCATTTCCCCGCCACGCCCCTCGCACGGTACAATCCCCGCAATGACCCAACTGCACGACGACACCCTGGCCTCCGCGGCGGCCGCGATCAACGACGCCGACGCACTCCTCATCACCGCCGGCGCCGGAATGGGCGTCGATAGCGGACTGCCCGATTTCCGCGGGCCGGCCGGGTTCTGGCAGGCTTATCCCGCGTTCGATCGGCTCGGCCTTCAGTTCCAGGATATCGCCAATCCGGCCGTCTTCCGCTCCGATCCCGCTCTGGCCTGGGGCTTCTACGCCCATCGCCTGCACCAATACCGCACCGCCAATCCGCATCGCGGTTACGGCCTGCTGCTCCAATGGGCCGCCGCCAAACCCGCCGGGTATTTCGTCTTCACCAGCAATGTGGACGGCCATTTCCAGCGCGCGGGGTTCAACGAAGAGCGCATCGCCGAATGCCACGGCTCGATCCACTTCGTGCAATGCGCCAGCCCGTGCAATTCCGATATCTGGCCGGCCGACCATCTTCAGCTTCCCGTCGATCCCAAGACCTGCCGCATCCAGTGCGAGCCGCCCAAATGCCACGACTGCGACGACATCGCCCGCCCCAACGTGCTCATGTTCGACGACTATACCTGGCTCAACCAGCGCACCGCCGCACAATGGATTGAGTACCGCCGCTGGCTCGCCGCGCTCGGCTCGGCCAAGCTGGCGATCATCGAGCTCGGCGCCGGCCGCGCCGTCCCCACCGTCCGCCGTGAATCCGAACGCGTCACCGCCCAACACCACGGCCGGCTCATCCGAATCAACACCAGCGAACCCGAAACCCCCACCGGCCATCACGCCCTGCGCGGCGGCGCACTTGAGACGCTGACGCAACTGGCGCAGCGGATCGCACGGTGAAGACTGACATGGTGACAAGGTGACACGGTGACAAGGTGACACAGTGACGGCCCGGATTTTCACCTTGTCACCCAGTCACCAAGTCACCTTGTCATCCCGTCCCCCACCGGCGGTGAAAAATATTTTTATTTTTGTCAGCGCCGGCCGGATCAGACGATATAATACTCTGATTACCGCGATCGCATGATCGCGAATGCAAACCCGCCGGCCATCCGATAATTCCGGATGGATCCACCCCAGCGATGGATGTTCTACGGCGGGTTTTTTCGTCGCCACGCCAGACACGGATAAACCTCTCGCAGAGTGAACGTGAGGCCGCGTCTCAGCCCAAGAGGATGAAAATTGCAGCCAGGCGATGGAACCGCAGATGGACGCCGATGAACGCGGCTAAGACAAGAACCAGATTCTATCTGCGTTTATCTGCGTTCATCTGCGGTTGATCCGTCCTATTTCCTCCGCGACTGGGCGCCTCCGCGAGAGATTTCTCCTAACTGCATTCCCGCACTCTGTTTACGTCCCAAACGCGCCCCTGTCGCCACTTCTGCTCACCCGCGTTTCCAGCCGGATATCGCGGTTTCGCCTTCCAACTGAGCCCAAAAAACGCTCTAAATGTCTCGAAAAAGTTGGAACTTTGCCTGCAGGAGTTGGAACTTCGTCCGCCGGAGTGGGATTTCGTACAGGTCTTTTCATGCCATCTTGGCGGCCTCCCCCGCCAAACCCCCGGCCGCTCGATCTCCCCCGCTTCTTCGATGTTCCCAAATGTCCCCGAATAACCCGGAGGGGGGGGTGGGGTATGTCCCCGGATGTCCCCGAATGCCCCGTAGGGGGGGTGGGGGGCGGCCCACGGCCGAGAGGGTGGAAAGTGGAAAGTAGACAGTAGAGCGACGATCCGCCGGCCGCTCATTGTCCACTGTGCATTGTCCTTTGTTCATTGCCCTCGCACCCCTTGCCTGCCCATTATCCATTGTCCACTGTGCATCATGCAGTGCCCAACGTCCATTACGCATCGCCCGGCTTCCGTCGCTATCACACCTAACCTTACACAAACTATGGAAAGAATGCAACATCAATCGGCTAGGAATCGCCGCGAAGGGATCCCACCTGTCCGGCCATGCGCCGCGACGCCGGATTCCTGCGCCGCGCGACACGCGTTCACCGGTCGGCTATCCGATAAGCCCGGACGGATCCACCCCAGTGATGGATGTTCCGCGGCGAGTTTCTTGGTCGCCAGGCGAAAGGGGGATTGATCTCTCGCGCGGGCGCGAAGGCACAGAGGCGATTCCGCGAAGATTCCCCCCAATCGACTCTCAAATGGCCTGAAATCCGACACGTTTAAGGTAGTCGAATGTGCGGTCGTAATAATCGGGCTGGCGGGTTGCATCCCGGGAATCGCCGTGCGGAACGACGATCACCAGGCCTTGGCGTGCGCGGGTGAGAAGCACCCGATAGGCGTTTTTCAAATACGCTTGGCGTTCAACGCTTCGAATGCGGTTCCAACGGGCGCCGACGAAAGAGTAGTGCTCCCAGCCGCCGTCGCCAAATCGGAAATCGGCATCCCATGTCACGCAGGCCCAGTCAAGTTCCAAGCCTTGTATTTGAAATTCAGTCGCAACGTCTTCCAGGTAATAGGACGATCGCACATCGTCTTTCCCATCGAGGAACCAGTGGAGGGGGTCGACCGGCGATCGGACATCAATAGCGTGCGGCTTGAGACGCTGGGCCTCAGAGGACACGATGATCCCATACCGCTCGGAGCCGCGTGCGCGTTCCCGGAGCCAGTTCTTCGCGCTTTGAAGGTCTCGCGTGATAACGATCGGGTACCGATCTCGAACCTGATCCAGTGTCTCACGGGCTTCTGTCTCACGGCGATCCAACAGTTGTTTTACCAACGTAGAGACATGCTCCGCCCGAAAGGACCGCATCGAGACGGCTAGGTGCAACTCGTCTTTGAACACGACATTGGCCCGTTTTTGCAGCGACTCCAATACGCCGCCAGCGCCATATTCCTGGTCACGGAGGCGAGAGGATATGAAAATTTGCCAATCTGGAAACTTGCGTTGCAGTGACGCAATCCATTCGGAGATCCCCGCCTCACCAGTATTGATCTCTTGTCCGCCGCCGACGAGGCAAACAATAGCAGCCCAATCTGGATGACGATCGAGGCAGGAGATAAGGAACTCCGGTTCCGACATTGCAAAATCAGGGCGGCGCTTCTTTCGCAGCATGAAATGTGCGGTCTGGTCGAGGTTCCAGGCACGTTGTGCCTCGTCAAAGATCGCCACGTGTTCAATTGGTGGGCGAGTGGCATCCACCAGACACTCGTCGCGGAAATTATGCACGTTTTGAATGAACAGCTTCACCTCACTCACGGCCACACCCTTCTTGAGCTTCCGACCCGCATCCTTCTCGCGCCGAATCTTGTCGCGAGCCAGTGCCTCACGCAGGATTAACACCAGTGGACCGTTTCCAGAAAGGAAGACGCTGTAGAGGTCGCTTGTCTTGTCAATGTGTTTTGTGGCAATATTCAGGCCCACAAGCGTCTTCCCAGCACCTGGTACTCCCGTAACGAAGCAGATCGATTTACGTGATTGCTGCTTTGACGATCGAATGATCTCGGCGATTGCCGCCGAGGTCTGGCCTAGATTGATTGCGCTGGCGTCATTGCGGGAGATTTCATCCACCGAGTGCCCGCCGTAGAGCGCCATCGCGGCCTCAATGATAGTCGGTGTCGGGCAGTATCGTCCAAGCTCCCACGACTCGGGGTCAATCGTGCCCCCGCCAGCGAACCCAAGTACGTTCGTCATCGCGTCGCCGAGCGACTCAACCGAGGATTCGATGGGAAAAAGGACCCCATCGCCATTCGGGCTGTCGGCAACAACCGGAACGGCTGACACACTGCGCGTTGCAACCAAAATTGGGGCGATCGACTTGTCGTGGCTGGATTCGTGGAAGTTCTTGAGGTCCAGCGCGTAATCCCAGACCTGCTCAATTGCGCTTTTCGCAAACCCCGCCTCTCCAACCTTGAATTCGATCACAAATATCACTTGGTCAATGATCGCGACGACATCGATGCGTTTCCCGAGGCGCGGAACCGAATACTCAAAATATATTTTGCCGCGGTTTCGATATTTCTCGATGACGGGCTTGAGAATCCTGATTTGCTCCAGCCATGCGTCGCGCTGGGTCGGCTCGATGCCAAAGCCGGAGTTGCGGGTGAGCGCACCGAGAACCTCGTCGTCGGACTTGTCGAGAAAACCCGACATCGGATCGGAATAGTAAGCGCGATCCATCTTGTCACCGCCGACGCGACTTCCGAATCGCAGCCTACCGCCGGCCTCAGGCCCACGGGAACAGTTCACCATGAATGCCGGGCTCAGCAAATAGGTCGAATACGGGAATCGGTCGGTCTGCTGCCAATCCGGCCGGGAGTATAGACGCCGGCGAGATTGATGCCACGCCCCCCGCCCAAACCAGGGTGACCGACGGGGCTCGAACCCGCGACGTCAGGGACCACAACCCTGCGCTCTTCCAACTGAGCTACGGCCACCGTTTGCGTACTATCTTTCAATGCCGACCCGGCCGTGTCAACCTCTGAATGCCCAGGGGCGGGGCATGACAGGGTGACTTGGTGACTTGGTGACAAGGTGACTTGGCGATTTCGGGGTGTCACCGTGTCACCTTGCCACCGTGTCAGTATTTTCATCACGGCGCGGTGCTCTTGATGAAATCGGCGATGTCGTCGTGCAGCTTCTGGCGGCTGGTCTTGACGTGGTACAGCATGTGGCCGCCGATGTATTGCTTGGGGATCAGATTCCCGGCCAGGGTTTTGGGCAGGCCGATGTGGTCGATCCAGCTTTGCTGCGTCTGCAGCGGCGTGGCCAGGTCGAAATAGCCCATCGCGATCAGGACCTTCATGTGCGGATTGGCAATGATCGCGTCGCGCAGCTCGTCGGCCACGTAGAGATAATGGTTCTCGGCGTCCAAATCCCACGGCTGGACCCGGCCGGACAGGGTCAGGTAGGGCAGGTCGGAATTGAAATCCAGGACACGGCGGACGTAATCGTTGAAGGCGGAGGTGTAGATGGCCTGATATCTGGGGAGGCTGGGATCAAAGCCGTCGCGTGAGCTGGCCGGGTCGGAATCGGCGCCGGTGATTCGGGCGTCGTACCGGCCGAGGATGAGTTTCTGGCTGGAAAGCAATTGCTTGCGGAACTGGCCCAGGTCGATGCGGAGGTTGGCCTTGTCGATGAAATCGGGAGACAGGCCGGTGTAGCGGGCG
>Ga0181517_10004759_pt1 | contig 12196 bp, 10 predicted proteins | sample PEATcosm2014_Bin_31_FD_119748 | JGI IMG/M metagenome (GOLD analysis project Ga0181517, IMG submission 119748) | Peatland microbial communities from MTU Mesocosm Facility, Houghton, MI, USA - PEATcosm2014_Bin01_30_metaG | ecosystem: Environmental > Terrestrial > Soil > Wetlands > Peat | place... | reverse complement strand
CGCTGGGAATTGGCCCTGGCGATGAAGTCATCACCACGTCGAATACCTTTTTTGCGACGGCTGAGGCCATCTGGGTGGCGGGGGCAACAGCAGTGTTCGTCGATTGCGACCCCAAGACCTGCAACATTGACGTGAACCTGATCGAGGCGGCCATTACTCCCAGAACCAAGGCCATTGTGCCCGTGCATCTCTACGGCCAGCCCGCAGAAATGCGCGCCGTGGCGGAAATCGCCAAAAAGCACAAGCTTCTGGTGATTGAGGACAATGCGCAGGCCTTTGGAGCGCGCGGCCCGGACTTCACCCTGGGCGAGCTTTCCGACGCCATGTGCACCAGCTTCATCATTCAGAAGAATCTGGGCTGCTTCGGCGACGGCGGCGCCGTGGTGACCAATCGTACTGACATCGCCGACCGGGTTCGCAAGCTGCGCAATCACGGTTCAGTGAAGCGCTCCGTCCATAGCATGGGATTCAACAGCCGCCTGGATGACCTGCACGCGGCGGTGCTGAGCGTCAAGTTAAAGCAGATCGACAAATGGAACGATCAGCGGCGCAGTTATGCGATGCAGTACGACGAGGGGCTGAAGGGTACGTCGCTGAAGCTCCCCACCGCGCTGCCCGGTTACCGCCACATCTATCACCTCTACGTTGTCGAAACTGACCGCCGCGACAGCCTTCAGGAATATCTGAAACAGCGGGACATCACCGCACTCACCCACTACCCCATTGCCATCCACCGGCAGGAAGGATTCCCCTGGGGCAAGGATGCGCGCATTGTGGGCTCGCTGAAGAACGCGGAAGCGTCGGCGGCGCGCGTGCTTTCGCTGCCCATGTTCCCGGAGTTGACCGGCGAGGAAGTGCAGGCCGTCATCGACGCCACCGTCGCGTGGGACAAAGAGCAGAAGATCGGGTGATCTGGTGATCCGATGATCGGGTGAACGCAAGACCGATTCGAAGCACGGTTGTTCTTTGCTCGCCCGATCTCCCGATTACAGGATCTCCTGATTTAAGGAGGCCATCCATGAGCGCAAACCAAACATACACTGTTGTCGTCGCCGGCATGGGCAAGCGGGGCTCGCACCATGCCGATGCTTTTCAGAAGAACGGCCGATTCAAACTGGTGGGCCTGTGCGATATTGACGCCGGGCGTCTCGGGGCTGCGGCCACCAAATTCGGCGTTAGCGAAACCAGTGCCGATGCCGCCGCGCTGGTCAAGAAAACCCGCCCTGACATTTTCTGTTTCTGCACACTACCAGACCTGCGCCTACCCATGATCCGCGCCGGCGTGGAGGCGGGCGTAAAGCTGATTGCCTATGAAAAACCCACGGCGCTCTCCACGAACGAAGCGTTGGAGATGATGAAGTTGACACGCGGGGCGGGCGTGAAGACCGTGGTCAGCCACCAGCATCGTTACGGCGAGCACTATAAGAAGGTGAAGGAGATCATCGCGAGCGGCGCCATCGGCCGCGTGCACACCGTTTACGGCACGGCCACCGGCTGGATGATGCACATGCTGACCCACCTGATTGACTACATGCGCTGGTACAACGACTACGCGGAGGCTGAATGGGTGGTCGGGCAGGCACACGGAAAATCGAAGTTCGCGGACAATCACCCCTCCCCCGACTACATTGGCGGGCTGATCCAGTTTTCGAACGGCGTGCGCGGCATCGTGGAAGCGGGCGATGGCGCTCCCGACGTTCCGGAAGTGGAATATTGGTGGCGCAAGTGCCGCATCGGCGCGCAAGGCAGCGAAGGTTTTGCGGAAGTTCTGACCGGCGGCGGCTGGCGTGCCGTCACCAGGAACGGCGCGGCGTCCGGGCCCGGTACCATGGACTATGAACACGACATGGGGCCCTACGTTCAGGAAATGGCCGATTGGCTCGACGATGAGAAGAAAGTTCACCCCTGTGACGGCGAAAGCGCGTACAAAGACCTGGAAATCATGATGGCCCTCTGCCGCTCGGTCGTCCAACGCGGCAAAATAAAATTGCCTCTTGGCCCCGGCGAACCGGAACTGGAAGCGCTGAAGAGAGTGCTGCCGGATTAGTCGTTTCGCAAGCTGATGTGGAAGGTGTGGTGGCGGCTCCAGGCCGCCACCTGAAAATCATCGGGAAAATGGCGGGCTTATACCCGCCGCGCGGCGATCCCCGTTCTGCTGGTGCCTCGTCACGAATTCGACGCCAAACTAACGATTCATTTTCCCTCGCCCCCTTGGGGGAGAGGGGGGACCGCAAGGCGGGGGGTGAGGGGGTCTCTACCAAAACGGAATTCGTTTGGGAGAGCAGCAAAAGCAAGGCAAAAGGCAAAAGTGAAACGGCCACAGCGTTGACAGTACCTCCATAGGCCCCTGAGTTTTTGACCCCCTCACCCGTCCCGCCCCGGCTGATGAGTACGCCGGTTGCGGGCCACCCTCTCCCCCAAGGGGGCGAGGGATCTGCATTTCCTCGATCTCCGCTGGAAATAGGTTGTCTCCACCGCCAGCGGGCGAAAGCACCCCAGCTTTCCCGCATCGCGAGCGCTTGTGCTGCGCCTCACTCCCAACCTGACACGATCTGTTTTGGGCACGAGTGCCGCTACGCCGCGCCCTACCACGTTTTCGCGCAGTCTCTTAAGGGACTTTTTCTGAACCCTCGTGCATGCTATGATGGCAGTAGAAAATTGGCTAGAGTCCCAAACGTAGAGTCTTTCTGGTGCCACTGATGGATGGGGTTTCCACAGATCAATCTCTTCGGCGACGGAGCCTGCGTATTGTTATGCGGGTGCCACTCTATGTCAGCCCGGTGAATGCCCCCGCAACCGACGAATGGGAATCCGTGGAAACGCTGGTTGTCAGCCTGCACGGGGGATTGATTCGCAGCCGCCACCAATTTCCCATCGGCACAACCCTGGATATTCGCATGCGGAACAAGCAGCGCTTTACTCGTGGCCGGGTTGTCTGGACGGCCGCCGGGGAGAGAGAACGTGCTTACGAAGTGGGCTTTGAAATTCTGGAGCCTCCGGGGTTTTGGGAGATCAATTTTCCGAAGGACAGGTGGTCGGAAAAGCAGCAAGCTTCTTTCCCTCGCAGTTGAACGGGAAACCCACGGTCAACCCTGCCAAAGGGTATTATCTTGCTGGTGCGTGACTTCATGAGGAATTATCACCACCACGGACATGCTGAATCTCAACCTCCAATTGTTAAGGGAAAAAGAATTCGTCCCGTCGGGGCAGGCAGCATGAGACGGTCGGAAGGCTCGCCGCATCGTGTGAACTCCCTTGGGAGCGCCCTGGTCCGTGCCCTGATTCTGGCGTTCATTTGTATGATTCCCGGCGCCTCCTTGCCGGCCAAGGACAAGCTCCCGGTGCAATACAAGATCTCCACGCCCACGCTGCCGGATTTTTCCGCGCTTGAGTGGATGCAAGGGCGATGGACCGGCAAGACTGCGCCCAACACTCCCTCCGGCGAAGTGCAACTCTCAGTCAATCCCGACATGGAGAAACATTTTCTGGTTTTCCGCGGCGAAGTCTCCCTTGCGGCCACTCCCACGGTGCCAGCCGTCAAGGAATCCTGGCTGGGAATCCTGAGCGCCAACCCCGAGGGGAAAGGATTCCGCCTGCAAATATTCTCCAGCACCGGCTTCATCACACGGTATCAAATGACGGTGGACGACGCGGAGATCCACCTGAATCCTGAGGGTGGCGACGCCCCCCCGCCGGGATGGCTCTTTCGCAGGGCATGGGTGCGGGTAGGGCCTGACGAGTTCAGCGAGGTGGTGCAGGCTGCTCCACCGGGCAAAGCGTTCTTTGATTACTATGCCGCCAAACTCTCCCGCGTCCCCCCGTCGGCAAAGACTACCCCCACCCCCTGAACGAGCGCAGGGCGAAAAAAGAGTGTATTATTTTGGCAGCCGGATTTGGGGCTGATCCGTCGCGTCGGGGCGGTGGATAGCTGTCTAAATTCATCTGTAAAACTCTCCAGGAGAAAGTTCCATGTCCAAAGCGAAGAAGATTGCTCTTGTTTTGGTGATTGTACTGGTACTCGTCGTCGTGGGGTTGGCCATCGTTATCCCCATGCTCCTTGATGTTAACCGCTACCGGCCGCAGGTAATGGCGCAGATTCAAGCGGAAACCGGCAAACCCGTGCAAATCGGGCACCTGGCGCTTACCATCCTTCCGCAAGTCGCCATTCGCGTGGATGATTTCTCCTTGGGCAATCCCAGCGGTTTCCCCACTGGCGATTTTGTAAAAGCCAAAAAGATTTACGCCGTGGTCAATGCTTCCGCCCTGCTGCACCACAAAGTGGAGATAACTTCCCTGGAGCTTGACGACCTGGGCCTCAACATGTTGGAGGACACTCACGGCAAGTGGAATTTTGAAAACCCGCCGGCCAAGGCTGAAACGCCCGAGCCGCAGGGAGGCAACAGCGCGTCGTTCACGCTCGGGGTCATCTCCAAGCTGACCGTGGCGCGAGGGCAGTTTGCGGCGGCAAGCCTGCTGGCTTCGGGAGCGCCGGGCCCCGCGCTGATGGACATTCGGGGCGCCTCCATCGATTTGAGCGACGTGAATCTGAACGCGATGACCACCGCCTCGTTAATCCGGCCCACATCCGCGCCCAGTGCGCTTGCAGCCCTGGCGGGGCTATTCAACACAACGGTGTACGCCGCAGATCCCACTGGACCGGAGGTGGCGCAGGGAACCCTTAAAGCCGACGCGGCACAGTTTGGCCCACTCTCCATCACCAAGTTCAAATCCAAGTTCCGGCTCTTTCCCAAGCAAGCCTTCTTTGACGATCTGGATTTGAAATGCTATGGCGGCGGCGTTACTGGAGATCTCTCCCTGGACTTCGGAGGCGCGAACCTGGCTTATGGCGTCGATGCGAAGATTAAAGGCATAAACGTTGCAGAGTTTCTAGCTGCCTTTCCCCAAGCCAAAGGTATGATGACCGGGACGCTGGATGGTTCCGCCAAAATGAACGGGATGGTCAGTAATGCTCCCGATCCTCTGGCGGGCGTCAACGGCTCCGGCCAGACAAGCATCCGCAACGGGAAAATGCCCAGCTTGCAACTGGGCAGCAATCTGCGAACCTTGGCGAAAATTGCCGGCGTCGGTCCCGCTAATGGCGACCCCTCGTCGTTCTCTTCCCTGTCTGCCGATTTCCGGATTGCCGACGCCAGGCTTTCGAGCAACAAGATCACACTGGTGGGTAATGGCGTGGATGTGGACGGCTCCGGCAGTATGACCATGGCGGGCGAAGGATCGCTGGATTACCAGGGTAATGGCAGTCTCGCCGCCGGCGGCAAGAATCCGCTGACCGGTGTTTTAGCAGGCTTTTCTGGCGCCACTTATGCCAATGATAAGTTGACGTTTCCTTTCACCGTCGGCGGGACGTTCGCAAAGCCCAAATTCTCCCTGAAAGGCGGAGGGGCAGGGAAAGTCGGAGCGGCCCCGGCTGCCGTACAAAACGACGTTAACACGGTGCGCGGCATTGCTGGCATGTTCAAGAAGAAGAAACAGCAGTGAGGCTTCACGCCGCAATGAGTTATGATGGCAAATGAGGTCGTGCCCTCCCCATGGGGCAGTAAGGTGTTTCTCGCCCAAGGGCTTTCGATTACAAACAGGTATTCTTAATGACCCAATCGTTGGAAAACGTCCATGTTACACAGGCCGCAGCGCGGCTTGAAAACGTCCGCTATGCCATTCGCGACATGGCGGTGCTGGCCGAGCAACTGGCGCGGGAAGGCAAGACCATCCTGTACCTCAACATCGGCGATCCGCTCATCTTCGACTTCCGCACGCCGCCACACCTGATTGACGCCGTGGAAAAAGCCATGTGCGATGGCCGGAACGGTTATGCCCCCTCGCTGGGCATTCCCGAAGCCGTGGAGGCAATTCGGGCGGAAGCCGAGCGCAATGGAATTGGCAACATTCAAAGTGTTTTTCTGACTGCGGGCGTAAGCGAAGCCCTGGACATTTGCCTGACAGCGCTGGTGAACGCAGGGGAAAACGTCCTGACGCCCAGCCCTGAGTATCCCCTCTACTCGGCGGTGCTCGCCAAACTCGGCACGCAGCCTAATCCTTATCTGCTCGACGAGCAGAATAATTGGGAGCCCGACCTGGAGGACATCGCCCGCAAGATTAATTCCAGGACGCGCGCCATTCTGGTCAGTAATCCCAACAACCCCACGGGCGCGGTTTACTCCCGCCAGACATTGGAGCGCATCATTGAACTCGCCCGCCGCCACAACCTGGTGATCTTCGCGGACGAAATCTACAACAAGCTGATTCTGGACAACGAGCCGCACACCTCGCTCGCCACCTTGGCATCCGATGTCCCCATAGTGACCTTCAATGGACTTTCCAAGGGCTACCTCGTTCCGGGATGGCGGGTGGGTTGGGGAGTAGTTAGCGGTGAAGCGGCGGCCGTGAAGCCCTACCTTGATGGGATTCACCAATTGCTGCGCGCGCGGCTGTGCTCAAACCATCCGCAGCAATTTGCCGTGCGCCCGGCACTGGAAGGCCCCCAGGATCACCTGACTGAGGTTCGAAACAAGCTGCGCGCCCGTCGCGACCTCACCGTAGCCGCCTGCCGCGCAACCCCCCATATGAGCTGTGTCGCTCCGCGCGGAGCGTTTTACGCCTTTCCTAAAATCGATATTCCTGACAGCGACGAGCAGTTTGTAAAGAAGTTGCTGGCGGAAAAACACGTGCTCATGGTGCATGGCACAGGCTTCGGCCAAGCTCCGGGAACCAAGCATGTCCGCATTGTGTTCCTTCCCGACGAGGCCACACTGGCACACGCTTACGACGGAATGCGAGCCTTCATCATGGAGCACTACGCCTGACAGGTACACCCTTGTGAGTGAGGATACGCCCAATCCCGGCACAAACCCGCCTGAGGATTCCCCATCCTCCCCGGAGTTTCCCAACCAATTTTGCCCCGTCTGCTCCAGCCGCCTTGAATCCCATCGCTGCAAGATGATTTGCCCCCGCTGCGGATATTTTATGTCCTGCTCGGAATTTGAATGATGCAGGGATAGGGTCATCGAGCCATCGGGCCATTGGGCGAATGACTACGCGCGTCGAAACAGCAGTAAATCCAAACTGAAAGTCACGCGCATCGCTTCCACAGGCTTGGACCGCATTGGGCGGTAAATGGAATGCAGAACGTCCTGAACGGCGGCGGCGTCGAGGTCGGCGGTGGTGGAGGCGCGGCGCTGGTCGATGAGTGTGAATCCGGGCGCGAAGGTCTCGATAGTTCGGGCGACACGATCGCGGCCGACGCCACGCAACTCGATGAGATCGTCGGGCGCGGGAATGGCGACAAGCAGGCGCCCATCATCGCGCAAAACGCGCCGGAATTCGCCCGCATTCATCCGCCCCGTAATCGATAAAATAATCGAGAAGGAGCGGTCGGCGTACGGTACGGCGCGATCAGCATTGGCAACCACCCACTCGCATTGAGGATAGCGTCGGGCCGCGGCATCGATGGCCGGAATCGAGATGTCCACCCCATGCGCGTCGAATCCCGTCTGTCGGGCAAGGGTGCCAAGGTAAAAACCGTCGCCGCAACCGGCATCGAGAACTACTTCACCGGGCGATGCAGTAAGAATCTGCGCAATGGAGCGCAGCAGCGGTTTAGTAACGCCGCGATCGTGCAACCGGCGTCGCCCTTGGATAGCCGCCGCCGTGTCTCCCGGCTGCTTTGATCTACGGTCCTGCGGCTGAAGCAGGTTGATGTATCCGCTGCGCGCGACATCAAACGAATGCTGATTCGCGCAGACCATTCGCCGGCCCTCGCGCACCGATGGCAGGTGGCAGTCCCGTACGGGGCATAGGAGCATTCTCCAAGTATAGCGTTGGTGGAGTTCCGATCATAAAAAAGTGCAGCTGGGGTTTTGGATCCGGGAAGATCAACGATGTTGTCGCGGCGGGGCCGTGTCTGCCCCCTTCATCGCGAGTCCCATTCATTTGTCCATATCTGCCAACGCGAGCTTGCCCATCAGGAAGGGGTGTGAGATGGGTAGGGCAGTGCTTGATGCACCTATCGGGTGGGGATCCGTCCAGAACTGTGGAAATCCCCAGACATTTCCATTGCGAAGGTCAATCACCATTTTCCCTTCCACGTTGTGGGTCCCATCAGGGGTGTACAGTATGGCGGGACCAGGCTCGATATACAATGTGTGAGCCGCCGTGGATTGCGCATCTACTGCCGGCGGGGCCACGTAGGGACGCAGGGCGATGATGCCTAGAAAAATAACAATAACCAGCAGAAGGAGCTTCACAAACCTATCAATCTTCATGACGTTCTCCTTTAACCCCGAGCGGTTGAAGACCGGCCTACCTTTGCGGTTTGCCTAATACTGCGGAATGCCAGGGTCCGGCCGCGCAACGCCGGAAACGCACGCACTATACTCTGTTAGAACGTGCATCGTTCCACTTTTTGCGGCCAAATCGACTTTTCTGTCGAAAAGCCAGCAGAGGTAGCTCCGGCGGGGGCGGCGTCCGGGCATCGGTCGAAATTCATCGAGATGTCGCACTAACAAGGTATCAGCGAATGCGTCGGCCGGTGTACACTGGCGAGTCCAATCACGAAGGGTCTGGGTTTTCCATGAGGTGTGCTCGATGATCCCGCCGGGAGCAGATAAAGTACGTGAGGCGATATCCCAAGGACATTGGGACCGCGGTGTCGCGTTGCTGCAACAGCTCGATCCTTCGGCCGGTGCTGATTTGATCATGGGCATCCCGTTTGAACAGCAGCAGGTTCTCTTCCGGATCATCCCGGTAAATTTCGCCGCGGCACTGGTCAGCCACTTTCCCTACTACCATTCATACGTGCTGCTTCACACGCGGTCGCTGGAAAGCCTGCGCGCGATCATGGACGCAATGCAGCCTGACGACCGGATGCTGTTCCTCGATGAACTTCCAGAGGAAGCCTGGCAGCGCATGATGGAGGAAACCTCGGGGGATTATTCCCCCGCAGGACATGTGGGGGCGGGTGCGGCCGCGGATTTGGCAGGCACGATCTCCAAGCCTCTCCTTGCGCTGGAGCCCATTGCCGAGGCTGTGCAGGTTGAGAAATCGTTTCTCCAGCCCGACGGGCGGCAGATTCAAGTCATCGCCCCCACGGACCTGTCCATTGAGCCCAACACCATCACCGCTCTTCTGGGCCCTTCCGGTTCGGGGAAATCCACACTTTTGCGTATCCTGACCGGGCTGGTCCAACCCTCAAAGGGCATCGTGCTATGGCACGGTAAGCCGATGCACGATTGCACCCCCAACCTGGCAATCGTGTTTCAAAGTTTCGCCCTTTTTCCGTGGCTCACCGTGCTGGACAACGTTGAGACTCCGCTGCAGGCACATGGTATGGCACATTTTGAGCGGCACCATCGCGCCCTGCGCGCTCTCCACTCGGTGGGACTGCAAGGGTTTGAGTCGGCATATCCCAAGGAGCTTTCCGGAGGGATGAAGCAGCGCGTGGGCATTGCGCGCGCCTTGGCCGTGGAGCCGGAGATTCTCTTTATGGACGAGCCGTTTTCCGCCCTCGACGTTCTGACGGCGGAGAATCTGCGCGGCGAACTGATGGAGTTGTGGCTGGGAAAAAAGATCCCGACCCGCAGCATATTCCTGGTCACCCACAACATTGAGGAAGCAACCCTGCTGGCTGACCGCATCCTGGTGCTGGGACGTAATCCCGCCCGCATCCGTGCTGACTTCCGCATTCCACTAAAACAGCCCCGGGACCGCAATTCCGCCGAGTTCCTGGTGTATGTCGACTACATCTACAAGTTGATGACGCAGCCGGAGCTTGAGGCGGGCGTGCCCTCCGCCGCGGCGCCGGTGGCAAAAGCTCCCTATCCCATGCTGCCGCACTCCAGGCCGGGCGGCATTGCAGGATTGCTTGAGCTACTCCATGATCGCGGCGGGAAGGATGACTTGTATCACGTCGCCGAAGAGCTATCGATGGATGTGAATGACCTGTTCCCCATCATTGAGGCTGCATCGTTATTGGGGTTTTCGCGAACAGAAAAAGGTGACGTGGAAATGACGGACAAGGGGCGCGAGTTTGCCGTCGCCGACATCCCAACGCGCAAGACCCTTTTCCGCGAAGCCGCCCTTGCCCGGGCCCCGCTCCTTCAGCAGATCAGAAATAGCCTGGCCAGCAAGTCCGACGGCACCATGCCCTTGGAATTCTTCCGGGATATTCTGGACGAGCACTTTTCCGAAGATGAGACGCAACGGCAGATTGAAACAGCCCTGCATTGGGGCCGCTACGGCGAGATATTTTCTTACGATTCCGGAACCGACAGGCTGTCTTTGCACCGGCTTGAACACGCGGGAGACCCCTCGCAGGATCTCCAGCATCAATGATCATGCCACGATCGCCCAAAACCACTTCGGGAGTTCCACCGTGGGGAGTGTTTCCCGCCGCGGCACCTTCCCTTTTGAAAGATCTTCCCATCTTGATTGCGGGTTTGGCACTGTTTTACGGCTTGCTCACGTTTGCGCATTATGGGGTCGGTCCCGTCAATACCCAGGCGGAAATTCATCTCTACCCCGGCGCCCTGCCCAAATACGCGCTTTTCTCTGTGGTGCGCATCGCGATTGCGTATCTCCTCAGCCTGGCCTTCACGTTGGTGTACGGATATCTGGCCGCATACAACCCCAAGGCGGAACGCATTATGGTCCCGCTCCTGGATATCCTGCAATCCATTCCCGTCCTCAGCTTCCTTCCCCCCGTCATGATGGCGATGATCGGATTGTTTCCTCATAGCCAGTTGGGAGCGGAGTTGGGGTGCATCCTGCTGATCCTGACGGGGCAGGTCTGGAACATGACCTTCAGTTTTTACTCTTCCTTGAAGAATATTCCCCGCGACCTGCACGAGGCGGCGGAGATTTATCAACTGAACTGGTGGCAGCGGCTGTGGCAGATGGAAATTCCCTACGCGGCCATTGGGCTCATTTGGAACTCCATCATGTCGGTGGCGGGCGCATGGTTCTTTCTGATGGCTTGCGAAATGTTTGTGCTGGGAAATCGCGACATGCGCCTTCCGGGACTGGGCTCTTACCTCCAGACCGCAGCCAATGCCGGTGATACGCGCGCCATCGCCTGGGGCGTGGGCTTGATGGTGGCTATTATTGTTCTCATTGACCAGATGGTGTGGCGGCCGGTCATCGTTTGGGCCGATAAATTTAAATTTGAACAGGTCGAAGCAGCCGTCCCGCCTCGCTCACCTATACTGGACCTCTTACGACACTCGAAGATTATTCCGTTCGCCGCACGAGTATCCATAAAACCGGCGCGCGAGGCATTGAACCTCTATTTCGCCAAAGCCGGTGCGAAGTCGAAAGATCTTCCCCGGAAAAGCCCATTCACCCCATGGGCATGGCGCGCGCTTATGCTTGCCGGATTGGTGGCCATTGCGTACGCGGTGGTCCGCATGGGGCAGATGCTGGTGGAGCTTTCGGGTCCGGAAATGAAGGGAATCATTCAGGGCGCTGCGGCCACATTCCTGCGTGTGGAAGGAACTCTGGTGTTGGCCGGGCTTTGGACAATCCCCGTGGGTGTCTTTGTGGGCATGCGACCCAAGCTTTCGGCCCTGGTGCAGCCGCTTGCGCAAATTGCGGCCTCGGTGCCCGCCACGGCGTTGTTCCCCATCGTTCTCCTGATGCTGATTCGCGTCGGTGGCGGTATGGGAATCGGTTCCATGGCCCTGCTGCTGCTCGGCACGCAATGGTACCTCCTGTTCAATGTCATCGCCGGCGCCAGCGCCATTCCCACGGACTTGAAGGAAGTGTGCGGCGTGTTCCGGTTGGGAAATCTTGAGCGCTGGCGGAAATTATTCCTCCCGGCAATATTCCCTTACTTGATTACGGGGTTCATCACCGCGTCAGGGGGCGCCTGGAACGCGAGCATCATTGCTGAGTATTTCCATTTTCAAGGAAAGACGCTTTCCACTGTGGGACTGGGTGCGGTGATCAGCCACGCCACCGACACCGGAAATTTCCGCGTGCTGCTGGCGGCAACCATTTGCATGGCGGCGATGGTCGTCACTATGAATCGCCTGGTCTGGCGCCGGCTCTACGGATTGGCATCCACAAAATTCAAGCTGGAAACCTAGCAGGATGCTGAAAAACTCGGCTTTTGACTTGATTCGTCATACTTAATTATGGTATCTAATCCTTAAGGGTAATCCTAAGGAGGATATGAGATGCGAGG
>Ga0181517_10004758_pt1 | contig 12197 bp, 8 predicted proteins | sample PEATcosm2014_Bin_31_FD_119748 | JGI IMG/M metagenome (GOLD analysis project Ga0181517, IMG submission 119748) | Peatland microbial communities from MTU Mesocosm Facility, Houghton, MI, USA - PEATcosm2014_Bin01_30_metaG | ecosystem: Environmental > Terrestrial > Soil > Wetlands > Peat | place... | reverse complement strand
CGGCAGAAGATCGGATGGATTCAGCCTGGCCTCAGAGGGACCTTAGCGGAGGACAGAAGAGGATTCGGGTTTCGCTTTCCGGCACGATTTGGACCCCATGCGCATCGTTCAGTTTGTCAACAATCTCGATATGGGTGGCCTGGAAAGGTTCGCAATTGACCTCGCCCAATGCCAGTTAGCCGAAGGTCATGAACCGGCAATCTACTGCCTCACCCATCCTGGTCGGCTTGCCGCGGAAGCAGAGAGATCAGGCATAAAGATCCGATCTTTTCAGAAACCGGCTGGGCCCAGCCCTCGCACTGTATTGAAGATCGCCCGGCAGCTGCGCATTGACCGCCCGGATGTCCTTCATTCGCACAATCATCTCGTCCATCATTATGGTGTCGTTGCCGGTCTGCTGGCCGGTGTTCATGTTCTTGTCAATACACGTCACGGTTCCGAACGAAAAATGTTAAGCTCCCCAAACGGATCCTTCATAAGTAACGCACCCATCGACAGGGGCTCCGACCTGATCTTTCGTTCAACCTTGCCATTCGTTGGCTGCGTGGTTCTCATCTCGGAAACAACCCGGAGATTCTACATTCAGCATCGGGGCGTACCTGAATCAAAGTCTCGAGTCATCCTGAATGGGGCGCACTTGGAAAAGTTCCTCGCGTCTCCTGCCCATCCAGGCGGAGCTCCTCCAAGAATCAGATTTGGTACAGCAGCCCGGCTGGTCCCCGTAAAGGACCATTACACATTACTGCGCGCGTTCGCGACCGTCATTCGGGAGATTCCTCTCGCCGAGTTGGCAATTGCGGGCGACGGCGCGCTTCGCGAAGAGCTCGAGGCTTTTACAAGAAAGCTAAACCTTGCTGACCGGGTAACCTTCGTCGGCGCTCTGCCGGATACCCCAAAGTTCCTCAGCGAGTTGGACATCTTCGTGCTCAGTTCTTTGAGCGAGGGTCTCCCGATTTCCCTGCTCGAAGCCATGGCCGCAGGCCTTCCGATTGTTTCCACGCGAGCCGGCGGGGTCGACGAAGTTGCCATCGAGGGACAGAATGCTTTCCTTGCCGAGCCTGGAGACGCGGATGGTCTGGCGCAGGCAATGATCCAAATGGCCAATCGGCCTGACCTGGCTGCAATGGGTGCCATTGGCCGCGAAAAGGTGAAAACAGGATTCCGGATTGAGCAGACGTGGGCGGAATACTACAAGCTATATCTCTCATTGGGCGCAAAACCCTAGGCCCGGCTGACAGCGCCTCTCAGATGCCGGCTCGTCGCGGGGCCGCATACAGTTCCGCATACGCCGACAAAGCAGCACCCAGGGTAAAGTTGGCTTCGAAGCCCGCCAGAGCGCTCTCCCCGCACAATTCACGCTCCTGAGCATTTCCTGCCAATCGCAGAATCGCTTCGGACATGCTCGCCGGATCGGCCTTCGACACCGTCAAGCCTGCCTTCGTCAGTCGTACCGCTTCCGCCATGCCCCCAACATCCGTCACTATCGCCGGCAGCCCTATCGAAAAAGCCTGAAGAAGGGAGATGGGCAACCCTTCTGATGTGGACGACATGATGAATGCGTCGGCGGCAGAGAAGAACGGCGCGGGATCGATCTGCTCTCCCCAAAACGTCATCTTTGAGGCAACTCCGCTCGCACGGCCCAACTCCTCCAGCACCTGCCGCTCGCATCCATCGCCGACCAACCACAAGTGAAGATTTCCGTCGGTCCGCAAAGCTCCGCAAAATGCCTCAATCAGAAAACCTAGATTCTTGACCGGTGCAAGACGGCCTACATACACCAGCGTAAAGCCCTCCCTGGCCGGCCATCTTTCCCGCGGCGCCCGCACAATCGGAAGAATTCCGTTGTAAATCCGCACCATTTTCCTCGACTGGCTGGGATGGGCTTCTTTCAGATTCATCACGGTTGCATCGCAGATGCCAACGATCCAATCGCAGAATCTCGCTGAGAGCGCGTACTTCCATTCCGTAACTCTGCGGCGGGGCTTTCCAACAAGACTATGTCGAGTCGATACAACACAGGGCACCTGGGCCGCATTTGCCGCGAGCGAAGCAAAGTTTGTCGGTGTGGGATTGTGCAGGTGAACCACGTCAGGACGGAGTTCCTTCAGGATGCGATAGAACTTCCCTGCCGCTCCCGGAAGGCGGCCGACAGAGGCCAACCTCACATCGAATCCGTCGCTCAGCATGCGCTGGCCGAGCGGGCCCAGGGAGCCAATGTCGAAGACCGTGGGCTCGTGCCCAAGATCCCGCTGCATGTTGCACATCTGCGCAACCAGCGTCTCTACGCCGCCCACTTCCAGGCTGTCCACTACGTGCGCAATCTTCATGCCTGCTGCCCGACCGCTTGAAACGCGGCTTCGGCCAGACCTCAACCTTCTTGAGAATCGCAGACAGAGGTGTGCAGCAGGGAAATCAATGCATCAAGTTCAGGACCCGGATGATCGCATACATCCCCGGAATCATCACAATCCACAATACGCCAGAGTAAGCAATAGTACGGCCAAGCGAAAGTCTCGGCTGTATCATGCCGCGTTCAAGAGCCATCTGGAATACAACCTCAGCCATCCCTCCAAGCAGGAATAATGTCATCACAAACGCGCGGGACAGAAACATCGCCGAAACCATAAAACCGACCAGGGAAAGCCAGATCAAGCGTCCGAGTTGGTTGATCTCCGCTTTGTCGAGCTTCTTCATCGTTGGAGCTGCGTATGCATACGGACTTTCGTCCACCGGCTGAGGTACCTCGTCGGTCAAGCCGGTAGGAGAGGCCACTGCGAGCGCGTCTCTTACGGTAGGCAGGAGGAACAGCGACCAGAAGAAGAGCCCAAACATACCGAGCTCAGCCGCGCACACAATCACGCTGTTGTGTGCGGTCATGCCAAACTGGTCCGCCATTTCGTTCCACCCTGCCCCAAAGATCGGATGTGCCTTCAACATTTGCATTCCATCGCCCCAAAGCGCAGTCCGGTCTGAGCCGGCACCGGCGGAGATGTCCCGCCCGCCCGATGCGCCCATTGCCATGGCGCCTACGAACAATCCACCTCCCAAAACCATAGATGGGATTGCACCGAGTTTGCCCCGGAAAGCCACAAAGACCACAGCGATGACCGCCAACAGTGCCCCGCGCGAGTGAGTGAAAAAAAGCCCAAAGCCGATCGTGGCTATCATCGGACCAACGATCAGCAGATTCCACACCGTCCGCCTCGGGCGCCAGAAGATAAACGTCAACGGGAGCGTGCAAACAAGAAGCTGACCGAAATCGTTCGGGTCGCCCAGAAAATTCTGACCTTTCAGGCGCCAAACGACATTGCCCTCATTATTCCACTGTGGAATCAGATAGCTTATTTGATTCGGTTCAGGCACCTTGACTTCCGGTGTTGCCTCTCGCAGATCCTCATCATCATTGGGGCGATCCGGTACGAATCCGCCATTAGCCCTCAATTCAATGACGCCCTGCGCAATCACAAACACGCAAACCCCAAACAGGAGCAGGATTAGTATCTTTAGTCGCAGTCTGGTCCTGCAATGCAGAACGACAAGGAAGTAGGCAAGAGGATTCGGGATGAAGCCTAGAAACGCGTCGACACCGCCATGGATGTAGCCAAACCCAATTGCGAGCGACAGGAAAACTGCGACCGAAAGTCCGGCCAGAGCCAGCGCTTGCACAGTCTTCTGCACAAAAGTCTTCAGCAGCGCAGGCAGAGAGACACAAACGGTCAGTACTAAGAGGAGTTCTTCAAGGTGATACCAGCGCAGCGGACCGAATACAGTCTGCGTGCCGAGGAAAGCCACCAACAAGTATAAGAGTACAAGAGCATACGCCATCTTAAACGGCCTTGGATAACGGTTGTATGGAACTGGCAAACCCAGACGACAAACCTGAACCCTGTCCCATTTGTCTGTTTAAGGCGAGGCTTTCCAATTCTAGCCTGGAGACCAGTACCCTTCGATTGTAACAAACGTCAAACCTCGAATTTGACTGGCAGTCTGCAGGAAAGGCGCCGCTTAACTATCCGTGCGAAATCGACCCGGCCGCTGGCACGCCACCCCCTTGGCGATAGTGGGAGCTCGAAGCCAGAAACCTCTTCTCCACCAGATGCCACATCAGAAACGCCGCCGAGGCAATCAACGATACAAAGAGTGCCAGGAACAGGAAGGGGTTTAGCCTGCGCAAGTGAAATACGACAAGGGTCTGCAGAATCGGCCAATGAACAATGTAGACACCGTAAGAGAAGTCGCCGTATTTTGAAAAATCTCCAAAATAACGCCAGAAACCGAACATGAATACGATCCCTGATACCCAGAAGAGGTCGAGCGTCCCGCCGGAGTCCAGAATCCCACCTGTGAAGAAGTGATCCACCAGGTACAAGGCCACTGTGGCAGCAAGAATCACGCCAAAGTAATGCTTCAGCTTGTCAAAGTAGAGAAGCAAAACCATCCCTGCAATGAAGTACGCAAGTTGCGCCGGGAACTGCGTGGCAAGCTGCGAATAGATGTTCCGTGAGGGATCGAGCGTGAAAACTCCAGGCAGGTTGTACTTCAACCCCAGCACCCCAAAGCCATACTTCCAAAGACAGGAAAGACAAAAGGCCGTCCCAAGAACCAGCTTTGTTCCAAACCTTTCACACAACCAGTGCAGCAGCGGAACAGACAGATAGAACAGTACTTCGATCTTCAAGGTCCACAAGGCGCCGTTCACCGCCGAACTCTCGGCCCTGGCAAAAACACCGGGCAACGAGGGAGCCAGGAAATTCAGGAAGACAAGATTTGCCGCCAGATACTTCAGAAAACCCAGACCAAAATACTTCGATGCCGGCAGCACACTCAATGGAAACAGTCCAAACGCTGCAACCACAATGACCGTGAAGTAGGCGGGATAAATGCGCCGGACTCGCTTTTCAAAATACGACCTGACCGACGACGACCGCGTGTAGCTGCGGTAGATCAGCAGCCCGCTGATCACAAAGAATGACCTGACCGCAAAGGTTGGCGAAAGGTACACGCCGAAGGACCTGAACATGGGAATGCCAGTTAAAGAGTTCACGTGAAAGAGGGCCACAATCGAAGCCAGGACCAGGCGCAGGCAATCAAGATTGTTCCTGCTGAAATCGGCACCGCTTTTCACGCCAAACGCCTCCCCGGTTTTCAGCAAAACGCTCCAGCCTGATGATTGTTCAAGTCTTCCGTGTGGGTAGCCCTGTACTGATCTTAATCGAATGAGTACAGACAATCACTTCCCGCCCTGCATCCATCTTAACCCGCATTTCCTTTTTGAATGATAGTCCTGAATCGTCAGATCGGCTGAATCGTCAATGTTGATGAGCGTCGAAGCATGGTGACGGCGATCTCGCGATACCAACCCAACCCGTAAGAAAAAATCGGCCTTTTCAGGTCTCCTTCAACTCCTCGCTGAAGATTGAGTTACAGGGATTACGAATCGCCTCCGATGCTGGTCTGTTAGTGGTTCGAGAGTTGGATGAGAGGCTCGGGTTGAGCCAGCTCATCTCCGACAACCTGACCGATGCCCGTCGTGGCAAGAACACGCAGTTTCCGCTACCGGAGTTGTTACGCCAGTCGATTTTTGAGCTGCTTAGTCGGATATGAAGACCTCAAGCACGTCGAAAGGCTCTTGCCCCGAAACGACCGCGTTGGTCCTGCAATTTACGCCGACGGGCGTACAATTGACCTGAGTTTATTTTCAAAATAGAGATTCCACACTAAAGGTATCACCAGCGCACAACTGCCGGCCATCTGCGCCCGCCCTGAATGGATCTGGAAAAAGGAGAGACTGGTGCATCTTGGAAGGCTTTTTCAGAGTAGGATGCTATTCGCACTCGCGTTGGCTACGGTGCTAGCGAGCGCCCTTGCTCAACAGTATCTTGGCACGAACAAGAAAGAATCCTACAGGAACATGGATTTTTACGTTTACTATTTCGCTTCGCAAATGGTGCACGACAACCCTCATGCTGACCTCTACGCTGGAGCGACAACAAGAAACACGGAAGGCTTGCGGGCGAAGGCCGGGAGTGAAATCGACAAGCGCGCTAAGGCCGCCGGCATGGGCGGTTCCATGTCGTACCTTTACCCGCCTCTTCTTGCCGATATTCTGGCCCCGATCTCACAGTTTGCCCCAAATCTCGCCACTCTTGTTTGGCGAGTGTTCAATCTGGCCCTTGTGTTTTTGTCAGTTCTGCTCCTGGCGAGGATGTTCCGCGTGCCCTTGCTCAGTTTCGAGTTCGCGGCGCTCGCCTTGGCCGCCTATAGCTTTTTCCCGGTCAATGAGGCCATCTTCAATGGGCAAGTTACAGTGGTCATGCTCGCACTCTGGACTGTCGGCATCGTTGCCTATTCCGAGAACCGGATCATCCTCTCAGCCGCGGCTTTGGCTCTTGCAACCGCTTTTAAGATCACCCCAATTCTGATTGTTCCCCTCTTCTTCGTCTGGAAAGATCGGCGCTGGCTGGTTTCTTATTTTGCTGTCTCTCTGGTGATCGTCCTGGCGATGGTTGGATTCAACGGTTTACACAACGTAACCGCCTATCCCGGCGTTCTGTCGGCAATGAGTTCTGGCGTTCCAGCTGAAGACAACAAGACGCTCAGTTCTCTTGCAAATTGGGTATATTACGGAAGAGTCTTCCACTTTGACGCCTCGATGACAGCGACACAACCGCAGCAGCATGGTTTGCTGATTGTCGCAAAGGCAATCAGCGGCGCATTTTATCTCCTTTGCCTTTACCTGGTTTGGCGTGTCCGTCAGATCGGGCAAAGTTCCAGGGTGGAAACGATCGCAGCCTTCGCCTTGATTATTGCGTGCACTTCGCCCGTTTCGTGGCGCCACGCCTACACTGCGGTGTTCATCACACTCGCGATATTCTGGGTGAGGGCGCTTCGCTCCTCTCCCAGGACTCCTCACACCGTCCTGCTTGCCCTTACTTCGATTACCGTAGGCTCCGTGTTCTTTGACGTTGCGGCTGATGGACCGTTGCCCCAACTTTGCAAGGTGCTCCTGGCCGGTTCTGAAATCGTCGTGAGCGTGCTGTTCTGCATTGATACCCTCTATCACATTAAAGCCGACGCTGCAGCCCCCTGGCCTCGCTCAACTGAGAATGGCCTCCCAGTGTAAATGGAGGCATTCACGGTTTAAAGCCAGCACCGCTGCACTTTCCACCCCAAAGTAAGCCCCCAATCCACCGGCGCAGCTTTGACTCTCACTTCGACTGCCTTATACTTCAGATGAGAAATCTTTCCTCCATTTCCAACTTCCACCCTCATTGGCCACCTGCAAGGCGACTCACCCACTCCATGAAGCTCCCTCGACACGCTGAAATCTGGCTCCTGCCCTACCTCAAAGATCGTTTCCGAAGACGTTCACAGGCAGCCAGGGTTAAACGAGTGTGGGTTGCAATCGCCGACCACTACGAACCCTTGGGCATGGGCGCTTCCCTTCAAACGGCACACGCGCGTGTCGCACTCTGGCGGGAGAAGTGGCCTCGGGTCGCCGAGCAAGCTCCAAGGGACAGCGCAGGAAATCGCGCCCAGTACACCTTCTTCTATCCGCAAGAGGAGTACCAGCGCGAACTTCTCAACGGACTCGCGGAGATCGTGCGGCTCGGCGTTGCCGATGTCGAGGTGCATCTCCATCACGACAACGAGAAACGCGAGTCCTTCATTCGCAAGGTAACGGAATTCTGCAATCGGCTTACCGGCGATCACGGACTGCTGCGCAAGGTCGATGGACGTGCAGTCTTCGGCTTCATTCATGGAAACTGGGCGCTGGACAACTCACGCCCCGACGGAAAGTGGTGTGGGCTTCCCGGCGAAATCGCCTTGCTCCGCGATCTTGGCTGCTATGCCGACTTCACCATGCCTTCCCTTCCCTCGCCAACCCAGGGGCGCATCGTCAACCGGATCTATTGGTGCACGAACAATCCGGACAATCGGCCCAGGTCCTACGATCGGGGCGTCGTGGCAACCGTGGGCGGCGGACGACAGGGCGACCTGCTCATGATTGCCGGACCGCTCGGAATTCGATTTGGCGGCCTGCAAAAGCCAAAGCTCGAAACAGGAGAGATTGCCGGCTACGATCTGCCGACTCCTGAAAGGGTCAGCCGCTGGCTCGATATTGCTCCCACCATCGGGGACGATCTCTTTCTCAAGCTTTACACCCACGGCGCCCAGGACAGAAATCTCCTGCCACTCCTCGACGGAGGCCTTCCGAGTCTCTTTAAGTGGATTAAGGAAGAGACCGATCGTAGAGAAATAGACGTCTACTGGACGACCGCATGGCAGATGTACAAAGCCGCAGATGCTGTGATCCATAACCGAGACCCCTTGGCAATTTCCAATTAAACTATTCCACTTGAAAGTCAGCATGAGGGAGTCAATGAACGGGAAACGATTCGATGCACTCGTGATCGGCTCAGGGGCGGCCGGCAGTATTGCTGCATGGGAGCTGACAACGCGTGGCCTGGATGTGCTTCTGCTCGAAGCGGGCCCGGATATTACTGAAGCCGACTTCAAAGTGCCGGACACACCCCGGCAAAAAGGGATCAATCTCACAGCGCGCGCTCTTGCCGTGCTGCGTGGCCAGTACATCCAGGCCCGAATCGGCTTCTTCGGCGATCAGTTCAAGCACCTCTTCGTAAACGATCGCGAAAACCCCTATACGACTCCATCCGACGCCTTCTACCTATGGATTCGGGGTCGGCAGCTCGGAGGCCGCCTGCATCTCTATGGCCGCGTCCTGCTGCGCATGACCGATATCGACTTCAAGGCCGCCAGCCGAGACGGCTTTGGAGAGGACTGGCCAATCTCCTACCCCGATCTAGCGCCCTACTACGACAGCGTCGAGCAGTTCCTCGGCGTCTATGGCGACGACGACAGGATTCCCAATCTCCCCACAGGAAAATATGCGGGCAAGCCCAAACTCACCGCCGTCGAAAAAGCATTCAAGGCAAAGGTCGAAGCCCAATGGCCTGGCCGCTCTGTGATTTCGTGGCGCTACGCGGCTCCCAACCTCAAGCGCGTCCCGCTCGGGATTCTGGCAGCAAAAGAGACCGGGCGTCTCACCATTCGCCCCAACGCGGTCGTCAAACGCATCACGGTCGACGACTCAACCGGAAAGGCGACTGGTGCGGAACTCATCGACCGTCTCACAAAGCAATCGGAGACGGTCGAAGCAAACGTGGTCGTCGTTTGCGCCTCGACCATCGAATCCGTTCGCCTGCTTCTCAACTCAGGCTCTTCAAAGCATCCCAACGGCCTGGGCAACTCCAGCGGGCTCCTCGGCCGATACTTCATGGATCAATGCCCAAGCCAGATCTACGGATCGATCCCCGGCGTCAGTGGCTCTGAGGGAGATGACTCTGCGCCTCCCGATCCCTTCTACGGGGCCGCCGGCGGCGTCTATATTCCCCGCTTCCAAAACCTCGGCTCTGTGACTCATCCGAAATTCCGGCGCGGCTTTGGGGTACAGGGTGCCATCGGCCGCGGCAACCTCTCCAGCGATCAGCCGGCGATCTACGGCTTGATGGGCTTCGGCGAAACGCTCCCCTACTTTGAAAACTGCCTCACCATCGACCGCAGGCGCAAGGACGCATGGGGCATCCCGGCCGTCCATATCAAGTGCACCCTTGCCGAGAACGAGCGTGAACTGATCGTGGAGCAGACCCGCTCCATTCGCGAGATGGTGGAAGCGTGCGGGTACAAGGTCACGTTTTCCGGCTCCGCGCTGGGTCTCGACAACCCCAAAGAAGTCTTCAAAGACGCGGGCTGGCTCAGTCGTACCATGTTCAAGATGAACTTCAAAAAGAGCATGGCTGTCGGTGCTGCCATCCACGAGTGCGGCGGCGCTCGCATGGGTTCCGACCCCGCGAAATCCGTCGTAAATCAATACAACCAGTCCTGGGATGTAAAGAATCTCTTTGTCACCGACGGCAGTTGCTTCGTCTCCAGCGGAACCGTTGGGCCTGCGCTAACCATCATGGCGCTCACCGCAAGAGCATGTGCGTATATCGCCGATGAATACAAAAACGGCGGCCTCTGATCCCGCGCATTTGGGACTGGCGAAGTTGGTTCTCCTCGAACCAGATGCATGGGTGCCCCACCCTCGCCGCGCCTCTGTCTTTGCGGCTAGGGTGGGATTCCTGTGCCCCATCCATTTCGCGTTCTTTGCGAAATGGGTGGGATCGAACGCCGCCGCTCTTGGCCCGAATCCGTCTCATGCCAGTTCCGCCAGCCTTCCCTGTATCACCTTCAGCTCTTCCACGCTGAACCGGCACTTCTCGATGGCCCTCACGTTCGCCTCAAGATGATCCCGCCGCATCATCGAAAAAACCAGCGAATGCAGCCCCAGAACCCTCAGCCCAATCCCCAGCAATGCTTCTAGAACCAACTGATCTCCTCTGTCCTGCAGCTTCTCGTGCAGCTCGCTGGGCACGCTTTCGTCCTGGCCTGCCGCACTTAGAACAGAGTTAAAGCGGTGCATACGCTCTTCACTGCCAAACGGATGATTCCCAACCAGTAGCATCTCCCGCTGATTGCGAGCCGCAAATCCAGCCACCAAAGCGCTGAAGGGGTCGGCGCCGAACTGCGCTGCGCCAATCGTCCAGGGAGCGCTCTCAATCGCGGCATCAATCACTTTCTCGCCCGCATAGAGCCCCACGCGCAAAACCTTCCCGGAACTCACCAGCGCATCGAGTGCGACCATCAGTTCGGCATCGCGAAGAACAGCCTCCTTTGCCTCCTGCAGGAACAGGATGTCGACGTAATCCGTGCGCAGCTCGCGCAGGCTTGTTTCCACCGACTCCCGCAACCCGGCCACGGAGAATTGGCCGGAAATCACCGCTTTCGCCCCCTTGCCCAGCACCAGCCCGCGAACTCCAGGCACCTTGAACGCAGCACGGACAGCCCCAACCGCCATCCGCTTCACACCGCTCTGTCTTTGCAGTGCGATTCCGTACTTGGTTGCTACAACCGCCCGGTCCCGCTTCCCTTGCAGGAACTCGCCCAGCACCGCTTCCGCCTCGCCAAACCCGTAGCTCCGTGCCGTATCGAACAGCGTGATTCCTTTGTCCCATGCCGTATTCATCGCGCGCAGCGAAGCGCTGCGCCCGACCCGCCCCATCACCGATCCGCAGCCGAATCCCAGCACCGACGTGCACAGGTTCCCACAAACGCTCTCAAGCATCGACCCCATTTTAGCGGGTCCGATCTGCCGATCCGGTTCGACCTGACCGGCAACTGCCCATACGGTAAAATTGGACTTGGACCCGCTGCCTGCTAAATCATCTGATGACCGTTCCAGAGCGAATCGCACGATGAGCCTCAACGTCCTGCTGGTGAACTACACATTCCCCCCGGTCGGCGGGGTCAACGTGTTGCGCGTCGCAAGCCTGGCTCGGTACCTTCCTGCTCACGGCATTCGTGTCGATGTCCTCACCACGCGCAATCCATCGTCCGTCGGCCTCGACCCATCTCTGCTCAACGACATCCCGCCTGAAGTCACCGTCCATCGCACCATCACGCTCGATCTTCCCTTCGGCGTCAAGAAGACCATCAAGCGGCTCCTCACCGGGTCTAAGCCTCCTACGGAGCAAGCGCCCAAAGATGCCCCCGCCGGCAAACCGAATCCGCTGAAGCGAATCGTCCAGGACGCATTGCTTCCCGATCCACAGGTCACGTGGGTGCCCATTCTGTCACGGGCCGCGCCCCGCATTATCCGTGAACGGAAAATCGATCTCGTTCTAATCTCCTGCGCGCCGTTCTCCACGCTTCGCCTCGCGGAGACGCTTCGCAAACAGTTCCCTCGCCTGCCCATCGTCCTCGATTTTCGCGATGAGTGGCTTTCGACCACGTTCGACGTGGCGAGCTTCAATTTCAGCCGCAGCGAGCGCTCGCGAAGCTTCTCCATCCAGGCCGAAGCACGTGCCGTTGCCAGCGCTACTGCTGTTGTCTCTGTCACTGAAGCGGCTCGCCGCGAAATTCGCTCGCGCTATCCGCAGCAACCCGATCATAAATTCAAATACATCCCCAACGGCTTTGACGCCACCCGCCTTTCGCCCGCTTCAACGGCTCAAACCCCCCGCAAAGACCGGCGAATCGTCGTCGCCTATGTGGGAAGCGTGTACGCTTCCACCGAGCCAACGAAACTGGTTGAAGCACTCAAGTCCTTGCCCCCCGAGGTACGTTCCCGCTTT
>Ga0181517_10004757_pt1 | contig 12197 bp, 10 predicted proteins | sample PEATcosm2014_Bin_31_FD_119748 | JGI IMG/M metagenome (GOLD analysis project Ga0181517, IMG submission 119748) | Peatland microbial communities from MTU Mesocosm Facility, Houghton, MI, USA - PEATcosm2014_Bin01_30_metaG | ecosystem: Environmental > Terrestrial > Soil > Wetlands > Peat | place... | reverse complement strand
GGGAAGCACGTCTTTGTTGAAAAGCCTCTTGCGCACTCGACGGCCCTTGCACGCGAACTAGTCCAAATTGCCTCGAATCAAAGGAAGATGCTCTTTACCGGACACACCTTCATCTACAGCCCTCCGGTCGTAAAGATAAAGGAGCTTATTGACAGCAGCCATCTTGGAGACGTGTATTATATCAGTCTGTCACGGCTGAACCTTGGGCTGTACCAGAAAGATGTGGATGTCGTCTGGGATCTTGCCGTGCACGACATTTCCATTCTTCTCTACTGGCTAGGAGAAGCGCCGGTCAAGGGAGCTTCTTTTGGACGGGCGTGCGTACAGCAAGACAAGCGAGATGTGGCGTTTCTTTGGCTTGAATTTCCCAGCGGTGTCGTTGCCTCCAATGAAATCAGCTGGCTTTCTCCGCAAAAGATGCGGCGCACTTGCGTGGTTGGTTCCAAGCGCATGGTTGTCTGGGACGACATGGACCCGACGGAGAAGCTAAAGGTATATGACCGCGGTGTGGACTTCATTCAGCCGCAGACTTTCGGCGAGTTTCAGCTCTCTTACCGCATGGGCGATATGAATGCGCCTCACCTCGGTAATGCCGAACCCTTGCTGAAAGAGATCGAGCACTTTATCCATTGTCTGGACACTGGAGAAAAGGCAATCACGTCTGGCGAGTTTGGTGCCCAAGTGGTGGAAGCACTCGAACTCGTCGACCTTACCAGGATTGGCAGCTCACAACCGATGGTTGCGCGCCTCGCGAAGGAGCAATAACGGTGACCGAAGAAACTGCAGTAAAGGCAAGGTTCTTTGCGCATCCGCTGGCTCTTATCGACAGCGACGAGATCGGGGATCGCACGCGGGTATGGGCCTTCGCGCATGTAATGAAGGGTGCGCGTGTGGGTTCAGACTGCAACATTGGGGAGCATGCCTACATCGAAGACGGCGCAACTTTGGGCAATAACGTGACTGTTAAGAATGGGGTCTCAGTCTGGGCGCGCGTCACGGTGGAGGACAATTGTTTTCTAGGGCCGCACTGCGTCTTCACAAACGACATGAATCCCCGTGCCTACATTAAGAAGGGGCCGGAAGCACTACTGCCAACGCTGGTGAAAGCAAATTCAACCATTGGCGCGAACGCAACCATTGTCTGCGGCAACACCATTGGGTCGTTTGCGTTTGTGGGCGCAGGATCTGTCGTGATCCGCGACGTGCTCGAGTTTGCCATAGTGGCCGGGAATCCGGCGCGTCAGATAGGTTGGATTTGCGAGTGCGCAGCGAAGCTCCCAATGAAGACTTCGGCCGCAATTGGTGATGCTTGTATCTGTGCCAAATGTGGCGTGGCATTCAAGCGCATGCCATCGGGGCTGTCTAAAAGCATGAGTTCTCTTTGAAAGGATAGTTATTTGTGAGCGATGTGACGGCACAGGTTCCCTTTGTTGATTTGAAATCTCAGTATTCCAGTCTCCGCGAGGAGATAAATGCTGCAGTGCTGAATGTGCTGGAGACGGCCAATTTCGTAGGCGGCCAGGTTCTGGAAAAGTTCGAGGAGGAGTTTGCCGCATTTGTGGGTGCAAAGTACTGTGTCGGCGTTGCTAATGGCACAGATGCCATTACTCTGGCCGCGAGAGCTGCGGGCCTTGGAGCCGGGGATGAAGTACTTGTCCCGGCAAATACCTTCTTCGCAACAGCGGAGGCCATCACCAACGCCGGTGCCACCCCTGTGTTTGTCGATGTCGATCCAAGCACCTTCCACATGGATGTTGAAAGGGCCGCAAGGTCGGTCACCGATCGGACCAAGGCAATTGTTCCAGTGCATCTTTTCGGCCGCGCGATGGACCTGAAGCCTTTCGAGGTCCTAGCCAAACAGAACAACCTCACTATTATTGAAGATTGCGCGCAAGCACACGGCGCCGCGATCCACGGGAACACTGTCGGCTCTTCCGGTCGCCTCACCTGCTTTAGCTTCTATCCGGGGAAGAATTTGGGAGCATATGGAGACGGCGGCGCGATTGTTACCAGCGATCCTGATCAAATGAAACGTCTCCGTACTCTGAGGGAGCATGGGAGCCCAGCCAAATATGTGCACAGCGTTGTGGGCTGGAACTCCAGGCTGGATGCGCTCCAAGCCGCGGTCCTCTCGGTAAAACTGCCGCATTTGGATGCCTGGAACGCAGCGCGCCGAAATCATGCAAAGAAGCTCATCACTGCGCTGGAGGGCTCACCGATTGTTCCGCCGGCTCTTCCGGAGGGCAATCAGCACGTGTTTCATCTCTTCGTCATCCGTTGTTCACGGCGCGACGAACTAAGACAATATCTTGGGGAGAATGGAATTCAGACAGGTGTACACTACCCTGTGCCGCTGCACCTGACCGGGGCGTACCAGGCATTGGGAGCTCCAGGGCGGGGCTCTATGCCGGTCGCGGAAACGCTGGCGTCCGAGATTTTGTCTCTCCCGATGTACGCCGAGCTCTCCGAGGAGCAAATTGCATATGTAATTGACGCACTCCAAAAATTTGTTCATGTCTATAAGCCAACCGAGCCAATACACCTTTCGATGGAGCCCGCATGAGAAGGCTCCTCATGGACGCTCGATCAAAATACGCTAGGTTTTCTCCGGGAGATTCACTCTGCATCGACATAGAAAGCGGCTCTATATCACAAGCCAGAACCGGAATGCCGGGTTCTGGCGTTCGTCGCCGTAATTGAAAAGTGACTTAGCTACGGAGGGTGTTGGTGAGTGCAGATATATCGAATGGGACGCTTTATGGGTATGCCTGCCCAGGGCGCTATGGACTCGGACATAGCCTGCTAGCATGGGCGCGTTGCTTTCTCTGGTGCAGAGACAACGAAGTTGAGATGCTGGCGCCACGCTGGCTATATTTTCGCCTCGGTCCTTATCTTCGCCGTGAGGTGGACAAACGATCCTATCATAAGTTGTTTCGAAAAGATGTCTATGTGCATGGTCTACGACGCTTATGGCTGCTCTGGGGAGTTAGACGTTTCGCCGCAGAACAGGAGTCGCAAGCGAAGCGCGAAGGTGGGACGAGGATTGTCGTCTTTGAAAACGACAGTCGCAATAATGGCAGATTCTTTAAGACCATTTTGGGTCGGCACGAAGAAGTGCGTTCGGAACTGTTGCGAATCGCGCGCCCAGAGCATATCCCCACTCGTAATGCCGAGGGACCTTTTATAGGAATTCATGTGCGAATGGGGGATTTTACTCGTGTAAGTGATTCTGCTGCATTTAGAACACCTGGCAATTTTCAATTGCCGGTTGAATGGTACAGGGACATTCTTCTTTCAATTCGAAGACGGGCTGGCTGTGTTCTACCCGCCCAAGTTTTTTCGGATGGAAACGTGGAATTGTTACGCCCCTTGTTGGAACTGCCTAATGTGTCGCTAGCTAACACCCATTCCGCCTTGTACGACATGGTTTCCCTTTCGCAGGCCGTAGCATTGATTTCTTCAAGTTCGGGTTTCAGCATGTGGGCGGCGTATCTGGGCCAGGTACCTCGTATATGTTTTCCGAATCAGCGGCGGGAGCGCGTTTTGGTGTCACTGGGAACGGCTGATCTTGAGCCGGAATGCGAAACAGGCGAGGATGTCCCGCCTGACTTTGTTGCTCATATCATTAGCGCTCTCCATCGGCTAGAAGAGACTGAATTAGCTGTATGAAGGAGCTATGCGCCAGACTTTTGGAACGATGGCTGCCACGAGGCGGGTTTGCCCGAAACGTCTCGATTTTGGCCGGTGGAACTGCCATGGCGCAGGCAATTGCCATCGCCGCATCTCCGATCCTGACGCGTATCTATAGGCCGAGCGATTTTGGCGCGCTACAGGTGTTTATCTCTCTGATGGGATTAGTTCTGGTAGCCGCCTCCGGGCGCTATGATGTTGCAACCCTCTTGCCCGAGGATGAGCAGAGTTCAATCGACATTCTCGGGTTGGCCATTGTGTGCGTCTGCTTTTCGACGATGGTCACTGCGGGGATAGTGATTATCTGCCATTTTCGCTGGATACTTCCTGCCAGTGTGCTTATGCTGAAGGGCTACCTCTGGCTGCTTCCGGTCAGCGTACTCGGTGCTGGACTCTACCAGGCGCTTAGCTACTGGGCAATGAGGCGCGGTCGTTACAAACAGATTGCCGCGACGAAGCTTATGCAAGTCGGTGCGCAAGTGGGAACACAGCTCGGTGCGGGCTTTGTCACCCACGGGTCGTTGGGGCTGCTCATCGGCGATGCGATCGGCCGCATCACGGGAAGCGGGCGGTTTTTGAGGGAGTTATGGCGGGACTATGCCAGACAGATTTGCGCCATTCGCTTGTCTCGGATGGTGCAGATGGCGATTCGCTACCGCGACTATCCGCTGGTCTCCATGTGGGGGGCGTTGATCAACATGTCGGGGCTCGCACTGCCGTCCCTGTTTTTGGCTCAATATTATGGCGCGCAGAATACAGGATGGTTCGCTCTGGTCAATCGCGTGCTGGGCGTTCCAGCGACGCTGATCGGGGCGAGTATTGCGCAAGTCTACACATCGGAAGCGGCAAGGCTGGCACGCTCGGACCCCAAACGCCTTATGTATATCTTCATGAAGACTACCCGGAAGATGCTTTATCTTGGACTTGTCCCTTGTGTCCTCTTTACGATTTTCGCGCCATGGCTCTTTCAGATCGTATTCGGACACGCATGGCGTGAGGCGGGCGAATATGCTCGCTATATGGCGTTCATGTTCTACGCCAGTTTTATTGATTCGCCGGTCCAAATGACGCTAAACATCCTCGAACGGCAGCGAGCGCAACTTGTCTGGGATGCATTCAGGCTTGCGCTTACCATCCTTGCGATCTCATTGCCCTACCACTTCGGATTGGGCGCACGAATCACGATTCTCTCCTACGGAGTAGTGATGACTCTGATGTACGCCATACACTGGACGCAATCGCGCTATGCGATCAAGCATTGTGGGTATGGGGTAAGTACAGCCGAATTGACGAGAGTGGCTAAGGCCTAGACGGTACGGCAGCATTTGAACCTACAGCATTGAAACCTAGTATTAACGTTTCTTATGAGGTACTACACAGTGGCGAAATCCTACAGAGAGGCCATATGATGACAAGCAGCTTGATTCATGCTCTGCATAAGACAGGTTTATATGGAATACTAGATCGAGGCCGCGACTACGCTGCGTTTGCGGGGGCAGCCAAGCGTCAAAGTTTCTCGCAGTTCGGTGAAGACCTTTTTTTGCGCGACTATTTCGGTGACCGTCAAGGCCTTTATATCGATATTGGCGGTAGTCATCCATGCAGCCTGAGCAATACTTACCTGCTCTATCGTAGTGGGTGGAGAGGCCTAGTGGTTGAGCCGATCCAGAGACTATATGAGAAGCACAGGCGATTTCGCCCTCTAGATATTCAGGTCAATGCGGCTGCCGGCGAGAAGGGCGGCGACCTTACCTTTTACGAACTGATTCCTTCTGTGCTCTCGACTTGCGACCCTGATGAGGCGGACAGTGCACTATCTAAGCGTTCAGCAAGACTATTGCACAAATACTCGGTTCCAGTCGTGACGGTTGCAGATCTGTATCGGACGTATCTAGCTCCTCACACGATTTCGCTGCTTTCCATTGATACAGAAGGACATGATTTGGCTGTATTGCGCGGAAATAACTGGGAAGTAATGCGTCCGGAGATTGTAATCTGCGAGGCAAACGACGAACCCCGGAACGATGAGATTAGCGGATTTCTTGCTGGATATGGGTACGACCGTGCTAAAAGTATGGGCTGCAATCTTCTATTTGTGCTTCGTTGATATAGGTGGACAGCGAATGTCTTGTTTGTAAGACAGCGAAGCGGTGTCGGATGCTGTGGACGCAATGGCTAAGCAGTTTGCAGATGCTTGAACTAGGTTGGAGACAACAGGATGCGTGATCGAGCGATGTCGGCTTTGTCTAGCCAAACGAAACCCGCCAACCAGCGATTGCTTGTAAAGCTTACCGTGCTTGCGGCGGTCCTCCTCTTCTGCGCCGCCTTCAATTGGTCGTATGTCAAGTGGTTATCTCCTGTCTGGGGTTATTTGGGCTTCGTATACCATACGCCCAGTCTATCTCTATTGGTGCTAGGATATGTATTGGTCGCAATTCTTGGTGCGCTCTCGCCATACATGATCCAGCGAACTAGCCAGGTTATCTACTGGATGCTTTTCCTAGTGGTCTTTGTCCCTTCAGTATTTGTTCCTATCTTTATGCAATACGATAATGAGACGACGTTGTTATTAATGCAATTATGTGTAACGTGCGGCATGCTATTCATTGCACTATCCTATAAAGCTCCTCTCTTCAACTTACCACGCTACACATTCAGCGGGCCTCTGTTCTGGCTGTTGTTCTTTGTTGTCTTTGCCTCCCTAAATGTTATTCTGCTTATTGTCTTTCGTGGGAGCCTGCATCTTGCTTCGCTCGAGGAAGTGTATACGCAAAGAGCATCTGGAGCTGCGGTTCTTGAAGCAAATATGGCTGTTGGCTATGTCACTTCTATACTAAGCGGAGTTATGAACCCTTTCTTGATCGCATATGGTCTCAGTACTGGCCGGCGTAGACTTGTTGCGCTAGGCATCCTTGGCCAAATTGTTGTATATGCCACAGCCGCAATGAAGTCGGTGCTGATCTCTCCCCTCGTCATTGCCCTATTCTACTATTCGCTCAAGAAGGACCGAGGAGGATGGGTTCCAAAGGCGGGGCTCGTCTTTGCGGGCACAGTTTTCGTTATCACAGAGCTTGTGACTGGACAGGAGGGTAGCGGCATTCTCTTCATCTTAGCTAGCACTCTGCTGATGCGTACCCTTGGAAACAGTGGGCTCTCCTTAGCGGAATATCAATATTTTTTCGAGCGACACCCACATACGTACCTAGCCCATGTCCACGGGATAAGCTGGTTTGTTCATAACCCATACACTCTGGACACGGGGCGTGAAATTGCCGAATATTTCGGAGAAATAGGGGCAAATTCAAATGCACATTTCTTTGCAATGGACGGGATCACAGGGTTCGGCTTAATTGGAATTCCCATTATGGGTATACTTTGCGCAGTTGTATTCTGGCTTCTCGATAGCTGTGCCCGAAGGCATAGAATTACGTTCTCCGCTTCAGCTCTGACGGTCTGCATTATATCCCTGACTAATGCTTCTCTGTTTACGACGTTTATAAGCGGAGGATTATTATTCTGGATGTTTCTGTTTGTTTTCATGCCCCGAATGGAGCTGCTGCCTAATGTGGTGTCAAGCAATTCCGATAGAAACCTGATTAAGAGGAAACATATTGCATTCCGTGGGCGCTTTATTCTTTAATTCGGCTCCGATATCCATTTCACAAATGACGAATACATATCAGCGATCAACCCGTGCAGGCAATCATCACGACACGCTTACGGAGAATATGGACTATGCTTAAGTATCCCGTTTATCAGCCATCGTTGACAGGCAATAAAAAGAAATATGTGAATGAATGTCTAGATTCGACCTGGATATCCTCGAAAGGGAAGTTCATTGTCGAATTCGAGGCAGGCTTCAAGTCTTAAATCGGCACGCGCCATGCCGCGACCGTTGCCAATGGCGCAGTCGCCATCCACCTGGCGCTCGTTGCGTTGGGTAGTCTTGCTCTGCTGCGTAAGTACCGAAGGCACGATGGACATTTGGACTGAACAAGGGGATTAGGGATTATGCGCCGGCTAGAGTGGAAGGACACGGGCAATGTGCAGTTCAGAGGAATTGAGCTAGCGTGCGCGACTGGACTGTTGGGCAAGATTAGTGTCGCAAGGAACGCTGGGGTGGGACAAGTGACGGGGATTAGACCACAGAGATCATATGAAATGGAGCTTAAACGGGCGCTTTGGCCGCTTCAAGTTATTTGCAATCACCTGTTCGGCTCGGGATTTATTTCGCGTGGCGTTGGGCGACTAATCCGGAAATATTATGAGAATTGCGGGGCGTTTCTGGAGGTTGGGTGCGGATCCATGGAGCTCCGTAGATATTTGCCTCGGGGACACTGGTATAACGCGATTGATTTAGCGTACTCTGAGTTTCAGTTAAACCGGGCCCTGAGCTCTAAGTTTGTTAATCTTGCCATGGCGTCGGCCACCGACATCCCGTTAGCGGATGGGTCGGTAACAATGGTTGTTGCGACGGAAGTATTCGAGCATATTCCCCCAATAGAAGACGCTGTCCGGGAGATTCGCAGGGTAATGCAAGGCGGAGGCAAGCTGATCTGCAGCATTCCGAATAATTTTTATCACAAATACCAGGTGCTAGGAGAGAATACCGATCACGTGAACAAATGGACCTTTCGTGGTTTTCCTGAATTTATGGCTCGATTCGGCTTTGATGTATTGGAATCGCGGCGTATCGGCTACTGGGTGCCACTGAGTCATTGGCTACCAATTGCACGCCATGTTAGCCTCTTGCGTGAACTGTATCTTCCTTTCACTCCAAAGGCAGAGTACTACACTTCTAACTTTCTTTATGTTTTTGAGTTGGTCGATAAATCTGCCTAGTTGGATATTGAGCGATTACCGGACCGAATGGAGCGGCTCTGTCAAGTCTTCTTTCAGAACTCTCACCGCCTATTCACATGGGAGCGAATCACGCTCAGTAATTATGCGAATTCTACAAGTACATAATCGATATTTATCCGGACTTGGCGGCGAAGATACCGTGGTTCGTCTCGAAGCAGAACTACTTCGAGATCACGGTCACAATGTTCTTCAGCATATTGTTTCAACCTCTGAATTAAAAGACGCTAGCGCTCTGAGGTTACTACAGTGCGGAGTATCGTCAGTATGGTCCAGGAACAGCTATGAATCTGTCGCGAACGCAGTGAAGGCATTTCAACCCGAAGTTGTTCATGTTCATAATACATTTCCCTTGTTGAGCCCAAGTGTATACTATGCGGCTCGCCGCAACGGGGCTTGCGTCGTGCAGACACTCCATAACTATCGCATCGCTTGCGCAAATGGTCTCCTGTTTCGTAATGGAAGTCCGTGCGAGGACTGTGTGGGACGTGCGAAATGGCGCGGGCTTTTACACCGTTGCTATCATAACTCCACGGGGATTTCCGCGGCAGCCGTCGCTATTCAGACAAGTCACCGGATTGTGGGCACCTTCTGTCATGAAGTGGATGCATACATCGCTCTCACTGCATTCCAGCGCGACATCGTCATTCGAGATGGGCTTCCCGCCGAGAAGATTTACATCAAGCCCAACTTTACGCCGACCGCAGTTTCAACAAACATAGAAAGCGAGCGAAAGGCTCAAATGGCTTTTGTAGGGGAGATTTGTACGGAGAAGGGAGTGGATCTGGTTCTCAGCGCATGGACGAAATCGCGCCCGAGCGGGTACCGACTGCTGCTGTTTGGGCACGGTCCTGCTCTGGAAGAAATGCAGCAGCAATATGCCGGTGACAATTCGGTCGTCTGGAGGGGCTTTCAGCCACGGGAAGTTGTGGTACAAGAGCTTGCAGCCAGTAAATATATCGTGGTCGGGTCTAGATGGTATGAAACCTTTGGTATGGTGCTGATCGAGGCTTTCAGTGTAGGGACACCCGCTATTGTCCCTGATCATGCGGCGTTTCCAGAGATGATGGAACAAGGCAGATGCGGCTTCCTCTATGAGCCATCGAATGTTCAGTCTCTGGTCCACGCTTTCTGTCTTGCACTGTCAGTTGGGGAAAGCAAATGGCGCGAACAATCTGATGCCGCGCTAAGACGATCTTGTGATTATGGTTCAAACGAAAACTATATTCGCCTTATGGAGATTTACGAGGCGGCGCGAACGCATTATTCAGGGACACAGGAATATCGGCACCATTTGTCGACGAGGAACGGAGAGTGAGAATCGCCCTGTTAACCGAGACGTTTTCTCAGCGGATGGGTTACATCCAGAACCTCTTACCAAAATACTTCGCACGTCTCGGGGCTGATGTACATGTGATTTCCATGAACTTGACTCCATACCAGAGGGAACGTGGATCAAGGGAGATTTTCGCGGACTTCACGGAGAGTCTGGTCCCAGGGGACACCGAAGAGATTGACGGGTTTCAGTTGCACGTGCTGGGACACAGAATGCGTCTTGGTTATCCCCGCATGATGGGCTTGTCAAACAAGCTTGTGTCCATTCGCCCTGACATCGTTCAGTGTCAAGCGTCCATCGGGTGGATACCTCTGGACGCCGCGTGTATGAAGTTGCGGCTGGGATACAAGCTCTTCACCGGGAACCACAATGCTCGCAGCACAGCAGGCGTGTCATTAGAAGCAACTCTTAAGAATCGAATGAAGATGCTTGTGCAACGGTACATTCCCGGACGGCTTATCAGCTATGCGGTAGAGAGATGTTACGCTGTGACCGTCGATTGCGCTGAGATAGCCTGGCGCTACTATGGTGTACAAAAGGACAAAGTCGAAATCATGCACCTCGGAGTGGATACGGATTATTTCCATTCAGCTCACAGTACGGAGGACAGAAGCGAACGCGAGGCGGTCCGAACATCCCTTGGGTTGGATCCACGCGACATTTTATGTATATATACAGGCAAGATGACGGAAGAGAAGAATGCGTTGATCTTGGCACAGGCGATCAGCCGGCTGCGAGGAATGGGGAAGCCGTACTCGGCCGTATTCATTGGGAATGGCGTACAGAAAGGAATAATTGAAACCGTGCCTCATTGCCGTGTTCTCGGCTTTATGCATTTCTCCAAGCTCGCGGCCTATTTTCGCGCTTCAGAAATAGGGGCGTGGACGGGCAATGAAAGTTCCTCTCAACTCGATGCCGCTGCTTGCGGCATTCCGATCGTTATCAGCGATGCCGTCTTCTATCGCGAACACGTGGATGGCAACGGGCTTGTCTTTCGCTACGGCGATGTGGAAGACCTAATCGTAAAATTACTCGAGCTAGAAACGTCTGAGACCAGGAACCGGTTAGGCCAGCAAGGCGCCAAAAAGATGGAACAGGGATTCAGTTGGGACTCAGTAGCGAGACGGCGGTTGGCACATTACCAGGAAGCCCTGGGCAAGTCTGGACATGATTAAGACAGAAACAATCGAATCGTTGTCCAGGCTCCATATATCTCTAGACAGCAGACAAAATACGCATTTGAGTCACATCAAGCAATACCCAATAGCGGGTTCCGAAGCCATGAAGATCACATTTATCTGTGCCGTGTTTCCTCCTGAGCCGGAACCGGCAGGCATCATGGCGATGCAACTCGCGCGGCGCCTTTCATCTGACGGCAACGAAGTTTCAATGATTGTTCCGTTCCCTAACCGGCCTTACGGACAGGTGTACGACGGCTTTCATCGCCAGCTGCGCAAGTCTTCCTTTGTGCCAGAGGGTTATCAGGTTATCCGCTGTGCTAGCTGGCTTATCGGCGAGAATCGACGGATACTGGATCGGTTACTTGAAAACGCCACTTTTGGCCTTTCGTCTGCTTGGGCGGCATGGCGTAAAGGTCGTCCTGATGTGATGATTCTTGAAACCTGGCCACTGTGTGCGGGGCTAAGTGGAGTGTTGCTGGCACGATTCTGGCGTGTTCCCGCACTGTACTACGTTCAGGACGTGTATCCCGAAGCTCTGGAGAAAGCAGGTCTAATCTCTAGTGGCGGTCTTCTGGCTCGTTTGTGCCGAGCTTGGGACCGGCAGATTTGTTTGGCCAGCGCCAAGGTAGTCGTGATAGCCGATGCCGTACGAGATTTACTCGCGTCTACACGAAGACTGCCGCTAGAGCACTTCGTGACCATCCCAAACTGGGCTGATGCCGCGGAATTCGCACTTCACCCGATCGACAATTCTTGGCGACGGGAACAGAATATTTCGAGCAATGTGTTTGTTGCCATGTTCGCAGGCACCTTTGGCCACGTAAGTGGTGTGGAGTTGCTCGTCGAGGTAGCCCATCTATTACGTTCCAAAAGAGATGTGCTTATCGTTTGCGTTGGGGAAGGGATACGAAAACCAGCGATGGTTCAAACTTGTCGTATGCGGAGTCTTGATAATATCCGATTCGTGCCGTTTCAACCGCGGGAAAGGGTTGCAGAAGTTCACAGCGCTGCCAACGCGATGCTGCTGACGATGCAACCTGAATCGTCGGATGCGAGCGTTCCATCCAAGCTTATCAGCTACATGGCTGCTGGACGACCGGTGATCTGCTCGGCGCCTCGTGCGACTACAG
>Ga0181517_10004754_pt1 | contig 12199 bp, 7 predicted proteins | sample PEATcosm2014_Bin_31_FD_119748 | JGI IMG/M metagenome (GOLD analysis project Ga0181517, IMG submission 119748) | Peatland microbial communities from MTU Mesocosm Facility, Houghton, MI, USA - PEATcosm2014_Bin01_30_metaG | ecosystem: Environmental > Terrestrial > Soil > Wetlands > Peat | place... | reverse complement strand
CTGCCGCGAGGATCGCCCCGAGCAGCGGGTGCGCGTCACGCGAGTCGGGCTCGACCTCGAGCCACCGCCTGACGTCCTTCTCGGCCGCGGCGCAGTCGCCCGTCCAGTCCAGCAGAGAGGCGCGTGCGGCCAGGCACTCCGCGGCGCGCGGCGAGACCTCGAGGCACCTGGCGACGAGCTTCGCGGCCTCGTCCGAGCGCCGCGCCGCCACGAGCGCCCGCGCCTCGATGGCGATGACGGGCACGAGCGTCGGGTCCACGGCGAGCGCGCGGTTCGCCGCCGCGAACTGCCCCTCGACGCGCTCGTCGTCCGCGTTGATGCGATCGACCCAGGCCACATCGTCGTCGGGGTGGCGAGCGAGGTGAGCGTCGAGCTTCGCGTTCCGGCTCCTGGGGGTCGAGTCTTCGAGGCAGTCGAGCAGCTCGCGATCGCTGGGCGTCATCGCCGCCTGCAGCACCACGACGCGCCGGTGGTAGTCGTCGGCGTGCTCGTGCGCCGCCTGGCCATTCGCCGCCATCCACCAGAGCCGGAGGTACGCCGCGCCGAAGCTCGGGTCGGCCTTCACGGCGCTCTGGAGCAGCGGCACGGCCTGCCCCGTGCCGTCGTGGAACGAGCGCATCGCCTCCTCGAAGAGACGCTGCGCCTCGGCGCTGGAGGAGCGCTGCGTCCCCTCGGTCCTGGTCGGCGGCGTCCCCGCGCGCACCGCCGCGGCCGTGCTTGACGCGATGGGCGACGCTGGGCCTGGCGACCCCCACCGCCACACGCCCACACCCACGCCCGCGAGCGCGACCAGCGCCAGCGCGACGGCGGAGAGGCGCAGCGTCCTCGGCGGCCGAACCGTCCGAGCACGGCGGAACGACGCGAGGGAGGTCTGCGACTCCGTCGCCACGCCTGGTGGCCGGCCCGAGAGCGCCGCCACGATCTCTCCGGCGTTCGCGAACCGCCTGGCCGGCTGCTTCTCCAGACAGCTCTCGACGACCCCCTCCGTCGTCTCGTCCACCTCTGGCGCGAGATCGCGCAGCGCCCTCGGCGTGTCGCGGGCGATGGCGAGCACCAGCGTGCCGGTGGTCGTTCCGCTGAAGGGGCGCGTCCCCGCGAGCATCTCGTAGAGCAGGACCCCGAACGAGAACACGTCCGACCGGACGTCCACGGGCTCGCCGAGCGCCTGCTCCGGCGACATGTACTCGGCCGTGCCCAGGACACGCCCCTTGTCGGACGTCACCAGCGTCTCGGTCTTGGCCAGCCCGACGTCGGTGCGCCCGCCCGACGGATGACTCGTGTCGAGCTTGGCCAGGCCGAAGTCGAGGAGCTTCACGACCCCGGCCGGCGTGATCATCACGTTCTCGGGCTTCAGATCGCGGTGGACGATCCCCTTCTCGTGCGCGGCCGCGAGCCCTCGCGCCATCTGCTCGGCGAGGTCTCGAGCGGTGCCGAGGTCGAGGCGCCCGTGTCGCAGGCGCGTGCGGAGGTTCTCCCCCTCGACCAGCTCCATCGCGATGTAGAGGCTCCCGTCGGCCTCGCCGACCTGGTGGATCGTCGCGACGTTGGGGTGCGTGATGGCCGCCGCCGACCGCGCCTCGCGCATGAACCGCTGCTTGCCCTCGGTGTCGGCGTCGGTGGCCGGGAGCACCTTCAGCGCGACGGTGCGCCGCAAGGTCTCGTCCTCGGCGCGGTAGACCACCCCCATGCCCCCCTGGCCGAGCCGCTCGAGGATGCGGAAGTTCCCGATCGTCGCCGGGTCCTTCGGCGTGCCCTCGGGTCGCGCCCCGCTCTGCGTCATGGCCTGCGTCCCCCCTCGTCGCGAGCCGCGCAGCCGAGCGCCTTGCGGCGCGCGCGGGCCGCGTCGGCGGTGACGCTGCGCGGTCGTGCGCGGCCCCACCGGTCGAGGACCTTGCCGTAGGCCTCGCAAGCTCCGGGGCGGTCGCCCCTCTGCTCGAGCGCTCGACCGAGGTTCATGTCGGCGCGCACGTGGTCGAGCGTCGAGATGAAGACGTCGCACTCGGACGCCGCTCGCCGGAGGTGCTCGACGGCCTCGTCCAGGCGGCCTGCGAGCAGGTAGACGCGGCCGGCGTCCGCCTCCGGGCTGCCGAGGCGTCCCGACACGCTGTAGGTGATCGTCGCGGCCGGGGTCGAGGGACCGAGCTCGCTCAGCGCGTCGAGAGCGCGCGCAGCCTCGGGCGCCGTCAGCGCCGGGCTGGCGTAGGCGTAGTTCCACACGGCGCCCCGGTAGGCTCCGGCGGCGAGGCGCCTGTCGACCCACGCGCGGCGCCTCTTCTCGAACTCGGGCGGAGCGGGCTCGTTCGCGGGGAACGCGACGCGCGCGATGGCGAGCGAGAGGTCGACCCCCTTGTTCTCCATCGCGTCGTTCTCCCACGCGCTGGCCCGTGCCGTGAAGTCGCTCGCGGCCCGCCGCGCCGCTCGGTCGTCGCCGGTCTCGAGGGCGATGTCGAGGAGCTGCGTCGTGAGCTGGTAGTTCACCCAGTAGATCGACCGGAGGGCAGGGTCGGCGGCGAGCGCGGCGGACTCCTGCCTTGCGACCGCGTCGGCGCGAGCGAAGTCCCCGTCGAGGATCGCCAGCCGCACGTCCAGTCCGAGGCGCTGAAGCTCCGGACCCATCGCTGCGGGGAGTGCCGCGATCGACTGCTTCACCTTGTCTTCGAGGTCGTCTGCGTGCGCCCCGCTGGTCGCCATGGGCCACAGCACGAACTGGTTGAAGAACGGATCGCGGTCCGCCGCGAAGGTGGCGTCCTGCTCGAAGTCCGCGCATCGCCCGGCGAGGCTGTCTGCCAGACCCATCGACAGGAAGCAGTCGGCGCCGTCGACGGAGATGGCGCCGCAGCGCTCGAATGCGGCGCGTGCCTCGGCGGCCTTGCCCGCTGCCAGCAGCGCCTGGCCCTTGTTCTCCCACGACTGTCCGTCGCCCGGGTCGAGCTCGACCGCGCGCTCCGCGGGCGCAAGGCCCTCGGGGGTCCCGTAGTGAACGAAGCCGAGCCACATCCAGATCTCGACGTCGCTCGGGTATCGCTCGGCGAGCGCCCGCAGTCGTCTGTCGGTCTCCGCGCTGTTCTGGGTCTGGGGCTGGAGGAAAGGCTGCAAGGCCTGCATCAGCGCCTGGTCGCGCTCGCTCAGCTCGGCGCGCAGCCCGGCGGCCTTCTCGAAGTCGGACCGGCGCGTCGTGGCGTCCCTGCCGACCATGGCCATCGAGTGACGCAGGTGGGCCGCCGCCATCGACGGGTCGAGCTCGGCTGCCTTGCGGAAGTGCAGCTCAGCCTTCGCCCAGTTGTCGTCGTGCATCGCCTGGATGCCCATCGCGAACTCGGCCGCAGCGGCCGGCACTCGCGTCCTGGGCGGAGGGAGGTCCACGATGCGAGTCACCGCCGGCCCGGACGACGAGGTCGCGGTGGAGGGACGCGCCGCGACGTCGCCCGCGGGCGTCCGGCGCCGCACGAACACGAGCGTCGCGACGAGCGTCACCGCGAGCAACAGGATGGCGACGGCGAGCGTGCTTGGCCGCCGGAGGGCCCTGCCGCTCTGCGACACCGCCGCCGCTCGCGGCCGTGTCGCCAGGTTGGCCGTGGTCAGCTGCTCGGAGAGCGCCGCGACGATCTCACCCGCGTTCGCGAAGCGCGCTGGCGGCGCCTTGGCCAGGCACCTCGCGACAACCGCCTCCGTCGCCTCCTCCACCTCGGGCGCGAGCGCCCGGAGCGCCGGCGGCGGGTCGCGCGCGATCGCGACGAGCAGCGCACCCGTGGTCGTCCCGCTGAACGGGCGCGTCCCCGCCAGCATCTCGTAGAGCACCACGCCGAAGGAGAACACGTCGGACCGGACGTCCACCCACTCGCCCAGCGCCTGCTCTGGCGACATGTACTCCGGCGTGCCCATGATGCGGCCCGCCTCCGCCGTCACCAGCGTCTCGGTCCGCGCCAGCGCGTCCTCCGCGCGCGCCGGAGCCGCCCGCTCCGCGCCGGCCTTGGCGAGCCCGAAGTCGAGGAGCTTCACGAGCCCCGCCGGCGTGATCATCACGTTCTCCGGCTTCAGATCGCGGTGGACGATCCCCTTGTCGTGCGCCGCTGCGAGTCCGCGGGCGACCTGCACCGCGAGCTCGATCGCAGCTGACGGCTCGATCCGGCCTCGCCCCAGCCGCGCCCGGAGGCTCTCGCCCTCCACGAGCTCCATCGCGATGTAGAGGCGACCGTCTGCCTCGCCGACCTGGTGGATCATCGCGACGTTGGGGTGCGTGATGGCGGCGGCCGAGCGCGCCTCGCGCAGGAACCGCTGCTTGGTCTCCGTGTCAGCGCCCGTGTCGGGCAGGATCTTCAGCGCCACGGTGCGCCGGAGCGTCTCGTCCTCGGCGCGGTAGACGACCCCCATGCCGCCGGCGCCCAGGCGCCCGAGGATGCGGAAGTGCGCGATCGCGGCTGGATCCGCGCGCTCGCCTCCGTTCGGGGCGCCGTCGTGCATCACGATCCTCGATTCTCGCACATCTCGGCGAGCTTGCGCGGAGGTGTACCGACCTTCGCCCTGGCGAGCCACGCCCAGGCTCGCGCGATCGACCTGCTACAGCGCGAGCGTCGAGTCGAGCAGTTCGCCCAGCGTCGCGGGTCGGGGGATCGGCAGCGCCCCCCGGAAGACCGCAGGCGACGCCGCAGCGATGACGGGACGGGTGACTTCCGCCGCGAGCGCCGCCGGCGGTGCGGGGGGGGCGACGGGCGTGGGGGCGGGAGGCGGAGCAACCGCCGGCGCCGGGCGCGCGCGGCTGCGCAGGAAGTCCTCCGATGCCTGGGGAGTCGCGGCCTGACGACCCGACTCTGGCGGCGTCGAGTGCGGAGGTTGCTTCGCCTCGATGCTGTCGGCGTCGCCGAAGGCGAGCTCCTCGAGCGGCGGCTCGACGCGGATGGGGCGCTGCGACGACACCGGGGGCTCCTCGCGGTCGCCCCCCGCGACGGTGTCCAGGTCCGCGACGCTGTCGCTCAGCGCGGAGATACCGGCCTCGTCCTCGAGGCCCTCGAGGTCGATCTCTGCGACCCCCTCCTCCACCTCGACGCCGAAGTCGAGCTCGACGTCGTCAGGCTTGGGGGTCTTGGGCCCTTCTGCCCGCCTGGCCGTGAGCTCCACGGCCGACGCTGCCGCCTGCACGGGGGCAGCCGGCTTGGCCTCGACCGGCGCGGGGGCGACGGGCTTGGCGACGACGGGCTCGACCGCCTTGGCCTCCACGACGGCGGCGGCGACAGGCTTGGCGACGACGGGCTCGGCACCCTTCGGCGCGACGGGCGCCATGGCCTTCGCGACGACGGCCTCGGCGACCCTCGCCTCGATCGGGGTTGTCTGAGCCGGAGCGACCTGCGAGTCCTCGGCGAGTGCCTCGGCATGCGCAGCCTCCGGCTCGACGGCCTTGCGCGGCGCGTTGCGCCGGCTGCTCACACGAGCGAGGAGACCTTCGAGCTTCGCGACCTGTTCGCGTACGTTCATGCTGTACCCCCGGTGCGTGGCACGTCGTCGTGAAGTCGGCGGATCACCTCGGCCTCGCTCGCCCCGTCCAGCAGCCAGCGGCGCGCGTGCTCGGCCGTCCTTGCCGACACGATGAGCACCCTCGCGGCTCTCGCCTCGCTTGCGTCGCCCGTCCCCTTCGCCAGCGCGACCGCGTGGACCTCGCGGGCGGCGGCAGCGCTCACGGCGCCCTCGAGGAGCGCCGCGAGCATCCCGTACGGGAGCGCGGGAGCGTGATCGACGACCAGGACCATCGCCCGGCCCCAGCGCTCCAGGTGCAGGACGCCCCAGCCCGAGACGGCGACCTCGCCGGCCAGCGCGGATACGAAGACCTCGAGCGAGGCCTTCGCCACCGCCTCGGCCGATCCGATCTTCGCCGCGACCCGGCTGCCGAACGACACACCGATGGAACGCGCCAGCTGCGCCGTCACCGCGGCGCCCGCGATCTTCTCGAGCCCCGCGAGCGCCGTGACCGGCACCAGGACGACCTGATCGTCGTGCCCCACCTTCGTCTCCGCGTCGGCGCGGCGATCGACGCGGCCCCGGCTAAGGTCGAAATCGACGGGACCGGGATTCGATTGCGCGTTCATCACGGAATCCTCGTTTTATAGAGGTGTAGCAAAGAGGGTGTCAAATCTCGGCCAAGCTCCCCGGTCCCGGTCTCGTCGCGGTCGTCGGCCGCGCGCGAGGCGGTCCCCTCGCTCGAGGTGCACGGCGCTGTCGCACCGCCGCGCGCTGGCCGCCTTGGCGCTCACCGCCCTCCTGGCTGCTCCGGCGAGGGCGGGCGAGCCTGCGCGGTCGCCGCTCGACCGATCCGGCGGCTTCATCGTGTACGAGCCTCGCCCGGTCCTCGCTCGCGAGACCCGCGCGTGCTCCTTCCGCCATCCGCTCTGTGTGCATGACTCAGGGGGCGCCGGGGACGGAGCAGACGAGGTCCTCGCCCTGCTAGGCGCGGCCGACCGGGCCTGGGAAGTCGCCACCGGCGCGCTCGATCTCCCGGCTCCCCAGCCGTCTCCAGTGCAGGGTGGTGCGCTGGACCTCTACCTCGTCGACGGCGAGGCCTTCGCCACGCGCACGCTGCTCGACATGCGCGATCCTCGAGGTGGCTTCGACCGGGCCAGCGCGTTCGCCCTGGTCGGCCGGGGCGTGTCTCCCGGCTGCGCGCTGGACGCCGCCGCCGCGCGGGTCATCGCCCGCGCGATCCTGTTCGGTGTCGCCCCCGCGACCGACGAGGGGAGCGCGATCGCCGAGTCGGTCTACGTGGCGAGCCTCATGGTCCCGTGCGCGCCGAGGCCGGCCGATGGCCTCACGCTCTTTCAGGCACACCCGGAGCTCGCGCTGGCCGAGACGCTGGCGCCGCCGAGCGAGTCCGTCCCGCCGGGTCCCGGCGATCCTCCCCGGCTCTTGCCGACGCCCGGCGAGGTTTACGCGTCGGGCGCGTCCCTCTTCTATGACTGGGTCGACGGCAGGTTCGGCGGGTTCCCTGGCGCCATCGTGCGCGCCATGTGGGCGCTCAGCCCGACCCTGACTCCGCCGGACGCCGCGCGCTGGAACGACGAGCCGGACGGCTTCGACGTGCTGCGCACCAGCTTCAGGAACGCGCTCGCGACGGGGTCGACGGTCGACGATCTGTGGCTCGACTTCGCCGTGGCGCGCGCCTTCGACCCGACCTACCCGGTCCACCTCGAGTGGTCGGTGGCGTGGCCGGAGAGGCCGCGCGCCCTGATGTCCGCCGCCGGGGTCGCGCCGACCGGTGCGGCTTACGTCGCCGTCGACTGCCGGGCACGGCCGAAGGGGGCCGGGCTGCGCTTCGAGGCTCGCTGGGAGCAGCACGCGCGAATGCTCTGGGCGCTGGTGCTCGTCGACGCGGAGGGGCGCGAGATCCGTCGCCTCGTCGTCCCCGAGCAGGACCGCGGGACCGAAGCGCAGGTGAGCCTCGACGGCCTCGACCTGGCGGCGCGCGTGCTCATCGTGGGCAGCAACGCGGGCGACCCGCTGGTCCCCTTCGACCCCGACGACCACCAGTGGGAGCCGCACGGCTGGGTCGTTTCGATAGCCAGCGAGGCGCGGTAGAGCCCTGTCACCTGATGCGCCGTCGTCTCCTTCTTGCGGTCGCGGCGCCGAGGGCGACCAGGGTCAGCGGCCACCACGCCATGGCGCTGCCGTTCACCCCTGTCGCCTCGCAGCTGCCCGTGGTCTGCGACGGGTAGTTTGCCGTCCAGACGTCGGTCGCGATCGGGACGGTCACGGGGGCCACGATCGGCGCGCCGTCGAAGCTCGCGCCGACGGTGAGCATGTGGCCGCCGAGGCCGGGCGGAGGCGTCAACGTGAAGAGCCAGACCCCGGGCGCGCGGCGCTGCATCGGGGGGAGCTGCGAGAGCATGGCCCCGTCGAGCTCCACGACGGCGGCGAGGCGCGACGGGTCGAACTGGTCGGCGCGGTGAGCCCCGTCGGCGGTGCGTAGCTGGACGATGGCGGTGAGCGGCGTCGAGCCGTCGGCCATGAGCTGGTCGGCGCCCGACGTGATCCAGCTCGCGGACTTGCTCGGGAGCGCGACCACAGGGTTCTGCGTCTGGTCGAGGGCGTCGAGCGCGCCGAGCACGTCGAGCTCTCCTGGCCCGCCCTGGTCCTCGAAGCGCGGCAGTCCGGTCCGGAACGCGTGCGCCCCCGCCTGCAAGAGACCGACGATCCTGTCCTCGGTGAGGGTGGGGTCCTTCTGCAAGAGGAGCGCGGCGGCGCCGGCGGCCTGCGGCGAGGACATCGATGTCCCCGCAGCGACGGCGTGCGTGGCGTCGACCTGCATGCACCGCGGGTCGGCGATGCCGCCGTCGGTCACGGGCGGGCAGTCGGGGTTGTTGAAGATGCTGGTCTGGACGGCCGGTCCGGCCTGCTGGCTCATGGCGGCGATCACGACGCCGCCCGGCGCCGAGATCTCGGGCTTCGGGACGCCCGTGACGGTGGGGCCAGCGCTCGAGAACCAGCAGACGTCGCCGCTCGCCAGCGGCAGGAACGTCCCCGAGTCGATGCCGTAGCCGCCGCGCGCGTCGAGCGGCGGCGCCTCGACGCTGACCAGTCCGTCGGCGATGCTGGTCCAGCTCGCGCGGTTCACCGTGCAGCCGACGGCGATGATGCCGGGGTGCGTGGCCGGGATGTTGATCGTCCCCTCGCGGACCGGGTCGACGAAGCCGATGCCGTCGCCGTTGTCGTCGATGGCGTCGCCTGTCCCCTCGACGTACAGGTCGGCGACGCCGTGTCCGGTGAGATCGATCGTGTAGGTCCCCGACGACCACGTCCCGGCCCAGAGCACGAGGGCGCTCTGCGAGCCGCTCGGGATCTGTCCGTTCGAGACGCTGGCGCCGTTGTAGACGCTCGCCTTGCCGCCGTCGCTGGTCAGCGACCCGGTCTGGTTGGCCAGCACCGGGGAGATCCACGTGCCGTCCGGGCCGCTCAGGCCGACGGCGAGGTCTGCGTCGCCTCGCATCGTGACCCACACCTGAACCTGCCCCCCGCCTGCGGTCGTCCCGCCGTAGGCCGACGAGATGGCGACGCTGCGCGAGTCGCCGGGGGGGACGAAGACGCTCGCGTGGACCTGTGCGGTGGTGATGTCGCCGCTGTTGCCTGCCGCCACGACGAGCGCCCGCCCCGGGTGGGACGGTCCGACGAAGGCCGCGAGCGCCTGCTCCCACGCCATGGTGCCGTCGTGGGGCCCGAAGTCGCTGCCGATCGAGAGGTTGGTTGCGATCGGCAGCTTCATGGCGTCGGCGCGGTCGAAGACGAACTGCGTCCCGACGAGCAGGTCGTCCGTCGCGATCGTATCGGTGGCGTCGCGCGTGATGCGGGCGATGATCAGCGTCGCGCGCGGGGCGATGCCCACGTACTTGCCGGCGAGCCCGCCGTTGCCCGCCGCGATGGACGCGACGTGCGTCCCGTGGCCCACGGTGTCGTCGATGGTCGAGTCGGCCGGCCCGGAGGCGACGAGGGCGTCGAGGTCGCTGCCCTGGAAGACCGTCCCTCCGTAGGTCGCCTCGAGGTCCTTGTACGGCCCCGTGGGTGGGCTCGCGGGTGGTATCGACAGGTCGAGCAGCCAGGCGACCCGCGTGTGCCCGGTGACCGGGTCGTTGAAGTCGGCGAGCGTGAAGTCGATCCCGGTGTCGACGATCCCGATGAGGACCCCCTCGCCGTCGGCGCCGTCGGCGAGGCGGGCGGCGGTCGACTTGGTCCACTCGCCCACGAGGTCGAGAAGCAGGTGTGGAGGTGGCGCGACCTCGAGCGGAAGGTCGGGGTGGGCGTCCGCGAAGGCGAGCAGCTCGCTGGTGGTGCCGCGGAGGCGGGCCAGGCCGGGGACGAACGGTTGCAGGCCGACCGACGCCGGGGCGAGGCCGTCAGGGACGCGCACTAGGGCGCCGATGGTCGTCGAGCGCGGCTCGAGCGTCGCCTGGGCGCGGGGGCCGAGCATGCGGAGCAAGGGAGGGCCGTTCGGCGGCGCGCCGGAGGCGAGGGCGGGGATCGCGGCGACCAGGAGCGCCGCGAGCGCGGAGGGGACGAGGCGAGGGAGGATGAGGCAGCGTAGCGCGATCCCGCGCCGGGAGGGCGGCGAGCCGCGGGGGCGCCCGGGCCGGTCGGGCGCGGGTCAGGACCGGAACGTGGCCGGATCGAGCCCGAAGCGCTTCATCCAGCGCTGGATCTGCATCCGGGCCTTGCCCGTTGCGCGAGCCACGGCCGACACGCTGCCGCCGTGCTCGCGCAGGAGCGCCACGAGGTCGTCGCGCTGCCGCACGTCGGCGTCGCTGAGCGGGCGCGGCGCGCGCTGCACCTCGCTCGTTGCCTGCGGCTCGGCTCTGGGGAAGTGGGATACGTCGATCGCGCCGTCCGCCGCGAGCGCGCGCGCGGCGTTCAGGCACTGCTCGAGCTCACGGACGTTCATCGGCCAGGGGCGAGCGAACAGGGCGCGGCCCGCCTCGCAGGTCAGCTGCAGGTCGCGGGTGCCCGGCGTCTTCGAGAGCAGCGTCCCGACCAGCAGCCCCAGGTCCTCGCGGTGCTCGCGCAGGGGCGGGAGCCGGACCGGCAGGCCGCTGATGCGCGCCAGCAGGTCGCCCCGGAACGCGCCCGACGCCTCCATCTGCGCGAGGTCGCGGTGCGTCGCCGCCACCAGCCGGAAGTCGACCGAGCGCGGTCGCGTCTCTCCGACAGGGGTCACCTCGTGCTCCTGCAGCACGCGCAGGAGCGCAGGCTGAGCCGCCACCGGCAGGTCGCCGATCTCGTCGAGGAAGAGCGTCCCGCCGTGGGCGCTGCGCACGAACCCCTCGCGGTCCTCCTGGGCGCCTGTGAAGGCCCCCTTGCGGCTGCCGAAGAGCTGGGCCTCGACCAGGTTCTCCGGGAGCGCCCCGCAGTTGACCGCCACGAACGCCCCCCGCCTCCCCGAGAGCCGGTGCACGGCGCGGGCGACGAGCTCCTTGCCGGTCCCGGTCTCTCCCTGGATGAGCACCGGCACGTCGCTCCTGGCGACGGTCTCGACCCGCTCGAGCTGATCTTGCAGCGGCCACGACAGCGTGCGCACGTCGTCCCCGCCCGGGGCGACCTCGGCGTCGAGCTTGACCAGCGCGGGCGCCGCCGCGACGCGGAAGACGAGGAACGTGTGGCCCACCTCGACGACGTCGCCGTCGGCGAGCGCCGTCCCGGAGCAGGGCGCGCCGTTGACGCGCGTGCCGTTCTTGGAGCCGCAGTCCTCGAGCAGCCACGTCCCCATCACCCTGGTCATCCGTGCGTGCGCCGACGACATCCACCGGTCCGGGACGCCGATCTTGAGGTGCCGGACGATGCCCGCCTCACCGCGCTCGGTCGCGCGCTGCTCGGCCCTCCCCAGCGTGACCGAGTCGACGTCCCGCAGGTCGCAGCGCAGGCTCCCCGCCAGCGGACGCGCGCACTCCAGCGCGAGGACGAGCACGGGGCTGGCTCCGCGCGGCTGCCTGGGCCCCTCGACGTGGGTGATGGTGCGGACGATCGTCGCCACGACCGGCAGAGTGTAGCCCAGCGGTCGTCCCGTCACCCTGATCTCGAAGGGAGCGGGCGGCGAAGGCGTCGAGGAGCCGCGCCGCACGGGTCGGCGCCACCTACCGCGTGATGCTCGAGGCGCGGCGCTCGCGGCTGCGCATCCCCTGGTGGCCCCAGGTCCCGGCCGTGGAAGCGACGTGCACGGTCTCGCGGGACGTCGTGTCCCCGATGCACGTCATGTGCGGGATGCACTGCTCTGGGGCGTCCTTGGCCGCCAGCGCGGCGCCCGTCATGGGGCTCGTCCGGGGAACCGAAGCGCAGCCCGCCGTCAGTACCAGCGCAACCCAACCCAGCTTGATCATGGTGTTCATGGCAGTCTCCAGTACGTGAGGACGTCGGGGTTGCTCTCGCGTGCCCGACGACCAGCACCTGGTGCAGCCGCGATGCCAGGCTGTCTGTGCGACGATTCGCTTGAATTCCAGGGGTTCCGTGAGCCTCTGCGGCGTGTCGCACCTGTTGCAGGGGTGTTGCACCGGTGTTGCAGGTGTTGCAGGCGAGCCCGGGGCGGGCCGCAGCCGAGCGACTTGCAGTGTGAACGGGCCTTGTCGGCGGTGACGCTGTCCGCGTTCTTAATTTGCGCGACATCGAGCACGCTGGCCCCTTAGTCTCCGGCGCATGCGAGCCATCCTGACGACCGGTAGCGCCCTCGCCCTCCTCGCGG
>Ga0181517_10004753_pt1 | contig 12200 bp, 13 predicted proteins | sample PEATcosm2014_Bin_31_FD_119748 | JGI IMG/M metagenome (GOLD analysis project Ga0181517, IMG submission 119748) | Peatland microbial communities from MTU Mesocosm Facility, Houghton, MI, USA - PEATcosm2014_Bin01_30_metaG | ecosystem: Environmental > Terrestrial > Soil > Wetlands > Peat | place... | reverse complement strand
GCACGATTAAAGGTCTCCGGCGGCTGGCGCTATCCGTCGCGCCGTTCGTTTGACGTGCCCTACGTGACCGACCAGCTAGCCATGGCCAGGATGCCACGAGGGACCTTCGCCCTCATGCTCGCCTTGCTACCGGCCTGCGCCGCCATCATTGGCGTCGTCATCCTCCACCAGATCCCGACCATCGCCGAAGTCTGCCGCTAGAACTGACAGACACGGACCACGCCTCAGGAGAACCCCCACCTCGTTTGGCTGAATGATCTTCCTTTGCGGAAACCGAAGCCCGTCTCGGGGGCGACTCGATAGACAAGGACTTCCGCCCGACGGATGGCGTCAGCGAGGCCGGCCCAAGTTCCTTCTGGCGCAAAATGCGGTCCGTACTTTGACTCGTATGCATCAGCGACACGGCCCAGCTCAGCGAGGTCGCTCGACTTCTCGGCCGTTCCTTCGATCACGAGGTCCAGGCCGTCGAGGGTGTTATGCCCGGTCGTGAGGACGCAGCGAAGGTTCTCTGCGAGGTTCCGTGCCTTGCGCTCGTCTGGACCGGTGCAGAAGTACAACGCCCCTTCGAGCCAGATGGCCAACAACGGCGTGACGTGCGGACGTCCGTCGGGTCGAACAGTCGACAACCAATACACTTCGGCGGCGGCCAACTCTGTACGCGCCCGGGACCACTCGGTCGGTACGGCATTCGGGGAGCTGTAGGCGCTCATAACCGTCACCGGCTCCTGGGCATCCATCTCGTTAGAATGTGGAGTGCTTCGCAGAATGGTCTGTCATCGGGTGGTCCTCTCTGCTGAGCTCGATTGCTCGCTCAGATAGATGTCGAGCCGGTCAAGTCGGTCTTCCCAAGCGCTGCGCTGCTGACCGATCCAACTCTCGGCCGTTCGCAGTCCGCTCGGCTCAAGCCAGCAGGTACGGACCCGGCCGCTCTTTTCGGATCGGACGAGATCACAGTCCTCGAGGACCTGCAGGTGCTGCATGACCGCTGGCAAGGACATGTCGAACGGCTTGGCCAGTTCGCTCACCGAGGCCGGACCTGCGATGAGGCGTTCGACCATGCTCCGCCGAGTTCCGTCAGCCAGCGCCTGAAAGACGCTGTCCAGCTGGGTCACTTGGTTAGGCATGTACTTAAGTATAGATGGTCCGCGGGAAAAGTCAAGTGATGAGTTAACAATGGCTGACGGGTCGCCCGGTCGCCAGCTTCGGAAAGGTATGCGCAGTGCGGATCCTCCGCCGCCCGGGACGGCCGGAGCCAGACGGGCCAGTTCATCTAAACTGGCTCGCCGAGGTCTCGCGACATCCAGCCGGGTATGTCGAAGCGCACGGCCGGACCGCCGGCCAGCTCTGCGAGGTGCGTTTCAAGGTTCTCAAGCTGGGCCGGACCGATCTGCCGCTCCCATTGATCGCGCAGCTCGTCGAAGATCGCTTCACCTTGGCGCAGCACCTCGAAGCCGAGCGGGGTCACCTGAAGGAGCATGCGGCGGGCGTGACGGGGGTCTGTGCCGCGTGCCACGTACCCGCGCTCCTGGAGCACTGCGATGGTTTTAGCCGCTGCCTGCTTGGAGACTGACAGGCGGCGGCCGAGTTCTGAGGCGTTGCCGGCGCCCGCGGCGATGGCCCGCATCGCGAAGTCGTGGACGGGACGCACATCCTCGTAGCCGCGGCGGGCCAGCTCGGCTGTCGCGCGGTCCACCAGCGAGCGGAAGCCTCCGAGCAGGAGCAGTGCGAGGTCGGCGCCAGAGCGGGACATGGCAGAAGACTACGGCAGCGATTGGACAGTGACAACCAGGTTGGCTAGGGTCGATGACATCCAGGTTGTCCAAGCAAGGAGAAAGAATGGACGTCACGCCAGCCAGTCCCGAACTGCCGGGGATCACTCACCACCACGCGGAAGTCAACCGGACCAGGCTGCACTACGTCGCAGCAGGAACCAGCGGCTCCCCGGTCCTGCTGGTCCACGGGTTCCCCGAGACCTGGTGGGCTTTCCGGAAGCTCATCCCGCTGCTCGCGGCCAGCCACCGGGTCTACGCCGTCGACCTGCGCGGCTTCGGCGACTCGGTCTTCCGCCTCGCGAGCGCGCATCCGCAGGACGTTCTCAGCCTCACCGCCATCGAGATGGGCCTGCCCGGGTTCGGCGTGGAGATGCTGGCCGACGTCACCCACGGGGGCACCTGGTACATCGGCGTCCTCGCCGCGCCCGGCATCCCCGAGATGCTGCTCGCCGGCCGCGAGCGCGAGTTCCTGGGACAATTCGCGTTCCCGGCGATGAGCGCGACCCCGGGAGCGATCACCGACACCGACATCGACGAGTTCGCCCGCACCTACTCGCGCCCCGGCGGCTGGCGCGGAGCGGCCGGCCTCTACCAGTCGATGCTGCGGGAAGGCCCCGGCATCAGGGCTCTCGCCAAGACACCCGGGCTGAATGCGCCCGTACTCGCGGTCGGCGCAGGCGGAGGCCCCTTCACGGCCGACACCATGTCCCAGGCCGCGTCAGCCGAAATCAGCTCCGTGTCACTCGACGGCGTGGGCCACTACGCCGCGATGGAGGCCCCCGGCGAACTGGCGAAGGCTCTGCTCGACTTCACCGCAAGCGTCGACGCCGCCTAGGCCGAGCTTGCGGGCCCATGGCGGCAGAATCGAGCTGCGGAACCGGCACCGCCCGTTGCGCACCACGAGGCGTCGGCCACCCTCGTCGACCTGGCCGGCCAAGGCAGCCACATGGGCCTCCCTCTCTCTATGCGGGGCGCAGTTGGTCGGCCATGGCGTCGATGGCGGCGGTGAACTGCTGGCCCATGCTCCCGCCGAAATGACCGGCGTCGTCGACGACGACCAAACGGCTCGCCGGCCACGCCTTGTGCAGCTCCCACGCAGTGTCGAGTGGGCCGGAAATGTCGTGGAGGCCGTGGACCAGCGTGGCGGGGATGTGCGCGATCCTGGCCACGTTGGCGAGCACCTCGTTGTCGGCCAGGAAGCAGCCATGGCCCCAGTAGTGCGTCACCAGCCGGGCGAAGGTCATCTGCCAGGACAGCTCCCGCACACTGAGGTGCGGCTCGTAGCCAGGCGCAAGGGACATGTGGGTGTCCTCCCACTCGCACCAGCGCCGAGCCGCCTCCTCACGTACCGCCTGGTCCGGGCGGGCGAGGAGCCGAGCGTAGGCAGCAGCAAGGTCGCCGCCGCGCTCGGCCTCCGGCAGCAGCTCCACGAAGCGGCCCCACTGCCGGGGGAACACTCGCCCCATGTCCCGGGTGATCCACTGCGTCTCCCTCCACCGCCCTGACGTCACTGCCGCCAGCACCATGCCGAGGACCCGTTCCGGGTGGCGCTGGGCGTAGACGAGGGCGAGCGTCACGCCCCACGAGCCCCCGACCACGACCCATCGGTCGACGCCCAGGTGCGAGCGCAGCCGCTCAATGTCGGTGACGAGATGAGCCGTGGTGTTCGCAGTCAGGTCAGCGTCGGCGTCGTTGGCCAAGGGCCGACTGCGGCCGCAGCCTCGCTGGTCGAAGATGACCGCCCGGTAGCGGGCGGGATCGAAGTTCCGCCGGCTGTTGGCGGAGGCCGGCGCGCCCGGGCCGCCGTGCAACCAGACTGCCGGAAGGCCGTCAGGCGAGCCGACGACCTCCCAGTACATGGCGTGACCGTCGCCCACCTCGAGGTGGCCGGAGCCGTGTGGCTCGATGGACGGGTACATGGCAGCATCCTCTCAGACAGAGCGGTCGCTCCACCGACCGACGCCGCGGGAGGGCCGCACCCTAGCTGCGGATGGTCCAGCGGCTCTCGGAGCCGCCCGATGTTGACCTGCGCCAGCTGCCAGCCGCCCATGGCGCCAGTTTGCCATGTGCCCCTTCTGTGGGCCAGCGGCGCTGCTGCTCAGCCGCCAAATCCTCTGCTTTGCGTTCCTCGGGCAGTCGTCAAAAGGTGACCGGGCCCCAGTGGTGGCCACCGTCGAAGGTCATGATCATGGCAGTGGTGCTCTTAGAGGACTGCACGATGCCGACCCCTTGCGCCGGGCTGGTGAAACCGAGATAAAGCAGCTGGCCCCGGTAGACCACCGTCCAGTGGTAGCCACCGTCGAAGCTGGCCGTCAGGTCCTGTTCGTTCACGTCACCATTACCGAAGTAAGCGCGACTGAGCAGGACGACCCCAGGGCTCGGCGAAGCCAGCACATCGCCGAAGGAGTACCCCTGAAGCCCAAGTTCGGGACCAGCCGCAAAGGTCCTCCCGCCGTTGTCGGAGAAGTAAAGCCAGCTCGACTGCAGTGCAGCCCCCGGGGGGGCGGCCTTGGACAGCCCGTAGGCGAAACCCCCCATCACGCAGACCGCAACGAGGTTGGTGGCGCTGGAGGCCGCCGGGGCGGCGAAACTGTGGCCTACCGAGGCGCACGGAGGCGTCCAGGCCACCCACTGGCCGTCGCTGTCGAGCCGGGCGCTGCCGGCAGTGCCGCGGTCATTGCCCTCGACCAACCAGCCGCCGCGCCCATGGAGGACGATCAAGCCTGAGGGTTCAGCCCCCCCAGCGTTGTTGCCCAAGGCCAGTACCGCATGCCAGTCGTCCCGAGCCGCCGGGGAGCTTTCCACGGTGACGCCGCCCCAACCCGCCTTTTCGGCCATCAAGTGCACCCTGCCGGCGGCGGCTTCCAGGTCGAAGATGGACCAAGTGAGCCCGGCGGTGGGCTGCTCCCGCCAACTCAGGCCACCGTCGTGGGTGGACCACAAGGCCGGTCCGACCGAACCTGGGACCTCCAGCCCTCCGTAGATCCAGCCGTCGGCTGGGTCGGCGAAGCGGACGTTCAGCCCGAACTCGGAGCCCCCCCAGAGATCCGCCGGGGCACCGTCGACCTTGTGGTCGGCCGCGCCTACCAGCGACGCAGGTAGCGGCGTTGACGACCAGGAGCGCCCGGCGTCAGTCGTCTCGCGCAGCGCCAGGCACATGCCACCGGGCGCGCACGGAGCCGTCCCCAACGCCCATCCCGTGCTCAGCGAAACGAAGGTCACCGACTCCGGGTCGAAACTTGTCCCTACCGACGGCAGTGTAGAGGCGAGCGCCGACGGGCCGCTCGTTGCCAGAGCGCCCACTGCCGCCAGAGCTGAACATGTTGCTACCGCTAGCCACCGCAGCCTTCTAACTGGCGCCGCCCGTACTAGGCCCTCCACGCCCATGGCACCGGCCGGGGCCAGCTTGTTGGCTCGAGGGAGCGAAGTCCTACCCATACTTCTATAGACGCCCGGCGGCGCCGGTCGGTTCCCATGAGGCCCGCCGGTTGCAGGCTGTCTACCCTTTCCAGGGGGTCGCTGGGGAGACGCTGGACTGGTGGGAACGGGGCCGCGCACTGACGTGTGGTGCCAGAGGCTCCAGCTCTACCAAAGGCCAGCGGGGAGTAGAGCCCAAGCCGACATTGATAGTCCCGTTGAGCGCCGGTCACTGGGCGATGCCACTTAGGTAAGTGGCCCGCTCTTCGGGCGTAAGAGGGCGGCCCACCAGGCTTCGGGCAATGCGTTCCAGTGACGCGAGCGGCCCGGTGAGCTCGCTCGACCAGACCCGTGCCGTACTGTCGTAGCCGGCGGTGAGGACCTCCGAACCGTCCGGGCTGAACGAGGCACCCACGATATATTCCGAGCTGTTCAACACCATCAGTTGCTCTCCCGTGTGGGCGTCCCAGACCCGAGCTGTGTCATCGTTGCCTGCGGTTACTATTTTTGACCCGTCCGGGCTGAAGGCGGCGATCTCGACCGGCTGGGTGCTCATCACCTCGAGCAGCTGATGACCGGTGCGGGCGTCCCAGATCCGTGCCGTGCCGTCCTGGCCGGCAGTAACGATCTCTTTCCCGTTGGGGCTGAACTCCGCACTGTTGACGCTGTCGGTGCCAGCGTTTATCGTCAGGATCTTCTTGCCCGTGCGAGCGTCCCAGATAAAGGTCGTGCCGTCGCCACAGGCAGTAACGATCTCGGTGCCGTCGGGGCTGAAGGCGGCGCTGTCAAAGTACTTTTGGCGGGCGCGCCGGCTGAGCAGCAGCCGGCCGGTGCGTGCGCTCCAGAGCTGGAAGATCCCGTTGTCGTCCGCGGTGAGGATCTCTGCCCCGTCCGGGCTGAACTGCGCGCTGATAATAGTGAAGAAGGGGCCCCCGTTCTTCAAGTTCAGGAGAGGACGGCCGCTGCGAGCGTCGAAAACACGTGTATTGCCTTGGAAGTTTGCGTCGACGATCTGGGCGCCGTCCGGGCTGAACGAGGCACTATCCGAGTTGACCGCTGTATTTCCTTTCAGGTCCACCAACTGTGCGCCGGTGCGGGCGTCCCATATGGTTGTCCAATTGTCGGCGTCGGTGGTGACGATCCGCGACCCGTCCGCGTTGAACGCCGCACTTGTCACCTGTTCTCCGTCAGGGTCATTGAGGACGCGAACCTCGGGGGCCAGCGTGGCCTGCCACACCCGGGCGGTGTTGTCCTCGCTGGCGGTAAGGACCTCCGAACCGTCGGGGCTGTAGACGGCGCTGTTCACGAACAACGAGTCCCCGCTCATAGAAACCAGGGGGGTGCCGCTGTGGGCGTCCCAGATCCAAACGGTGCCGTTGATCATGCCGGTCACCACGCGGGACCCGTCGGGGCTGAACCCGGCGGACTCGATGGCGAAGTCGGGGTTGGACAAGGTGGCCAACAGCCGGCCGGTCTGGGTGGCCCGGATCTCGGCGGGGCGCCCATGGACCACGATGAGCACCTTCGAGCCGTCACGGCTAAACGTCGCGCTCTGGACGGACAGCGTGCCCCGTTCCAACAGTTTTACTGGCCGGCCGGTGCGGGCGTCCCAGAGGCGGGCGGTGCCGTCCTCGCTGGCCGTGAGGACTTCCAAGCCGTTGGGGCTGAAAATGGCGGTATTGACCGTGGATCGGTCGTCCTTGAGGACTCTCAGGGGGCGACCAGTACGGGCATCCCAGATCTGGGCCGTGCCGTTGGTGCTCGCGGTTACGATCTCGGAGCCGTCCGGGCTGAACTGGGCGTCGGCGGGCACGCCCCCGTCGACCATGATCGTGCGCACCAGGGAACCCGTCCGGGCGTCCCAGAGGCGAGCCGTGCCGTCGTTGCTGGCGGTGAGGATCTCTGAACCGTTTGGGCTGAATACGGCGCTGTTGACCGCGGCGTCGGAACTGACCACGGCGGTGTCTGCCTTCAGCACCCGGAGCTGCGCTCCCGTGCGGGCGTCCCAGACCGCCACCGTTCCGTCGTCACTGGCGGTAACCACCTCTGCGCCCTCGGGGCTGTACGCCGCCGTGTTTAGTGCGTCCGCCCCCCTCAGGACTACGAGGGACTGCAGGTTTTCCAGGGCGTCGCGCAGTGCTGCCTCCGCTTGCGGCGTGTCGTCGATGCGCAAGGCATCCTCGGCCAGCAACGTGCTCAGGGAAGCGTCGACCTGGACTTCGTTCTCCGCCTCGGCGGCGAGGAGGCGAGATTGTGCCACCTTCTGGCTGGCGATGGCGTGGCCTCGCTCGATTACCGCGACCAGTGCGAGGGCGATGGAGAGCACGGCGACAACCATCGACACCCCGGCGACGGCGCGATGACGTCTGGTCGCTACCCGACGCGACTCGGCGACGAAGCGGGCCTGGAGCTCCGTCGGCCGAGGCTCTGCTCCCTCGGTGGCCCGAGCCAGCCACCGTTCGGCCCGCTCGAGCTCCTCTCCCCGTAGCAGCGGGGTCGTCCGCCGCCCGGAAAGCTCCCACGCCCGTGCCCGTCCCAGCACGCTGGTGTGAATGCGCACCAGGTCGAGGTCGAGGTCGATAGCCCTCACGATCTCGTCGACGGCGTAGCCCCATTCGACACGGGGGGGTAGGAATATCCAGTTCAGCTCGGCTAGCGCCGCCGGGACCGAGGTGGAAGGGGGTGGTTCAGCGGCAACTACGGGGATCAGGCGTTTGTGTTGGGCCGCCGCATGGTCCAGCTCGGCTGCGCACACCGGCGACCCTAGAGAGTGCGGGGAAATGACGAACATGAAGGCATCGGCGCCTTCGATCGCGTCGTAGACGGCTTGGAGCCACCGGTCCGACGGCTCGATCCCCTCCCAGTCGACCCAGGTATCCTTGCCCCGTGAAGTCAGAGCTTCGTCCAGGCGTCTGACTAGGTCCTGGTCCTCTCGGGCGTAGGAGACGAAGAGGTCCGCCACGGTGGACTACGGTCCGTGAGCTAGGCGCCGGTACAAGGCGATAGAGGAGGCCCCGGTTCTACGGGAGCGCCCCGTTGCCGCCTCGGGATTGACGCCCGCCATGCCGGAGTAGACGTCGCCCGCCCGCTCTTTAGAGATCCTGTCTTCGTCATGCAAATTGGGCACCTGCCAATCGGATTCCTTTGCCTGTGGTGGGATCGTCGATGATGACATAACTCCTTTGTCTTGCCCGAGCAGTCAGTTTCGTATGACGGCGCGCACCAACGGCAACGCCTCGAGCCACAACGGTTCAGGGTGGTGGCCGCCACTGCGACCTTGACGCTCGTCAAAGCGCCGCTTTGGGCGGCGAGGCGACCGACGGCTAACACGCCCAGCGGCCGTTCATGTGCGCGGTCGTCTCGTACTCCACGTCGAAGGTGCGCGTGTGGGCCAGCCCGAGCCGCTTCGCCGACGCCCCCGCCGGAGCGGTGATGCTCAAGGTGGGCGAGTTGAGGGCATAGGGGTCGAGCGTGACAAAGGTCTCGCTGACGCCGCTGAAAGCTTTACACTCACCCTCTATTTGGTAAGTGCCCCCGACCGCGCCGCTCACCTTGATGCTGCCGTAGGTCACGCTCGCCGAGGCGCCGGTCACGCTGACGAGACTGCACAGGGTCACGGTCAAGGCACACGTGGTGGCGGCCACCTGCCGGCTCCAGTTCAACCTGCGTCGGTTCAACTCAGCCCCCTTTTCTCTGGCCGCAATGAGGATACCCGACGACCCGTCCCTGGTCCCGTGGTCCCGGGCCCAGTGCCGACCGGCTCAGGCTGTACAAGTTGCCCTGCTAGGTGCGCCCTCAAGGCGCAATTGCCCTTCCGTGCCCAACGCGCAGGCCACGACCTGGAAAACGCCTGTCGCCCGCTCTCCTAGCCACCGCACCATTTGTCCAGGCTGCGCAGCTCGACGGCTAGCGGCTCAGCGGCTGGGCCGGCAAGTGGACCAGGCCCAACCTGGGCAGGGGCAATTTGCGTGATGCATGTTATGCTTTTCCTGTTTTGGTGCCGCCAGCCAGCAGCGGCACCAGGACCGAGGCACCCGGCGTCCCCCAGCCGGTGGCCGGGTCCCAACCCGGACCGGCGCTATAGCCGGTAAGCCGGTGCGTCGCCAGGGAGCGGACAGAATTGGTGCCCTTGGTGACATCGTTGAACGCCGAGTGGTATTGCGGGCTTTTGGCGATCTCGTAGATGGCCGGGTTCACGAAACCGAGGTCACGCCCGGCGTACTGGTCGGCGATGGCCATGATGCCGGCCCAGAACGGGGCACCGGCGCTGGTACCGCCCATCGGGCCGACCACCTCGCTACTGCCGGAGCGGACCAGCCCTGCCAGCCCGCTATCGAGGTCAGCGCTGGCCGCCACGTCGGGCACTGCTCTGTTGGCGCCGATGCCCGGGACGCCCTCTTGGTAGGCGGGCCGGGGGAACAATTTGCTGAACCCACCCCCAGACCCGTTGGCAAACGAAGTCAACGGGCCTCCCCAGGCCGTTTCTCAGTCCGCTGATATCGGTCGCCGCGCCCTTCCTCTGCCGACCCACACCACGCTGCCGAAGGTCGTTAGGTCGTTGTCAGGGTTCGCTTAATCCTCTGCGGGTCGATCGCAGATCGGACACTCTGTAGTGGTGGACGAACTGACCGATCAAGAGCTTGCCGAGATCGAGCACCGAGTGGCTGCTACTACACCGCCACCCTGGTATGTCCGCCTCCTCGACGACGAGTTCGCATCGTCGATCATGGCGGTGAGCACTAAGCCAGACCAGGGCGACCGAGCTAAACGGTGGCCGGATTGGGACCACGAGGACATCGTCGCTGCCACCCTGGTGCAGGCACCCAACCGCTACGCAGATATTGGGGACCACTTATGGGACCAGAACGCTGAGTTCATGGGGCGCTTGGCTTTACTTCACCGGTTCGACCCACAGGGCAACTGGTCGGTGGAAGTGGACGCAGATCAGTGGTACCTCCTAACCGGTGATCAGTGGGTCGCTCGAAGCGCCAGGACGTTCTGTCATTGGCGGAGCAGAGCCGTGGCCTCGGCCACTCCCATCATGAATGACGCGAAGCCCCGCTCGTTGGGCTCGCCTCGGGCGCGGGGCAACCTAACCGTGAGTTTTCCATCTGAGATGACAGATATTTCTGTGATCTCAGAACTTACTGTATGATAACTACATGCCGAGTGACGCTGAGATCACCTTCGCAGACCACGCCGGGCGCTTCTATGCCCGACGCTTTGGGATGGCCCCGGTGGTGGGTCGGCTGATCGGTTATCTGGGCGTGTGCGACCCGCGCGAGCAGAGCATCGGTGAGCTGGCCGACGCCCTGCTGGCGAGCCGGAGCGCAATCGCCGGCGCGGTGAAAGCGTTGGAGACCCTCGGGCTCATCCAGCGCTCCCGGGCTGCGGGCGAGCGGATGGACCGGGTACGCATCGACATGTCGTCGTCCCATGCGATGGGCTTCGACGTCTCGGAGTACCAGGAGATGGCCGAACTCGCCAGAGAGGGTCTGCGTCTGCTGGCCGATGCGCCGCCTGCGCGTCGGGCGATCTTGTTGGAGTACGCCGCGTTCGCCGATTTCTTGACCGCTCGTCTCCCGGTCTTAGAACAGGAGTGGCTCGCACAACGGGAGGCGCTGCGTGGCGCGGGCGAGCTTCCCGATGAGTCGACCACACCGCAATGAGAAGAAGGCCCATGACGAGCGTGTCTGCTGCAACAGGGATCGTCGCTCAGGACGTGTGCAAGTCGTTCGGTGAACACTTGGTGCTCGACAAGGTGAGCCTGACCGTGGAGGAGGGGACGATCCTGGCGCTTCTCGGCCCCAACGGGGCCGGCAAGACCACGATGGTCCGCGTCCTGTCGACCCTGATCCTGGCCGACTCCGGGTCGATGCGCATCGCCGGTCACGACGTGGTCGCCGATCCTGACGGAGTTCGGGCCGTCATCGGGGTCACCGGTCAGTTCTCCGCGGTGGACAACCTGCTCACCGGTGGCGAGAACCTGCAACTGATGGCCGACCTTCGCCACCTCGGCCGCGAGGCTGGGCGACGACGTGTCGCCGAGTTGTTGGAGCAGTTCGACCTGACTGACGCCGCCCACAAGCTACTTTCGACCTACTCAGGCGGGATGCGACGACGCCTCGACCTGGCGATGACCCTTGTGGATCAGCCGCTGGTGATCTTCCTCGACGAGCCCACCACGGGCTTGGACCCGCGCAGCCGTCGAACCATGTGGCAGATCATTCGCGAGCTCGCTGCGGCCGGGGTCACGATCCTGCTCACCACCCAGAACCTCGACGAGGCGGACGAGCTGGCCGACCAGATCGCAGTGCTCGACCAGGGCCGGATCGTCGCCGAAGGGACACCCGCCGAGTTGAAGAGCCGCATCCCTGGCGCCCACGTCCGGCTCTATTTCGCTGACCTGCACCAGTTCCACTCGGCCGCAGAGCTGATCCCGGCGGCCGGTCCCGACCAGGACCAGCTCGTCCTGCAAGTGCCGGCCAACGACTCCGTGGACTCGCTCCGCGAACTGCTCGACGACCTGCACAGCGCACGTATCCAGGTCGAACGGCTGTCGATCCACACACCCGACCTCGACGACGTGTTCCTTGCCGTCACCGGCAGCCACGTCAGTGCCCAGCCCGACCAAGACCCCGCACCACAAGGAGCGGAACGATGACCACGCTCGCTTACACGCTCAGCGACTCACGGGTGATGCTGCGCCGCAACCTCAAGCACCAGCTCCGCTACCCGTCCATGACCGTGATGCTCATCGGCCTACCCATCGTGCTCTTGTTGTTGTTCGTCTACGTCTTTGGCGGGCAGCTCGGCGCTGGCCTCGGCGCGCACCTAGGACGCCACGCCTACCTCGACTACGTGGTCCCTGGGCTGCTGCTGATCACCGTGGCCTCGGTCGTCCAGGGCACCTCGATCATGGTCGCTATGGACATGACCGGCGGCATCATCGACCGGTTCCGCACGATGGCCATCGCCCGCGCCTCGGTGCTCATCGGCCACGTCCTCGGG
>Ga0181517_10004749_pt1 | contig 12210 bp, 10 predicted proteins | sample PEATcosm2014_Bin_31_FD_119748 | JGI IMG/M metagenome (GOLD analysis project Ga0181517, IMG submission 119748) | Peatland microbial communities from MTU Mesocosm Facility, Houghton, MI, USA - PEATcosm2014_Bin01_30_metaG | ecosystem: Environmental > Terrestrial > Soil > Wetlands > Peat | place... | reverse complement strand
GATGCGTCGGCGCCAGATCTCCGCCTTGCCATTGACCACGGCTTCCATGAGCACCTCCTGATGTGCCCATGTTGCAGGATCAATTCAGCGGCGCGGAGATGGGGTCGGCGGAACGCTTACGTTTGGACAACTAAGCCATTTTTGGCGTCCGGGTTTGGACAACTAAGACATCCGGCGGGAATTGTTTGGACAACTAAGACACGGGCGCCGTCGTGTCGTGCCGCAACCCCCTGATCATCAGCGACAACCGAAAGTGGCCGTTTTCTGTCCCTTGAATGGTTCCCAAGGAATGATTGACCATTCGGAATGCGATATGATTCCGGCTACGAAAGAACGGTGATTATCGGAGATGCCATGCTAAAGGACGCGGCGATCAATTGGGTGCGATCCAACTGTACGGACCCCAAGCTTCAGGTCGACCTCAGCCGGAAGCTCAAAGATGTCTTGCAGCGCAAGGTCGATTGCTGGTTTGCCGTGGGGCAGGCTCTGACCCGCGAGCGTGTGCCCTACATGATTCATTGCTTTGCCGGCCAGTTGTTTATTTTCCAACTCAGCAACGCACAAGCTGCGGGACTCATGCTGGCACCCGACGCGATGGCTGCCTGCACCGATCCCCGTCCGGCGGCCGCCAGTGTGCGGGCAACTCCGCAGTTAATGTCGCTGTCGAAGTTTGAGTTGGACAAGCCCAGTCTCACGCCGAACGACCGGATCACTGGCTCGGTCGATTACGAAATCGAGGGCGAAATCCCTGCCGTCTATTGCTTGCGGCTGGATTGCTCGCTGGGGTTGTCTGGCGACGAGACAAGTTGGACCAGCCCTGAGCAAGTGCTCAGCCGCGCCGGCCAGTTTCGGTTTTCGTTTGATGCGCTGCGCGAATCTGCTTGGCCCTTCGTCTTGCACCATCGAGGTCCGCTGGCACTCTTCTTGCGGGTGTACTCGCATGCGACATCGGATGACATCGCGTTGCGACGTCCTATCAGCGACACCTGCGGAACGCTGGTCGATGTCGGTCCTGCAATTGACAAGGACAGCTACGGCGGGCGTTTCAAATCAATGTGAATCTACCGGCACCGACCTGGCCACACTCAACCCGGTTTTCAATCTCGACATCCGCGACCAAATGTGCCAGTCTCAATCGGATGGACCTCCCCGACCCCGCCGCAGTCAATTGCCTTCCTCAACCCCAGCACCTGCCGATCCAGATCGGACGATTTGCGTATCGCGGATTCTGGAACACGCCGGGCGTGTGCGGGCTGGAGATTCTCCCCGGTTCCCAGAATCGCATCGTCGTCATCACAACCGAATTGAAAGAAAACACCGGGACGAGCATCACCAACTGCGTCGAATCCCTCGCGACACAGGTCTGCCGACAGTTCCGCCTGCCACCGGCCCGGATGGTGTGGATCGAACACTACGGCTACGCAGACCCTGGCCAGCTTCGCGGCTTCGACATCGTGACCTTCGGCCAGATGATCGGATCAACGCCCACACCGGCCGCTTACCGTGCTTCATGCACGCTCGGCATCCGCGGCAACCAGACAGCCGACGCACACTTCCGCTGGCCGCATTGGCGCCCGATGCACGACCAGGATTGGATCGACTTGGGCTTGCCGCCCCGGCCGGCCGTCCAACATTCGTCGTCGATGCGGTCGCCTTCCGCATCCTCGAAATAGCCTTCCGTTCCTTAAATGGTTCCCAAGGAATGATTGACCGTTCGGAATGCGACATGAATCAGGCTGTGGCACCTTCTATACCTATGACGCGATACTCCTTCAGGTGAGCTTGCCCATCAACATGGGATGCGGCTGCCGCGGCGTGATGCCGGGGTTATTTGGTTTCCAATACGGAGAATTGAACGCCGACGAAGGGGCAAGACAGACGCGAGGAAGAAAACGGCCGCGCAGGCGAGCACGATCCAACCTGAGGCCGGGTAGTTTGAGCTGGCCATGCCAGAAAACGGGAAATTTGTCGGCGCCCCCGAGGAATCGAGAATCTGGTCCATCGTCATCAACGCACTGGTCACACCAATGGCTATGTGGACAATGGTCAACCTGCACGATACCGCAATAGCGCAGGCTGAAATCGCTGAACCCATCAGGAGATACCGCTCGCTCATCTGCGGCATCAATGCCGGGAAAAGGAACCATGGCGCGGTCAGCGAAATAAGGACGCGAGGATCATTGCGGCGAGCATGCCGCGCAGCGCCGGCGGCGCAGAGGACAAGCATCACGAGGTAGACAAGGCCGAGCTCCGTCCGCCGGTCGATACTGAGGTCGCCCCAGAACGGGAGGGTAAGCGTTGCTACGCGCTCGTGGATGTCGTTGCTGATCCAGCCCATGTGTGTAAGTAGTACCGGCAGATTGCTGAAAACGCCGGCGCCCATCTGCATTCTGGGAAACTTCCCTGTGCCATAGACAAAGCCGATGTCGTACCAGGCCCAGTTGCCGTTTGCGTGGTACTGGAAGAAATACTGGCCGAGCAGAACGGTGGCGGCCACAGTCGTGAGAAGCCACGCGGGCAAATGACGACTCGGAATCAGCCAGGGCAGGCACACAATATTGACGGCAAGCAGCCCGAAGGCGAAATTCTCCGTTGTCGAGCCACCTGCCGGCTGCATGCGGGATATTGCGGCCAGGCAGACGATCGCAAATGTCAGCGCGACAAGTGCGACAAATGCGGGTGCCAGGCGCGATCGCTCCGGCCGAGAATCGCCCGTCAATAACAGCTCGCCAGGCGGCACACTCTGCCGCGACAATCGCAAGACAAATCGCAGCGCCAAACGGGCGGCGGCGACCATGCATCCCGACACGGCGGCGAATGCCGCGATCAAGACGATCCAATGTTGAAGTTGCGGGTAGACGACGAGAAACGTGTAATCGGCGCTGGGCACCAGGAATGTCCAAAGCAGCGCCACACCCGCGGTAAGGAACCCTCCGATAGTGCGAAGCGTCGCGCCCCAGCGTCCGCCCAAGAGCGGCCAAAGGACCAGAATCGGGGCGCCCAGTAGCGATTGCGCTTTGAACATCGCGCCGGCGGCAAGCAGGGCGCCCGCCAGGAACCACAAATCGAGCGATGCGCACAGCGCAGCCGTTATGAAAAATGGCACGCTCCAGATATCCCATTGCGGCCAGACATGTGATACCGCCAGAACGGCCGGGTCGAACCACACCATTTCGGCGGCGATCAATCCACACGCCCAGGCGCGGTGGGCCGTTGGCAATCGATTTACCGAGACAATCAGTACGATGAATAGGATTCCCATGCCAAGCCAGATGATGTCGGAAGGCCAATCACCCGTCAGCACCGTAAATCGAATCAATACGAGCAGTCCCACGGCCGATGCAACCGCTGCAATTGCTGCATGACAAGGCCACCACGGCTCGAAAGCCGCCGTGGCCGGCGATACTGGATTCGTCCGACCACTTCGCAGCACCCAAAGAAACACCAGCAAGAACATCGCCACGGCCGATTCCGCGGCAGCCCAGGTGTTCAGCCGAAGCATCGGCTCGGAAACGAACATACCAGGGCCATCCGTCCAGCGAGTCATACCTGGAAAATGTCCCGGTTGAGCCGCCCATCGCGCCCACATCGATGCGATGAAGAGGCGGCCAGGCGGATAGTCCAGATTACCGCCACCGGCTTGTTGTTCCTTGTAGCTGAGGTCCATCGCCTCAAGAATCTGCCCGATCGTGAACTGATCCGCCGTCGTCAGCTCCCCTGAATCAGCGCGATGGCGAGCGAAATCCAAAGCCCGTGCCAGCTCCAACACATGGCGGCCCCGATTGAAGGCGTTACTGATATCGCTGATGTAGTGATTCTCTCGGTTGGCGACCCAAATGTAATCCCGGAGTCGCGTGCCGGCGACCCACGACTGGTCGCCGACAACAGCCAGGAATGCCCCGACGATGAGGATGGCCCATACCAATTGCCGGATTGGCCGGCACGACCCAATCGCGGCGCTCGCCGGCGAATCGGCCAGAGGCGGCGAACCCGATGTATGGCCGTGCTCACCAAAGTCGCCACATCCAGCAACCCGCGAATGCCGCGGCTTGGGAACGAGGAATTGCAGTGGAGACATGGTATTCCCAAGAGAATGGCACGACGGCTGCGATACCGCGGCATTCACGGTCGCCATCGGGAAACAGTGGGTCCGACGACGGCACTGTCGTCGTCGGCGGCATCCAACGCGGCTGAGGAATGGCTTGAGTGGCCCTCTGCCGGCCACGAATCCGCCCATAGCCTTATGCCGACAAGGCCCAGGAATACGTAGGCCGCAGCCCACGAGATGTGCATATCCTCGTCGGGACGAGCGTATCGGTACATTCCCGTCGCCAGACCGACCATGTAGGAGAAAATCGGTAAGGAGAGCTGACGAACGAACTCGCGAGGCATACGCGGCGGCTCGGGAAACCCATAGCAGTTCGTTGAGCGTCCCCCCACCCTGAGCCTAAAGACTATCAGCGCGAGGAGCGCGCCTATCCCGAAGGTGAAAATAGGATAGCTCTCTCGCGGGTCGTCCACCGTGCCGTACAGATACATGCCGGTCGTCATTCCAATGACCCCGGTAAATGCGGGCATGAAGCACTGACGGATGTATTGACGGACAGGTTCGCACCAGTCGCGCCGCGACCGGCGACGCAGAATTTTCATATCGCCTCCTTTTCAATGCGGCATGTTCCTTTTGAAAACACCGATCGAGTATGCCACGATAAATGGAAGTCCCATTCCGCTCCCCCGGGCAGAATGGGACTCGATTGCTGATTGAACTTCCGGTGAGACACTTGCTTTGCACAAACCATCACTCCCCTTTCAACACTCGTAACTACGGGGTCACGCGTTGCGGCCTGCGCGGGACGCCGAGACTTTTTCGTCTTCACAACGGCGACGCCGGGTGGGGAAGGTGCTCGTTGCTTTTAGGTATCTGAGGCGGCGGCCGGCCGATCGTGCGATGGCGTCGCGGCTGCGAGCGAAACCGTCAACGCCATCACCCCCGCGTCCAAAAAGGAACTGGTGGATCAAGGAGCAGGCATTGACCCGGACGGGCTTGGTGCCGCAGCCGGCGTTCCCGATTCGGCCGAATCGTTCAACACCATGAAGCTGAACAATGAATATCCGGCTTGCGTGGCCCGCTCACTGCCATACATGCGCACATAGCGTGCGGTAGTCGTTGGGAAAGTCTCGTCAGTCACCGTATACGGCAGACCCTTGGAGTTGTTGTAGACGTCGGTCCAGGCACGGCCGTCCGTCGAGGCCTGAATCTTATAGGCTTTGGCGCAATCCGTATGCCACTTCAAGATAACCCGGTTGATCTCGGTTGCAGCGCCCAGGTCCACCATGATCCACTGCGGATCGCTGCTCTCACTTTCCCAGCGGCAGTTGTCGTAATTCTCAAAAGATGTGGAAGCCGTCACGTTACTGGCGATATTCTTGCCGTCGTCCGACGAAGCAGTGGCCGGTTTGCCCAGAGCGAGATCGCGTGAGGTGTCGAATCTTCTCCATGTCCCGGTGGTCACATCAAGATCCCAATCCTGATAATAATTCAAGACGGGTACATCGCCATTGAATTCCATCGGCAGCCAGAGAAAGTCTCCCCGTCGGGGCCCTGGCGGCCGACCACCCCAGCGATCGCCGTCATACATATAAACGGTCCCCTGAGTCCCCTGTATCGGAACGACAAAATCGCCTTCAGATTCCCACGCGTCCCCAGAATCGGTCGTTACCAGGGGCCTTGCGGCCGACCAAGGACCAGCGAGATCGGTGGCCATGAAGAAATCCATGGGGCCGGCCTGCCACCCACGCCCGTTCTTTACGCAATAGTAGTATTTGTCATTGCGCTTGAAAATGAACGGGGCATGGCGCTCGATGCTCGTAAGCCAGCGGTTGATGAGATTGCCGACACTCTGGTAATCCGCCGACAGTGCATAGAGGTACAGATCCCGATTCTGCGCAAAGGCGAGATATGCTTTGCCGTCCGTATCCTTAAAGACCGACATGTCGCCGATTTTCATTCCACCGACAAGAGTCTGACGGATCGACGTAAATTGTCCGTCTGGGGTCGGGCTGGTGGCGACCGCAAGATTCCCGTAGGTGCCCTGACACTTCAGAAACATCACGTATTGCCTGGTCGAGTCGTTGTACAGCACGTCCATGGGGTCTCCCACGAACGAATGCAAAACGATGCCCCTGTATGTCCAATGGACAAGATCGTTGGAGCAGTAGCAGGTGTGATCGTTGCCGCCTTTGACTCCGCCATTCCACTCGCCGTACCAATAGAACAGGCCATTGAATTGTCGCAGGCAGCCGCTTCGCGCATAGATCTGCGCGCCGCTCTGATCGCGCCAAAAGAAATCGTTATGAATAGTCCGAAACCCGACGGGCATTGTCGCCGCAGCAACCTTGGGCCCCACTGTCCCCAGCTTGTTTGCCGACTGCGGGGGCGTCGCCGGCGACACCTGCGTCGAAGTTGCCACGCCCGTATTGGTCTGACCCACACCTGGGGCAATTGGGATGGCAACCTGGCTCGGACTTGCGCGATACAACAAATAGATCGCACAAAGTCCGAAAAGACAGATTGCGGCCAGACCGGCCACGACCGCCCACTGCTTTGGACCCGATTGAAAAGAAACCGGCTCGCCCATGCATCACCTCAATCGCTATTTGTGGAACGATATGAATTGGCCAAGCATGCATCGCCTAAGAAGCGGCCCGATCGGCTGCCCGTCAACATCAGCAAATACGCGGTGCGGTCGCATCGCCTGCGCGCGTGGCCAAGAATCAGGGTTCATTGGACCTCGGAACTCAACTCCGTCGCGGGTTGCGTTTGTGGAAACTTCACTGGGTACTCCTTCGCCGTCCATATTCCGCTGCAGGCGTCCAACACTTCTTCCTCGATTGCACTGGCGGTATCCAAGGTCTCGGAAGTGGCAATGGAAGAGCCCGGGCCGTTCAGAGCACGTGCCTCGTCAACCTTGCCCTCTAAGCGTAGCACGTCCGCCAGATTGTCGATGATGTATTCAGTCGCACAATCCGGGCCCGTGGAGATCCCGGCGCGGATGCGCAGTGCGTCGCGTAAGAGGGCTTCGGCGGTTCCGTAGTCGCCGATCTTTGTGTAGACGATGCCCAATGTTTCGTCGAGGTTGGCCTCGATCGCGGGCTCTTTCGCATAAAACTGCCTTTCAACCTCAAGTTGCTTCCGCGCCTCGGCCAGATTGTCGAGCAAGTTGGGATCGCGCTCGAGCAGCATCGCGGTGTCGGTGCCGCGGAGCAGTTCCTTCGTAAACCGAGTATGAAGTTCGCTCCTTGCCGCCCCTTCCCCAGCATATGACAAGGCGCTGGATTCTGCCAGATTCGCTTCCGATTGTGCAGCTCGTGCATGTATCGCCTCGATCGATGTCGCCGCCACTCCCTCGAGAAGCAGAATGACAATTGTGGCGGCGGTCGCGATCCCCAGCACATGGCGACCCGCGAACTTCCTCAACTGATACGTCCGGCTTTCGGGTCCGGCGATGAGCGGCTTGCCGCTGAGGTAATTTCCAATGTCCTCTGACAGTTGGAGCGGAGAGGCGTAACGCCGGGTGCGATCCTTGCGCATCGCTTTGAGTGGAATCCATTCCAATTCCCGGCGGAGTTGCCGGGCCAGAGCGTCGATCTGCGTCTGGCGCGATGCGGCGGCGGTGCGGGATTCCGTCAGGGACGACAGCCTTGTGCTCGGCCGGGGGGGTTCGACCTCGCGGATGATCCGGCGCACTTCGTCGTCCGCCACCTTTTGCAGCGTGTCGGTATCGAATGGCTTGGCGCCGCAAAGCAGTTCGTAGAGTAGAACGCCCAGGGAATAGACATCCGTGCGCGTGTCGATGTCGGCGCTGCCGTCGGCTTGCTCGGGACTCATGGAATCGTATGTCCCGACGACGACGCCCCGTTGCGTGTAGAAGGTGCGGTCGGTCAGCTTGTCGCCGGTCAGGGCCTTGGCGACGCCGAAATCGATGACTTTGACCGCGGGCTTGCCGTCGGCCATGTAGGCCATGACGTTGCTGGCCTTGATATCGCGGTGGATGATCGCTTTTGTGTGGGCGTGGGCGATGGCGTCGCAGACCGGCTGGAACAACTCCAGTCGCTGGCGGATCGTCAGCTTGTTGTCATCAGCGAATTTGGTCAGGGGCAGGCCGGGGACATATTCCATTGCGAAATACGGCCGGCCGAACTCGTCGGAGCCGACATCGAAGACCTTGGCGATGTACGGATGGTCCATGCGGGCCAGGGCTTGGCGTTCGGCCTCGAAACGGGCGATGACGTCCTTGGTGTCGAAGCCGGGTTTGATGAGCTTCAGTGCGACAGTGCGTTTGACAGGAAAACGCTGCTCGGCCAAATAGACGGTACCCATCCCCCCCTCGCCGAGTTTTTCGAGGATGTAATAGTGGCCAACCTGCCTGGGCAAAGCGGCGATACCGCCGTCTGCCGCCATCTCCGTTGCCTGAGCCGCACGAGCACTATCGTCGGGCGCTAAGGCGCCATGCGAAACGGGCGGCAGCTCAATCGGGTTGTTTGGATTGGCGAGGTCCATCGGTCCGAGGCCAACTCATGCCACCAAATTTGCTGTTGCGCGGACTTCACTACCGCGCTCGCCGGATGCTAGGCGCCTGATGGCGCGATGGCAACAAGAGCCCGCTACTGGCCACGCAACAGGCAGCCAGCGCCACATGTAACTACGTAGCCAATTAGTGTGTCCCGCGCCGGCGGAGTAATTGAAATGCCGGAGACATGGCCAACGGCAAGCGATAAGCGATCGGCGCTGTCGCGATCGTAAGCCCATATACGCCATGGACTTGCTCACTTTCTTGAGCAACGGAAGTCGAGATAGGGCGGAAGGTCCCTGTCCACCGCGCCGTTTATGCCGGTTCATTCGGTGGTGTCCTCGCGCAGGCCAGCGGATCCGACAGCGTAGTAGCCTGTAGGCTGGCTGAAGCGATCGAAGCGGATCGGCGCAGCGAATTGGCACGCATTCAATGCTGCTGACCCCGATTGTTGCGGGATTCCCAGCCGTGAACCTCCAGGGTTTTGTCCAAAGCAAGGAGCCGTCCATGTCTTGTTCCAACGTATTCCGATTGATCGCAAGCACAGCGGTTGTATTGGTCCTCATGAGTTCTATTCGCAGCACTGGGGCCGCGTCGGATGACTTGATCTCGCCAACGACTGATCCGGTGCTGTCATCGGCAGCGGCAACGACCGAGCCTTTGGTGGGGAAGGCGGAATCGCCGTTCTGGCTGGCGGCCAAAATTAGCCCGGACCTCGCCCCGGTCCCGGTCAAGCTGGTGTCCGCCCCAGACAGCGCAAAGGCGGCGTTCGCCCTTATTCAGGTGGGGCCTGTTGATCCAAGAACATTCATTGGCGCGAATCGTCCGGCAATAGCGCCGTTCGTACCGGCGGCGGACACCGGGTACGAAGTGGTCCCCGGCGGATTGAAGGTCGGCGCGCGTGTTTATGGCGACCGCACGTACGCGATAAAGACGTTACCCGATGCTCTTGCAGGGCTGCCACTCCTGCGAACGCGAAATCAGGATAAGGCCATTGTGGACGGCCGCTTTGCAATTGTCGTGACAACACCCCGGCCGTGCTACGTCCTGGTGGCGATCGATGAGCAGGCTCTGACTCTCTACAAGCAATCCGGCGCTCCTGGCTGGCTACAGGAGTTCGCGCCCACCCAATACACGGTCCAGACGGATAACTTTAATGGTGTGCCAGAGAGCTTTCCCGTTTTTGCCCGCAAGGCCGCCGCTGGCCGCATCGCGCTGGGTCCGCCCTGCTCGGATGTCGAAATGAACTCCATGTATTTCGGATTTTTCTCCGAAGCCAAATGAAGCGGCCCATGGAAACTGAGCGCTCGAACTCAAGAAACCGCATGCACCACTATGCACCATGGGCTTGCCCACTTTCCCGAGCAGCGGAAGTCAAGAAAGGGCGGAAGTTCCCTGTACACCGCGCCGTTTGTGCTGGTTGATTCGGCGTCGCTGCCGCGCAGGGCGGCGGATCGGGCGGCGTAGCAACCTGCAGGCTGGTTGTAGCAATCGAAACGCATCGCCGCCGCAGGCTGGTACGCATTCTATGTCCGCTGAACGAATGGATGGAAACGGCGTAATTTTGGCAAGTTGCTCCCCGCGATGGCCGCGCCCTACGATCGCGTGGACCAGCGCTGTTCAGGGAGGTCATCCAATGACGTCGGGTTCGGACCAGTCGTGCCATTGTTTTCCCACAACGCATTGGACGTTGGTTGAGCGTGCCGGCCGCGGCGATGGCGACGAGCAAAGAAAAGCGTTGGAGCAATTGGTGCGGCGCTACCTGCCGGCGCTTCGCGCCCACCTGCTCACCCGAAAACGAATGCAGCCGGCAAATGCGGACGACCTGCTTCAGGAATTTCTGTTAAGCAAGCTCATCGAGCGGAATCTCTGCGGCAAAGCTGACTCTGAGCGCGGCCGGTTTCGCAATCTTCTCCTTGTCGCGCTGAATCGATTCCTGCTGGACAAACACCGTCGATCCCAAAGCCTGGCACGGTCCGTCGAAGTTGCGGTGCCCATCGATGAGAATGTCGACGCGGCCGTGAAGGAATCCGGGACGCCATGCGCCTTTGACGTTGCATGGGCCAAACAACTGCTGTCGGACGCCATCGAGAGGATGAAGGAAAGGTGCCAAAGTGATGCCCGGCCGGACGTTTGGGGTGTCTTTCAAGGCCGGCTGCTTGATCCGCTGCTCCACGGGGCAGTGCCGGTTTCGTACCAGCGGCTTGTGTCGGAATTTGGGTTGGCCTCGCCGGAACAGGCGTCCAATCTTCTGGTTACGGCCCGACGCAAGTTCGTGCGCCACTTGCGCGAGTTGATCGCCGAATACGAGCCGCAAGACGATCGCATTGACGCGGAGATTTCTGATCTGCTGCGAATTCTCTCGGGTAAGCGAGATGAGGCTGCCACAGTGGGGGTCGTCCCATGAGCAAGACCAACTCCGAAGATCCGACAAAATGGGCCCAATTGCTCTCGCTGGCAAGCGAGAGCCAGACTGGTTGGCTTGAGGATGATCTTGCACACTTCTGGCAGCATCAGATGCACGCACCATTGGACGCGGAACTGGCCGGGGAGTCGCCGAATCGGCCGGCCGCTGCGCGTGATTCGTCGGCGCCCTCTACGCTTGCGATGTTGCTCACTCACCCGTCCCCGCCGCTGGAGCTGTTGAAACTCGCCAAGAACCGTGCGAAGGCTTGGCGCGGGCAAGTGAGCTTTCCTTCGGAAATCGCGACCGTCATCTACTACACAGCGATCGCCGCCGCATGGGCGCGGCATGGCGAGCGAATAACGGAATTGGACGATGCGGCGCTGCGTACCGGGTTTCAATGGGCCATTCTGCGGCCGTGGATCGACGAGCCGATTCGCGGCATTTTGGTCATGGCGATTCTGAAATGATCGTGGGTCACAAGCGATGAAAAAGCGTCGGGAGCGATGGTATCGTGTGATCGTGGCGGGCCTTTGGGCGCTGACCGGTTTTTGTGCATGGCTGCTCGTTTGCGATGCGGCCGAATATGTCCTTCAGTGCCTGATCGCCTGGAAGTTCATGCGGTCGGACACAGCCGCGCCGGCGGTCCTTGAAGTCGGGGCGATCGCCGGACAAGTAGGCGTTCCGGTCCTTTTGATTGTCCTGGCGAAATATAGAAAGCTACCCTGGATGCGCACGCGGACGGCGGAAACGATCACGTGCGCCAATTGCGGCTACGACCTGCGGGCCACGCCGTTTCGGTGTCCGGAATGCGGAGCAACTCCGGGAATGACCCTGCTCTATGCGATGTTGATGCGTCGTCCCCGCGCGGCGGACCATGTCGTTCCGGAAATGAAGATCCCGCCGAAGCCAGGCCCGCAGGCGCTGCCCACTGATCACCAGACCCGACAGATCAGATGGCAACCGCCTCGTCGGGAGAGCCGTCGGTAGAGGTCTTTGCGGGCGGGCCGATTACCGCATGTCCTTCGCCGACTTTCGATTGGCCTTCTCCGTGCTACGATTTCCCTTGCCACCCCACCCCACCCCGCGCTAACCTGCCATCATCGCACGGTGGCATCTTGCCATTGTGCAACCTCAGCACATCCTTATGAGCCTCACCATCGCACTGATCAACGGCAAAGGCGGCGTGGGCAAAACCACCGTCTCCCTGCTGCTGGCGCTGGCCCTCCGGCAGGT
>Ga0181517_10004743_pt1 | contig 12219 bp, 10 predicted proteins | sample PEATcosm2014_Bin_31_FD_119748 | JGI IMG/M metagenome (GOLD analysis project Ga0181517, IMG submission 119748) | Peatland microbial communities from MTU Mesocosm Facility, Houghton, MI, USA - PEATcosm2014_Bin01_30_metaG | ecosystem: Environmental > Terrestrial > Soil > Wetlands > Peat | place... | reverse complement strand
GCTTCCGACTGCGACGGTTTGCCCCTGAGAGAGGTACTCGAGCTCGCCGACGCGCCCACGCGCGAGCTTTGGGACACCCTGGGGCTGGGCTACACCGAGACGCAGGGCCACCCGCTGCTGCGCCAGACCATCGCCGGCACGTACGAGGCCTGCGAGCCCGACCAGGTGCTGGTGGCCGCTCCCGAGGAGCTCATCTTCATCGCCACGAACTGTCTCGTGCGCAACGGCGACCACGTCGTCTGCACCTTCCCCGGCTACCAGTCGCTGTATTCGGTGGCCGAGGCGTTGCACGCCGAAGTCAGCCATTGGGAGCCCGACGAAGCCCAGGGCTGGTACTTCGACCCCGACCGCCTGGCCGCGCTCATCCGGCCCAGCACGCGCCTCATCGTGCTCAACTTCCCGCACAACCCGACCGGCGCGCTGCCCAGCGCCGCCGACTACGAACGCATCCTCGCGATCGCCGAGCACTACGGCATCGCCGTCTTCTCCGACGAGATGTACCGGCTGCTCGAGCTCAACGAGGCCGATCGCCTGCCGTCGGCGGTCGAACGCTACGACAAGGCTGTCACGCTGTCGGGCGTCTCCAAGACCCTGGGGCTGGCCGGCCTGCGCATAGGCTGGCTCGTGGTGCGCGATCCGGTCCTCATGCGCCGCCTGATCGCCCTGAAGGACTACACCACGATCTGTAGCAGCGCTCCGAGCGAGATCCTGGCGATCGCCGGTCTGGGTGCGCGCGCCGAGATCGTCGACCGGCACCGGCGGCGCATGACGCGCAACCTCGGCCTGCTCACCGGGTTCATGGCCAAATACGAGCCGCTGTTCTCGTGGACGCCGCCCCGGGGCGGCACGGTCTGCTTTCCGCGCTTCAAGCCTGACTCGATCGGCACCACCGAGTTCTGCCGCCTGGTGCGCGAAGAGGCCGATGTCATGCTCGCGCCCTCGGCGGTCTTCGACTACGGCGAGCGCCACCTGCGTATCGGTGTGGGGCGCGAGAACTTCCCCGAAGGGCTCGTGCGCCTGAGCACGTTCCTCACCAGCAGGCGCACACAGTAGCAGCGGCCCCTGGGCACCCGCTGCGGGCGCTCGGCCGCCGGCCACGGCTTAACTTGCCGCCATCCGGCCCCGGCCCGCACGTGGCGGCCATTTGGCCCCGCCCGCACGTGGCCTACATTTGGCCCTGCTCGCCCCTCAGCGGCCGTCGCGCAGGATCTTCTCGTAGAAGTCGTGGACGAGCGACGGGCGCATGCCGGCACGCTCGTACAGGCCGACGGCTCCGCTTTGGTTGTCGGCGTCGACGCCGAGCACCGCGTTGGCGCAGCCTCGCTCGCGGAGCGCCGTGAAGGCGGTGAGCAGCAACAGGGAGCCCACCCCGCGCCGGCGCCACGGTCGGCGCACGGCGAGCTGATCGACGTAGCCGCCGTAGGGTTCGACGTAGCCGATCACATAGCCGACCATCTGGTCGTCGTCCCAGGCGGCGAACCACAAGTCGGTGTCGACCTCGTCGGCGAGCTTCGACGGCAGCCACTCCTCGAAGGGCTGGTCGCTGAAGCGGAAGTGCTCGGCGAAGGCGTCTTCGCTCGTGGCCCACAGGGCGCGTTCGTCGCGGCCGCGCGTGAAGCGCCGCACCTCGAGCCCGGCCGGTGGGGCGTAGGCCAGGCCGTCGGCGGGCAGGTCGTCGAGTGCCAGGCGCATGCGCAGGAACGAGCGCACGCGGGCAAAGCCGGCGCTCTGATAGAGCTCGGCGCGGCGGTCGCGGCGGTCGCACCACACCCCGAGCGACACGCGCGCGTCGGCGGCCGCGCCCGCCGCGATGTCTGCCGCGTAGCCTTCGATCCACGCGAGCAGCGGCGCTTCGAGGCCGCGCCACTGGTGGTCGGGGTGCACGACGAACTCGCCGTCGATCGAGGTGTGGGCGGCCGCGACGTCGAGCACCCACGCCCAGGCGGCCAGGCCGCCGTCGGCGGCGGCCACGAGCCAGGCGTCGCGCCCCAGCTCGAAGCGGGCGTGGGCCCAGTCGGCGCGCAGCTCGTCGCGGCTCGCCAGGCTCTCACCCGAGACGGCCAGGTCGGCGGCGGCCACGAGGTCGACGATGTCGTCGACGTCGCCGCTGCGCGGCCGCCGCAGCGTGAAGCCGGCCGGCAGGCCGCGCGGCGACGAGGTCATTCCTCGACCGCGCGCGGACGCCGCCGCAACGCGAAGTAGAGGACCACCACGACCACCACGACCACGGTTGCGGCGATCCCTGCGATCAGGCCGCCCTTGGCGCCGCCGCTCTTGGTGCCGGTCGCGTTGAGCGCGAGGTTCCGGTAGGTGTCGATGTTGTTGTAGTTGTAGATGGCCGAGCCCACACCCGCGGGCGCCTTGGTCCAGCCCGTCCACTTGTTCGTGTTCCAGGCCTCGAGCTGGTAGGGGTAGGCCATGATCGCGTAGGGCGAGGCGGTGTAGAAGATCTGCTCGGCCTGCTGCACGAGCGGGATGCGTTGCGCCTGGTCGATCGTGGTCGCGGCCTCGTTGGAGAGCTTGGTGTAGGCCGGGTCGGTCCACAGGCAGTCGTTCCAGCCGTAGCCGGTCGACTGGGGCGGCGTGTAGACGCTCACCATGAAGCCGGGATCGACGTCTTGGGTCCAGGACCACATGAACATGTCCCAGTCGGGCGTGTAGGTCTTGCCCGTGAACTCGTACTGTGCGCTGGTCAGTACGCCTGGGTCGACGATCGACAGATCGACCCTGACGCCGACGTCTTTGAACCACTGCACGGCGAGCTTGCCGGCCACTTCGTTGGCCGGTGAGTCGGTGGTCGCCATGAGGCGCAGCGTCAGAGGCTTGCCCTGTTTGGTGGTGCGGTAGCCATCGGCGCCCTTCTTGTAGCCCGCGGCGTCGAGCATTTGGTTGGCCCTGGCCGGGTCGTAGGTGTAGGCGGTGCCGGCCGGCGGCTGCCAGTGGTAGGGCGAGTAGGGCACGATCAGCGACGAGCCGGGCAGAGCGTAGCCGTTGAAGGCGGTCGAGACGATCTTGTTGCGGTCGATCGCGTAGTTCAGGGCCTGGCGGAAGACCTGGTCGCGCAGCACCGGGTTACCCTTCGAGTTCGGGCTGGCGTAGCAGTTGAAGGCAAGCTCGGAGAACTGCCACGAGGCCGCCTTGTTGGTCTGGATGCCCTTCACCGACGACAGCTCCTTGAACTCGGCGAACGGCACGTCGACGGCGGCGTCGATGTTGCCCAGCTTCAGGTCGCTCGCCATGGTGTCGGCGTTGGTGTAGGTGAGGATGTAGAGGTCGGAGATGTGCGGCGCGCCGCCCCAGTAGTTCGGGTTGGCCTTCAGGTGGACGTACTTGCCGGTCTGCCAGCCGACGACCTGGAAGGGGCCGGTGCCCACGATCGGCGGTTTGTTCTGGAAGGTCGAGCTGGCCGCCTTGCCCGAGATCTTCGACCAGATGTGCTGGGGCAGGATGGGCACCACCATGCGCAGCATATTGGCCTTGGGCGCACTGGTGTAGATCTCGACCGTGTCGGGGCCGGTGGCCTTGGCGCCGGTGATGCCGTCAGTGTAGACGGCCAGGTTCGAGAGGTCGTTCTTGACGATGTAGTTGAAGGTAAAGGCGACGTCGGCGGCCGTGAAGGGCACGCCGTCCTGCCACTTGACGCCCTGGCGGGTGGTGAAGGTCCAGGTCTTGCCGTCGGGCGACACGCTCCACTTGGTGGCGAGCTCGGGTCGGGGCGCCAGCGTCTTTGAGTCGAAGCCCACCAGGAAGTCGTAGTTCAGGTGCCAGATCTGGTAGTCGAGTCCCTGGATGCCGATGAACGGGTTCAGGTTGTCGGGGTTCTGCAGCTGGCCTATGCGTACCACGAGCGAGCCGCTCGACGGCGCCGCGCTGGCCGCCGAGCTCGAGACGGCGAGGGCGGTGCCGGTGGCGACCGCGACGATCGCGACGATGGCGGCCGCCAGACAGACCAGGCGCACAAGGCGGGAGAGGGTCGGCGACATGGTTGGCTCCTTTGCTTAAACTCAGTGTCAAGGGGCGCAGCCGCGGCGTAGGCAGCGGCGGCCTGCGCCGCCCGCGGGCGCGCGGCTCAGGCGGTGTGGCGGAAGTTCATGACGTCGCCGTCGGCGACCACGTAGGTGCGGCCTTCGATGCGCAGCACGCCCTTGTCGCGGGCGTGGGCGAACGATCCGAGGGCGAGCAGGTCGACGATGGGCACGACCTCGGCACGCACGAACTTCTTCTGGATGTCGCCGTGGATGCGGCCGGCGGCCTGCCAGGCGGTCCAGCCGCGGGGCAGCTGCCAGGCGCGGCTCTCGCTCGACTTGAAGTCGCCGGTGAAGAAGGTGATGTAGCCCAGCGCGCGGTAGCAGCCGGCGATGAGCTCGTCGACGCCGCCCGGCGGCACGTCGAGCTCGGCGCGAAACTCGGCCGCCTCGTCGGCCTCGAGCTCGGCGAGCTCGACCTCGAGCCGGGCGGCGAGCACGACGACCTCGTCGCCGCGCTCGGCGGCCCAGGCGACCAGGCGGTCGCCGGCGTCGAGGTGCGACTCGTCGGTGTTCAAGACGAACAGCACGGGCCGCTCGGTGACCAGGGCGAGGTCACGCATGAGGGGCTCGTCGTCGTCGCCGCGCGCGATCTGACAGGCGCGGCGGCCTTCGACCAGCTCGGCGGCGAAGCGATCGAGGATGACGAGCTCTTTGCGCGCCTGGGCGTCGCCGGCGCGCGCCGCCTTGTTGGTCTTGTCGCGGCGTCGCTCGACCAGTTCGAGGTCGCTCAGGATGAGCTCGGTCTCGACGGCCTCGACGTCGGCGACGGGGTCGATCGCGGCGCGCGGAAAGGCGACCTCGGGGTTCTCGAAGGCGCGCACCACGTGGGCCACGGCGTCGACCTCGCGGATGTCGGACAGGAAGCGGCTGCCCAGGCCCTGGCCGTGCTCGCCGTCGCCGCCGCCGACGCCGGGAATGTCGACGACCTCGATGGTGGCGTGCACCTCGCGCGGCGTCTGCAGGACCTCGTTCAACTTGTCGAGGCGCTCGTCGGGCACGGCCACCACGCCGCGGTTGGCCTCGGCCGAGCTGAAGGCGTAGGCGGTGGCCAGCGCGCCCGCGTGGGTGAGGGCGTTGAACGCCGTGGTCTTGCCGGCGTTGGGGAGTCCGACGATACCGAGTTTCATGAGCGCATCCGTTTCATGAGCGAACTATATCCGCACGAGGGCGATGTAAGGCAGGCCGATGACCAGACCCAGGCAGATGCCGGCCAGCACGTCGGCCAGAAAGTGGACCCGCAGGTAGACGCGGCTGGCAGCCAGGACCACGGCGAGGGCCGCGAAGGCCGGCCAGAGGCTGGGGTAGAGCACGCTCATCGAAAGGGCGCCGACCGTGCTCATGCTGGCGTGCGACGACGGAAACGACGGCGACAGCGGCAGCGGGATGTCGGCCTTGGCCGCCGCCGGGTCGCGCTGGGTCGGGCGCCGGCGCCGGAAGATGAGCTTGATGAGGAACGTGATCCACTCGGTGGCGAGCACGGCGCCGGCGCCGTAGGCGAAGCGCCGGCCCGAGAAGCCCGCCGTGCCGGCGGCCGCGCCGACGGCGGCGAGCGCGACCCAGGCGATCCCGTAGTTGCCGGTGAGTGAGACCGCGCCCAGCGGCCACGTGAGGTACCGCGGGTGCGGCCAGCGTGTGCCGATGACCGCCGAGAGAGCCACGTCGCGCGCCTCGAGGCGCGCGAGCAGCCCGGCGCGCGGTGGGCGCCGCGGGGCGTGGGGGTGTGCGTCGCGGCCGGCGGGTCGCCCCGGAGCGGCGGGGGGGCCTGCGTCAGGTGTCTTGCTGGTCGGCATCGATAACCGCCTCCAGTATACTATCGGCCTTACTCGTCCCCGGCTCCGAGGCAAGGTCGCCATGTCCGATCAAGCACCCCGTACGAGCGTCATCGTCACCGCTCTCGGCGCCGACAAGCACGGCCTGCTTGCGGCCGTCGCCACCACCATCGCCGCCGCCAACGCCAACGTCGACGACGTCAGCCAGACCGTCACCGGCGGCATGTTCACCATGATCATGTTCGTCTCGTTCGCCAGCGGCGAGACGACCATGGCCGCGCTGCGGGAAGCGCTGGTCGAGACCGGTCTCAAGATCGGGCTGCAGATCACCGTGCAGCACGAAGACATCTTCCGCTACATGCACCGCATCTAGCGGCGCGCGTCATGGTCTTCATCACAAACGAAGAGATCCTCGAGACCGTCCGCATGATCCAGGACGAGAACCTCGATGTGCGGGCCGTCACCATGGGCATCTCGCTGAACGACTGCGCTTCACGCGACGTGGGCCGTGTCTGCCAGCGCGTGCACGACAAGATCGTCGCGCGGGCCGGACGCCTGGTCTCGGCGGCCCTCGAGATCCAGGAGAAATACGGCGTCCCGATCGTCAACCGCCGGGTGTCGATCACGCCCATCGCCGGAGTCCTGGCGGCTGGTGGGCCCGAGGCCTTCGTCGCGGTCGCTCATGCGCTCGACGCGGCGGCCGCCGAGATCGGCATCGACTTCGTGGGCGGCTTCTCGGCGCTCGTGCAGAAGGGCTTCACCGCGCGCGACACGGCGCTGATCCAGGCCATCCCGCAAGCCATCGCCGAAACGCAGCGCGTGTGCTCGTCTGTCAACGTGGCCTCCACGCGGGCCGGCATCAACATGGACGCCGTGACCCGCATGGCCGACGTGCTGGTCGACGTCTCGCAGCGCACGGCCGACCGCGACTCCATCGGCTGTGCCAAGATCGTCATCTTCTGCAACGTCCCCGAGGACAGCCCCTTCATGGCCGGCGCGCTGCACGGCAGCGGCGAGCCCGAGGTGAGCATCAACGTGGGCATCTCGGGACCGGGCGTCATTCGCAACGTGGTCGCCCGCCACCCCGAGCTGCCCTTCACCGACCTGGCCGACCTGATCAAGCGCACGACCTTCAAGATCACCCGCGTCGGCGAGCTCGTAGCGCGCGAGGCGGCCCAGATGCTCGACGCGCAGATGGGCATCATCGACCTCTCGCTCGCGCCCTCGCCGGCGATCGGCGACTCGGTGGCCGAGATCCTCGAGGCCATGGGCCTGGCCCGCACGGGTGCTCCCGGCACCACGGCCGCGCTCGCCATGCTGAACGACGCCGTCAAGAAGGGCGGCCTCATGGCGACCTCGTCGACCGGCGGCCTCTCGGGCGCCTTCATCCCGGTGAGCGAAGACGCCGGCATGGTGCGCGCCGCCGCCGAAGGCGTGCTCAGCATCGAGAAGCTCGAAGCGATGACCGCGGTCTGCTCGCTCGGACTCGACATGATCGTCGTGCCCGGCGACACCACGCGCGACGCGCTGGCCGGCACCATCGCCGACGTCATGGCGATCGGCATGATCAACTCAAAGACGACCGGCGCCCGCCTGATCCCCGCGGCCGGCAAGGCCGCCGGCGACTGGGTCGAGCTCGGCGGCCTCTTCGGGGCCGCTCCAGTCATGCCCCTGAGCCTGGCCGGCAACAGCGCCTTCATCGCCCGCGGCGGGCGCATTCCCGCGCCGCTGCAGAGCCTGAACAACTAGCGCGCGACAAAGCGGCGGGCGGGGCGCCAAAGGCGCCCCGCCCGCCGCTTTGTCGTTCGTATCTCTGGTGACCTTGAGTGCGGTCCGCGGTGGTCAGAGCTGGAGTTCGCCGAGCAGCGTCTTCACCTCGGCGAGGGTGTCGTCGAGCCCGAGCGCCGTGCAGGCCTTCTCGGCCTCGGTGAGCTGCAGGATGGCGTCGAGGGTCTGTCCCTGGCTGCGGTAGGCCCTGGCCAGGGCGATCTCGTCGTCGACCAGCGAGACGAGCAGGGCGCGCACATCGGGGTCGGCCAGATCGACCTGGCCGTCGCCGCTCGTCACGATGACGTCGGACAACGGGGCCGCCTCGGTAGCCGCCGCCGCGGGTGCGGCCTCGGCGGGCGGCGCCGCGGCGACGGGGTCGTCGGGCGCGGATGCCTCGGCGGCGGGTGGGGCGGGCGCTTGAGCCTCGGCGGCAGGCGCCTCGACCGCGGGCTGTTCAGGCGCGGCCATGTCGGCGGCGGCCGCCTCGGCCGCGGGCTCCTGGGCGCCCGGCGCTTCGGCCGGCGCGCCGGCGGCCGGCGGGAAGAGGTCGGCGTGCGAGCCGAACGGGTCGACCGGGAAGGGGCCGGCCGGCGGCGCGGCCGCCTCTGGTTCGGTCCGTTTGCCCAGGCCGTCGAAGTCGAGCGACAGGGGTTCGTCGAGGAACGAGCCGGCGCTGGCCGGCGGTACGGCGGCGGGCGGCGGCCCCGACGTGGGCGCGGCCGTCCGCGAGGGCGGCGGGGTCGCGACGGCGAGGCCGGTCCAGCCCGGCGGTGGTCCCGCCCTGGGGTCGGTCGGCTTGTCGGGCGTCGACGACATCAGCCGTTCGTCTTCGCCGCGATGGCGGATCAGCACGACGATGAGCAGCGCGGCGACGACGAGCGCCGCCACCCCGACTCCGAGCCATTGCATCTGGATCGCTGCGATCATGGCGTTCCCCTTACGTCACGTGGTCTCGAATACCAAGTTCTCCTCTTGTCGACCGTTCCCTGCGGTCGCTTGAAGGGGGCGGTAGAATCGCTGCATGATCGACCCCGCCGTGCTGAGCGCGATGATGACCGACTTGGGCCAGCCGGCGTATCGGGCCACCCAGGTCTACCAGGCTCTCACGCGGGGCCTGGTCACCGACTTCGCCGCGATCGGCGTGCTGCCGGCGACGCTGCGCGGCGTCCTTGCCGAACGCCTTGAGGCCCTCTCGTTGACGCCGGTCGAGACGCGCACGGCGGCCACCGGCGAGGCGCGCAAGACAGTGTTCGCCACCGCCGACGGCCGTGCCGTCGAAGCGGTCCTCATGGTCTACCCGCGTCGCGCGACGGTGTGCGTGTCGAGCCAGGTGGGCTGCTCGGTGCGCTGCGCGTTCTGCGCGTCGGGCGCGCGCGGCCTGGTGCGCGACCTCACGGCCGAGGAGATGGTCGACCAGGTCCTGCACTTCGCCCGCGAGCTGCGCGACGTCGGGCGCGCCGTCACCAACGTGGTCTTCATGGGCATGGGAGAGCCGTTCCACAACTACGACGAGACGTTGCGCGCCTGCCGCCTGCTGAACGACCCCGACGGCTTCGGGCTCGGGGCCCGCGGTGTGTCGATCTCGACGGCGGGGGTCGTGCCGGCGCTGCGGCGCTTCACCGACGAGGAGTCGCAGATCAACCTGGCCGTGAGCCTGCACGCCGCCACCGATGAGCTGCGCGACCGGCTCGTGCCGCTCAACCGTCGCTACCCGCTCGACGTGCTGCTCCCGGCTTGCGCCGACTACGTCGCGCGCCGCCGCCGCAAGCTCTTCTTCGAGTACGTCGTGCTGGCCGGCATCAACGACGGCGACGACCAGGTGAAGGCCCTCACCGAGCGCCTGCGCAAGCCGCTCTATCACCTGAACCTGATCGCCTACAACGAGACCGGCGGCGAGTTCGCGCGCCCCAGGGCGCGCGAGCTCGCCGCCCTTTGCGAGCGGCTCACCGCCGCCGGCCTGTCGTGCACCGTCAGACGCTCGCCTGGGGGAGAGATCGAAGCGGCTTGCGGCCAGCTCGCCGGCGCGCAGGCGTCGGCCGGGGGCTGACGAGCGGCGTCGGCCCACCGGCGTCGGCCCACCGGAGGCGGCCCACCGGAGACGCCGCGTCCGGCCGCCGGCCGCCCTTCACGCGCGAGCGCTCAGAGCGAGGTGGTGGGCAGCCCTTCGCGCAGGCGGGCGGCCGCGTCGCGCGGGTCGACAGGGTCGACGCTGATGCCGGTGCCGAGCTCAAAGCCGGCGGCCGTCGTCAGGCGCGGCGCGATCTCGATGTGCCAGTGGAACGGCGGCTCGCCGTCACCCCGCGGAGCGCCGCAGGGTACGGTGTGCAGCCAGGCGTTCAGGGGCGCGTCGGCCGTGGCCGCGGCGACCGCGCCCAGGGCGCGCTTGAACGCCGCGGCCACGGCGCCCGGGTCGGCGTCCAGAACGTCGGTCTGGTGGGCGCGCGGCGCGAGGCGCAGCTCGTAGGGCCAGCGCGAGGCGTCGGGCGTCCAGGCCACGAGCGGCTCGTCGAACACCACGTGCGAGCCTTCGCCGATGATCGCGACCAGCATGTCGCACAGCAGGCAGCGGCCGTACTTCACCTGGTAGCGGGCGAACTGCGTGAGCTCGTCGACCAGCACCGGCGGCACGATCGGCGTGGCGAAGATCTGGGAGTGGGGGTGGGCCAGCGACGCGCCGGCGGCGCGGCCGTGGTTCAAGATCACGGTGACTGCGGCCGCGCCGCCGGCGCACAGCGCGGCGATGCGGCGCTGGTACATCGCCACCACGGCGGTCACCTCGGCGAGCGGCTGGGCGTGCAGCGGACGGTCGTGGCGCGGCGAGTGCACGACGACCTCGTGACCGCCCTCGAAGACCGGGAACTTGTTGGGTACGACACGCACGGTCCAGCCGGGCGTGTCGGGCGCGCCGCCGGCCGGACGCAGGGCGTCGAGCTCGGGCGGCGTCAGGTGTTCGTGGCCCTCGCAGAACGGACAGTCGGCCGCGGTCGCGTCGGCGGGCGTCGCGCCAGCCGACGGAACGTCTGAGGCGGCCGGCGCGACGGGGACCGGCGCCTGCGAGGCCGCCGCGGGTGAGACCGCCGCATCTGGGGTCGTCACGTCGGCGGCCGCGGTGTCGTGGTGCGCCGCGTCGTGGGGGCGCGCCCCGCGACGCGGCGCGATCACCGTCCAGGCGCCGCTCACGGGGTCGCGCCGCAGGCCGCCCGAGGAGTCGCTCACCGCCGCGCGAGCCGGGCGCCGGCCGCGGCGTGGGTACGCGGCGTGGTCACGGCCTGAACACGAAGGTGTCGCCGCCGGCCTGTTTGGCCTGGTAGAGCGCCTCGTCGGCGCGCGCCAGCACGAGCGCGCCGCTGTCGTCGTCGGGACGCACCAGGGTGGCGCCGATCGAGACCGTCATGGCGAGCGACTCTTCACTGGGCGTGACGAAGCGCGAGCCGCGTACCGCATGCAGGGCGCGCTCGCCGAGACGCCGCAGGTCGTCGTCGTCGCCCACGGCGCTGATCACCACGAACTCGTCGCCGCCGTGGCGCGCCAGCATGTCGATCTTGCGGGTGCCGTCGGACAGGATGGTCGCCACGAACTTCAGGGCCTCGTCGCCGGTGGCATGGCCGAAGGCGTCGTTGACCGGCTTGAAGTCGTCGACGTCGATCTGGGTCACGCCGAAGCGCTGCCCGATGCGCTGGTACAGGTTGATCTGCTGCTCGAGCATGATGTCGATGTAGCGGCGGTTGAAGAGACCCGTCAGCGGGTCGGTGACCGCCGAGTCGGAGAGCTTCTGGATGAGGCGCGTGACCTCGCGGCCGGCCACCGCTTCGAGCTCGCCGAAGACCTCGACGCCGTAGTAGCTGTCGTCGAGCGAGAAACGCCGCGTCTTGACGTAGACCGCCAGCCGCTCGCCGTCTTCGCGCTTGAGCAGCACCTCGTTCACCGAGCGCGCGTGGCCGTCGGCGATGCAGCCTTCGAGCGGACAGGCATCGGTGCAGAGCTTGCGTCCGTAGACGTCGGTGTGGACCAGGATGTCGTCGTAGCAGTGGCTGCCGACCACGTCGGACGCCGGGTAGCCGGTGATGCGCGCGGCGCCCTCGCTCCAGTAGACGATCTCGCGCTGGTCGTTGGTGACGTAGAGGCCTTCTGGGATGGCGTCGATCAGGTCGGTGAGGAACCGGTCGAAGGTACGCCGTCCGGCCGACGCGGCCCGGCGCTCGAAGTCGGGCGGTCCGCGGCGCAGGGGGTCGGTGCTCATGGATCGATGCCGAGGTGGCCGTCGGACCCCAGGGCCGTCTCGAGCTTGGGCTTTTCGGAGCCTTCGCGCGACTTGTAGAGAAGCTGCGAGTCCTGCACGCGCTCGTAGTCGTCGTCGATGATGGCTCCCATGCGTCGCCACAGGCAGAGGTCCTTCTTCAAATACTTCTCCTTGATGCGCGGGCTGCACTCGGCGGCGACGGGGCAGCCGTAGCACACCTCGTTGTCGACCACCGTCTTGCTCGTCTTCATGACCTCGCCCTCGTCGATGCGCCGGTAGGCGTCGAGCAGCAGCGCCTGCACGCTGCCCACGATGCGTATGGTGAACTCGGGCATGGCGTCGGATTCGTCGAACTCGAACACGCCGTTCTGCCAGTGCGCCAGGGCGAAGATCTGGTCGAGGGTCTGCTTGG
>Ga0181517_10004740_pt1 | contig 12223 bp, 14 predicted proteins | sample PEATcosm2014_Bin_31_FD_119748 | JGI IMG/M metagenome (GOLD analysis project Ga0181517, IMG submission 119748) | Peatland microbial communities from MTU Mesocosm Facility, Houghton, MI, USA - PEATcosm2014_Bin01_30_metaG | ecosystem: Environmental > Terrestrial > Soil > Wetlands > Peat | place... | reverse complement strand
CGGGGACGTGCGCTCCAGAGCTTCAAGAGCAAGAACGCGCCGCTCCAGGGTTTCCACCCGGTTCGCAAGCCGTTCGAGTGTGTCGGGAAGAACGTCCATAGCATCACCCGCGAACAGGGAGCCTTGCCGCGTTCTAGTCGGCCGCGGCTGGCGCTTGCGCGCTCTTCTCAGGCCACGGCGGCAGCAGCTTCACCAGCACCCACAAAAACAGCAGCGGCAGCAGGAGCAAGCCGATCGACACAAACAGCCCTTCGCGCGTCACCAAGGCCATCTTGTAGGTTGTATAGCCGAGAAAGCTCTTGGAGAACAACTGCCCGCCGATGACCACATTCCAGCGCATGGCAAGAACGCTGATTAGCGCCAGGCATCCCGAGATGACGTACATATACTTGCGAGTAATCTCCGGCAGCTTCATCACCTGCGTCAGGAACAACAAAACCAACGGCACCAGCGTGCCGAGACAGATCTGCAAAACGATCTGCGAAAAGAAGAGCTGGGTGTGAGCCATAAAATTCAGGCTGCGGAAAGACTCGTCGGCCTCATAGATGCGATGAATCAGGTCAAGCATTTCGAGGCTGAAGTCGATGATGAAGATGTAGAACAAATACATGGCTGTGGCATCCACGCAGCGCATGTCGATCTTTCCGCCGCGCATCTTCGTCGTCGCCATGTAGATCAGCATCACGCCGGCAATGCCCGACACCATGGCCGAGAAGATGAAAACCACCGGCATCAACGGCGACGACCACCAGGGATTGGCCTTGAGCGAGCCGAAGATGAACCCGACGTATCCATGCAGCAGGAAAGCGGAAGGAATGCCGACCAGCGTGACAATCCAGCCTATCCGCTCGTCAATGGCCAGCGAGCGCTCGCTGATGTTGCTGGAACCGAGCGTCATCACTTTATAGACGAGACGCAGCAGGCCTTTGCTCGACTGCGACAGCAGCACAATCTCGCGCCGGTAGTCGAGCCAAATCTCCAACACCAGCACGGCCATCAGATACCACATGTACACATAGCCGAACATGGCCATGGCCGACGTGTCGTGCGGAGTGAAGTACATCTCCGGCGAGCGAAACGGATGGCCCAAATGCAAAACCAGCGGAAGAGGCGCAACCAGCAGGAAGGCCAGGGCCGTCAGCAGAGCCAGCCGGTATGTGGGTTTGACCGCCTCTACACGGAAGACACGCTCCAGCGACGCGAGAATGAATGCGCCCGCCACCAACCCCGTGATGAACGGGTACAAAACGATCAGCACGCTCCAATAGAGCGTGATTTCGTTGGGATACATGTAGCCTTCAACACCGCTCATAAAATCAGCTCCTAGCTGTTAGCTCCTGGCTTCTAGCTCGTCGTGCTGGTTCCGGCCACGTTGGCTTCGCTGTAAATCTCAGCTGGAAGCTAGTGACTGGAAGCTAGAAGCTGTTTTTCTTACCGCACCGAACCATCCAGATCGTTGTAGAAGGCCTTTGCGCCAGTGGCCATCTGTGGCTTCAACACCTGCACGTTGTGCGTTCTGAGAAACTCGTGGATTGGGTCGTTCGGATTCTTCAAATCGGCCAGTTGGCGCGCTCCGGTGGGGCAGGCCTCGCAACAGGCGGTCGTCAGCCCCTTGGTAATCCGGTGGTAGCAGAGCGTGCACTTGTCGGCCACCTCTTTTTGAGGATGAATGTAGCGGCAACCATAAGGGCAGGCCTGCACGCAATACGCGCAACCCAAGCAGTATTTCTGGTCGATCAGGACAACGCCGTCCGGGCTGATGAAGGTGGCGCCTACCGGGCAAACCTGCGTGCATGGAGAATCCGCACAGTGGTTGCACATCTTGGGAACAAAGAAATACTTTCCCGCGTCCTCTTTGGCAACTGGAAAGCCTTCTTTGCCGCCGTCGGGCGAGATGACGGTGGGATTTTCAAGATGCGTGTCATCGACGTGGTAGCGTTCCACCCACGTGCGGAAGTAGCCTTCCGGCACCTCGTTCTCAGTCTGACAGGCCCGCACGCAGTTGCCGCAGCCGATGCATTTGGAGATGTTGATCAGCATTCCCCACCAGTGGTCGCTCATTTTGTAGTTGGGCGAGGCCTCCGGTGTACCGGCCAGCACGGATTCCCATGCGACCGCCGCCGCCGGCAAGAGAATCAACATTTTGCGTCTGGATATGTTCATTTCGCACCTCCTGCGGCCGTAGCCGGCGCATCCATCCCCGGACTGTGCGGGTTGTGGCAGGTCTCGCAGGGCAATCCTTGAGAGTGTTCAGCCGGCTCAACCTGCGGGAAGCCTTTGGGCTTGGCGGCGCTGGCTGTGTGGCAACGTGCGCAGAGCACGGACGTGTCCGGCAAAACAGGCTTCACCGTTGAAGGGTCGTCGGCGTGGCTGGCTAACGCCCCATGGCAAGCTTCGCAATTCACATGCGCGTGCTTGCCGGGGTTCTTCTTGGCCACCACATCCGTGTGGCAGTCTTCGCAGGCCTGGTGACCGGCAAACTTCACTGGAAGCTGTGCAATTTCGCCAATTGATGCACCGCGATAGTGCCCATATTGCCCAAAGCTTTTAGGCACATAGTAGTGGCGCACCACCAGAAACACCAGGAAGGCGAGGACGAAAAGTCCCGCAAACCGGAAAAGATGCCTTGCATCCTTCAATGCACTCATCAAACTCTCTCCATTACGCCGCATCCAGGGGCTTGCGCGGCTCCAAGCCAGCGTGAGCTGGAACACATCTCGTAGTTTTGAACGTACAAGAGGTTGCCCTATGGCTGTATGTGAGCCAAATCACATAAGAGCAGGCTGCAGGGCGCTCCTACGGGCCGTGCAACTCTTTGTTTCAGTGAGGGAAACGCGCAGTCCCGCGTTGAGGCGCAAAGCGATACGATGAACGTGGGAGCGAAAAATGGCAAGAGTTCTCGATGGCGCGGCGATCGCCGCCACCATCAAGCAAGAAGTGGCCGAGGAGGTGCGTGCGCTGGCCGGGCGCGGCATCCGGCCGGGGCTGGCGGCAGTGCTGGTGGGCAATGTGGCCGCCTCGGAGATCTATGTCCGCAGCAAGGTGCAGAGCTGCGCCGACCTGGGCATCTTCAGCGAACTCATTACGCCTCCCGCCTCAGTAACAACCGAAGAGATGCTAGAGCTAATAGCCAAGCTCAACAGCCGTGACGAGATTGACGGCATCCTCATCCAGTTGCCGCTGCCCGCGCAGGTTGATACGAAGGCTCTGCTCGACGCTGTCTCTCCCGCCAAAGATGTTGACGGCTTTCATCCGGTGAACGCGGGCCGCTTGCAGGCCGGGCGGCCGGCTCTTGCTCCTTGCACGCCGGCGGGAATCATAGAAATTCTCAAGCGCAGCTGTATTTCCATGGCGGGCCAGCACGCCGTGGTGGTGGGCCGCAGCGACCTGGTGGGCAAGCCAGTGGCCATGCTGCTGCTCCACCAGAACGCTACGGTTACGATTTGTCACTCGAAGACCCGCGACCTGGGCGCGATTACCCGACAGGCCGACATCCTGGTGGCGGCTATCGGCCGCGCGGGCTTCATCACGCCGGAGATGGTCAAGCCGGGCGCAACCATCATCGATGTGGGCATCAACCGCATCAACACTCGCGAAGAGTTTGACCGCTTTTTTCTGGGCGACGCCAAGCGCGAAGCCACATTCGCAAAGCGAGGCTCGACCATCGTGGGCGATGTGCATCCAAGAGCATTTGAGCTGGCCGGAGCTTATACGCCAGTGCCCGGCGGCGTGGGCCTGCTCACGGTTGCCATGCTGATGGCCAACACCGTGCGCGCCGCGAAGATGCGGCGAGGGAGTAGCGGCGAGGGAGCAAGGTGATGCTGAGAGTTGGCCTTACCGGCGGTTTGGGCAGCGGCAAAAGCACCGTTGCGGAAACCCTGCGCGAGCTGGGCGCCGAGGTAATCGAGGCCGATGAGCTGGGCCGCGCGCTGATGGAGCCGGGGCAACCGGTTTACGCGGAGATTGTGCGAGCATTTGGCAGGGAAGTCGTTGACCCCGATGGCCGATTGAACCGTGCACGGCTGGCCGAGATGGCATTTCAGGATGGGCGGCTTAACGATTTGAACGCCATTGTGCATCCGGCCGTGATTGTCGCGCAGCGGCGCTGGATGGACCACGTCTTTGCCCGCAATCCCGCGGCCGTGGCTATTGTCGAGTCGGCGCTCATATTTGAAGTCGAGCGCGATGCCCGCGCACGCGGCGAAAGCGAAACGGTGCTGGCTGACTGGCGGCGGCGCATCGACCGTATTATCGTGGTCACCGCGCCGGACGAGCTGAAGATTGCCCGCTATGCCGCCCGAGTCAGCCCGACAGAGGCCGGCCGCAAAGCTGCCGAAGCCGATGCACGCCTGCGTCTGGCGCGCCAGATTCCCGACGCGACCAAAGCTGCCCGCGCCGATTATGTTTTGGAAAATGCTGGAGATAAGGCCGCACTTCGCGTCCAGGTGGAGGCGCTGTGGAAACGCCTTCAGACGGAGAGCAACAAGTTTCCCGCAGACGGTTCTTTAGAATAGAGACAGGTGTCAGGGGTCAGGGGTCAACGATAGCAGTCTGCTGATGAATTGGCTTCCTCGTTTCACTAACAACGATAGAAAGGTCTTTCAGGTCCAAGAGCTATGAAAATGCGCCGGGTACTTCTGGTTCTTCTGCTGGTTGGCGGGTTCTGGTACATCGCCACGCATCTTCCCGTCGGCGTGGGCCGTACGTCGCTCTTCCATCCCAGCGGCGCCGGGTACGGGTCTGGGCTGCAGCTCACCGAAGCTGAGGCCGCGCCCACTTACGATGCCGAAGAGCAGAACAATATCGCCATCTACAAGCGGGTGCTGCCTTCGGTAGTCAACATTACCTCGACCGCGCTGGTCTACAACTTCTTTTATGGAGCGGTGCCGCAGCAGGGCCAGGGTTCAGGGTTCATCCTCGACAAAGCCGGCCATGTGCTTACCAACTTTCACGTTGTCGAGGGCGCTAACCGCGGCGTCGAGGTAATGTTGAGCAACAAACGCAACTACAAGGCTAAGGTGGTGGGTACCGACAAAGTGCACGACCTGGCCTTGCTACAGATTGATGCGCCCAACCTGCAGCCTGTCACGCTGGCCGATTCCGGCGGACTCTCGGTGGGCCAGAAGGTCTACGCTATCGGCAACCCCTTTGGCCTCAGCGGAACCATGACGCGGGGAATCATCAGCTCCATACGCTCCATCAAGGGCTCGGAGGGCGCGCTTATCGAGGACGCCATCCAGACCGACGCGGCTATCAACCCCGGCAACTCCGGCGGTCCTTTGCTTAACTCGCGCGGCGAAGTCATCGGCATCAACACCATGATCGCATCCAATGGCGCGGAGCAAAGCTCCGGCATCGGCTTTGCCATCCCCATCAATACAGCCAAGGCTGTGCTGGGAGATCTTACCCGCTTCGGACGCGTCAAGCGGCCCTCGCTGGGCGTCGTTTCTTATGCCATTGGGCCTGATCTGGCGTCGCAGATAGGCTTGGCGGTCGATTCCGGAATATTGATCCAAAAAGTTTTCCCCGGCGGCGCGGCCGAACGGGCCGGCCTGCACGGCGGCAACGAGCAGGCGTATGTGGGCAATACGCCTATCCTTCTGGGCGGCGATCTCATTGTGGCCATCGACGGCAAGCCGGTCAACGATCCGCAAGAGATCAGCGCCATCATGGATAAGCATCAAGCCGGCGACACCATCAGCGTCACCTTCTATCGCGGCCGCAAGGAAATTACCGTCAAACTGATTCTGGGAGAAGCGCAGGACACGAACATGTAGAACAGGGATTGATGCGACTGACGAAAGCCGGCGAAAGCAACGCAATCCGCCGGGGGTGTTGGAGTTCACCTGAAACCGCCCGAATGGGAAGATGACTCCTCGAAGTTGAAAATACTTGGAGGAGCTATGCCTGAGTTCACATCGGAAAGTACGCGACATCCTGGGCAGCTGAACGAGCCCCAACAGCGCCGTCTGGTCATCACCTGCAAATATATTGACAACCTGCTCAGCGACATCGAACACGCGCTCCATTCCGCAACATCGGCCTCTCCATTTCCCCTCTATATCGTCGACGTTACTCCGGAACAAGCGCGGGTAATCGAAGACCAAATTCAGCATCTCCGCTCTCAGTTGATTCGAACTCTGGACTGGCAACACCTGAAGCCCGAGCCGGCAGAGATTCCCGTGACACGATCAATCACTACGGATCTTGCCTTTGTCGAAATAGCAATCGAGGAGCTCAAACCTCGCCATATGCGCGGTTGCGGCGCCGTTCCCGCGGATGCTGTGGATGAGCTAAACAAAGTGATTCATGAGCTTCTCTCCCTGGTCAAGGGCATGGAGAGTTATCTCCGCAAGGAGTTGGAATCAAAGGAGGCCATTTGAGAGACTGGAATGTGAACGAGAACTTCGGCACAAGCGAAACCAACGGCCAGGAGGCATAGATTTGCAGAAATACTTTCTTATCGCGTTGGGCGGCGCGCTTGGTTCCATAGCGAGGTACTGGGTTGGCTCGATGGTTGCCAATCGCATGGGAACGAAGTTTCCTTACGGAACCTTCGTCATCAATATCACGGCCTGCGTGATTATCGGTTTCGCGCTTACTTTATTCGCCAGGCGAGTGGATATAAATCCCGCGTGGAGATTTCTGGTGCCCGTTGGTTTCATCGGCGCGTACAGCACGTTTTCAACGTTTGAATGGGAGACGCTTTCCACACTTCGAAGCGGCGCATTCTTTCTGGCCTCACTCTACGCGGTCAGCAGCCTTATTCTTGGACTTGCTGCCGTTTGGGGCGGCTCTATGCTTGCGGAGATTTTCTGATGCGCAATAAATCAGAGGCCGTACAGGTGCGCTACGGCGTTCACAATTTCGCGGAACGGTTTGTATTTCTGAGGGAGGGAATATGTTGAATGCCGGAAAGGCAGTGAAGGTTTCTATCTATCTGAGCGAGGGATCAAAACATCATGGGGTCCCCACATATTCGAGCATCATCGACTTTCTCTTCTATCGGGGCATCTCTGGAGCCACCGTTTTGAAAGGGATTGCCGGATTTGGCGCGGACCACCATATGCATTCCGCCAGCATCGTTGAAATCTCCGACCATCTTCCGCTCAAGATTGAATTCATTGAATCTCGTGAGAAGGTCGACGAGCTTCTCGGCAAGCTCGAGGAATTGGCTGGAACGGGAATGATAGAGATTCAGGAGACCATGGTGGCAAAGCCTGCCCAGGTCTCGAAACCAAAGAAAGCGACTCTTCCTGCTCACTTGAAAATCGAGGGCAAAGCGAAGATGATGCGCATCTATGTCGGCGAAGCGGATCGCTGGAAAGACAGGCCTCTTCACACTGCGCTTGTGGAAGCGATGCGCGCCAACGACATTGCCGGAGTAACGGTCTACCGCGGCATTCTGGGTTACGGCGCGCACCGGCGGATTCATAAGGACAAAGCTCTTCACCTGTCCCATGATTCCTCCATCATGCTTTCGGTCATCGACACCGAGGAGAAGCTCGAATCGTTTCTTCCTCTTGTGGGGCAGATGGTGGAGGAGGGATTGATCGTGCTGTCGGACGTGGACATCATCAAATATTCCTATCGCCCGTTGGACGCGGAACAGAATGCGCCGCAGGCAGAAACTCAAGGATGAACGGAGGCTTCGCAATGCAGGAACGATTTCAAGCTCGCATGTTGCGCATCCATTTCGGCGAGGACGACAAATGGCAGGGCAAGCCGCTGCATGAAGCGATTGTCGCCAAATGCGTGGAACTTGGAATAGCCGGCGCCACCGTGTATCGGGGCATTGAAGGCTTCGGGCCAAGCACCAGGATTCGCCATGCAAGCCATTGGAAATTTTCCCCGGATGCTCCGATCATGTTGAGCGTCATCGATACCGAGGAACAGATCGGCAAGCTGATTCCGCATTTGGACACGATGGTGCAAGAGGGCCTGGTGGCTATGTCCCGCGTAGAAGTGATCCGCTATTCACGTAATATCGACAAGGCGCAGGACGCGTCCTCAGGAAGAGTGTAACAACCGATGCGGCCACACAGAACGGGGTCCACTTTGCAAGATCACGACAGCCTTCCGGCTGACAAATCCGCGAGTATGGACGGCGCATCCCGCCTGTTGCGACTCGGTCGGCTGGCTCAGGAACTTGAGGCTGAGCCTGTAGCCGAGGAAGCGCGCGAGCTTGCTGCACGGGTTTCCGAAGGACGTTTTTACGTAGCGTGTGTCGGCCAGTTCAAGCGAGGCAAATCCACTCTGCTCAACGCGCTGGTGGGCCACGAGGTTGTTCCCACCGGGTTTGTTCCGGTCACAGCGGTGCCTACCGTGATTCGGTTTGGCGACAAGCTGCGCGCGCGCGTACGAATGCGAGACGGAGCCTGGCGAGACGTTGAACTGTCTGAGTTGAAAGAATACGTGACCGAAGAACTAAACCCGGAAAACAAAAAGGACGTGGATGGCGCGGAAGTATTCGTGCCCAGCTCTTTGTTGTCCTCCGGCATGTGTTTTGTAGACACGCCGGGTCTGGGCTCTGTCTTCACCGGAAATACAGCAACTACGCAGGCGTTCATTCCTCACATTGATGCGGGGCTGGTTGTGGTCGGAGCCGATCCGCCGATTGCCGGCGAGGAGTTGACGCTGGTGGAGTCAGTCGGCAGGCAAGTTCAGGACTTGATACTGGTGATCAACAAGGCTGATCGCACCACAGATCCCGAGCGCGCAGCGGCGGTAAAGTTCACTCGCGAGATTCTGGAGCAGCGTCTGCATCGACCGATGGGTGAGGTATTTGAAGTTAGCGCAGCCGAACGGATGGAAAACCGCGGTCCGCTGAGGGATTGGGAAAAGCTGCTGGCGAGCTTGCATCACCTGGTTGAAGACTCGGGCAGAAATCTGGTTCGCGCGGCTTGCGATCGGGGCCTCCAACGCTTGAGCGAGCAACTGCTGGCTGTTATCAGCGAGGACCGTGACGCGCTTCTCCGGCCAGTAGAAGAATCCGAACGGCGCATCGAACTAATGAGGGAGACGATCAGCGAGGCCGAGCGCTCGATGCGCGAGCTGGATTACCTGTTCATGGCGGAACAGCATCGGATTTCTGACCTGTTCGGTGATAGGCACAAGCAGTTCTTCCACTCCGCATGGACCGAATCTGAAGCCGAACTCAATAATGGCCTATTGTCCGTAGCCCTCGGCTTCGGCCCGCGCTATCGGCGCCGGGTGATGCACCTTGCCCAGGAGATTGCGCGCCGCAAGGTTATGCCCTGGCTCAAACCTGAGCAGGAGGAGGGCGAGCGCCAATATCGCGCCGTGGCCCTTCGATTTGTGGAGATGGGAAACAATTTCCTGAAGAAGCTCGCTGGTGCGGGCCTCAGCGAACTAACGCGGATGCCTCACGCGCTTGATCCCGAAAAAGGCTTCCGCGTGCGTTCCCAGTTCATTTTCGAGGACTTCATCGGAACTGCGCAACCACCATCACCGCTGCGCTGGCTCGCGGACATCTTTTTGCCGTTTGTGGGCGGGCGCAAACTAATCACGAACGATGCTCGAGAATTTCTGCGGCATCTTTTGGAAGTGAACTGCTCGCGCATACAGAACGATGTTCTCAATCGAATTCAGGATAGCCGGGGGCGTCTGGAGGTCGAGATCCGCAAGCTGTTGCATGAAATCAGCCGCATTGCAGAACAGGCGCTTGACTGGGCGCGCAAAGTCAAAGAAGAAGGAACTCCCGCCGTACAGTCGGCTGTTGAACGGCTCGACCGATTGGAACGGGAGGTTTCGGCGCCCGTCTAATCGCTATCAGCGGAGTACATTTGCCAGTCCCGCGCGGTAACAACCTGAAAAATAAGGATGAAAACTGCTGCGACAGCGGTCACATCCCATCGAATATGACCGCTCTATAATATGAACATCTGTCACAAAACGCTTGTCTTAACCCGACAAAGGAGCACAACTCCGTATGCATACGCACGAGATTGAACAAATGTGTGTAGTCGCCAAAGGGCCGAATCACGGTCCGGCGCCTATTCCACAAGAGGGCCGTTGGACCAAGGCAAAAGAAGTGAGCGACATCTCCGGCCTGACCCACGGCGTGGGCTGGTGCGCTCCCCAACAGGGCGCATGCAAGCTGACGTTGAACGTCAAGAACGGCATCATCGAGGAAGCGCTGATTGAGACGATCGGCTGCAGCGGGATGACACATTCTGCCGCCATGGCCGCTGAAATTCTTCCCGGCAAAACCATTCTTGAAGCGTTGAACACCGACCTGGTTTGCGATGCGATTAACGTGGCGATGCGCGAGCTGTTTTTGCAAATCGTTTACGGCCGCACCCAGACAGCGTTTTCAGAGGGCGGGTTGCCCATTGGCGCCGGCCTCGAAGATCTGGGCAAAGGTTTGCGCAGCGTGACCGCAACCATGTACGGCACCAGCGAAAAAGGCGCGCGCTATCTCGAGCTGGCTGAAGGCTACGTGACTGAAATCGCTCTCGACGAGGATAACGAAATCATCGGTTATAAATTCGTTCGCCTGGGCGTCATGATGGACTCCATTGCCAAGGGAGTGGATGCACAGACCGCGCTGACCAAGGCAACCGGCACGTACGGCCGCTTTGCCGACGCCGTGAAAACCATCAACCCGCGCAAGGAATAAGGAGAAGACTATGGCTTTGTTTGAAGGATACGAAAGACGAATCGCACAGGTCGACTCCTTTCTTGCTGCTGCTGGTATTGAGTCGCTCGAGAAGGCCGAGAAAGTCTGCCTGGACAAAAATGTTGATGTACGAAAGATCGTGAAGTCGATCCAGAACATCGCATTTGAAAATGCCGGCTGGGCTTATTTGATTGGCGCTGCAGTCGCCATCAAAAAGAAGCAGACCGTTGCCGCGGAAGTTGCCGAAACGCTTGGTGCGGGCTTACAAGCATTTTGCATCCCCGGCTCTGTTGCCGATGATCGCAAAGTCGGCATCGGCCACGGCAATCTGGCCGCAAGGCTACTGCGCGAAGAGACGGAGTGCTTTGCGTTTTGCGCGGGACATGAATCGTTTGCCGCCGCCGAGGGCGCAATCGGCCTGGCTCGCTCAGCGAACAACGCGCGCAAGACTCCTTTGCGCGTGGTGCTGAACGGCCTGGGCAAAGACGCGGCTCTGATTATCTCGCGCGTCAACGGATTCACTTATGTGCAGACCGAGTTCGACTATGCGACAGGCAAGCTGAACGTCGTTCGGGAAAAGGCATATTCCAAAGGCGAGCGCGCCGCCGTTCGCTGTTACGGCGCTGACGATGTGCGTGAGGGCGTTGCCATCATGCACCTGGAGCGCGTCGATGTGGCTATCACCGGCAACTCGACGAATCCTACGCGCTTCCAGCATCCCGTGATGGCGATCTACAAAAAGGAGCGGCTGCTCGAGGGCAAGAAATTCTTCTCGGTGGCTTCCGGCGGAGGCACGGGAAGAACGCTTCATCCCGATAACATGGCTGCTGGTCCGGCTTCTTACGGCATGACCGACACCATGGGCCGTATGCACTCGGATGCGCAGTTTGCCGGGTCGTCCTCCGTGCCCGCGCACGTGGAAATGATGGGCTTGATCGGCATGGGCAACAACCCGATGGTCGGCGCATCGGTTGCTGTCGCGGTCGCGGTTGAACAGGCGATGAAGGCGTAAGGTAATAGGCGCTCCATTCTTTCGGCTTTTATAGCGAGAGAATGGGGCGCTTCGTCATATGGGCCGGCGTTCCTGAACAGGACTCGATAGATTACATCTGGCGCAACAAGGCTATCGCAGCATCAGCCGCGTTCTTCGATCCTCAGAAAGGCCACGGCGCGGTCTGTTTCAGGAGAAATTCCTCTATAACCTATTGATTTTAATGGTCGGGACGGGCAGATTTGAACTGCCGACCCCTCGCACCCCGAGTGGAGACGGCTCCTGATTTTGCGGCTTTTTGCCCGAAAACTGCAACCTCTCAGTCCTTTGAATACCGGATTTGAGCCGGGTCACGTCACATTTATGTCACAGTTCAGCGCCGCCTGTGGCACCTACGCTGCGGCCGCCGATATCCCCTTGGAGGTTCCCCTTGTGTGTTGCCCTGAACGCCAGATTATCCACGACCCATGGTCAGAACCCCGAGATGCAGCTTGCGGACTCCACGAGCATAGTACACGCCGCGGGTGGCTCTCGTGTTAACTACTGCCCATGTATTGAAGAAGCAATTCTTCCAAGTCCGGGTATTCGTT
>Ga0181517_10004739_pt1 | contig 12224 bp, 9 predicted proteins | sample PEATcosm2014_Bin_31_FD_119748 | JGI IMG/M metagenome (GOLD analysis project Ga0181517, IMG submission 119748) | Peatland microbial communities from MTU Mesocosm Facility, Houghton, MI, USA - PEATcosm2014_Bin01_30_metaG | ecosystem: Environmental > Terrestrial > Soil > Wetlands > Peat | place... | reverse complement strand
TCGACGACGACACCGTCCTGGAGCTCGACGAGGCCACGTCCTTCTTGCCTCCGTCGGTCGTCGTCCCCACGCTGCTGCTGCTGCTGCAACCGACCGCGCCCGCGAGGAGCAGCGAGGCGACGGTGACCCCCAGCGCGCCGCAGATGCGCGCGACCTTTGCGGCGCGCTTCACGGCACGCATCCCGCGGCCTGGCACTCGATGACCACGGCGCCGCCGTCCACCTGGGGAGGCAGGAAGAAGCAGTCGGACGACCCGCCGGGGATGGTGGTCGGACAGACCGAGTTGCACTCGGCGAACGGGATCTCGCCCGCGTCGGCGGAGACGCAGGGGAAGCACGCGAGGGGCACGAGCACCGGGTCGCAGGACCCGTTGTTCGCGTCGACGACCTCGCCCTTGCACAGGCCGGCGTCGATGTAGGCGTGGTTCGTACACGAGCTCGCGCCGTCGGTGGCGGCGTCGTGCGGCCCGCCGTCCTTCTTCCCCGACGAGCTCGACACCGAGGCCGACGACGACGTCGCGACCGAGCTCGACCCGACGCTGGACACCGAGCCCGACGACGACGCGGGGCCCGACCCGGACGACGCGGGGCCCGACCCGGACGACGACGCGGGACCCGAGCTCGACGACGACGTGGGCCCTGAGCTCGACGAGGAGCTCGACACCGGCCTGGAGGACGACCGCGAGCTCGAGGCGGCGACGTCCTTCTTGCCGCCGTCGGGCGTGGTCCCGACGCTGCTGCTGCTGCTGCAGCCGACCGCGCTCACGAGGAGCAGAGAGGCGACGGAGACGCCGAGAGCACTGCAAGCGAGAGAGACAAGCGCCGGAGCATTCATGCCCTACGTCTTACTACCGAACCCGGCCCGCGCACCCGCCGGAATGGGCCCTCGCGGGGCGCTCGAGCTCGCGCGTGGCCTGGGCACCGCCGCCTGGCGCCGCGATCAGAGCCTGTAGACTCCGCCCGAGAGAGACCACACGTTCGGCGCGAAGGACCAGTCCGTCAGCAGGAGCGGCGTCACCGTCGTGGGGCTCGTCGGCCAGAACCCCACCTGGTATCCGGCCCAGGGCGTCGCCATGAAGAGGCCGGAGAGGCTCGAGTAGTAGAGCACCGTCCCGTTCTGGCCTCGCGGGTCCGGAGACGCGCTCGACACGCTGTACGGGCCGACGATCCACACGTCTCCCAGGAAGTCGGCGGTGATGGTGTCCGCGGTCCCCGGCCCCGAGACCTGCACCGGGTTGCTCGGGTCGCAGTAGTTCATGACGGCCCCGCCCGCGGTGATGACCCACGGACAGGCCGCGCCGCCCACCGCGGGGTGAATCCCCGCGCCCCCCCACGCGGTCCAGCCGGGGTCGGCGGGGTTGGACAGGTCGGTCATGAAGTAGATGCCGTAGTCGCCGCTCGAGGTCGCCTGGCAGTCGCTCATGCTGGTCGCGTCGGGGCAGCCGGTGATCCACATCGCGCCCCAGGGGTCGACGTCGACGCCGGTCGCGACGCCCGGGATCTGCTGCCAGGCGTAGAGCCCCTCGTAGTAGAGGGTGTCGTCGCCCTGGCGTCCTGCCAGGAACGTGACGCTGGTGCCGTGCTCCTGGTTGTAGAGGAAGCCGCCGCCGTGGACCGAGTAGGCGACCATGGCGGTCTCCGTCCACGAGGAGCCGTCCCAGACAGAGATGGGCGAGTTGCCGGCCGGGTCCTGGCAGCCCGTGACGTACAGCGCGCCGGCGCCGGCGCCGATGGTCTGTCCGCACTGGCCGCCGGGCAGCTGCGTCCACGAACCGTACGGTTCTCCCGGCGTGGGCAAGCCCGGCCCCCGACCCATGCGCCCCCAGCCGACCGACGTCGGGAAGCCGGGGAGACGAGCATCGCCCTGCGAGGAGTCGACCGGTCGAGCGTCCCGCGTCGCCGAGTCGACCGGCCTGGCCTCCTGCCTCGCCGCGTCGACCGTTCGCGCGTCACCCGCGGCGGAGTCGACCCTCCGTGCGTCCGTCCACCCGGAGTCAGCGAAGAAGACGTCCCTGTCGCCGGCGTCGTGCGAGGTCGCCCTGCCGCTGCTCCCGCTGCAACCGACCGCCGCCACCAGGAGCAGCGACGAGGCGGTCGGTGCGCCGCGAGCGAGCGCGGCCAGCGTCGGAGCGTTCACCGCTCCGTTGTTATCACCCGGGCTGCTCTTCGTCCTCTGCGAGTCGACCCCTCTCGCGGACGGCGATCGATCGACCCTACGCCGGCCCCCACTTCACCACGTTCGCCGCCCAGGAGTAGCCGATGCCCGCGGCGATCATGCTGACGACCGTGCCGTCCTTGATCTTGCCCGCCTCGAGGCCCAGGTGCAGGGACAGCACCTGGTCGATCTGCCCGATGTGACCGTACTCGCGCAGGTAGGTGGTCTGGTCTTCGGTCAGCCCCAGCTCCTTCAGCATCGCCACGTGCTGCGAGTACTTGAAGTGCAGCAGCGCCAGGTAGCCGAGGTCCTTGCGGGTCATGCCCGACCTGGCGAGCGCCCGGTCGATGCAGTGGAACCAGTTGGGGAGGGACACCTCGTTGAGCCGGTCCTTCATGTGGACCGGGTCCAGGAGGTCGAGCGACCGGTACGCCCTGGCGAGGTTCTCGTGGCTCACGGGCTCGACGGTGCCGCCGAAGCGCACGCCGACGTCGCGAGCCAGGGTGCCGTCGGTCACGATGTGCGTGCCCAGGACGAGGTTCCTGCCGGCGTCACGCTCGAGCACCATCGCGCAGCCCCCGGCGCCGAGGTTGTACATCATCGACATGTTCGGGTTGGCGTAGTCGACGAAGTCGCCGTTGCGGTAGCCGCCGACGATCATCACCGAGCGGATCTCCTCGTCGGCGGTGATCATGTCCCGGGCGATCTTCATCGCCGCCACCTGCGTGCAGCAGCGCTGCTGGACGTCGATGGCCCACGCGCGCCGGGCGCCGATCTTCTCCTGGATGTAGGTGCCGGAGGTGGTGAGCGGGTACTCCTTCCACTCCTCGCCGATGCACAGCACGACGTCGATCTTCATCGGGTCGTAGTCGAAGCGGCGGAGGCAATCGAGGCCGGCCCGGACGCCCATGTCCTGCGTGCCGTCGTCGGGTCCGGGGATGGGCTTCTGGTTGAAGCCGAGCTTCTCCTTGACCGCGGCCTCCGTCCACTTGCCGCGGGTCGCGCTCGCGACCTCGGCCGCCGTCATCCTGTTCTCGGGGAAGTACAGGCCATAGGCCACGATCCCGACGTTCGCCTTCTGTTCGGTCATGTCTCTCTCTCGGGTGTGCAAGCTGGGATTGGTCGAGCGTCCCTTACCATGCGAGCATGCCCGTCCAAAGGGACCATGACAGACGACGACGGCTCACGATCGCCCAGCCCGGATGACAGCGGGGCCCCCATCCTGCTCATTCCGCAACCGAAGCCGAGGACGGGGCCGGTCCTGCAGCTGCTCGACGACTCCCCGTCGGTCGCCTCGATGGACGACCTCGCGGCGATGGTCGAGGGGCCGATGGACAGCGGTCCGCTGAGCGAGGACAACGAGCCGCTCACCCTGTCGCGACCGAACGTGGCCCGGCCGGCGGCCCCCCCAGCCCCCGCGCGCAGGCCGCTGATCATCGACCCGCCCCGGGCGCGCTCGGCTCCGCCCGCTCGCCCGCCCCAGCCGGCCTCGCCGCCCAGACCGGTCGCGGCGCCGGCTCCCGCGCCGCGACCGCAACGAGCGCCCACCCCCTCGAAGCCGCCGCGGCCGGCGCGCGCCTCCGTCAAGCCAGGCCCGACGCCGGTGGTGCGGGCCGCGCCGGAGACGCCCCTGCTCGACGTCCTGAAGGCGCGGGTCACCTCGCTCGAGGCCGCGGGCGATCACCTCGCGCTCGGCCGCGCGCTGGCCGAGCTCGCGGTGATCCACGACCTGGCCGACGACGCCCCTCGCGCCGTCGCGTCGGCTCGCGCAGCGCTCGAGAAGGACGCGACGCTCGCCGCCATGCACGCGCTGCTCCGAAGGAGAGAGCACGCTCCGGGCGCCGCGGCCGCGCTCCTCGCGCACGTCGACGAGGAGATCGGCCAGGCGTCCTCGGCGCCGGTGCGAACGGCGCTGCTGGCCGAGCGCGCTCGCCTGCTCGGGGCCCTCGACCGCGACGCCGACGCGGTCTCGGCCTGGTCCCAGGTGCTCGCGCACGACCCTCGTCACGCCGCCGCGCTGCGCGGCAAGGAAGCGGCGCTCACACGCCTGGCCGGAGCGGACGCCGCGACGTGGGAGGCCGTGGCGGCGCACCTCGGCGTGATGGCCGAGGCGTACGCCGACGACCCTCGCGCGGCGGCCTGGTTCCACGTGGAGCGGGCGGCCGTCCTCGAGTCGCGGCTGGGGAAGGTCGACGCCGCGCGACACGCGCTGGCGAGGGGGCTGGCGCTCGATCCGAGGGTCGGGCCGGTGCGGCACGCCATGGTCCGTCACGTCGCGCGCCGCCGGGACGCCGCCGCGCTGGTCGACCTGCTCGACGAGGAGGGTCGAATCGAGGGTGATCCGGCGCGGGCGGCGCGTCTCGAGCTCGAGGCGGCGACCATCGCGGAGCAGGCCGTCCGCGACACGCCCAGAGCCGTCACGCTCCTCGATCGGGCCGCGGCTCGCGCGCCGACGACCCCCGGCGTCGACCTGCGGGTGCTGGGCGATCTGACGCGCCTGCTGGAGAGCGCGGGGCGGAGCCGCGAGGCCGTCCGCTGGAGACGGGCGCGCCTGGCGCTGCTGCAGAACGCGGCGGAGCGCGGCGCAGAGCTGCGCGCGCTGGCCCGGGGCGCCGAGCAGTCCGGCAACCTCGACGCCGCGATCGCCGACCTCGAGGCGTCGATCGCCGAGCAGTTCGATCCCGGGGCCGTGTCGCACCTGGACCGGCTGCTCGCCGACGCCGGTCGGCACGAGGAGCGGGTGAGGCTGCGCGTCAGCGTCGCGGCGCGGACCGCGGAGCCGACGAGGCGGGTCGCGCAGCTGATGTGCGCGGCCGACATCGCCGAGCGCGCGCTCGGACGCCCGGACGAGGCCGTCCTGCACCTGCGGGCCGCCTGGACCACGAAGCCAGGGCACCCCGAGGTGGTCGAGGCGCTGACGCGCCTGCTCTCAAGGCCGACGACGGACCCCGAGGCGCGGTCGCGTCTGGAGCTCTACGCCCACGCCGCGGAGGTGGCCGAGGACCGTCCCGGCCGGATCGCCTACCTGGAGCGGGTCGCGCTGCTCGCGGAGGAGATGCTCGGCGACTTCCGGCGGGCCGCCGACGCGTGCGAGGCCATCCTGGTCATCGAGCCCGCCCGCGTGGGGGCGCTGCTCGGCCTCGCCCGCAACGCCTCGCGCGTCGGGGACGACCTCGCGGTCCACCGCGCCCTCATGGCCCAGGCGAAGATGTCCCGCAGCGAGACCGAGGCGCTGGCCCTGCAGACCCGCGCGGCCGCCGTCCTCGCGAAGGTCGACGCCCCGCGCGCCCTCTCCCTCGCGACCGAGGTGCTCGCGGCCGACGCGACCCACGAGGCGGCCCGCGCGCTCGTCACGCGGCTGCACGAGGACGCCGGGCGCTGGGACCTCGTCGCGCGCGCGCTCGAGGACCACGCCGCACACGCCCCGCCGGCCGACCGGCTCCCCTTGCTCCTCTACCTCGCGGAGGTCGAGGAGGTGCGACTGGGCACGCCGCGCGACGCGCTCGCCACGCTCGCGCGGGCTCGTCGCGGCAGCCCGGACGACGGGCGGGTCCTCGTGGCGATGGCCCGGGTGCTCGCGGGCATCGACGACCCGGGCGCGCTCCGCGAGGCCCTCGAGGCCCTCGCGACCAGCGCGACGCGTGAGGAGGATCGAGCGAGGTACCTGGTGCAGGCCGCGGAGCTCTCCGAGCACGCCCTCGACGACGACGCAGCAGCCCGCCGCGCCTACGAGGACGCCCTTCGCGCCACGCCCGGCGACGCCATGATCGCGGACCGCCTCGAGCGGGTCCGGGCGCGGAGCGCGGACGGGAGCCCCACGGACGTGCTCGACCGTGCGCTCGACCTCGTGACGCGAGGCGGAGACGACGACCAGGCCGTCGCCCTGCTCGAGCCCGCCCTGGCCGCCGGGGCCGAACCCGTCCCGACCTGCCGGCTCCTCGAGCGACTGCACCGCCGGGCGAAGGCCTGGGCGTCGCTCGCCAGCGTGCTCGCGCGGCAGGCGGAGGCCTTCGACGCTCCCGGGGCCAGGCTCGGGGCGCTGTGGTCGCTCGCGGAGGTGGAGGAGTGGAGGCTCGAGGTCCGACCGGGGCGCACCACGTACGCTCGCATCCTCGCGATCGACCCGGACGACCCCGCGGCCCTCGCGGCCACCGTCCGCACCCAGCTCAAGGCGGCGCTCGCAGGCAGCGAGCCCGCGCGACGCGCCGTGACCGAGACGCTCCGCCGCCAGGCGCGGCTGGAAGCCGACGGCGGGCGGGTGGTGGCTGACCTCATGCTCGCCCACGTGCTCGCGAGCCCCGGCGCAGAGGTCGGCGAGGCCGCGGCGACCGAGGCGCTCGACCGGTGCCGCGACGCGCTGTCGACCTGGCCCGCGTCCGTCGTGGCGGCGTCGGAGGTGCGACGGCTCGCGCAACGGCTGGGCCGCACGGCCACCGCCGTGCACGCCTGCACCGCCCTGGGCGAGCTCACCGTCCCACCGCAAGCGGCCGCGCTGCACTTCATCGAGGCAGCGGATCTCGTCTCCAGGGCGGAAGACACGGCCGGGCTCGGAGACGGCCCCCGCCGCGAGATCCAGGCGGCCTCCCTCCTCGGTCGCGCGCTCGCAGCCGACCCGGACTCGGTGGCCGCGGCCAGCGCGCTCGTGGCCCTGAGCCGAACGAGCGACCAGGCCGATGCGCTCCTCGGCGCGCTACGCGCTGCGCTCGAGCGCTCGAAGGCGCCCGAGGTCGTGATCCTCCTCGGCACGGAGGTCGCGCGGGTCGCCCGCGACGACCTCCACGACCTCGGCGTCGCCACGCGGGCCATGCAGCGGGTGCGCGACGTCGCCCCCCGCCACGCGCCGTCCCTGCTGACGCTCGCCGAGCTGTGCGCGGCGGCGGGCGCGCTGCCCGAGGCCGCCAGCACCTTCGAGGCGGCGGTCGAGCACTCCACCGAACGGGAGCCGCGGCTGACCGCGCTCTTCGAGCTGGCGAGGCTGTACGACAAGGCGCTCGCCCGCCCCGGTGACCACGAGCGCGTGCTCCGCGCGGCGCTGGCGCTGGACCCAGACAATCCCAGGGCGCTGCGCGAGCTCGTCGACCTGCTCCACGCCAGGGCAGGCGGGTCCGGCTCCGGGGCGCAGGACCGCGGAGCCGGCGCCCGGGAGGAGATCGCGCGCTTGCTCGAGAAGCTCGGCCGAGCCAGCTAGTCCGTCGCGGGGGCGTACGCGGTACGGCCCCGCGGCATCACGGGCTCAGCGAATGCGAGCGTGCGGCGTGGCCTCGAACGTGGGCCGACCCGGCAGCGCCGTCCTGCCCGCGTGCACACCACCACCCACCTTCATGTTCATGCCGGCGTGGCCGCCGGGCGCCGCGTGCCGCGAGGCTCCCATGACGGACGCCGCGGGGGAGTGGCGCATGCCGATCGTACCCGCCGAGGGGCTGTCCATCACGGAGTGCGGCTTGGTCGGCAGCGAGGTCGGGCCAGAGAGCCCGTTCTCGGCGATCGACGCGTGGCCTCCGTGCCCCCACGCCCATGCCACCGACGACATGCAGAGCGTTCCGACGACGGTGGCCCCGGCGAGCACCATCGGGCTGATGAAACCACGGGCAGCGGCTGCGAAGCTTGGCTTGTTCATGGACCTCTCCTTTGGCCACCCGAGCAAGGCGACCCTTGTCTCTGGCAGCTTGCATGCCGGATGCCGAGCGTGGATTCCCCGTAAAGTCCGCTACCTGGACAGCATCACCCGGCGGCCGTGCGTATCCGTGACGGCCCCGGGACGTTAGGCAATGCACGCCCCGGCCCGTCGCGCCCGCGCGCAGGCGCTCGACGCGGTCTGGGACCGGAGGGGGCGATCGTCTATGCTCCGCGGCCAATGGCATCGTCGCAGGGGTCGACCGAGAAGCGGGGCGGGAGCTACACCATCCACGCGGAGATCGGCGCAGGCGGCATGGCGACCGTTCACCTCGGGCAGCTGCTCGGGGCGCGCGGCTTCGCGCGGACCGTCGCCATCAAGGTGCTGCACGCCAGCTACGCCAGGAACCAGACGTTCGTGGGGCGGTTCCTCGACGAGGCCCGCCTCGTCGCGCGCATCCACCACCCCAACGTGATGCCGACCCTCGACGTCTTCACGGAGGGGGACGAGCTGCGCATCGTCATGGACTACGTCGCCGGCGAGTCGCTCGACCGGCTCCAGGCCAGGGCGCGAGAGCGAGGCGAGCGCGTCCCGCCGCGCGTCGCGTGCGCCATCATCGCCGGAGCGCTCCACGGGCTGCACGCCGCCCACGAGGCGAAGAACGAGTTCGGCGAGCCGCTCGGCATCATCCACCTCGACGTGTCGCCGCAGAACATCCTCGTCGGCCAGGACGGCACGACGCGCGTCCTCGATTTCGGCGTCGCGCGCGCGAAAGGCGGGGACGTCGAGCCGGCGGGCTGCGGCAAGTCGGCGTACCTGGCCCCCGAGCAGGTGACCGGCGCGGAGGTCTCGCCGAGGACGGACATCTTCGCCGCGTCCGTGGTGCTCTGGGAGCTCGTGACAGGCGAGCCGCTCTTCGCGGCCGACAACCACGCGGCCACCATGCAGCGCGTGCTCGGAGCCGTCATCCCGCCCACCCTCGAGAAGGTCCCCGACCTGCCACCCCACCTCGACGAGCTCATCAAGACAGGCCTGCAGCGCGACCCGTCGCGGCGCTTCACGACCGCGCGCCAGATGGCGCTCGAGCTCGAGCGAACCGTGGCCCCCGCGCTCCCCTCCGAGGTGGGCAGGTGGGTCGAGTCGGTGGCGCAGGAGACGCTGCGCGATCGCGCCGCGATGGTGCTCGAGATGGAGGCCAGGTCGGCGCGACGGCCCCCCGGAGCTCCCGGACTCCCCGGGCTCGTGCCGACGCGCGAGATGTACGAGGAGCAGGCGGCCGTGAACCTGCCGCAGTCGGCGCTCGAGGACGCGGACTCCAGCGCGCTGCTCCGCGCGCCGGGTGGGGAGGACCCGATGGTCCCCGAGCGCGCACCGGACGGCTCGGTCCGCTGGAAGCCGCGGCCCAGGACGCCGCCGCCCAACACCGCCGCGCTCGCCGGACGGGCCGGAGGCGGGCGCCGGCGGGTCGCGACCGCGCCAGCGCGCCCCTCGCCTCCGATCGCAACTGCGCCCCGCCGATGGAAGCGCCGCACGCTCGCGACGGCTGTCGGCGGCGTCGTCGTGGCTGCCGGACTCATCGCGCTCACGGCCCGCGTGTTCTTCTGGCCGGGGTACGTGAAGACCGCGGTGATCGCGGCGGCGGCCGCGCGCGGAGTCACCCTCACAGTCAGCGACGCCTCGCTGGCGGACGACGGCGTGCTCCTGCGAGGCCTGAGCGCCAGCCTGGCGGGCGTCCCGCAGGTCCGTGGGACCATCGCCACCGCCAGCGTGAAGACGGTGTGGGGCTCGCCGGCGAAGGTCGTCCTCGGCAAGACCGAGGTCGCGGTCGACGGAGACGCGCGTGAGGTCCTGCAGGCGGTCTCGGGCTGGTCCTCGGCCCACCTCGGGGCGGTTCGCAGGAGCGAAGACGACTCGGCCGGCGTGGCCATCGAGGTCCCGACCGCGCACCTCGCGTGGACCCAGCCGAGCGGCCAGGAGGTGACGCGCGTCGACGCGGCCGGCGTGCAGGGGACCATCGGCTCGCAGGCCTCGAACACGGTCGGCGTCGAGGTGCACCTGCTGAGCAGCGCGCTCGTCCTCGAGACGCGCGTCGGCACCTTCGGTCCGTGGAGCGTCAACGTCGACCGGACGCCGAAGGGGACGCGCGCCCGCCTCGCGTTCGACCCGGCGGTGCCGGACGGCCCGAACGCGCTGCTCGTCGACGACGCCGCCGGCGACTCGTCCTTCGAGCTCACCATCCCGCGCGTCGCCAGCTCGGCGCTCGGGATCCCGCGCACGGTGCTCGGAGCCGACGTGGTGCTGCCCCAGCAGGTCGAGATCGCGCTGCGCTACGCCCGCCTGAGCCACGATCAGGTCACGGCGTCGCTCCGGGCCGCCGCCTACGGCGTGCGAGCGCCCGAGCTCGGCAGCTCGGTCGACGCGCGGATCTCGGGCGAAGCCTCGGGCGTGCCCGGCGGGACGATGACCGTGAAGAACGGCACCTTCACGGTCGGCCCCGTGCGCGGCGTCCTGACCGGGACGCTCACGCCAGGTGACGCCGCCATGAAGGCGAGCCTGGCGTGGAAGGCGGACCCCGTCCTCTGTTCGACCCTCGTGGCGCTCCCGGCGCCGGCCGCCGCCGCCCGCGACCTCGCGCGCAAGGCGAGCGACGGCAACCTCGGCGACCTCGGCGAGCTCGCGCGCGACTTCGGGGCGCTCGGACAGGCGGCGGGGGCGGTCCGGGTGTCCGGGACGTTCACGGCCTCGGGCACCGCCACGGTCGACTCCGCGAACCTCGCCGGGGCAAAGTTCACGACGACGTCCAAGAACGCGTGCGGGATCGCCCTGTTTCAGGCTAAGTAGGACGGATCATGAGAGGCTTCCTCCAGTCCGCCGTCACCCAGTCCCCGTCCGAGTCGCAGAACAAGTTCCGCGGACTCTCTCGCTCCCGCCGCACCAGGCTCGCGAAGGCAGCCAGCACCACGCTCCTCAAGGCCGACCAGTGGGCGCGCGGCGACGCCTCCTCGAAGGAGGTCGCGACCGCCCTCGAGCAGGCGTTGACCAAGCTCGCCGCCGGCAAGAAGAAGAAGTAGCCGGGCGCCTCGACGACCGGACGGCGCGGAGGCCGCCTCGGCGTCGCGTCACTTCGCGAGCGGCAGGCTCGGCGGGGCCGTCCTGCCGCGCATCTCGTTGTACGTCCGCGGCACGTCCTCGCCGGCGTTCGAGCGCGTGTCGCGGAAGCCCAGATCGAGCGTGAACCGGAGCGAGAGGGTGGCGACCGGGTTGCTGCTGTCGATCGCGACCGTGGGCACGAGGCTGGCGCCGATGGCCACGTAGACCGGCGCGATCGGGAGCTCGAGGCGCGCCCCGCCGACGAGGCCGAGCATGTCCGTGGTCGTCGAGAACGTGGCCGCCGGCGCCCCCAGCAGGTTGCAGCTGGTCGGCACGACGAGGTTGACCGGACAGCCGGCGGTGTTGTTGTTGCCAAGCCAGCGCTCGTAGTCGACGCCTCCGCGCAGGAACATCGCCGTCCGGTGGGTGTTGCCGAAGAGGCGGTACTCGACCCCGGTCGAGAACGCCCAGTCGGTCCACCGTCCGTCGCTGCCGCTCGACAGGAAGTCGACCCGGAGGAACCCTCCCCAGGGGCGGACCTCGCCCTTGAGCTCGGCGCCGAGGTCGCTGAAGCCGATGAAGCCGGGGAGCGGGCCGGGACGGGCGACTCCGGCGACTCCGCCACCCAGCCCCACGACGAGGCCGTAGCGGTGCCCGACGTCGTCGTCGGCCAGCGCGGGGTTCGCGTGAAGCAGGCCCGAGAGCCCCAGCCCAACCGCCACCGCCAGCTCGACCGCAGTTCGCGTACGCATCGCAGACCCATCATGGGGGCAACCCCCGCCGGTCGCAACGTGCGCTATCATTCGTCATGGCCTTTGCGCTCGCGTCGTTGAACCGCCTCGCCCGGATCGGCCTCGTGGGGCTCGCGGGCCTCGCGACACCGGTCGGCTGCACGGCCTCCTCCACGGCGACCCACGTCTTCGTGCGCGACCCGCGCCAGGTGTGGGTCGAGGCCGCTTCGGTGAACGGCGAGGAGGTCGTCCTGCCGCCCGGGGAGGGGCTGCGCGGCGTGCGCATCCGCGAGGGCGAGGCGCGGACGGAGAAGATCATCTCCTACGCCACGATCCTGCGCGAGCCAGGCGGGGCCATCACAGTCGAGGACCGGCTCTGCGCGCCGTGGGCGACGAGCCCGCTCAGCGCCAAGGGCGAGCTGCGCGTCATGAAGGGCGCCGGAGAAGAGCCGTTCGTCTCGGACGGCGTGACGGTGCGCGTCTCGCTGGTGTGCGACGGGCCTCGCGACGCGAAGGTCGAGATCGACTTCGTCACCCCCTGGACGAACGTGCGCGAGATCAGGATCGTCAAGGGCGAGCCTCCGGACGTGCCGGCGTCCTCCACCCACCCCGCGCTCCAGCGGCAGGACTGGCAC
>Ga0181517_10004738_pt1 | contig 12227 bp, 14 predicted proteins | sample PEATcosm2014_Bin_31_FD_119748 | JGI IMG/M metagenome (GOLD analysis project Ga0181517, IMG submission 119748) | Peatland microbial communities from MTU Mesocosm Facility, Houghton, MI, USA - PEATcosm2014_Bin01_30_metaG | ecosystem: Environmental > Terrestrial > Soil > Wetlands > Peat | place... | reverse complement strand
CTCTATAATAACCGGATAAAAGCGTGAATAAGCGACGGGTAAAATTCCCGGGTTTCAATAAGGATACGAAGCACACATCAAATGAAATGTCGAAAAACCTCGTAAATCCTCTGCCAAACCTAATATTCTCCCAGACACTATACTGAAGTCAGAAATGGAGCCGTACACGCCCCGGACCCTCCCGCTCGATGACATCGACTGGATGGCACACATTCCCCTTATCGGTAAAGCGAATGCGGCCCTTGCCCGGTATGACGGCCTGCTCCAGGGCATTGTCAATCCTGAGATCCTTCTTTCGCCGCTCGCCATCCGGGAAGCAGTCCTCTCGTCACGGATAGAAGGTACTCAGGCATCCCTCGAAGAGGTCCTGCAGTTTGAAGCGGACCAGGCACACAAGATTACTCCGGAGAAACGGTTGGATATCCAGGAGATCATCAATTACCGGACCGCAATGCGGGCTGCGGTTGAGGATCTGGGAAAACGGCCGATCTGTACAAACATGATTCGCGATCTCCACCGCATCCTGCTGACCAGTGTCCGGGGGCGTGACCGGGAGCCCGGGGAGATCCGCCGCATCCAGAACTACATCGCTCCTTACGGTACGCCAATCGAACGAGCCACGTTCATTCCTCCCCCGCCGAACCTCATTATGGATGCCCTCACAAACTGGGAGAATTACCTGCACAATGAAGAGCGGGACCCGCTCGTTCAGCTTGCGGTACTCAAAGCGCAGTTTGAGCTCATCCATCCGTTCCGCGACGGGAATGGAAGAATCGGGCGGATGCTGGTTCCCATCATCCTCTATAACAAAAAGATCCTTTCAACGCCGATGTTCTACATCAGTGCTTACCTCGAGCATCACCGGGATGAATATTACGAAAGGCTGCTTGCCATCTCCCGTGAGAACGACTGGAACGGCTGGATAGGGTTCTTCCTCCATGCGCTCATCGAACAGGCGACCGAGAACAACCAGAAAGCTACGGCGATTATTGAGCTTTATGAAGAGATGAAAAAGGAAGTCCCTGAGGTAACGCATTCGCAGTATACCATAAAGGCGATTGATACGCTCTTCTCACGCCCGATTTTCAAGAGTTACGATTTCATTGCGGAATCGGGAATTCCCAAGCCGAGCGCCCACCGGGTCCTGAAGGGGCTGACAGCGGGGAATATCCTCACGGTAACCCGGGAAGGGAAAGGAACGAGCCCGACGATTTACCGATTCTCCCGGCTGATCGCCATCACTGAGAGCAGCAGCTGGTAATTTTTCCATAATCGTCCGGGACCGTAGTGTATCATAATCATACAAACGTGAGACACAAAGCAGTCTTGTGTCTCACCAGTGATACACAAGAGCTGTTGTGTATCGTTTTTCCGGTTTTATGATGCACTGTCATTCGAGGATCTTTTTTCACGTCATTGCCATCCCTTTGGGGAAAGCCCACGCGTCAAGGGGCGGTAAGCCCCGGTGAGCGTCCGCTAGAAAAATCCCCCATCAATACTCCTTCTTCCCCGGGACAATCCCCCGTACACCGCCTCTCGGGTTCCGGACATCCCCGGCATACCGGGGGATCATATGGCAATGGCAGTGCATCACCGTCTGCCCGGCCGCTGCGCCAACGTTGATCCCGAGGTTATAGCCGGCCGGTTGGAAATTTTCCTCAATGACACCTTTGCACGCATCAATCAGGCCAACCATCGCCTGTTTCTCTTCAACAGTCATTGAAAAGAAATCCGGTACATGCCGGAACGGAATAATCAATAAATGCCCCTTACTCACCGGGAACCGGTCCCAGCGGGCATAACAGAGATCGTTCCGTGCAATAATATCTTCAGCCAGCGGATTACAGAACGGGCATTTCACCGGCGCCATGCATCAAACCCCCGGACATCAATAAGATATGCGCATTTCTCAATGAGAAGACCGAGAGGAAGCGAAACACGATCCCCGGATTCTTTTACCAGTTGCTGGTATTCCTGCGAAATCTCGATGACACCGCGTAACAGGGCAAACTTGTAGGTCGCGTCCTTGCTGTCACGCTCAATAATCGTATTGATCGTTTTGAAATTTTCGAGATCAAACGATCCCATATAACCAGATATATCAGTTCAGGAATTATTGCTTTTTCTCTATAATAACTGAAAATCCGGGTACAAACATGAGCTAGTTATTATATTATTAATAATTATATTCTCGGTACCCAAAAAGGGAGATGTTATGGAGGAACCTCAGGGTTTCTTCTCAGGAATTCGTTATCGAAAAAGGAGGACCACCGGTATGAAGAAATCTAATCTTAAAATCTGTTTCGATCGTATCATTCCTAAAGAAGTGGCAAATTCGAAGAAGCATCAGGCATATATCGCCGCAGCGCTGCATGGCACTAAGCGTACTGTTAACCCGAAGATGGGTATTGCGGTCCCGCTGATGGCTATCCAAAACAATAAAATGTGGCCAGCGGGTTTTGAGTTGAAGTGCCGCTTTATCGGCGGTAAGGATTTGCAACGGGCTAAAGTCATGGATATAGCCAAAGAATGGACGCAATATGCCAACATCAAGATCATATTTGTGAATACAAAAGATGAACACGTCCGAATTGATTTTATGGAGGGGGGCTCCTGGTCGGCCGTTGGCACCGATTGTGTGAACCCGGAATACTTCCACAAAGACAGCCCTACCATGAACCTTTTCGATTGGCTCGATGCAAAAAAAACACCAGCCGATCAATGGCGGCAGGCAGTTCTTCCATAGTTCCCGGTCAGCGAATGCACATTTAGCGCTTAATGCACATTATGTGCATTAACGTTCAGAAACCGGTTTGATACAAAGTTCATCCTGTTACTTTGTCCATCTCGTACGTTTTTCCCAATACTTCAGAAATTTCCCAGCGTGGAGAGCAACAATAAGGATACCGGAGTAATTGGTTTTTGTAATGAGAGGTTAAGGAAAAATACTCGTCAATGACTAAACCTCCGGGAGCTAGCCCACGCGGCAAGGGGCGAAAAGCCCCGATGAGCGTCTGCTAAAAAAATCCCCTCAATACTCCCTCCTCTTCGACACAAAAATGGGAAAAAAACTGATAAAAAAACCGGTGAAGTAATATCTTATGAAACACAGGATATCGAGCCTACTTCAGTACCTCCCACATTACTGAAAGATCTTCAGTCTCTGATTGAATCGACCCGTGTTCGTGTTGCAGTCGGGGTAAATGCCGAACTCGTTATGCTCCATTGGCATATTGGTCGCCGGATTCGTGATGATATTCTCAAATCCGGACGAGGTGTTTACGGCGAGAAAATTGTCGAACTCATTGCACGCGATCTCACGAATGTATACGGTCGAGGGTTTTCGGAAAAGAGCCTTCGCCACATGATTCGGTTTGCCGAGGCTTACGAGGATGAAGCAATAGTCTCGACACTGTCGAGACAATTGAGTTGGTCCCATTTCCTTGACCTGATCTACATCGATGAACCGCTGAAACGCGATTTCAACACTGAAATTTGCCGGCTGGAGCGATGGAGTGTCCGGACCCTTCGGACAAAACTCCCCGGATCCCGCCTTTGGAATTCCAGACGTCCCCCGGACATCAATATTAGGAGATAATCAATTTTTCAATACCACAAAAAAATATGCTTTCCCTCAACAGACCTGTGACCCTCAATTCTGGTGCCCTTTTAGCCAAGTACCCATTCCGGCTGATTTTCGTAGTCAAGCGTTACATAGGTTGTATGCGGCGAAAACGAACTCGGAATCTCATAAATGATATACCCGTCCAACCCGTTAGACTGGCCCGGTTGGACAACGCCGGAAGCTCCATTCCCGACCAGATCAGCATATTGTGATCCCACTACCGGGGTAAGAGTGACCTGGGGTGCATTGATAGATGACGGGCTGTACGAAGTACCATTGATGTACACGTAAAACTGATTTGCGGAAGGAGCATTTATCGCACTTGTGCCGGTGTTGAAATACCGGACAAACACAAACAGGAACGTGTTGCCCGCGTGAGGCGTCACCGTGGTGTAACCATTTTCAAGGTTCGGTCCATTTGCTATTTGCTGGTAGGGATTACTGTTGTATTGAGGGGACGTCCAGTTATAGTTGGATAATACCTTATATCCATACACGGTCACCTTGCCCTGATTTTCTCCACTCCCGAACTGGTCATATTGATTAAGTGCCAGGGCGTTGGGGAATGGCACGGAAGTAGGTGTCGGGGATAGTGAAAGGGTGGGAGTATAGGTCGGTGCCTGAACTACCTGTGGTGCTGTACTGGTACTGGTGCATCCAGAAACGAGGAGGAAGAACACCAGCACGCCAAAACCTGCTAAAACATAAGAAAATTTCATACAATATCAATCTCCAAAGAGGACTCACTCGTTTGAATCATGTGGGAGAAGGATTATGCGAAGGATAAACATTTGGATACTGACAAAATCCGGGACAATTTTGACCACCGATTCATCATAACGGTGATTATCCACACAGGATCAATTGACCTTCACATTTCGTGCCGGGTTACCGGGCCGTTTTTTTCTATCTCATACCTGAAAACTCCGGGCTCAGAGCCCACGCGGCAAGGGGCGATAAGCCCCGGTGAGCGTCTGCTAAAAATAAAAATCCCGGAAGGCCCCTAGCCTGCAAGGAGAACAACGCTTTGGGGAATAATTGGCTCTGTAGAAATCCTTGGTTTCCAACAAATTACAAAACACATAGTGACGGAGGGGACAGTGCCTGTTCCCCTGAACCGCCCTTCCGCTATGCGACGAGGGTGTATTACCCTTTCGTGGAACTATCGTAACAAGGGGGTCTGCCCGCAGGGATTACGAAGTCTTATTCTTCTCTCTTTTTTCCCTGACATGCTGTTCCCAGAGATGAAATAATAAAGCAAAAAGAATACTGTCCCAGAACAGGACAGAAATGCCAAGGATATTTTGATCAATTTTTAGGGACGGTACGATACCGTTCAATACAACCATTATCACCGCAGGTACAAAATTTAGGATGAGAAAACCCAGCATTGCAATAAGATAAACGGCAGCTGCAATTCCATATGCCCCTCCAAGTGATGCAGCACCACAGCACAGGTACGCAGGATCGCACTGGCAGGGAGGATTGGTTTGGAGTGAAAAGAGGGATAAGATAAGGAGGAGCAGGCGACCGAGAAGAACACCCACTATCGCCCAGCCTTTCCATGTATTCCACTTCATAGCCTCAACTCTTGATTCATTCGTTCATTTTATTTTATATATTAGTCAGGGATACATATTGCCGTATGAGGCCCTCTCGCGAAGAGGGGGATGCCCACGCGGTAAGGGACGAAGCCCCGGTGAGCGCTTCCCTCTCTTCCCGAGTGCATAAACAGCCTAAACCGTAAACGTGCTTGAGTTCCTGATTTCAGGATTATTCAGAGAGGTGATATTGACCTCGTACAAGCCGTGCGCAGAAAGTGCAGACAGGTCCACGGTGTAATTCCAGCTGTATCCTGTTCCGTCAAAGACCACAGGGACAACGGTTATGAGCGTAGCGTTGGAACCCGAAGATATCTGCAGGAGGAATTTTTCCTGGGGGCCAAAATCTGTACTCGCGGACCCGGACAACCGCAGGGCATTTTCGCCGGGGTTCGTCACGGGCTGGCTGATGGTAACATAATGAAATGGATCGGGTTTCTGGACAGCCAGAATATTAAAAAGACACTCATTCATTGCAAGGCCATCCCTGCCTGAAACTATCACCAGGTATGGCTCTCCTCCCTGGAAATCATGATATGAGGTATTGACGTCTAGGGACCAGGTATTGGCGCCGCAATTTCCGGGTATAACTATTACCGGTCGTGCGAAACTGCCGCAGCAGCTCTCGACTGAATCATTACTTATCACCTGGCACTTCGCGCAGGGATGGAAATCGGCATCATAGATCTGTACGGTGAGCGTTTCCCCGGGGTCCAGGTTTGTGGTTCCCCCGAAGGTAACAGTATCGCCGAGGACGTGGTCGGGTATGGGATCGATAGTAATCTCCGGCTCTTCCACGTAAAGGGTGATACCGGTAACATTTTCGGTGCCGGTCTCCCGGATTGCCTGCTCAACGGCAGCCGCCGCATGCAGACCGCTGATTTGGTTATCGTTGACATCGCTGAAATCCAGGATCCTGCTCCCCGTATGGTCATAGAGGACCGTGTCATTCAGCGTACCGACAGAGGCAATGGTCAGGCTATACGTATTTTGCGGAGAAGGGAATTCAAAAAGGATCCGGTACGTCCCATTGATCATCGCGGAGGTCTGGTTTTCCGCGAGCCTGAAAAGGAATGGAGAGTACTGCTGGACCGGAACGGTGGCAACTGACGTGGAATTAGAGCCAAAGAGCCAGACCCGCATTTCAGAAATATTCCCGGAGGGAATCGTTCCCGGGAAGGAAACGGGATCACCCTGGACGATCGTAAACGAGCTGGTGTTTTCCATCGGGCATTGCACCGGCGCAGGCGTTGCTATGGGGGGTGTTGTCATAGTTATGGGGAGAGTGATAGTATCACTTGTATTTCCTGCCGGACTGCCGGCAGGTGACGGCGAAACACATCCGGTTGCCAGGAGAAACAGCACTATCAGAAGTGCTGATACTGACCGAAAACGGGATCGTTGCGACATTGCATGCACCTCCTCACAGAGTATTAAGCGCACCCGGTTTTTCCGGGTTCTGTATTATTTGTATTTCCGGAACAATGCTGGGTTCAGTCGGCGGATCCACCAGCGCCGGACTATAAACCCACCGCCGGTAAAGACACCGATTCCCGCGATACCTGCAATCACAGAGACAACCGGGACCCCGCCGGACGATGAGCCGGTTCCCGAAGAAGCAGCCGGTGCTGGTGCTGATGATGACGAGCCCGGTGATCCCGGCTGTTGTGTTCCTGCGGCGGGCTGCTTTGGTACCGGCTGAGGTACCGGATTGGATGATCCCCGTGGCACAGGAGCCGGGCCGGCATATCCCGTTGATCCGGTGTTACCGGAATTTACCCAATAATCGGAGCGACTGCCACTATTGCCGGATTGGGTCTGCGTAGGTGTCGGCGTTACAACAGGTGCTACCGTTACCGGACCTACCGGGGTACTGTTGACAAAGCCGGTGTAACTGCCAGTACCGGTAACGTTGACCTCGATGTAATTGCCCATATCCCCGGCAACGGGTGTGTAGGTTTCTGATGTTGCCCCGGAGATTGGCGAATACGGTCCGTTGATCGACGCCGATTCATTCCACTGGTAGTTTACGGTTGCAGCTGCCGGCGTCACGGTACCGTTGGTCAGGATATCACCAACCTGAGGTGTACCAGTAATTGCACCGATGCCGATCAGGGGTACACGTACGGCGACAGCTCCGGACGTTCCGGTGATTGATGAGGTACCGGTATCAGTTGCTGTGATGGTCTGGGCACCGGCCGTATTGAGGGTTATTGTTAAGGTAAAGGTGTGGGTTCCCGCGTCTCCGCCGGTGAACGTGTAATCTGCCGGGAGAGTTGCGGCACTGTCTGTGCTCGTGAAATGCACGGTGCCAGTATACCCGGTTGCCGTGTCCCCGAGCTGGTCAAGGGCAGTCACCGTGATACTGAACGGTGAACCGCTTATGGCTGTACCCGGCGCAGTGACCGCTACGTGCGTGGCTGTGCCGGCGGTGTTTGTCAGATCGAAGTTCACCGAGGAAAGACCGGTCGCTGTAGCCGTCACGGTATACGGTCCCCCGTTCACGGTGTTCGCGGTAAATGAACCTGCCGAGGCAACGCCAGCAGCGTTCGTAGTCACGGTGATCGTGTTCGTGCTATCGGAGAAAGTACCTGATGCTCCAGATGCCGGCGCAGTAAACGTCACACTTACGCCCGGGACCGGGTTGCCTGCCGCATCCTGTACCGTTACGGAGAGGGGGTTGGCAACCGCTGTGTTGACGGCGACTGATTGGGGCGTGGTGCCGGAATTGGCACCCATAGTCGCCGGCACCTGCACCACCGGGATGCTGACCGTGCCACTGGTAGCAGATGCACTTGCACCGCCCCCGGATGCCGTGGCCGCATTCGTTCCTGTAGGATTGGACGCGGCAGCCGGAACTGCGACTGCTATATCGATCTCCGGGAACGACGAGCCGCCAGCCACTGCCTGCGTGCCGGTGCACGTCACGGCATTCGTTCCCGAGCAGCTCCACCCTGAACCGCCAAAGGACGTGGCGCTGAATCCGGAGGGCAGTGTCTCGGTCACCGTAGTCGTGCCCCAGGTTGCGCTTGACGCACTACCGGTGTTCGATACCGTGACGGTGAGTGTTCCGCCGGTCTGCCCTTGCGTAAATGTCCCGCTGGAGCCCTCGTCCACGTCCAGTACTGGGGTCACCGTCGGGATGTACGTGAACCCATCAGAGAGTTCCCCGATCTGAGAATCGGGATTAGTGACGACAACATCAACCGGCCCGGGGGGAAAATATGGGGGTGTTATGGCGGTAATTACGCTTGAGATGGGAACATTCACATCGATTCCGGGTATTCCCCCAAATGAAACGGTAGCCCCGGGAAAAAATCCCCCTCCGGAGATCACAATATTAGTCCCTCCTGTTGTTGGTCCGGAAGATGGGGCGATGAAGTTTAGATACGGAGCCGGAGCCAGAACATACGTGAACTGATCGGCAGTTGAAGTCGCGGATGTTCCGCCGGGTGTAGTGACCGTAATATCATGTTTTCCGGCGGGTCCCGGAGGTGATATCGTGGTTATTTGGGTATCAGAGTCAACCCTTACATACGTAAAAGGTGTGCTCACCGTTGTACCTATCATATGAGATGTCGCGGTAGTACCATCATACCCCCGGATCACACCCGTAAGGGTAGTGCCACTGATCCCCTGATAATAAACAACCTCTTCCGTGAGTCCCGGGTCGATAATAACACAATTTGGACCTGCAGGAAAATCTGCCACACTGGAAAGGGAGATAGTGGTCGATGTCGCTGTAATAGCTGCGGCGAGAGTGGTAGATGCAGTCGGTGCACTCGGCGAAGCCGGTGTCCCTTCAAAGGTGACTGCAGTAGCGCCGGTAAAACCGGTTCCGGTGATGGTTACCGTAGTATAGCCACAAGGTCCCGTTGTCGGTGAGATGCCGGTGACGGTTGGGGCTGGAGCATACATGAAGTGATCTGCTGCACTGGTAGTACTTGTCAGGAATGGGGATGATACCGTGACGTCAATAGTCCCTGCTGTACCTGCCGGGGCAGTAGCTGTGATCTGGGTATCAGAGTTCACCGTGTAGGTAGCGGCGTCAGCACCGCCGAATTTTACCGCGTGCGTACTGTTTCCATCCAGGAACCCGGTACCGGTGATCATAATCAAGGTGCCCCCGGCCAGTGGTCCGGATGAGGGCGAGACTGCAGTAACGGTCGGGCGGACAGCATACACCCCAATCAGGTTCGAATCAGCAGTGGTCACGTAGATCATATTGTCCTTGTCAACGGCTATCCCCTCAATGGTGGACGGGAGCGAGATTGTACCAAGAAGGGTATACTGGTCCCGGGCCGTGGTGCTGGGGCTGTAAATCCTGAGCATCGTCCCGTCACCGACATACAGACGCTTCGGGTAAGGACCGTAGGATTCCACGGCAATGGCTCTGGCATCCGTGAACCCATCCATGGTGGTCCTGAGTGTTCCCGTCTGGGCATCATAGAACGATATCCCGCTGGTGTTAATGATGTAAACCAGGGTGGACGACGTGGTCGTGATATCCGGGGCACAGGTAATAGCAACCGGATTTGCCGGCCCGGAAAAAGAAATGAGGAGAGGGAAAAAAACTGGTTCACCTCCCCATGTGCTTGGTAGGAGTTCGTCAACGGTCCCGTTAGGATACGCCATGGATACCGCATACGGGGAATAAGAGGAATCATAACAGTCAGTCAGGGCTCCGGGCTGTGCTGTAAGGGCCTGATTACCCTGAAAATTCCAAGATCCGTCGTACATATAGAGGGAATTGGTAGGCGGTTCGGTCGTCAAAAAGACACTGCCTTCATTTTCGGCAAGCACCATGTGAGTTGCGTTGGGAGCTGAGTTGACCTGGCCAATACAGGATCCGTCTGTAAAGAATCCGACTACTTTGTTTGAGTTGTTGTTCAGGATATAGAGTTCACCGGAAGAATCATCCACGGAAATTTCTGTGGGCTGGAATGGCCGCGTCAATCCGGTGCACAGATCACCACTGATGTTTCTGACCACAGCATAGGTGGGCGCTGCCGATACCGGCATCGCAAATACCAATACCGTAATCAGGAGAAGGGCAAATACCCGGCTGTACCGTTTCGTACCGATCAGCGCCATCCCGTTCACTCCATCACAGCAACCCGGGGTGACGCATAAATCCTCGCGGATGCGGTGTGCTTATCCCAAAATCCTGCACACCCCGATTGCTAGATCTCTTGAATAATGGGCAATAAAGATTGGGAAATATATTTGACAATATTATCCGGTGAGAAACGGAAATGGGAATGGATACCATCTCTATCATCTCGAAACGTACGCTCGCGATCCATATACGGATCTGTTACGGTGGAATGCCACAGAGCCGTTTTTCCTCTATAATACCTGAAACTCAGGGGGATCAGCCCACGCGACGAGAGGCGGTTGAGCCCCGTTGATGCGTCTGCTAAAAAAATCGCGGAGGTTCTCTATTAACCAGGGGAGCGATCAGGAATTTTTTGAAGATAGGGGAAAATTGATTATCTCATAACAGGTTAACCGAGCTATAAATCAGATACATTTTTTACTCAATTGGATACATTATGTACTCATGCTTGAAGCGCTCATCCCCTCAAAGACCCGGGTCAAACTCCTCACCCTCTTCCTGCTCAACCCGGAGCAGGAATACTATGTCCGCGAGATCGCGAGGATGACAGAAGAGAACACCAATGCTGTCCGCAGGGAACTTGCAAACCTCGAATCGTTCGGCCTCATCGCAGGACAGAAAAAAGGAAACCAGCAGTACTACACCGTGAACAGGAATTTTTTCCTCTACGATGATCTCCAGAAGATTGTGCTTAAAACGGAAGGGGTCGCACGCATCATCCGGGAAAACCTTGCCAGCCTGGGAGGATCGATAGATTGCATGTTTGTCTATGGCTCGTTTGCAAACCGGAGTTCAGGCGCAAAAAGCGACATCGACCTCTTTATCGTTGGTGACGTGGATGAAAACAGGATCATCCCTCTTGTGCGCAAAAGCGAGCAGACCATAAACCGCGAGATCAATTACACGCTTATGCGGCGAAATGAATTCGCACAACGAAGAAAAACCGGGGATCCTTTCGTAAAGAATGTAATGGATGAGCCACGGATATTGATCAGCGGAACCTTGTGATGATTGACGACCTCGTGCGACAGGGCCTCATCAAACAGCTCCCGGTCGATAGAAAAACCAGGGCGACGAGAACCACGAAGGGAATTTTCGGGCTGCTCCCCGACTGGAAAATCGACACGCAGGAACTTAAGGACGAACTGCGCGATTGACAATGGCCGTATTTGGATCGTTTCCTGCACGGTTTCACCCTGCGAGAAACATCCCGGGAGCGCCGGAACTTCGGCCCGGAAACCACCCTTTTCTGCTTTATGGATCAGGATTGTATATTCCAGGTTAACCTCTCACTTTATCTCAGAGGATGGGGAATAATCCTTGCAGTGGGCCTGCATCCTGTATTATGCGGATTCGATCATAACGGTTCTCAGACTAGCGGAGGGTACCCGCTCAGATACCCTGAGAATTTCTACACCGACAAGGTTATTCTGGTCATCATAATCCAGGATTATGCCGGGTTTTACCTCTTCCGAATCATGGATACGGGTATCGGAAATACGCATATACAGCGCATCCGCCTCTTTATCTACGGTCACTTTCATGGCTGCACTCTCCTGTCAAAGAACACTGTTATCACCCGGAAGGGATTGACAGAGGGATTGACAATTACCCGCAGGAATTTTCCCGCACCGTGAGGGATCTGTTTCAGATAATGTCTTTCGTCATCCCGCCTTTCCTCAATCATATCCGGGGCACTGACAGCATTTATCACCCAGTCTTCCTGAATCATCCGTTCCTGCATCATGGCCTTTGCATGAACGGTAAATTCCAGGAGACTGTTCATGATAGATTATTGGTATGCCATAAGATATGCATAATGGTGATCCTCAGGATATGCGTGAACAGTATGGCATATTCCCCTTTAGGTCAAGCCCACGCG
>Ga0181517_10004735_pt1 | contig 12233 bp, 18 predicted proteins | sample PEATcosm2014_Bin_31_FD_119748 | JGI IMG/M metagenome (GOLD analysis project Ga0181517, IMG submission 119748) | Peatland microbial communities from MTU Mesocosm Facility, Houghton, MI, USA - PEATcosm2014_Bin01_30_metaG | ecosystem: Environmental > Terrestrial > Soil > Wetlands > Peat | place... | reverse complement strand
CTGATGCCCGAAATCCGGGCAATCACGGACGCTGCGAAGCTCAAGGAGATCCTTCTGGCCATCCCCGCGGCAGCCACACCCGAGGACCTGCGGGGCGTGTGGGCCGGTTGAAGGTGAAGCGGTGGTTCCGCGGTTCGCGGAGATGGCGGCGGCCGCCCGCCGTCGGGGAGCGCAGGCATGGCGGCCTTTAGGCGGGAACGTGGAACACGTTGCCGCGCTCCGCAGCCCCTTTGGAAAACGTGCCATTTCCACAGTGCCGTGGCCCAGGCGGCGCCTAGCCCCTGTTGAAGAACCTGCGCTGGTCGTGAGTGGCCGGCGCAGGTTCTATGGGCCTATTCGTGGAATCTGATCTCAAGACGCCCCTGCCTTCGGCGGGGCAACCCCATTCTTGCTGGCAAATCTCCCGGCGAATCACGGCAGGAAACCAATCCGCGCCGGCTTGTAGGTGCCCGCGGGCCACAGCGGACGCCGAGAGGTCCTATCCGGATCCGATCCAGCTCGTCGAGCAGCATCTCTTTTGCTATCAGGCCGCAGAGCTTGGCCGTAGGTGTCAAGCCCTGCGCGGCGAACTGACCGAAGGCAACGTGCTGAAACCGCTCGGCCGCTGTTTCCGTATTTTCCTGCTGGGAGCGACGTGATACCCGGCGCCCGGGCTATTTTCCGCTACGGTTTCGCTGCCACCCCGCGCTCGCGTCAAGATCCACCACTACCTGTACGTTGGGCGCCCTGCGCTCGCCTGGGTGACTTCGGTCCTGGGCCCGCTTTGGACCAACTACAATCCTCGCGTTTGCTTTGCCGTCGCCCGTCAGACCTTCCCTCGCAGGAGGAGCCCCAGTGAGGCGACGGCCCGACCAGAAGGAGGCTTTATGCCAGCCAAGAAATGTCTTGCGAACTACATCAGCAGCAAGGCCGCGTGCCGCGACGAGCCGCGCAAGCCGTTCCGCCTCTGTGAGCCACACCGGCGGAACATCGAGGGCAAGTCCGCGCCCGCTGAAAACGGGGGCCGGGTTGCGCAAAGGAACTGCCGGTTCGCGAGCTGGGGTTCGCTTTGGCATCACGCCCAGATCTCGCCGCGTTCTGCCAACATTCCGTGCCACACATACCAGGAGTAGATCGATGGATCACGACCGCCTTTTCAAAGAATTGCTGACGACGTTTTTCTTGGACTTTCTGAAAGTGTTTTGTCCCCAGTTGGCGCGGTATCTGGACCCCGCCTGGCTGGAATTCCTCAACATGGAAGTCTTCACGGACGTTACCCACGGTGAGCGTCACGCGGGTGGATCTGGTGGCGAAGACCAGGTTCCGCGGAAAGCCCGTGGGCTTCCTGATCCACGTCGAAGCGCAGGCCGAGCGGAGGAAGAATTTTCCGCGGCGGATGTTTACCTACTTCGCCCGCTTCTATGAGAAATACGCTCTGCCCGTCTACCCCATCGCGCTGTTCTCGTTTGAGACCCCCCAGCGGCTGCAACCTGACGAGCACCGCGTTGACTTCCCGGACCTGGCCGTGCTCGCCTTCCGCTTTCGGGTGGTGCAACTGAACCAGATGCAGTGGCAGGACTACGAGAAACGGAGCAACCCGGTCGTTGCCGCCCTGATGGCAACCATGCACAGGGGGCCGAAAGAGGTGGCCCGGGTCAAGCTGGCCTGTTTGCGCATGCTGGCCAGGCTGTCGCTCGACCCTGCGCGGCGGGAATTGATCTCGGGCTTTATCGATTCGTACCTTCGGCTTACAATGGAAGAAGAACAAGAATTCGGGGCGGAGTTACAGGAACTCAGCCCCCAAGAGAGGGAGGGTGTGATGGAAATCGTAACCAGTTGGATGGAGAGAGGTTTGAAGCAGGGCCGGCAGGAAGGACGTCAGGAGAGCCGGCAGGAGGGCGCGCGAACCGTGCTTCTGCGTCAACTCCGCAAGCGGCTGGGCGATCTTGATGCGGCCGTGGAAGCGCAGATCGAGGGCCTGGCGATCGAGCGCCTCGAGCAACTCGGCGAAGCCCTGTTGGATTTCAACTCCCGGGCCGACCTGGACGCCTGGCTGCATTCGCAGCGGTAGCCCGGTGCCTGCCGAAACACTCACCCTCACGTACCGCGGACCATAATCTTCGGTGGCATGACTTTACGTATGGAGGAGAACCAATGTCTTGCATCACGACAGCGGACGGTATTGGACGGGATGACGGCCTGATCAAGGGCCTGATCAAGGGCATTGAGGTGGCCCTCGGCCTGAAGTTCGGGACAGCCGCGTTGCGCCTGCTACCCGAAATCCAGGCGCTCGCGGACGCTGCGAAGCTCGAAACGGTGCTCCGCGCTATCCGCACGGCCGTCAGTCCGGAAGACCTGCGGCGGGTGTGGACCGGTCGCTCCACCACCCGCTTGAAACTGGCGACCAGATTCTATCCTGAACCGCAGACATTCAAGAGGGCCACCCGGGCCGGGTTTCAGTGCGCAGAGTTATTGACGTATGTGGGTGTCCTGGCGAACTGGGAAGCTGTCGCGTCCATGGCCCGTCAATTCCCGCTGCAATACACGATTCGCTTTCCGAAGGATGGGGAACTCACCCCCTGGCTCCTGGACGGCGCGGTCGCCTTGTATCGCGAACTGGCCTGCCAGGAGATGATCATCCAAGCGAGGATGTACAAACACTACGCGCGAAGACTTCTCGCGCGGGAGCCATCCTTGTGCCTTGCCGTCGAAAACGGCCGTGTGGACCGCGGGGGGTTCGACCGCTGGGCCGGCGAGAGACGTTGGCTCACGCTCAACGTCGAGCACCTCTGGCGATATTCGCTACAAGACGCCCCGCTCGAAACCCTCTTGGCTGCCCTGGAGGCGTTCTTGGCCGTCCACGCCGGAAAACTCCGCCATGTGCACTTGCCCGGTTATCGGCCTGGCGGCAACGAGCACCGGCCGATGTACTGCGGGGCGGAGATGGTGTACGCCGTGCTCAGCCGTCTGGCCCGTGCCGGTTTCACGGGCCGCGTGGTGAGCGAAGTCCGGAGCGACTACCAGACCTACAAAAATCTGCGGAAGGATGTCGTACTGTTTGCAGACTGGCGGCGATGTGAGTACCCCGCCCTGCAGGCAGGCCAACGAGCATCGTATATGGGGTGGCACTACGGCATCCTTCCGGCAGGCCTGCGTGACTAGTTTGCGGCTTGCGGCAGTCGCACGACTCCGCCCGGGCAAGGACCTGGAGATCGGGATATGGCGGCGCCCCTTGCCAGCCTTCGTGGGTTGCCTGGTGAAAGGGAGTCGAGCTCTGCTGGCGAGCAACTCGCCAAGGGATCAGCAGGTCAAGGGCGCGTCAAAGACGCCGGGCTGCCCGCGACATTCGTGTCCGGGCAGCTTCTTTCGTTTCCCTCCTTTGCGCGCCCTTGCTGTACCTTGAAAAACGCATCGCGATCGACGGGAAGCACACTGTGGGGAACCACACAAGCGTCCCCGAGGCGGTCGTCGCCGCGGGTGCTGCCGAGCTTGTACGGCTGCTGCCGCTTGACCATGTACCAGATGGCCGCCGCGTTGGTTGGCCTTTCGCATGCACCAGTTTCACGACGTAGCGACCGCCTGGTTTGCGGGTCGCGGCGTGGGAACTTGCGCGTTCTGCCGCCTGACCCAACAGGGGTTTCTGCGGCTGGCAACGAATCAACGCGTCCTGGGACCGACCGCGGCAACGTTCGCTGAGGCATGGCGTTTTTACGATGCGTTCATCGACGACGAAGGGGTGTTTTATGCTGGTGAGCCCGCCCGCATTGAGGCCGAGTGGCGTCGTTTGACTTACGGCGCCCGGCCGCCGGGGTAATATCGGGTCAAGTTGCCGCCGCCTATTACTTGTCTGAGCCGACGACCATTATCAGGGGCAGGCCAACATGGCAATTCTCGGCCTGCCGGATGATGCCTCATGGAATGATCCGCGCGTTTTGTTCTTTATGACGAAGACGAGCCCGGAGGGCATCGGTCTCTTGCGGCCAAAACTCGGTGGGGCGACGACTCGGTGATCGCCATCCCGCTATTCCCGGATGACCGTTTCGAGCCGGGCCAACAAGCGGACTTCGCCCAGGCCAAGCGCTGGTTTCTGCGGGCTGTGAGTTTGTCGCGCGTGGGAGTGGTGAAAACGCTTTGGGCGCTCGGCGTGCCCGAAGGAGGGAAAAAGTCGCCGCTACGGCAAAACTGCCATGCCTGGGTTATTGACACCGGCGGCCGTTGGATGGAAGATACGACCGTGCGACGGGATGACGATCTGGGGGTGGTTTATGAAGCGCAGGAGGCTGAATGAGCCGTTTCAACCTGATTGACGAAAAATGGATTCCAGTCCGCTTTCCCGACGGGACGCGCGACGAACTGGGAATCAAGGATACGTTGCTGCGGGCGAAGGAAATCGAGGCAATTGAAGACCCCTCGCCGTTGGTGGTCGCGTCGCTGCACCGCTTCTTGCTCGCCGTTCTGTACCGCGCTCTGGAAGGCCCAAGCGATATCGACGAGGCCAAGGAGCTGTTCAAAAGCGGGCTGCCAGGCAATAAGATCACGGGCTACCTGAAGACGTGGCAAGATCGGTTTTGGCTGTTCGATGCGAAGTATCCCTTTGGACAAAATCCGCTTGTTCCGCCCAACGAAATTGAACCGTGGACGAAATTGACCGCAGAGTTCAACGCGACGACAAATAAGGTTCTTTTCGATCACACCGACACGCGGTCGCCAGGCAAGCGAGAACCCAAGGAATGTGCGCGCTGGCTTGTCGCGACGATGTCCTTTTCGCTTTCCGGGGGCAGGGGTTACTGCCCCTCGCCATCACCGAACGCGATGACCTGTATTCCGTTGGGCCAGGACCTCCATGAGACCCTGTGCTACTGCCTTGTTCCATACGGCAATCGGGAGGTGATGCAGGGCGACTCGGCCGTTTGGGAACGTGAGCCCAAGCAGCTTCCCCTGGCGGGTCCAAAACGGATGTCGTCTGGATATGCGGACCTCTTCACGTGGCAATCTCGCATGGTGCTTCTTGAGGAATTACCGGGCGGCGGAATTTCCTTTGTTCGATTTGTTGCCGGAGAAGGTTTTGAGAACCCCGCGCAACATGTCGATCCGATGCAGGCATACGAATCAGGTAAGGCATACGGAAAGCGTCCGCTTCAGTTCAGGGATGATCGTGGCACATGGCGGGACTTGGACTCTCTCTTTCCCGACGGCTCACAACTGGCACCAGGGGTGATTGCGCATGCGATTGCGTTGACGCGCTCGAATCCAGACCGCTTTCCCCGTTCAGTGATGATTCTCGGTCAGGCAAATAACCAAGCAAAAATCGAATTCTGGCGAATGGAGCGGTTCGTTCTGCCCTCGGCCCTTGCGGGCGACAAGGACATCCGCTCCGATATTCGCCGCCTGCTGGAAGTTGCGGAAAGTACCCAAACAGCACTTTGGTTGGCTTGTAAATCATATGCTCGCCATCTTCTCAGTCGCGGCGACAGGAAACCGGAAGGCAAGGACATTCGCGGATTCGTTTCGCAAATGCCGTCTATTCCCCGGTATTGGTCAACTCTCGAAGGCAAATTCCGCGCCCTTCTGCAATCCTATACGCTGGAGAAGAAGGCCGATGAAATCCAACTGGAGTGGCTTCAGGAGGTTCGCACCGCGATCAGGGATTCATGGGAACAGCATCGGCTATCAGTCTCGATGGGCGACGCCTGGGCGATCCGCGCCCTGGTGAAAGCCGAAGGGCCGGTTTCCAAGAAAGTCAAAGAACTGGACGCAAGTATCACGGACTTCAAGAAGAGTCTGAAGAAGGAGGAGAGTACATGAGCGGATTTATTGAATGGTTGGAGAAACTGAACGATACGGACACGAAGGTGCGCGCCGTGTTGCGACGTAGCCTGGCCTTCGATCCAGGCGAGTTCCCTGCCGCATTTCCGTTCGTGGAACCGTTCGTGAAGAACGAGGATGATTCCTGGCGGCGGAAGATGCTCTACTTGGTTGCCGGTCTCTGGGCAGCACACTGGCGGAAAGACCGCCACGGAGCATCAATATCGCTTGGGAAGGCTTGCGCGGCTCGGCAGGCACATTCACCGAGCACCGAACGCCGTTTCATCAGCTTGCTGGATGCCGACCCCGACCAATTGCCTCAGCGTTTGCGGCAGATGGTCGCTCTGCTAAAAGACTTCAATCTTGACTTTGACGCCCTATTGACCGGGCTGCTGTACTGGAATGGTGAGCGGAAACGCACCCAAAACCAATGGGGACGCGACTTTTATCGAAACCCGAATCCGGAGAATGAAACCGAAAACGCCGTTGATAAGGAGGGAAACGCATGAAGACCCTAATCGAAATTCACGTTCTGCAGAACTTTGCGCCGTCGAACCTGAACCGCGACGACACGGGATCGCCCAAGGACGCCCTGTTCGGCGGCACGCGTCGTGCCCGCATATCAAGCCAGTGCCTCAAGCGGGCCGTACGGCAAAACTTCATCCAAAAAAAGGCTGATGGCCTTTTTCAAGCTGACGAATTGGCAATCCGTACCAAGCGATTGTATAAGGCCATCGCCGATCGCCTTGCCGGGCAGCACGAGGAGGCCGAAGTTCTGGCCAAGACCGTAATCGCTTTATCCTACGTCAAGCTGAACGCGGGGAAAGGCGGCAAAACCCAATACCTTCTATACCTTGGACAAAAAGAGATCGACGCTTTGGCGGAAGCCATACATCAATACTGGGAGAAAATTGTTCCCACCGTTGAAGACGCCAAGGAAAAAGGCAAGAGCCGGAGCAAGAAGGCGACTGCTGGTGAAGCTCCCCAGGAGATTCGGGCGAAAATCGATTCCATTTTCAACGGCGGAAAGGCTGTGGATTTAGCGCTGTTTGGGCGGATGCTCGCCGACATGCCCGAGAAAAACCAGAACGCCGCATGCCAGGTGGCCCATGCCCTTTCGACGCACTCCGTCGAACGCGAGTTCGATTACTACACTGCTGTGGACGATTTAAAACCCCAGGACTCCACCGGTGCGGACATGATGGGCACGGTTGAGTTCAACTCGGCTTGCTTCTACCGTTACGCAGTCGTGGATTGGGAAAAGTTGGTCGAAAATCTCCAGAACGATGAGCAGTTGGCAAAGAAAGGGCTGCGCGCTTTTCTCGAGGGTTTTGTGGTAGCCGAGCCGACTGGCAAACAGAACACGTTTGCCGCCCACAATCCGCCCGAATTCGTAGCCGTCTCGGTGCGCGAAAACGCAGCCCCGCGCAATCTTGCCAACGCCTTCGAAACTGCAGTCCGCGTGGGAAAAGGTGAATCAGTGACCGAGGTATCGGCGGAGAAGTTGATGGAGAAGGCCAAAAAGCTCAATACGGCCTACGCGGGGAAGGGTGAGACCTTCGTTCTGAATCTGACCGGGGCAAAGATTGATAAAGATTTTGGGACGGCCATGGCATCCCTGAAGGATCTCTTGGACAAGACCGTGCTATCCGTAAAGGAGTGACCCATGCCCACCCTTTTGCTTCGCTTGGTTGGTCCGCTGCAATCCTGGGGCACGACCAGCCGTTTCGACGAGCGCGACACCGGCCAGGAACCCAGCAAGTCCGGCGTGGTCGGCCTTCTCGCCGCTGCCATGGGGATCGACCGCGAGAACTGGACCCAACTGGAACCCCTCACGCGACTGCGCATGGGCGTGCGGCATGACAGGCCAGGTACGCCCAAGCGAGATTATCAGACCGCTGGTTGCGCCAGTGAGGACACCATCATCAAGGCCGACGGGAAGCCGTCCCAGGAGGGCGTTGTCTCGCGTCGACATTATCTCGCCGATGCGGCTTTTCTGGTCGGTCTTCAGGGCGATGACCGCGCGCTGCTGGAAGCGGCGCACGCTCGCCTGCAAAATCCCGTCTGGCTCCTGTGCTTGGGACGGAAGTCTTATCTGCCCTCGGAACCGATCTGGATCGCCGATGGCTTGCAGGATGCGCCGATGCGGGAAATCTTGATCCGCTGGCCCTGGATCGCAACGCGGCGGAAAGGGGAAGTGCCGCCCGAGAAACTGCTGGTTTCGTGGGATTGCGAGGATCGAACCGGAACCCTCAGAATGGATCAGCCGTTGTCGTCGTTCGCCCAGCGGCGTTTCGGGGCGCGTTTCGTGTCATCGCATTGGATTCCCTTTCCGCTGGAGGCGGCCCATGTTCCTGCATAGATTTCATCTCAATCTGCGCTGCAAGGAGGTACGGCGCGACCTTGCCGATCCCTACGAGTTGCATTCCACTCTTTGCCGCGCCTTTTCCGCGCCGGAGCGCAAGTGCCCGGAAGGCGAATTCCTTTGGCGGCTCGAGCCAGAGACCGATACCAACGGCTGTCCTCGCGTTCTGGTGCAAAGCCGATCGCTGCCGGACTGGTCGAAGATCGGAATCCAAGGGTGGTTCGCGCAGATTCCCGACCCGCCGATCGATTTGGCTGCCAAGCTCGATCTGGACTCTCTTCAAAGCGGGCGGAAGTTCCGTTTTCGTTTGCGCGCCAATCCCTGCGTGTCTCGACAGGGCAAGCGTCTTGGCTTGTTTCAACAACAGGAACAGGAACAATGGATCGAGCGCAAAGGGCGAGAGCAACATGGTTTCTTGCTTCCCCGTCTCGCCTCCTGCGGATTGGAAAAGTCGGCCGCGGAACGAATCGAGGTGCGAATTTCGCAAGAACAAATGCTCCGAGGATCGCGGCGCAACGGAAGCAGTATTCGCGTCTTCTCGGTCCTCTACGACGGCGTCCTCACGGTTATTGACCCTGTCAAGTTTCGCTTGACGCTCGTGGGCGGCGGCAAAAAGGCAGGCGATATGGAAAAGGGGATAAACATGGGGGTAGGCCACGGAAGGGCCATGGGACTCGGCCTGCTCTCGGTGGTGCCGCTGCCCTGAGACTCGAATCCAACCCCATCCCAGTGAAAGAGCGGACGAGCATGGTCTGGCGGCAATGCGGAAACATTGAAGTCCAGGACGGCGCGCTGCTGCGGGTCGACAAGGACGGCGTCCGCACGCACATCCCCGTCGGCGGCCTGGCCTGCATCTTCCGGGAGCCCGGCAGGCGGATTACGCACGATGCCGTCGCTCTGGCGGCCGGGGTGGGCTGCCTGATCCAGTGCGTCGGCGAGGGCGGCGTGCGGCTCTATTCGGCCGGGAACCGGGCGGGGCACGCCCCGATCGCCACTCTATCGGGCCAAACTAGCCCTGGACGACGAACTGCGCAGCAAGGTCGTGCGGGCCATGTACGGCTTTCGCTTTCAGGAAGAGCCGCCCGCCCGCCGTAGTATCGATCAAATGCGAGGCCTTGAAGGGGTCCGCGTGCGGACCATGTATAAGCTGCTGGCCCAGCAACATGCGCCGAGGACCTCTACGGCCAGGTCTGCGGCGGCGGGCGTGCGGACCATGTATAAGCTGCTGGCCCAGCAACATGGCATCCCTTGGGACAAGCGGGAATACGATCCCGGCAAATTCCACGCCAGCGACGTGGTAAACCGCTGCCTGAGCGTCGCCAATCACTGCCTGCACGGGCTTTGCGAGGCGGCCATCCTGGCGGCCGGCTATGCCCCAGCTATCGGCTTTCTGCACACCGGCAAACCTCTGCCGTTCGTTTACGACATTGCCGACCTGTTCAAGTTCGAGACCTTTGTTCGTATCGCCTTCAAGGTCGTGGCCGCGCACAAGGGCAATCCAGAGCGTGAAACGCGGCTCTACTGCCGCAATAGTTTCCGCAAGCACAAGTTGCTAAAGCGGATCATTCCCACGATCGAAGAGATCCTGGCGGCGGGCGGCATTCCTCTGCCCACGCCCCATGCAGAAGCCATGCCCATCGCCCTTCCAAACAAGGAGCAAGCGGGAGATGCTGGTCATCGTACTTGAAAACGCCCCGTTTTGTTTGCGCGGGTACCATATCGCGTTCGAGCTAGTGTTCCCCGCACGCGCGGGGATGAACCGTTGACATGGCAGCCTGAGTGGGCCACAATGGTGTGTTCCCCGCACGCGCGGGGATGAACCGGCATGAACTACTGCCATATCGCGCTCGAGCTAGTGTTCCCCGCACGCGCGGGGATGAACCGAATACGCCGAGGCTGAAAATCAACTCAGCCATGCTTGCACCGAATGGAGTTGTCGAGAACCCATTCCTGCTCCCGCACCACAAAACGTAGGCATCCACCTCAATTTCCGTCCAGTGCGCCGGGAAAGGCCCCTTTCAAAATGATGCGACGCAGCCGCTTTCCGGGGAGACTTTTTCCGGCGCTTTCCTTGCGGCGGATGCACCCACGACTTGCGATCCCCAGGGAGAAAAGACCAGGCCTCTAAAGCTTGCTGCCGCTGTCTCGAAGAAACTCGGACCCCCCGCTTATTGCGGGCGATCGACGAGAGCTTAAATGAGGCAAGAAAACGCGTCATCAACAGTGGCAGGCAGGCCTAGCCCTTGGCGCGCCCACGCTTGCTCGACAACGCCGGATTTCCAGGTAGCGGCCAGGCCTGGTCTTGTCGCCAGCGCAGCTCAGGGCGATGCGCTTGGCAACGACATATACTCTCCTCGATTATCGGTCACCGGCAATCAAAGCCCTGCGGCGTGGGGAGATGGCAATCGGCCGATTCGCGGAGTGCCTGAGCATCAGCAGGCATGAGGCCAGGCAGTTCGTCGCGCAGGAGGTGCCGAATGGCGAAGAAGTTCAGATTGCTCCTGCTGGATGCCAAGATGGTCGTCGAGATATCCCGCCCAGGACTCTGGGACCAGGTGGTTGCCGGATGCGAAATACAGCTTGCGCAGGCGGTCCTGGAGGATTCGCAGTTCTTCGATGATGACCAAGGCGAAGGGCATGACAGCGACCTTGCGCCCTACGTTGCCGCCAAAAGCATCAGCGCATTCGACGCTCAGCGTATGCGACCTGACGCCGGCGCGGTTGCATGGTTTTCGAGCAGGTTTCGACCCGCTGTACTTCGAACAGCTTGACCCCGGTGAAACTGCGTCTTGGGCCTATCTGCTTGAACCATCAGACGCGTGGTAACCCGACCCTCTGCAAGTCCGCTGCCGGCCAGGAGGCATGCGTCAGGGAATCATTCGTTGCAGGGCTGGTTGCATCGGTACCCTTCCGCTTTGCAACCTAAATTTGCGGGTTGAAGCGGTCATTATCTATGCCCGCGCCGGCTATCTGCTGCAGGGCCACCTTCAGCGGCTTTGCGGAGGGCGAATGGCCGTTGCGGCGCCCGCGAGATCGTAAAGGTCGGTGCGGGCATCTGGAGAACCGCCCGCCGCATCCGGCACCACATAAGTTGCCCGGGTCGCGCACTGATTGCCGCCACCCTAGCCACAGGCCTCGGCATGACCCTGGCAACGGCTGCGCTGGCAGACTGCCTGCCCCTCGGCGGCGCCATCGCGGTCGGCTTGGGGGCCGTCCCAGCCATCCACCAGAAGTAGAGCAACGGCACACGCACGGTCCTGGCCCAGGTCGCCCAGGATCGAGAGGCGAAGACAATAACCCGCGACCGGTTTAGACCGAAAGGAATACGAAGCATGTTCACCACCATCGTAGGCCAGAGCCGGAAGATCCTCGGCACTCTGCAAAACCGTCTCGCTCCCACTGCCGCCGAACGGAAGGCCCGGCAGCGGGTCGCCTTCTCGGTCTTGCATCCGCAAGTCCAGACCGCGAAACGATCGCCCCCGCTGCAGATCGCCGTGGCGGCGGCCATCAGCGGCCTCGTCCTTAGCGGCAACCTGGCATCCGCCGCCGGCTTGGCCGCTGCGTGGTGCTTCTCGAAGCCGTTGACCCAAGCGGTCGCGGGCGGCGTGGGCGCTGTGGGGTTGGTCGATGCGCGGCTGTTGGCCACCCTCCAACGCCTACAGCAGACGCAGTTCGAGCCGGCGTAGGCATTAACCGCAGGTAACCGAAGCGAGGACATCTTGATTGAGCGAATCTTCGACCTTTGCGTCGATTTTTTGGACTGGCTGGCTCGTAAGTGCGGCACGACCTACAAGCGCATCAACGTCTATGTTTTCTGTATCGCTCTGCCGCTGATCTTGCTAGGCCAGACGACCGTGATCATCTGGCTGCTCGTACACCGTTAGCCGCAAACGCGGCACCTTGCTTTTTCTGGCGACTGCCTCCCCGGCGGCAACGTCGGGGTGGCAGTCGGCGGACCGCCAGGGGGCCAGGCGGAAACCTACCGCCAGGATCGCCGCAAGTTCTTTATTCCCCTGGGGCCAGCCTGAGCGGTTAGCTCGCCTGGCCCTGCGGCGTGCGGCCTTCGCGGCCAAGTGTTTGTGGG
>Ga0181517_10004731_pt1 | contig 12238 bp, 8 predicted proteins | sample PEATcosm2014_Bin_31_FD_119748 | JGI IMG/M metagenome (GOLD analysis project Ga0181517, IMG submission 119748) | Peatland microbial communities from MTU Mesocosm Facility, Houghton, MI, USA - PEATcosm2014_Bin01_30_metaG | ecosystem: Environmental > Terrestrial > Soil > Wetlands > Peat | place... | reverse complement strand
GCCGGCTGAGCACATGGGAGCCCATGTCGGGAGTTCCGATCCACCTCTCTGTTACGCCGGATGCAAAGCTATATGTGGTCGCTTAGGTGCTGGCGTTGGTGAGCGGATTCCTCTTCGGGATCGTTCCCGTAGGCCAGGTGCTCAGGGCCAATCCATATGAGATTGTGAAGGCCGGATCGAGCGCCAGGGGGGCGCGGCGGATCACCGTGCGGGATGGCCTGCTGGTTGTGCAAATCGCCATCTGCGCCGTGCTGGTGACGTCCTCGCTGGTTGCGGTGCGGGGACTGGTTCGTTCGCTGCACAGCAATTTGGGTTTTGAGCCGCAAAACACGATGACCGCGGCGGTAAACCTGGGAATGGCTGGATATCCCATCGACAAGGTTCCGGCCATGCAGCGGCGCATGGTCGAAGCGATGGAGACGATTCCGGGCGCGGAGCATGCAGGCCTGGTGAACGACTACCCTCCGCTGGTCGATTTAGCCGGAAGCAGGACCAACGTCTTCAAGGAAGAAACCAGCGATTTGAGGCCGGCGAATGCCGCTATCAGGCCATTTCAGTACGGTGTGTCGCCTGGATATTTTGCCGCGGCCGGTACCAGCTTGCTGGCCGGCAGGAGCTTCACATGGCATGACGACAAGAGCGCACCTGCCGTTGCCATTATCAACCGAGAGTTTGCCGAGAAGATATTCGGCTCGGTTGCCGGCGCGGTAGGCAGGAATTACAAACTGCAGGATGGAACCCATGTCCGGGTGGTGGGCGTAGCGGAAAACGGAAAGTATGTAAGCCTGACCGAGGAACAAGCGCCGGCGATGTTTCTTCCATTTATGCAATCGCCGAGCCCGGCGGCTTACCTGGTGGTGCGTTCGGGCCGCGATCGGCAGCAACTTGCCGTGGCCATGAGGAGCAGGTTGCGCGGGCTGGACGCGGGCCTGCCGGTTGACACAAAGACCTGGAGCGACCTTCTTGAAGTGGTTCTGTTTCCCTCGCGGATTGCGACCATGGCTCTGGGTGTTCTGGGGATGATGGGCGCGATTCTGTCGATCACCGGCATCTTTGGAATGGCAGCGTACTCGGTGAGCAAGCGGCTGCGGGAGTTGGGAATCCGCGTGGCCCTGGGCGCGCAACGCAGAGAAGTGCTGCAAGCGGCGCTGGGACGGGCCGTGAAGTTGCTGGCGCTCGGCTCGGCTGCCGGATTGCTCCTGGGAATTCTTGCCACTCGTGTGCTTGCCTTCATCGTCTACCAGGCCACACCGCGCGATCCGTTCGTGTTGGGAGGCGTTGTTCTTGCCATGGCTTTGCTGGGGCTGTTGGCCACATGGATCCCGGCACAGCGTGCGCTTTCAATTGATCCTTTGGTGCTGCTGCGCGAAGAATGAGCTGCGTTGATGGAGAGACTATGCTTTGCGAGGTTTGAGATTTCGAGGTATCCCATCCTTTGTGGAGCTCATGCTCATTCGTCTGCGAGCGTGTTTCGCTTTCACGGGTAAGCATTCTCAGGATGGCAGCTTTGTTTTGATACGAACATCGGGGGTACCACACAAGGGGAATTCAAATGAGCTGGATACCCAACATCTTCCGCCGCCGCAAACTCTACGACGATCTCTCTGAAGAAATCCGCCTGCATATTGAAGAGCGCGCCGAGCAGTTGATGGCCGAAGGAATGAGCCGCCGGGAAGCCGAACGGGCGGCGCGCCGCGCCTTCGGCAACCGCACCCTGCTTGAAGAGCGCAGCCGCGAAGTGTGGCAGTGGCCGACGCTGGAGTCGATCTGGGCCGATGTGCGATTTGCCTTGCGCCAGTTGCGCCGTTCACCGGGCTTTGTCGTTACCGCCGTTCTGACCCTGGCGCTGGCCATTGGCGCTAACGCACTGGTCTTTGCCGTCTTAAATGCACTGATTTTGCGACCGCTCAATGTGCCGGACGGGCAGAGTCTCTACGCCATCCAGCGCGGAAATGAAAAATACATCGTGCAATCGTATCCCGACTATCAGGACCTGCGCGATCGCAACCGGAGCTTCGATAGCCTGGCAGCGTACAACATTGTGCAAGCCGGACTCGATACCGGCAAAGATCCATCGCACGCCTGGCTCTACGGAGTAAGCGGCAACTACTTCGACACGCTGGGCGTTCAGCCTTATCTTGGCCGGCTCATCAGTCCTGCCGACGAGCACGGCCCAAACAGCGCTCCATACATCGTTCTCACCTGGGCGTATTGGCACACGCATTTTCAGGACGATCGCGGCGTGGTGGGCCGCACGGTCCGGCTCAACAAGCATCCCTACACCATCATCGGCGTAGCGCAGCCCGGATTCCACGGAACCCTGGTGTTCTTCTCGCCCGATTTCTTTTTGCCCCTGGTGAACGAACCGGAGCTTGACGGAGTGGCCGACCTCAACGATCGCGGAAAGCGTTGGGTCTTCGAGGTGCTGGGGCATCTGAAATCCGGAGTCACCCCGGCGCAGGCCACGGCCGACCTCAACTCGATTGGTTCCGACTTGCACCGGGCCTATCCCAAAGAGGATGACCTGGCCACCTTCGCGCTGGTTCGCCCCGGCCTGCACGGCGACTTTTTTGCACCCGCGATGCGCGCATTCCTGTCTGGGCTTATGCTGCTGGCAGGGATGATTCTGCTGGCTGCCTGCGCCAACCTCGGCAGCCTGTTTGCCGCGCGCGCTGCCGACCGTTCCCGCGAAGTCGCTTTGCGGCTTGCGCTTGGCTCTACCCGCGTACGGGTCATGCGGCAAATTCTCACTGAAGCGGTGATGATCTCACTCGCTGGCGGCGCCGCTGGACTGTGGGGCAGCGTGGCGCTGTTGCACATGCTGGCCAATTGGCGGCCCTTTCCCGAGTTTCCGATGAACCTTCCCGTAACTCCGGACGCCAACGTCTATCTGGTTGCCTTGCTGTTGAGCTTGGCCAGCGGCTTCCTGTTCGGCGCCGTTCCAATGCGGCAGGTTTTCCGTACCAGTCCATTTGAGGTGGTCAAGTCCGGGTCGACCGCCCGGGCCAGCCGTCGGATTTCGGTTCGCGATATCCTGCTGGTGGCGCAGATTGCCATCTGCGCGGTGCTTGTCACTTCTTCGATGGTTGCGGTTCGCGGGCTAACACGCTCACTGCACACTAATCTGGGCCTTGAACCGCAGAACTCAATGCTGGTTGAAACCGATCTGCGCATGGCCAACTACAGCCCCGACAAAGTACCCGCCATGCAAAGGCGCATGATCGATGGCATGCAGGCAATCCCCGGCGTAACTTCGGTGGGACTGGTGGACATTCCGCCGCTCCATATGGGCTGGGGTATCGCGAACATATTCACAGAGAAGACAACGGACCTGCGGCCATCAAACGCAGCTGCGGTGGCCATCCGCTACAAAATATCTCCCGAATACTTCAAAGCGGCAGGCACCGCCTTGCTGGCAGGCCGGGCCTTCATTTCGCACGACGACAGCAGTGCACCTCGTGTAGCGGTGATCAACCGCGAGTTTGCCAGCAAGATGTTTGGCTCTGTAAGCAACGCAATCGGCCAGCACTTCAAAGTGCAGGATGGAACGCTCACCGAAGTAGTGGGCATTGTCGAAGACGGGAAATACACCGCCAACATCGCCGAAGCGTCCCAGTCGGCAATTTTCCTTCCCATCCTGCAAGCGCCAGCCAGCGAAACCTGGCTGGTGGTTCGCTCCAACCGCGACCGACAACAACTTTCGGCGGCCATCCGGCGCAACCTGCGGGACCTCGACTCCGGATTACCGGCCTTCATCCAGTCGTGGGACGAAGAGATGCGCGGAGCGCTGTTTCCCTCGCGCATGGCCACCATGGCGCTTGGAGTGCTTGGCTTGATGGGCGCCATGCTGTCCATTACCGGCATCTTTGGAATGGCCGCTTACTCGGTGAGCAAACGTCTCAAAGAGCTGGGGATTCGCATCGCCCTGGGCGCCAAGCGCCGTGAAGTGCTGCAGGCCGCATTGGGCAGGCCGGTGAAACTGCTGCTGGTTGGTTCCGCGGCCGGTCTGCTGCTCGGCATTCTGGCCAGCCGGGTGCTGGCTCACATTGTCTACCAGGCCACTCCTCGCGATCCGCTGGTGCTGGGCGACGTTGTTTTGGCCATGGCGCTTCTGGGGCTGCTGGCCACGTGGATTCCGGCCCAGCGCGCCCTCTCGGTCAACCCTCTGCTGCTTTTGCGTGAAGAGTGAGCCTTCCCATCCGGCCAACAGTGCATTGACTGCCCGGCCCTTGCGCCGTAGGCTCATAGCATGGAATTCAAGGTTAGCGAGCTGGAACGGGAACCGATCGATTTCGACCTGGAACTGGCTCCGGGAGCTGTCGATCTGGGTGAGGAAGCCGAGCAGACCGGCCAGTTGGCCGCCGCTGGCCATGCCGAAGTGCTGCATGAGCACCGCGGTCCCAAGGATATTGTGGCCGATATCCGGCTCAAGGGGCATTTTGAAGGCAAGTTCCAGGTCCCGTGCGCCCGCTGCGTTGAGCCGGTCGATATTCCCCTGGCCGCCGACTTCGACCTCATCTTCCGACCCGCGGCGGCCGATGCCGAGGCCACCGAACGCTCGATTACTGCGCCGGAAACGGAAATCGGTTATTATCAAGGAGACAGTCTGTCGCTTGAGGATGTTCTGCGCGAGCAGGTGCTTTTGTCCCTGCCGGTCAGAACGCTGTGCAAGCCTGATTGCAAAGGACTTTGTCCGCGCTGCGGCGAAAACCGTAATAGCCAGGTCTGCTCCTGTGAAGTGGGTCCCAGTGACCCCCGCTGGGAAGCTCTGGCAGGTCTTCGCGGCCGGATGGAGTCAAAAGAAACCAGCCCCAAGAGAAATTGAGGGTGCTCGCCCGTGCCGGATGGCAACCAGGGTCCTGTGCGGCCTGAAGTTGACCTGGGCACCAGTAACGAAAGGAATCGCACCATGCCTAATCCGAAAAGGCGCCACTCAACGCGCCGCACCGCACTTCGCCGCTCACACGACTTCCTCACTTCAGTGGGCGTTTCAGAGTGCCCCAGCTGTCACGAGAAGAAGCTGCCCCATCACGCCTGCCCCAAGTGTGGCGCTTACAAGGGCCGTGCCGTCATCGATGTCAAAGAAGCTGCCAAGTAAAGTAGACTTCAGCCACTATGCTCGTTGATATTGCGCTTGACGCCGTAGGTACCGACAAAGCTCCAGATGCGGAGATTCGCGGGGCAATTCTCGCCTGCAAGAGTCTGCCCGTGCGGGTCCACCTGATTGGGCCCGAGGGGGAGCTGCGCGACCTTTTGGACGAGCACCTTGAAAACGAGGAGCTGCCCATCATCATCCACCATGCTTCGGAACGTATCGGCATGGATGAGAAAGCGGCGCACGCGGTCCGCACCAAAAAAGACAGTTCCATGCGCGTTGGCCTGAAAATGGTGCGCGAAGGTCTTGCGGCTGGGTTTGTGACCGCCGGCAATACCGGCGCGGCTATGGCTACCGCGAAGATGGTTCTGGGTGCGCTGCCCGGAGTCGACCGTCCCGCCCTGGCAACTCCCATGCCCAGTTCCAAAGGCAACCCCTGTGTGCTGCTGGATGTGGGCGCCAACGTGGATTGCAAGCCGCAGAACCTGGCGCAGTTCGCGGTCATGGGCGAAATCTATGCGCGCACCGTGCTCAAGATCGTTGAGCCGCGCGTGGGCCTGCTCTCCATCGGCGAAGAAGAGACCAAGGGCAACGACCTGACCCGCGAGGCCTATCCGCTGCTCAAGGCGCTGCCTATAAACTTTGTCGGCAATGTCGAAGGACGCGATATCTTCAGCGGCCTGGCCGACGTAATTGTCTGCGACGGCTTTGTGGGCAACGTGGCTTTGAAAACCAGCGAAGGCGTGGGACGGTTTGTGCGCGACGTGCTGCGCGAATCGCTCACCCGTACGGTCACCGCAAAGGTGGGCGCGCTGCTCTCAAGGCAGGCATTCCGCGAGTTCAGCCGCCGGCTGGACTACCGCGAATACGGCGGAGCGCCGTTGTTGGGCGTGCGTGGAATCTGCATTATCGGCCACGGCTCCTCGAACGACCGCGCCATTTACAACGGCATTCGCGTGGCCTACGAATCGGCCAAAGCGGGCACCATCCAGAGCATTGAAGCGGAGTTCGGCAACGTCGCCAAACAGGCCGGCAACGGCAGCGCGGCCCCGTACGATGCCACGATTCAGTAGGGCTGGAATGCCAGACGACTCCCGCAAGACTCCCTCATTCGATCCATCGGTAATCGATCGTCTGGCCTGCCCTGCCTGCTTGGGAAATCTTCGACTCGAAGAGACCAGCCTGGCTTGCGCAGTCTGCGGACGCGCCTACCCAATCATCGACGGGATTCCGGTGCTGATTGCCGAACGGGCCGTCGAGCCTTCGTGCTAAAGGGTGAGGAGATCCCCCGGCTCTGACTGCGGCAGCATTTGGGCGAGGTATTGCGCCAACTGGCGGAGCAGAAGGAGAGCCGGGTGTTGGAAGGCCATCTGATGCCAGACCACGTGCACATGCCGGTTTCCATACCGCCCAAGTATGCGCTGTCGGAGGTGGTGAGGTACATGAAGGGTAAGAGCGCAATTCACCTTGCGCGGACCTACGGAGAGCACAAGCAGAATTTTGCGGGACAGCATTTCTGGGCGCGTGGCTATTTCGTATCAACCGTGGGACGCGACGAAACGGCGATCCGCGAATACATCCGGAACCAGGAAGCTGAAGATAAGCGACTGGGTCAGTTGCGGATGTGGAAGTAGCCGCCGTAAGGCGGCCTCAATCACGTCGGGGCCGCGTTAGAGACCCCGCTCAAGCCGCTTTGAGCGGCTCACACCGTAAAGCCCCGGCTCTGCCGGGGGATATTTACACGTCCGGCTACAACCGGCTGCGAGGCTGGGGTTGCTTTCCGATTGAATACGGTGGACTGGCCGTAGATTTTTTGGCGGGACGAACGATTTGCTGCTTCACAACCAAGGTCCGAAGTGAACGTGGTAGTGTTGGGAACATCATTCCAGACTCTGGTACGCGGCCAGGGAAACGAGTATGTTTCGCTTTTTCCCCTAATTATCACAACCTGTTGTTTTTTCAACAGATTATAAATCTGCGTCTAGACAACCTTTTTTTCTCAGAACACACTCGAACTCTATTGCGGGGAGCATCTTAGCTGCTATATTGGACTCGCGGGGTCCAATAACCTCGTCGCTGGATTTTGCCCCGAAAACGACTTTGCACACAACCAGTGTGACCGCCAGCACAGCGCGCACATCCCAACCACAACGAACCGCAAGCAGGGAAAGCATTCATGGCGCAATTATTTGATCGCAGCTCCAATGCCTTGGCTCGCATGAGCCTGGTATTGACGGGGCTGATCGTGATCGCCCTGGGGGTCACTCTGGACCAGTTGCAGCGCTCCCCCTGGGTGACGCGCCAGGGCCAGCGCCCTGACCAGCCGGTGCCTTTCAGCCACAAGCATCATGTGCAGGGGCTGGGGCTGCAGTGCCAGTACTGCCACGTGACGGTGGAGAAGTCGAGCTATGCCGGTATCCCCCCCACCAAGACCTGCATGAACTGCCATGCGCAGATCTGGACCAATGCGCAATTGCTGGAGCCGGTGCGTGCCAGTTGGGCCACGGGGCAGAGCCTGACCTGGACGCGGGTTCACGACCTGCCGGACTTTGTGTACTACAGCCACGAGATTCACGTGAATAAGGGGCTGGGCTGCTCCACCTGCCACGGGCGCGTGGACCAGATGCCGCTGATGTACGCGCAGAACACGCTGCAGATGGAGTGGTGCCTGGATTGCCATCGCAACCCCGCCAAGAACCTGCGGCCCACCACCGAGATCTACAACATGGCCTGGGAAAAGCCGGCTGAGGATCGTCCGGTGTGGTGCGCGGTGGGCGAAGAAAAGAGCGGCCTGCCGACGGCGCAAAGCGTGAACTGCACCACCAAAGACCCGAGCGTGAACGTGGCTTCACTGCAACTGCCTTTGAGTCCGCGGGGTCTGGCTGGCGATGTGGCCGCGGCCTCGCTGCCCGCTGCGCCTACCTACAAGAAGTTCACCAGCCAGGACGAGTTGGGCCACTTCCTTGTGGACCACTACAAGATTCGCGATCCGAAAGACTTGACCAGTTGCGAGGTCTGCCACCGATGAGCGGACGAAAGAAGATGAACGAAGGATTGAAGACGGCAGGTGCCGATGCCGCAGTTTTGAAAGGGCACGACTTCAGTCGTGCCGCAAACGAGTCCCTTTCCGGTGCGGCTTTAGCCGCCGAGGGAATGCGTGTAACTGAGAAGGAATTAGCTCAGGGGCTAAAGCCCGGCCATTCTTCTGATACCGTCGGCGACGCGGCTGAAGCCGCGTCCTTTCAAAACAACGCGCCAATGACCCTCGCCGCCGTGCGCGAAGAACTGAAGGCCGTGAAAGGCAAAAAATACTGGCGTTCAATCGACGAGCTTTCCGACACGCCCGAATTCCACGCCGATCTTGAAAAGGAGTTCCCCGGCGCGGCACAGGAGTGGGTTGACCCGGTTTCCCGCCGCGGCTTTATGAAGCTGATGGGCGCGTCCCTCGCCCTGGCCGGGATGGCCGGATGCACCAAGCAGCCCGACGAGCCCATCTATCCCTACATCAAGGCTCCTGAAGATTTGATCCTGGGCAAGCCGAACTACTTTGCCACGGCCATGCCCATGCCCACCGGAGCGGTGCCGCTGCTGGTAAAGAGCGACCAGTACCGCCCCATCAAGATCGACGGCAACCCCGAGCATCCCTACAACCAGGGCTCGTCCGATGTTTTCTCGCAGGGCGCGCTACTCGACCTCTACGATCCCGATCGCTCGCAGCACGTGACCTTCCGCGGCGAGAACCGCGAGTGGGCCGAGTTTGCGGAGGAGTTCCGGGTTAAGGTGGCCGGAACTAAAGACGGAACCGGCATCTACTTCCTCACCTCGACCATTACCTCGCCCACGCTGGCGCGGCAGTGGGGTGAGGTAAAGAAGGCGTACCCCAAGGCAACGCTGGTGCAGTACGATCCGGCGATTGCGGGGACGTCGCTCGAAAAGGGTTTGAACGTTCAGTATTCGCTTGCGGATGCGGACGTCATTGTTTCGCTCGATGCGGATTTTCTTTCTGGCGCCGGCTTCCCCGGTTTCCACAAGCTGGTCCGCGAGTACGCGGACCGGCGCAAATCGCCGGAAAAGCTCAACCGGTTGTATGCGATTGAATCCACGCCGACCACTACCGGCATGAAGGCCGAGCATCGCCTGGGATTGCGGGCCAGTGAGATTCCCGCATTTACGGCGGAGTTGGCCAAGGCGGTCGGCGTCGCAGGCATTGAATCCCTCGCATACAACTGGACCGATGAGCAGAAGAAGTTCCTTGCCGCCGTGGCCAAGGACTTGAAAGCACATGCGGGCAAGAGTGTCGTGATCCCAGGCCTTTATCAGGATGCTTCAGTAGTTGCCTTGGCTGCGACTATCAACAATGCACTTGGAAGTTCCAAGTTGGCGGCATTTGGCTCTGCTTCTGCAGACCTGCCGCGAGAGTCCGATCAGATTGCTGATTTGAAGGAGTTGGTCGCCGACCTGAATGCGGGCAAGGTGGATTGGCTGGTGATTCTAAACGCTAATCCTATTTATGACGCGCCTGCCGATCTGAATTTTGCGTCTGCCTTTAACAAGGCCAAGATCGCTGCGCATCTCGGCTCGCACTACGACGAAACCGGCCATGAAGCCCATTGGCATATTCCGGCTGCGCATTTTCTTGAGTCGTGGTCCGATGCTCGCGCTTATGATGGCACCGTTTCCGTTGTGCAGCCGATGATCGATCCGCTTTACGGCGGAAAGTCTGCACACGATGTTTTTCAGTTGCTGCTCAACGAACCCGGACTGAGTGCATACGAAGCAGTTCGCGAAACCTGGAAGCATGTAATCAAGGGCGACTTCGAGACAGGTTGGCGCAAGGCGCTGCATGCGGGCTGGATTGATGGCACGGCCTACGCGCAGGACCAGGTCGTCGGGCTCAAAGAATTTGCGGAGAGCATGGCTGCACATCCCGGGATGGTGTGGCAGCACAAGACTCCTGTTCCCGCACCAAAGGACGCCCTCGAAATCATCTTCCGCCCCGACCCCAACATTTACGACGGGCGCTGGTCGAATGTCGGCTGGCTGCAGGAGTTGCCCAAGCCGGTTACTAACCTCAGTTGGGATAACGCCGCGCTGGTCTCTGGAGCAACGCTCACCAAACTAGGCCTCGAAGAACAAGACATCGTCGAGTTATCCGTGCAGGGCCGCAAGGTCAACGCGCCGGTGATCGTCGCGCCGGGCCATCCCGATAATTCGGTTACTGTGTACCTCGGCTATGGCCGTTCGTTTGCGGGCCGCGTGGGCTCGGGCGCAGGATTCAACGCTTACCTGATTCGCACCGCGGACGCACCGTTCTACACGACAGGCAGCATCAAGAAACTCGAGGGCAAGTGGGGCGTGGCCGTTACTAAGAGCCACTTCCAGGACCATCGCGCCAAGGCCTTCGGCGGCCAGGGCAACGGTAACAACTCGCTTGAGGCCAATGAGGCCATCAACGAGCGCGGCATCATCCGCTACGCGACGCTGGACGAGTACAAGGCCAATCCCGGCTTTGCGAATGAGGGCGAGGGCCACGAGAAGACCGACAAGAGCGTTACCCTCTTCCCCAACTGGGAGTACAAGGAAAACGCCTGGGGCATGTCGATCGACATGAACAGTTGCACCGGCTGCAACGCCTGCATCGTCAGTTGTTACGCCGAAAACAACATCCCCGTCGTCGGCAAGCAGCAGGTGCGCATCGGTCGCAACATGCAGTGGCTGCGCATCGACACCTACTTTGAAGGCGACCTGGCTGCGCCGCGCGCCCACTTCCAGCCCATGGCCTGCCAGCACTGCGAGAACGCTCCCTGCGAGCAGGTTTGCCCGGTAGGCGCAACGGTGCACACGCCCGAAGGCCTGAACGCAATGATCTACAACCGCTGCGTAGGCACGCGCTACTGCTCCAACAACTGCCCCTACAAGGTCAGGCGCTACAACTTCCTGCTCTTCTCCGATTTTGAGACCGAGAGTTTGAAGCTGATGCGCAACCCAGACGTCAGCGTGCGCTCGCGCGGCGTGATGGAGAAGTGCAGCTACTGCGTGCAGCGCATCTCGGCGGCCAAGATTGAAGCCGACAAGGAAAACCGCCCCGTGCACGACGGCGAAATTGTGACCGCATGCCAGCAGGCCTGCCCAGCCTCGGCCATCAGCTTTGGCAACATCAACGACAAACAGAGCAAGGTGGCCAAGCTGCAAGAGGACGAGCGCAGCTATCAGGTTCTTGCCGATTTGAACACGCGCCCGCGGACGAAGTATGTCGCGGCCGTGCTGAATCCGAACAAGGAACTGGAAGAGGCGCCGGTGGAACATGTGCCGGTGAAGGGTTGAAGAAATAGGGAATAGGGATCAGGGAACAAGATCACGAGGGAACTAGACCGAGATGGCGACTAAGGAAGTGAAACCCGACCCGCAGTGGACCGACCCGGCAACCGGAGAATACCGCGTTATTGGGCTGGGCCAGACCTTCCGGTCGATCACCGAGAAGATTTCGCGCATTGTGCTCACGCCGGAGACGCCGCTGGGCTGGTTTGCCTTCTTTGGCATAGCCGGCGCCGGGGCCACGATGTTGCTGGTGGCCGTCACCTGGCTGTTCCTCAAGGGCGTGGGCATCTGGGCCATCACACAGCCGGTGGCTTGGGGCTTTGCCATCATCAACTTCGTCTGGTGGATCGGCATCGGCCATGCCGGCACGCTTATCTCCGCAATTCTGCTGCTGTTCAAGCAGGGCTGGCGCAACTCCATCAGCCGCTTTGCCGAGGCCATGACCATCTTTGCCGTGGTCTGCGCCGGCATGTTCCCGCTGATTCATATCGGCCGTCCGTGGCTCGGTTACTGGATGCTGCCCATTCCACTCACCATGAATGTGTGGCCGCAGTTTCGTTCGCCGCTGCTGTGGGACGTCTTCGCGGTCTCAACCTATGCCACCATCTCGGTTGTGTTCTGGTACGTGGGCATGGTTCCCGACTTCGGCACCTTCCGTGATCGCGCCAAGTCAAAATTCGCGCAATATATTTACGGCATTCTGTCGCTAGGCTGGCGCGGATCGGCACGGCACTGGATGCGCTATGAGACGGCTTCGCTGCTGCTCTCAGGGCTGGCCACGCCGCTGGTGCTCAGTGTGCATACGGTCATCAGCTTCGACTTTGC
>Ga0181517_10004728_pt1 | contig 12252 bp, 8 predicted proteins | sample PEATcosm2014_Bin_31_FD_119748 | JGI IMG/M metagenome (GOLD analysis project Ga0181517, IMG submission 119748) | Peatland microbial communities from MTU Mesocosm Facility, Houghton, MI, USA - PEATcosm2014_Bin01_30_metaG | ecosystem: Environmental > Terrestrial > Soil > Wetlands > Peat | place... | reverse complement strand
CGCCACCCAGGAGAAATCATCCTTGTTCTGCCGGCATCCCAATACGACCAGTTGCGCCAGGAACGGCTTGAAATGTTGACGGTCGCGCTGCTTGATCAGGCTGCGATTGATATATCCATCCGGCTGCTGCCGGTCGAGAAACAACTTGAGATTGGAAAAACAATAAGGCCAGATTCCGTAGTAGGACATGTACATGTTTTCAAAGTACAAGTCCCAGTCATAATATTCGTTGTAGGGATATCCCGTGATAACTTTCTCGGCCGATCCCGCGAAATTCCGCAGGCCGCGGCTGCGCATGTCGGAATTGGTCTTGGCCAGCCGGACCTTCAGCTCCGTCCATTGCGCGGCCGGGATACTTTGCTGGAACGCCAGTGTTCCCGGCGACGGCCGGGTGGCGGGCATCGAGGCCGGCATTGTGGTCTGCCCCAAAATTGATCGGCCCGCCCCGACAGCCGCCAGAGCCGCTGTCGTCTTCAGAAATCCGCGACGTGAAATGGACATAACATCTCCGCTTGTTGTGCCGAACCATCAAACCTACGCCTGCCGCCGTCGCGACGGCTCGGACATGTGCGATCAACTGCGCGCCGCGCGACAGCAAGGCCACTATACCACGCCCGCATTTGCCGCGGCAATCCTGTTCCGGCAAGCGAGGCACGGCGAACAACTATAGCCCGTCAACATACGCCTTGGCTTCGGCCGTCGAACATTTTCTGATGCGCTGCGCAACCATGATGACTTCGACCGGCTCCAACCGCGCCAGCTCGGCCAGACGGATGCGCTGCTGATCTTCGGGCAGTTTCGAGAGCGCCTCGACAGTGTAATTCACGGTTTCCTTTGCCGGCGGGCGGACCTCGGCAAAATGCGAAATGAACTCCAGCACTGTTTTCAGCCCCGGTCTGATCTGCCGATACGGATTGCTCCACCGCAAACGAAGCGTTCCATCCGCCGTGACCGTGACCGCATAATCCAGACTCTTGTGGCCCCATTTTTCGAGCTTCACGTGCTCCTCGCGTTTCAAGACATTGGGCAGTTTCCGCGTATCGACATGCACCAGGCCGATTTCGAGATACTCGATCCGCTCACTTTCTGTTCCGCCGCTTTCCCTGCGTCTGGAAGCCAAGTCCGGCCCGATCTTGTGCAAAGTCAACGCCCGCGCCCAGGCGATTTCCTTCTGATCCAACTCGATGATCTGCGGATCGTCCGGCGATAAATGAACATTGCGATAGGTTCGGAACTTGATCCAGATCGTGCGCGTGGATGCCCGCATGAGCCAATTGGCCGGGTGGCGGGTGCGGACCATGCTCACGGCCGATGCCAATGCCCACAGGCCGCAAATTGTGCCGGTCACGATGCAGAAGACGATGGCGAATCGCTGCGAGACGTGGGTGAATGCCACGATCGTGCCCGCCAGCAGAACCGTCGCCGCCAGCATGCTGATCAGCTTGGTGACCCAGGTCTCCTTGAATTCCCGCTCCGGCGTGAAGTCCGGGTACTGATTGAAGCTGAGGATTCTCATGTCCATCATCCTTCGACTTTCGGCTGGCTCGGCGGAATCCGCGGCTGGCCCGGCGGGGGTTTGCTGCGGCCGGACTCGATCAGGGCCTTGCGCAGCAGAAACTCGATCTGGCCATTGAGACTGCGCAGGTCGTCATCCGCCCAGCGCTGGATCGCGCCCAGCGTGGCCGGATCGATGCGAAGAAGAAAGGGCTTGCGGTCGGCCACGGGAATATCACTGATAGATCGAGCCGGTGTTGACCACGGGCTGAGCCTCTTTGTCGCCGCAGAGCACGACCAGCAGATTGCTGACCATGGCCGCCTTGCGATCCTCATCCAGCTCGACCACGTGCTTGCTTTGCAGCAGTTCCAGCGCATCCTCGACCATGCCCACCGCGCCTTCGACGATCTTCTTCCTCGCCGCGACGATGGCGCTGGCCTGCTGGCGGCGCAGCATCGCCGCCGCGATCTCCGGCGCATACGCCAGGTGGCTGATCCGCGCCTCGACCACGGTGACGCCCGCTTTCACCAGCCGCGCCTGAATCTCGCTTTGCAGTTGCTGGGCGATCTCCGCCGTGCTGGCCCGCAACGACATCTGCCCCTCCTGATGGGCATCGTACGGATATTGCGTCGCCAGATTGCGGACGGCCGACTCGCTCTGCACGTGAACGTACTGCTTGTAGTCGTCCACTTCGAAGGTCGCCTCGGCCGTGTCGCTGACGCGCCAGACGATGATGCAGCCGATTTCCACCGGGTTTCCATCGTGGTCGTTGACCTTGAGCTTGGCGCTTTCGAAATTGCGCGCCCGCAGCGAAACGGCCCGATGCAGATAAAGCGGATTGGCCCACTTGAGCCCTGCCTGCTTGACGGTGCCGACGTATTTCCCGAAGAGCTGAAGGACCATTCCCTCGTTGGGATTGACGATGAAAAGTCCTTTCAGGAAGAAGACGTCGAGAACGGCCAGGATGACAGCGGCGGCGATGAGCCCGGGCTCATTCCATGCGACGGCCGCGACCACGCCGCCGACACCACCGCCGAGAAAAATCACCAATCCCGCGGCCAGCGGCCCGATCCCGCCGTGAACCCTCAATTCCCGTTCCTGAATCATGATACACTCCTTGTTGAGATATTGAAGTGATATCACTTTGATATATGGCTGTCAAGTGGGAGGCGACGGGGCTTCGGCGATGCGCGGCCGGCGCGGGATATTGCCAGCGGCAGAGTCTTCTGGTGGTTTGGCGGCAGGGCCAGAGTTAGTAGTGCATTTCCAGTCCCACGCCCGCGGTGAGGAAATCGGCGTGGTTGTGGTCGACCTGGCGGGCGCCCTGGGCCGTGTCGTTGACATACGTCAGGCCGCCGCGGAGTTCCCAGGCGCCGAACTTGGCCGGCACCGGCAGGGGGACCGATGCCATCGCACCGACCGAAACGAAGCCCAGGAAGTTGGGCTTGGCCGTGGGAGTGAGCGAATAGTAGTTGTCCCAGCTCATCCCCGCCGTGACGGGCATGGCCACGTTCACGGTCCAGGCGCCGCTGGAGCCGATGTCGAAGCGGTGCTGGGGAGCGATACCGATTTCCAGGTAGCTGTTTTGTTTGGCGGGCTCGCTGCGCGTGGAGAGGACGGCGCTCTGATCGAGCACCTCGCGGAAAAGCTCGACGTGCGGATGCAGGAGCAGCGGAATATGGCACTTCTTCATCAGGTCGGCATCGTCATAATCCAGGCGGGCGCCGACTTCATCTTGAGATGCAAACGTTCCATCCGGTGAGTGATGCTCGATGTACCCCAGATCGAGCGAGAAAGCGTGATATTGCAGATTGGCGCCGACGAAGCCCTCCTGAAGGTAATCGGTCAGGGGCGCGCCGTTGTGGCTCTTTTCCGCGCCGCCGTTGCGGTATCCGAAGTAGGAACCGACGGCCAGATCGCCGAATTTGCAAATATCGAAATGCACGTCGACAAAGCCTTGAATCGCCGGGGAATTCACCGGCTGGCGAATTCCGCGGAAGAAGTCGGCGTTTCCATAATCGGCGCCCAGGTCAAAGTGAAGGGCGCCCTGGTTCACCGTCGAGGGATTGGGCGACTCCGTTGCAACCGGCTGGTCCAGCGCCGCAAAGGGAGACGAGTTCGCGGCCGTCGTGCCACCATAGGAAATGGCGGGCGCGAGGCAAAGCACAACTGCAATTGTCCATTGAACTGACCGCATGACGATCTCCTTTCGCTTGAGAAATGACGGGGGGGAGTGTACCGGCCCAAGCAGCAGATTCAACGTCTATTGCAAAACAAGTTTTTATTGAATCATCTAAGCATGATGATGATTTTTTGAGGTTTCGCGGTCGTCGCTCAGAACCCGCGTTGATCGCATGTTAGAATCTGATCGTCGTCAGCGTGTCCGCCGCTTCTCGGCTCTTGAGCAGGATCTCCGCCATCTGCAACGATTCGGCCGTGCTGAAGAGATCGGTGCTGCCGCCTTGGACGGCGGCAAGAAGTTCGCCAGCCAGGTCCATCGCCGGGACAGTTTCTGTGATGTCCTGGGCGGCATGGTCACTGGTGGTGAGCATGCACCGGCCATCGCGGATTTCCAGGACACCCTTACTTCCGGCCACGCGGAGCCGGTCGTCGCCGTGGGTGCCGGCGGCGTCGGGACGGAGGTAATCGACATGTGCCACCGCCGCCCCGCCGCCATCGACGTCGAACATGCACACGGCATAATCCTCGGCCCCGTAAGTTGAGCCGGGGGCGCGGAAATCGGGGCGGATGGTGTTGGCCTGTCGCGCGGTGACGGTCGTGAACTTCCGGCCGGTGACGAAACGTATGAAGTCGATCCCGTGACTGGCGACCCAGAGAAGTGTCGAGCCGTAACTCACCCGGTCGGCGTACCAGGCGGGCCGAGTGCCCCAGCGATAACTTTTCTGGCTGACGGCCAGGACGATCGTGCCCAGCAGGCCATCGACAACGGCCTTGCGTGCGGCGCGGAATTCCCGCCGGACTCGGGCATCAAATTCGGTAACCAAATGCCGGCCGGGGATGCACAACATGCGGATGCGGTTGAGCTGCTGCGTCGATGCGGCGATGGGTTTGTCGCAGACGACGGGCAGGTTGTGCTCCAGCGCCGCGGCCACGAAATCACCGTTGTAGCCGTAAACCGCTCCCACGCTGATCACCTGCGGCCGGGCGACGTTGAGCATCGCTTCGGCCGTGCCGTAGTAGTGCGCCCCGGACAACCGCTCGGCCAGTGCTTTGGCGGCCGGGTCGTCATGTCCATCGCCGCAGACGACCGCCGTGGCGACCTTGCGTTCCACAAGTTCGCGCAGGTAATGATGTCCGCAGCCGCCGATGAATCCGATGAGCATGGGAAATGATCCTGTTGTGTGGGAACCAGAGTCGCGATCGTCATCCTAATCCTCATGGCAATGGCGGTCCAGAAAGCATCCCATACCCAAAGGCGATGGAAGGAATCAAACCGTTAGAGACGTGCCGGACACGAGCAAGGGGGACCAGGGTCATGTTGAAGTCTTCAAGCGCGTCATTACACTTGACGCCACCCTATGAAAAACCACCTGTCACGGCGTCAATTCATCAAGAAAACGGCGGTTTTCACAGGAACCGCCGCGAGTTTGCCGCTGCTGCCCTCTTTCGCGGCCGACAGCACGGCGCCCGCCAGTCCGGCCGCGGCAGCGCCGATTCCCGCGCCGCCCGTGGCCGATGGGCTTACGCTCGACGCATCGGCTCGCCCGGCGGCGTCGGCGGCGGGCTTTCATATGGGAACGGTCACCGCACCCGGCGGCCATACCCTCACGCTGGACAGCCGCAGTTTGCTGCGCGACGGTCGGCCGTGGGTACTGATCTCGGGTGAGTTTCATTTTGCGCGCTGCCCGGATTCGGAATGGCGCGACGAACTGCTGAAGATCAAGGCTGGCGGCGTCAGCGTCGTGGCCTCCTACATCTTCTGGATTCACCATGAGGAGGTCCAGGGCACATGGGATTGGACCGGCCAGCGCAACCTGCGGAAATTCCTGGAAACATGCCGGGAAATCGGTTTGGACGTGCTGCTGCGGATTGGCCCGTGGTGTCATGGCGAAGTGCGAAACGGCGGCTTCCCCAACTGGCTACAGAAGATGGGCGACGACAAGGTTTTTGAACTGCGCCGGGACAATCCCGGTTATCTCGGCTACGTGACCAAACTCTACGGGCAAATCTCCCAGCAGACACAGGGACTTCTGTGGAAAGACGGCGGGCCCGTTATCGCCATTCAGGTGGAAAACGAATACAGCGGCCCCACCCAGCATTTGATGACGCTTAAACAAATTGCTCGCGACGCGGGCATTGATGTGCCGCTGTATACCTGCACCGGCTGGGGCTCCGGCGGCGAGGCGCCGTTCGGCGAAATCGTGCCGTTTTCGGGATCCTATGTGGATGGCTTCTGGGACCGCTCGCTGCGCGGCGGCGGTTATAACGTTCTGCAACTTGGCGGCGGGCGCGGCGGCGGACGGGGCGGGGCGCGGGGCGGCGACGCCGCGTCGATGGGCATGCTTGGTGCCGGGCCCACAACCGGCGAGGCCCCGCCGCCGGCTCTCAGGGGTATCTATCCCTCCTGCACCTGCGAACTCGGCGCCGGCATGATGCCCAGTTATCACCGGCGCGTCTTCATGGCCCCCGAGGACACCGAATCCCTGGCTCTGGTTAAACTCGCCTCGGGCACGAATCTCCTTGGCTTCTACATGTATCACGGCGGCCAGAATCCCGAAGGGAAACTGACCAACCTCAACGAGACGCAGGCAACCAACTACTGGAACGATCTACCGGTCAGGAATTACGACTTCCAGGCGCCCCTCGGCGAATTCGGGCAGGAACGCGAGCATTACCACTGGCTGCGCCTCCTGGGTTTGTTCCTGCAAGACTTCGGGCCCGGAATTTCCGGCATGTCGCCGCGAATGCCCGGCGGGCGTAGCTCGCTCAACTGGGCCGTCCGTTCCGATGGCGCCAGCGGCTATATCTTTGTGAGCCATTATCAGCATTTGTCGACGCAACCGAACCAGCAGAATGTCCAATTCCGAATCAGGCTCACCGACGGCGATATCACCGTGCCATCCGCACCGGTCACTGTTCCCTACAACAGCCGCTTCTTCTGGCCCCTCAATATGGACCTTGGCGGAGTCAAGCTCATCTCCGCCACCGCACAGCCGATCTGCCGGATCGACAGCGGCAATACGCGATACACAGTGTTCAAACAGACGGCCGCGATACCCGTGGAATTCACTTTCGATGCCGCAACCGCCACGGTGGATGATTCCACCGGGAAGACAACCAGCGAGCCATCGCAAATTCACGTGCGCAACGTCCAGAGCGGCCAGGGCGCGGCCATCCGGCTGCACGGGAAAGACGGAAAGAACCACGTCATCATTCTGCTCGACGAGGCGACGGCCTTCGACCTCTGGAAAGGCCCGTGGCAGGGTCAGGATCGCCTGTTCCTGACCCACGCAGCGTTCCTGCTCGATGGCTCGACATTGCGACTGCGCGCGGAAGACCCGCAGGATTGTTCCATCGCCGTTTTGCCCGCGCCGGCAAGTCTGACTGATGGCCATGGTAATGTACCCGCGAAGGATGATGGTCTGTTCCGCCGGTTTTCGCCGCAGATTGCGACGGCGGCGCCATTGCAGACCGCCATCGAGCAGGTGCAAACCGCCGGCCCGGCCCGCACGATTCCGATTGCTCCGTCGGTTCCCGGCCGCGCGCAGGGAATGGCGATGCAGCCGGAGGATGCGGATTTCGCGCAAGCGGCCGTTTGGCGAGTGAAGCTTCCCGCCGGCATTGCCGCCAGCCGCGAGCTGCGTTTGCGCGTACGCTATACCGGCGACGTCATCCGAGCCTATCTGGGCGACAAGCTGGTCGAGGACGATTTCTACAACACCCGGCCCTTTGAAATCAGTCTGCGCCGCTGCGACCCGGCCGTGTATCAGGATGGCCTGGTGCTCAAGATTCTCCCGCTGCGTGAAGATTCGCCCATTTACATCACCGACCGTTCCAAGCTCAAATTCGGCGACAACCACACCGCCCTGACGCTCGACGGTGTCGACGTCATCGAGAGTCATGAAGTGCGGCTGGAGGCGGGGAAATAGCCGCGTTTTTCCTTTCGGTTCGGGCCATTTATTCCGGTTCAATGCCTTTCCGCCTGCGCGGTTTTCGAGTAGAATAAACCGCCTTGAGTTTGCCGGCGCCGATGCGGGTTTCGTTCGGGCCGGCGGCTCGATTTCAGAGCGGAGTTTATGGCCGAAACCACGCCTCCCGAGCCCAGTAATCGGGTTGAAGAATTGCAGATCGAACAGGAGCTTCAGGACAGCTATCTCACCTACGCGATGAGCACGATCATGGACCGGGCTTTGCCCGATGTCCGCGACGGGCTTAAGCCGTCCCAGCGGCGAATCCTCGTCGCCATGAACGACCTGGGACTGCGCGCCGCCTCCAAACCCGTCAAATGCGCCCGCATCTGCGGCGAGACGATGGGCATCTACCATCCGCACGGCGAGGCGGTCATCTATCCAACGCTGGTTCGCATGGCCCAGAAATGGAATCTTCGCCATGTGCTGATCTCCGCCCAGGGCAATTTCGGCTCCAACGACGGCGATCCGCCCGCCCACATGCGTTACACCGAGGCCCGCCCCAGCGCCGTCGAACAGGAGATGATCCTCGACCTCGACAAGGACACCGTCGAGTTCCAGCCCAACTACGATGACACCCGCGTCGAACCCACCGTCCTGCCCGGAAAATTCCCCAATCTGCTGATCAACGGCTCCACCGGCATCGCCGTCGGCATGGCCTGCAATCTCCTGCCCCACAATCTCCGCGAAATCTGCGACGCCATCGTCCATGTCATCGATCACCCCGATTGCACTCTGGCCGATCTGCTCCAGATCGTCCCCGGCCCGGATTTCCCGACCGGCGGCGTGATTTGCGGCCGGGACGGTGTCATCGACGGCTACAAAACCGGCCGTGGAAAGATCGCCGTCCGGGCTAAGCTGGCGGTCGAACAGGTCAAGGCCGGCCGCAGCCAGATCGTCGTGCAGGAGATGCCCTACGGCGTGATCCGCCGCACCATCGTCGAATCCGTGGCCGAGTGCGTGAAAACTGACCGCATCCGCGACATTTCCGCCATCAACGACGAAAGCGGGCGGGATCACGACTGCCGCATCGTCATCGAACTCAAGCGCGACGCCGATCCGGACATTGTCATCAATCAGCTCTATCAGTTCACGCCGTGCCAGGTCACGGTGAGCATGATCAACATCGCCCTGGTCCATCGCCAGCCGCGAACCATGGGTCTGAAGGAACTGATCGAACATTTCATCGAACATCGCCAGGACGTGATCACCCGGCGGACCAAATTCGAGCTTCGCCGCGCCCAGCAGCGCGAGCACATCCTCGAAGGCCTGGTCTACGCCGTCTGCGATATCGATGAAGTGGTCAGGCTCATCCGTTCAAGCAAAACGCGCGAGGAAGCCATCGTGAAATTGCGCGAGCGGGCCTTCCGCATCGCCGTCGCCGCCCCCACCGATCGCATCGCCACGCTGGTCCCGCGCAAGTACCAGACCTACGGCGCCGGCGTCTATCCCGACGATCCCGGCCAGCAGAAATTCCTCCGCCTCACCCAGGCCCAGGCCGAACAGATCGGCAAATTGCAGTTGATTCAACTCGTCGGCCTGGAACTGGAGCGACTGGTCAATGAACTGAACGCCGAAGCGGAGAAGATCACGGAATTCCAGCGCATTCTCGCCAGCCGCGATGTGCTCATGGACATAATTCGCGAGGACACGTTCGAGATCAAGGAGAAGTACGGCGACGATCGCCGTACCAGCTTCGACGAATCGGCCGCAACGCTGAACATGGAAGACCTGATCGCCCGCGAGAATGTCGTCGTGACGGTCAGCCACGAGGGTTACATCAAGCGCCTGCCGATTGCGACCTATCGCAGCCAGGAGCGCGGCGGGCGCGGCATCCGCGGCACCGAGGCCAAGGAGGGCGATTTCGTCGAGCACCTCTTCGTCGCCAACACCCACGATCACCTCATGTTCTTCACCAACCAGGGCCGCGTCTACGAACGCCGCGTCTTCGACGTGCCGCAGATGTCGCGCACCAGCCCCGGCCGGGCCATCGCCAATCTCCTGGACATGCTCCCCGAGGAGAAAATCACCAACGTGCTGGCCATCGCCGATTTCGACAAGGCCGAGCAATTCCTGCTCTTCGCCACCGCCAAAGGCGTGGTGAAGAAGACGGCCCTGAGCGCCTACGGCAACATCTCCCGCCGCGGCCTCATCGCCATCGGGCTGGAGGAGAAGGACGAACTCATCGGCGTCGAGATCACCAGCGGCGGCGATCAGGTTCTGCTGGGCACCCGCGGCGGCATGGCCATCCGCTTCGACGAAACCAACGTCCGCGCCATGGGCCGGCCGGCCGGCGGCGTCAAGGGCATCGAACTCGAAGAGTCCGACCGCGTCGTCAGCCTCATCGTCGTGCCCCACGGCCAGGACCCAGCCACGATGATGGTGCTCACCGGCTGCGTCAACGGCTTCGGCAAGCGCACGCCGGTCGACGAATACCGCCTCATCAAACGCGGCGGCAAGGGCGTCATCAACATCAAGACCTCCGACCGCAACGGCGAAGTCGTCGGCATGACGGCCGTCCGCGACGCCGACGGACTCATGCTCATCACCGAAAAGGGGATTCTCATGCGCACCACGGTCAGCGACATCCGCGAAACCGGCCGCAATGCCCAGGGCGTGCGCCTCATCAAGATCGACGAAGGCGACCGCCTTGTCGCCATGGCCAAGATCGACAAAGAAGACGACGTCGTCGGCAACGGTGGCCCGGCCGAGCCGCCCACGGATGCGCCGAGCGAGCCGCCCAATGGCCTACCGGCCGCGCCGACGAACGAGACTTGAACCATTGCTCTACGGTTGGCTCGTCGCGGTTGGTGTGGCGGGTTTGAGAGTGAAGATGATGTCTCCCAGACCGGTTTGGTTGTTGATTTCGATGCCGCCGTTGTCCACACCGTCGGGGCCGATGCTGTAGATGATCGACGAGTCGTCGGCGGTCGTCAGACGAAGCGGATTTCCATCGTATGGGTCGACCGGAATCGCATCGAGATAGGCCGGCACAAGCTGGTCAAGTCGTGCCGGGAGCGTGCCATGGTCCAGCCGGTATCGCGTCATGGCCACGGCCACGCGGGCACACAATTCGGTGGCCTCGGCACGTTCGGCAGCCGCGAGGGCTTTTTCCCCGGCGGGTGCAAATAGGGCTCCAAATCCCAAATTAGGCGCTAACCCTTCTGCCTGACGCAATCGATTCCGGATCTCATGATAAGGCTGCACCGAATAGTCTTCGATGGTCCGCATGTATTGCACCGTGGGATCAACGTTGAAGTAGAAGACGCGAACATACGCCCGAGGGGCAGCTCCCAGCGGCATGAGGTCCGGCAGGTTTCCGGACGGAGTGTTCGCCCGCGCTGGCGCCAGCGTCCTTATCGTTGTGTCAAGCAAAGTTATTTGGAACCATTCCTCGCCGCGCAAAGCCTGCTGGAATGCGCCCGACAGCGGCGGCATCTCGCTGAGCCGAAGCGGCGCGAGATCGCTCTTGGTCTTTACGGCCGGAAGAATCGCCTCCAGCGCCCGGCAGCCAAGATCGTCCGTGCCCGCGCCTATGAGACCTTGCACCATGAACGGTCGCTGGCCGATGTTGCGGGCCATCGCGAAGGCTGCGTTAACGTCCGTCATCGCCGACGCAACACGGCCCCGCGCAGCCTCTTCACGCGCGTCCAGGCCAAGCAGCACCGCGGCCTGGCGCTCCTGGAGTCCATCCGGGCAATAGGAGTTGATATCCGGATCGGCAGTGTCCTGTTCGAATCGGCATGCCTGCATCGCCGCGACCTGCCGAAGATACGCGATCGTCGATTGCTCGCGGCCAAGGTAGGCAACGGTCGTTGGATCATTGGCGTCGAAGTCGGCGGATCCGATGCGGTCCAGGTTCTTAATGCCGGTGTCCGGATCCCCGCTCAGGCGAGCGAAAGCGCTTTCATAAAGCCGTGCCGCTGCCGTGGATTCGGCAGTTGAAGGCGTCATGTTCGCCAGATACCGCGATCTTGCGTCCGACAGCGCATCCGCGTAGCGTGCCAGCGCTACCCTGTCCATGTGCCGAAGAAGCAGGCTCCAAATTACGCCGGCTATGATCCACGCAAGCGCCAACAGCCATACCCGCCAGCCGGCGGCTACCGGTCGCGAGGCGGGCTCCCGGCGACGGCCCAAATAAAGAACAATCGCTGCCCCGGCCAAGAACGCCAGAAATTGCGACCAGGCGTAGCCGAGCCAAGTTGGTTCAAAGCTCGTTGTCAGCTTCAGTTTCGTAGTGCCGACGACCAACGCGCCGAACACATAGAGGGGGACCAGGAGTTCAATGATCAGCAGCAGGTGCCGAACCGGGCGCGCCGCATTGCGACCAATCCATGCCGCGTGCATGGCCACCCAGAACACGGCGGTGCTTACGGTCGCGATCCAAAGCAGGACGAAAAACATACCAATCCCCTTTCGCCAGATGCAGGCTTTGCCAACTCCGCCGCGCCGCGGACGCTTCCGGCGGCACGGGCATCAGTCTAACCCTTAAACAAGCGAATCCCCCGATAGTCTGAATCGGTGGTAGTGCGGACGCAGCGTCGCCGTCGGCGGCGAACGTCGCCACTCTTGTCTTGGCCGTCAGGTTGTTTTTGTGCATCAAGTCGT
>Ga0181517_10004725_pt1 | contig 12256 bp, 5 predicted proteins | sample PEATcosm2014_Bin_31_FD_119748 | JGI IMG/M metagenome (GOLD analysis project Ga0181517, IMG submission 119748) | Peatland microbial communities from MTU Mesocosm Facility, Houghton, MI, USA - PEATcosm2014_Bin01_30_metaG | ecosystem: Environmental > Terrestrial > Soil > Wetlands > Peat | place... | reverse complement strand
CGTTTTTACCAACCGGCCCGAGACGCTGACGAATGATTTCTTCGCCAACCTGCTCGACATGGGTACGACGTGGGAGGCCTCCTCTACCGAAGGTGTATTTGAGGGGCGCGATCGCGCGACGGGCAAAATGAAGTGGACCGGCACCCGCGTCGATCTTGTTTTCGGTTCGAACTCCCAGCTCCGGGCAATCGCGGAGGTCTATGCATGTGACGACTCGAAGGGGACCTTTGTGAAGGACTTCGTGGCTGCGTGGAACAAGGTGATGAACCTGGATCGGTACGACCTGGCCTGAGCTCGGCGGAAAACGGAGCTGTCAACTTGGTACTGACCCCCGTTCCTGTTGTTTGGATCAACTACGGAGGCGGCGCTTTTCTTGGCTTGCGCGGGCTGGATTGCGCGCAATAGGGGATAGGTCCTGGGTGTCGAGCAATCCGAGGCGCGGTTTCCCACTGGCACCGTACGCGATGCTCGGAGTGTGACAACAAGTCGCTGGGTCGACCCGGCCGGACGTCATAATCGCAAGTGGATCGCTCTATGCTTCTGGGGGCGGTCACTTGTGACAGAATACTGTGATGCTCGCACGGCTAACCGAGCGCAAGGAGTGGAAGTTCTTCGGCGTTTTGCCGAAGGCGGACCTAGGTCTGGCCGCTGCCTGGTGGACGGCCCTTCTGCTCCGTGGGATTCTACCGGCGGCGTTCGCGATCGCCATGGGCGTGCTGGTCGGCGCCGTGCAGCGCGGCGGTTCCCTGGCCGGTCCGCTTGCGGTTACGGGCGCCATCTTCGTCCTGCTTCAGGTGCTCAGCCCGATTCATCAGGCCGTCAGCGCCAACCTGGGCGACCGCACTGCCGCCTGGCTGTACGACCGGCTCACCGAGGCCTGCGTGCGGCCGCCTGGAATGGGCCACCTGGAGGACCCCGCGCTGACCAACGACCTCACCGTCGCGCGCGACTTCGACCTCGGCATGACCGGGCCGCCGCTGGCGATCTCGATGGATTTCATCGCAAGCGGCATGGTCGAAATGATCGGCGGCGTTGCGTCCGCCCTCATCCTCGCACGGTACGCCTGGTGGGCACCGGTTTTGCTCGTGGGGGCATGGCTGGCGACGCACTGGTTGCTGCGCGAAAGCGCGATCTGGTGGGACCGCAACACCGAGGAGGTGCGCGGCGCGCAGCGCGATTCCGACTATGCTTACCGGCTGGCGGTGGACCCGCCCGCGAGTAAGGAACTGCGCCTGTTCGGCTTGGCCGGCTGGACCATCGACCGATTCATCGCCCGGCGGACTCGCTTGCACGAGCTTCAGTACGCCGCCACACGTCTACGCGAGCGCCCAGTGATCTGGAGCATGCTGCTGGTCGTCTCCGCGAACGTCGCGGTGTTCTGGCTGCTGGCGTTTGCGGCCGCTGCTGGCCGCATCAGTCTGGGGCAAGCCGTGGTCTATGTGCAGTGTGCCATCGGCGTGTCGCTGCTCGCCTTCGGCGGCTTCAGTTGGGCCCTTGATGGAGCGGCTGCCCCCGTCGCCGCAGTGCTGCGCCTGGAACCCGCGATGCGCCCGGCCGGCGCGTTGCACTCCGGCGATCGCCGCGCGGACGCCGCACCCGCGCGCGAGATTCGCCTGCGCGACGTCACGTTCGCGTACCCCGCCGGCGCGCCGGCCCCTGGCGACGACGCGGCCCTCGTCCTCGACCACTTGGACCTCACGATCCCGGCCGGCTCGTCGCTCGCCATCGTTGGGCAGAACGGTGCCGGCAAGACGACCATCGCCAAGCTGCTGTGCCGATTGTACGATCCGCAGGAGGGCACGATCGAGATCGACGGTGCAGACATTCGCGAGTTCGATCTCGCGTCGTGGCGGTCCCGCGTCGCGGCCGTGTTTCAGGACTTCATCCGCCTGGAGCTGCCGCTGCGCGACAATGTGGCGCCGGCGGGCGCGCCGGACAGCGTCATTCTGGCCGCGCTCGAATCGGCGGGAGCGGCGAACCTGGCCTCATTGGATACGGTGCTCGCGCGCGGTTACACCGATGGCACCGATCTATCGGGCGGCCAATGGCAGCGCATCGCGCTTGCCCGGGCGCTGGCAGCCGTCAGGCTAGGCGCCGGTGTGGTACTGCTCGACGAGCCCACCGCGCAGCTCGACGTGCGTGGGGAAGCGGAGATCTTCGATCGACTGCTCGCGGCGACGCGCCATTGCACCACCATTCTGATTTCGCATCGCTTCTCCACCGTCCGTCACGCCGACCGCATCTGCGTGCTTCAACATGGCCGCGTAATCGAGCACGGCACGCACGACGAATTGATGGCGCTCGGCGGCCGGTATCGAACGATGTTCGATCTGCAGGCGCAGCGTTTCAACGTCCCGGATGACGAGGAGGGTACAACGTATGACGTCCTCTCCTGAGCGCGATCACGCAATCGAGCCGTTGCCGCCAGCGCTGTCGTCAATGTGGCGGTTGTGCAAGCTGGGGTTCCGTCATGAGCCGCGCTTGATGGTCGCATCGTTCGGACTGTCGCAGCTCGCCGCGCTGCCCGATGCGCTCCTCGCGTTGTGGCTGATGCTGCTCGGGAAGGGTGTGCTCGCACACAGACCCGGCATGGTGGAAGGCGCGGCGATCGGTCTCGCCGTTTCGACTGCCGCGACCTGGTTTCTGCGCACCCTCAGCACCCGCGTGCAGCGCCGCTTCCGCGATAAGGTGACGATCGCGCTCGAATCCCACGTCGCGCAACTGCAGGCATCGGTCGCGACGATCGCGCATCAGGAACGACCGGAGTATCTCGACCGGCTGTCCATGCTCCGCAATCAGGTGTTCGTCCTCGACCACATGTACGTGGCGGTGTTTTCCACGCTCGGTTGGATCCTGCGGCTGGGTGTGACCATGGCCCTGCTGATGTCGATCCACCCGGCGCTCATCCTGCTTGCGGTGTTCGCGGTCCCGACCGTGTTGACGTCGACCTGGCGGCCCGAGGTCGAGCGATCGGCGCAGGAGCGCGGCGCACAGGCCGGCCGGCTGGCGCGCCACCTGTTCACTATCGCTACAACCGCGCCACCCGGGAAAGAAGTGCGGGTCACCGGCATTGGCGCGCGCCTGATCGAAGAGCGCCGGGCGGCGTGGGAGCGCTGGTACGGACCGGTGTCGGCTGCCAGATGGGGCTCGGCGTTTTGGCACGCGTTGGCGTGGGCGATCTTCGGCTTGGCGTATGTCGGCGCGGTAGTGTTAGTGTCGTCCGGACTCCGCGCGCCGGCCAGTCAGGTGCTGCTGTTGCTGGCTGCCGGTGCTCGGCTGTCGGCGTACATCGGCGCCACGGTCGGCGAAATCGGATTCTTGCGCGGGTTCTGGATGGACGGCTCGCGGCGCCTGGCATGGCTCGAGGACTACGCGGCCGGCGTCGCCGCCGCGGGTGACCGGCCGGTTCCAACCGCGCTGCACCGCGGCATCCTGCTTGACCACGTATCGTTCGCGTATCCCGGTACGTCGCGCGTAGTGCTGGACGATGCGTCGTTGACGCTGCCGGCGGGCGCGGTGGTCGCCATCGTCGGCGAGAACGGCGCTGGCAAAACGACGCTGGTCAAGCTACTGACGAAGATGTACGAACCGTCATCCGGTTCGATCCTGGTGGACGACACGCCGCTGGCGCGCGTGCCGGCAGGCGAATGGCGAGCGTGTCTGGCAGGCGCGTTCCAGGATTTTTTCCGCTTCGAATTCCGCGCGGGGCAGACGGTCGGTCTGGGCGACGTCCCACGGATCGACGATGAGCCGGCGGTGGCCGCGGCTGTCGAGCGCGCCGGCGCCGGCGACGTGGTCGCGCGCCTGGCGTTGGGTCTCGCGACGCAGCTCGGTCCGACGTGGCCGGGCGGAGCCGAGCTCTCGTTCGGCCAATGGCAGAAGCTCGCGTTGGCGCGTGGCTTCATGCGCGATCGACCGCTGCTGCTGGTCCTCGACGAACCCACTGCCGCGTTGGACGCGGAAACGGAACACGCGCTGTTCGAGCACTACGCCGCAGCCGCGCGCCGCACTGGCGAAAACGGCAGCGGTCGCATCACGATCCTCGTCTCCCACCGCTTTTCGACGGTCCGCATGGCCGATCTCATCGTCGTCCTCGACGGCGCCCGGCTGGTTGAGTTCGGCACCCACGATGAGTTGATGGCCAAGGGCGGCCAGTACTCGGAGCTGTATCGCATTCAGGCTGCGGCTTACCGATGACCGGTAGTTTGGTTCCATCTGAAGCCCCAAAGCTACGCGTACGCCGCATGGCGGGCAGGCGCGGACCTTGCGGCGGCGCTCTCGTGGTCAGAACTGGCGGCGAAGTTCGCCTCCCGTGCCGACGAACTGAAAGACCCGGAAGATGGCCCCCGATAACCCTTATCTGAAGTATTTTCCCCGCCCGGCCAGTTCCGCGTGCTCATGTTCGATGGTATAGAGCGGTTTATCTAGGGGCTCTCCCGAGTAGCTCATTCACGGCGCGTGCCGGAAGTTCCAAAACAAGCAGGCGGCCGACGCTTCGTTAAAAGCCTCGGCCGCTTCTCCTCCTGGTGGGTTAGACAACGCATGTTCGGATAAACGGCGGTCAGTATGGCAGCGCAGGAAGAACCGCGGTGCCCTCTTTGCGAACGGCCTGAAGAGCGTCCGGATCGAGTCCGAGCAGCTTCAGAATAGTGGGCGCGATCTGGCGCGTTTCGACCTCGCTGTTGACGACTGACGGAACGATCCGATCGTTGGACACGAGCATCATGACATTGCGATCGTCAAACGCGAAACCGCCGTGTTCGGCGACCTTTTTTGTCCCACCGGTATAGACCACCCCGACATTAGGTGCGACGACGATGTCCGGGACCCGCGAATCGACTCGGGGGTTCCCAATAATCGACTGGAGCCCATTGCCCCAGAAAATCTCGCCACCACCGAACACCGCTTCGTTCTTTTGGAGAGTCGCTACCGAACTGGCGACTTTGGTGGGATCAGTGAGCCAAAGCAGAGATATGTCGTCCTCGTCGGCCTGGCCGACCAAGCCTCCGCCCACAAGGCCAGTACCTATGCCTCCGAGTACGTCCGAGGGCGCGATAGCCGTGGAAACGTCGGCCGGGATTCGGCTGACGCGGTTCGGGTCAATCGGCGATTGGCCGTGTTTGGCGGACACGATGATTACGGTCGAATCGGCGAGACCGGCGTCTTCGATGGCCAAAGCCATCTCGCCAATGGCGTTGTCGACGAACTGAATTTCAGTGACGAGCGAAGGCGGAGTCCCGGCGGAATCGAGGTAACCGCCCGTGAGATTCATCGACTTCTCAACCAGCTTCTGGCCAACGCTGACGGCCTGGAAGTTCATGCCAAATAGGGTCGGGACCGGCGCCCCGAAACTGCCATCGTGCGTCTTGCCGTTGATCCAGTTCATGACCGCCTGCACCTTCAAGCTGTCGTAGCACTGGATGTTCTGGAAACTGTCCGTCCATGCGTTGCTGGACGTGGCCGCGCCCGTGTCCGGCAGCGGGTTGCATCCTGGCACCGTGGGCAGCGCCACCGGGATCGAGTTGATCTCGGGTGAATAGAAGTCGCTCACGCCCTCGCCGCTGGGGCCAAACACGAAGTCATAAGAGGGATGCTTGTCCGACCACGCCGTTTAACCGCCACTTCGCTTCACCACCTCGAAGATCGTGTTCACACGCAAGAAGTTGTGAGGATACACAGGCGCACAGTTGTTGTTTGGATCGCGGGGCAGGTATATCGGGTTGATACCGCCGCCGCCGTTGAGTTTCGTGTAGTCGTTATCTATCTCCTCGTCGTAGCCGACCTGCGTTCCTCTCATGCTGGGGCATAGATTGACCCCTCCCACAATCCCGTATGGCGTAGTCGCCGCCGGAGGCGAAAGCGCGCGGTCGTAACTTACGTCATAGTAGACTCCGGCTGTTCGGGGTGTGCCGCCGGTGATCTGCGCGACAAGGCCAGGGAAAGAATCCGACGGGCGGGACGTCAACGCGTTTGCGTACACGACCCCGGACTGAGCGAGTTCCGCCAAGTTGGGGCAATACGATGATCCACCATTGATCGACGGGAGGCCCTCCGAGCAGTTTGTGAAATCCAGCGAGTGCATTCCGTCAATGCTGATCAGCAGGACGTGTGTGATGTTGCCGGTTAGCGAGAAGTCATTTTGCGCCAGAGCGGCGGACCATGCCGCAGTCAGGAGCAGAACCGAGATCGCGAAGAACTTTCTCATGTGTTACCCCCTTCAGAGTGAAAAAAGGACCCGTTTACTCAGTACGAAAACTAACATTCTGGCCTGGCATGGTCCGTTGTTCTAACTGGCACGGTAGTTTGTATTAGGCTGATATTTCTCAATTCATTGACGAGCAAGCTTATCAAAGCAATGTCAGAGATGCGCAACAGCGCGACAAAATTCCGGTTACAAGCAAGACCGCGCGGAGCGGCGATGTTGCATGAAAGTTCGTCTGCGAGCCGACAATTCTGGGACAGTAGAAACCAGCGAATTCAATTCCCCCCACATCTGGCTCCGGCATCGGCCGGCACGAAACCGCGGGGCTCCTCGGTGTCGGGGTATGGGCCAAGTCTACAGCGCCCGCGATTCCCGTCTCAACCGTGACGTCGTAGTCAAAACGCCACTCACCCGCGTCCTTACTACGCCAACCGGATGGGCCGGCCCCGAGCCAATCCGCGATTGGCGCTCCGCGCCGTCAATCATCTCCACATCGTCGATTGACTTACGAAACTGTAATTCACGTTTGTTACACCTGAGATTGCTCAAGTGGTCAAATTCGCTCAGGAGAAGGGTCATATGGCTAGGTTCGTCCGGCGAATGTAAACAGCTTGGAGATGCAAACGGCTCTCACAAACGTCATCAAATTGAAAACGGCGGTCGCTAATCTGCTCGTATCTCTAAGGCCCAGTCCGTAGTGTCTTGACTCCGCGGAAGCGCATAATCTCAGGACAGCGAGTACTTCTGCGTGGCCAATCGGAGTTGGTTCCTACTTGTGCCAGGAGATCTGCAAGATGTTGCGTACGCTGTGTATCGTCTTAATTACCGTCCTTGTCGCCATCTCCGCTGTGGCGCAGGGGCAAAAGGGCGCGATTTCGGGAAGCGTTACGGACGAAAGCGGGGCCGTCCTCAGGGGCGCGCAAATATCGCTCGAGTCACAGGACGTAAACTTGGTTTCAAACGAGCAAGGCCTGTTCTTCATCAATGGCCTGGCTCCGGGAAATTACACGCTGACGGTCAGCTATGTCGGGTTCGCGACGTTTAAGAAGTCCGTGGATGTTGCCGCGGGGCAAACCGCAAATGTCGATGCAAAGCTCAAGGTCCAGTCCGCGAATCAAACGGTTCTGGTAACCGCCCGTGCGACGGGCGAAGCAGAGGCGATTAATGTCGAGCGGACGGCTGACAATATCATGCAGGTGCTGCCGGCGGAAGTTATTCGGAGCTTGCCGAATGCGAACATGGCGGACGCGCTGGGTAGGCTGCCAAGTGTCACCCTGGAGCGCGACGAGGGCGAGGGGAAATACGTGCAGGTCCGCGGAACCGAGCCGCGTCTCACCAACACCACAATCAACGGTGTGAACCTCCCTTCGCCGGAACCGGGGGTCCGGCAGATCAAGTTTGATGCCATTCCAGCAGATATTGTGGAGTCGGTCCAAATCAGCAAGACGCTACAGGCGAACATGGACGGGGACGGTATCGGCGGTTCGGTGAACCTTGTTACCAAAACCGCAACCGATCTTCCCACGATCTCGCTCAGCGGCATGGGTGGTTTCACACCGATCATCAACGGGCGTGGGCTCACAGAGGTAACGGGCACAATTGGGCAGCGGTTCGGAGCGGAAAAGCAGTTTGGCATCTTGATCGGCGGCTCGTATGACTGGAACGGGCGGGGTATTGACGACATCGAACCTGTTCCCGACGTGGCGACACTGTCCAACGGCACGACGGTGGGATGGAAAGACGGGATGGACATTCGCGAATATCAGTATTTCCGGTCGCGCTGGGGATTGGCCGGCACCGCCGACTACAAGGTCGGGCAAGGCTCCGATATTTACTTCCGCTGGCTCTATTCGGATTTCAAAAACTACGGCGACCGGTGGGTCTATTCGCTGACGGACAATACGCCGGGAATTCAATTGCTCAACCCTTCCAATGTTGGCTGCGCGACCGATAGCTCGGGCACGACAACCGCCCCATGCACGGCTCCGCCGTCGTTCAACGCACAGCTCCGGAATCCCGACATCGGAGTCGGGAGCATGATGCTCGGCGGCTCGCACGCTCTAGCTACGACGTGGTTCTCTTGGGATTTGTCCGCTTCGCGCTCTTTCTATGGCAACTCGCCTTATTCGACGGCGGTTTTCAATTCCACTCTAAGTTCAAGCTCATGCCAATACGATCAGGCCGCCACTACGAATCAGTACCTATCACAGTGGAACGCGGCGTGCTACACGGAAGCGTATAACCCTTCGAATCTTGTCTTGAGCAATATCAACCGGGACCTGGGGCATTCCGCACAGCTGAATCTCCAGGCGGCCGGAGCGGGGGCCAAGCGCTATCACATTGGTTCGCGGCTGGCGACGGTAGAAATTGGTGGTAAATTCCGGAACGAGCACAAGTTCGCCGACACATACGTGCTTACACTAACGCCGAATGGCACGATCCCGCTTTCGACCTTCCCGAACCGCCTGACCAACAACAATTACTATAATGGCGGCGACTACAAGTTGGGTTACAACGCGACCTACGAAAATGCGATGGCCTATGCGAATGCGAATCCGAGCGCCTTCACGTCCAGCAGTACGTTTGGACAGGACCCTTCGGAATACGATTTAGTGGAAAAGGTTACCGCTGGCTACGTGATGAACACAATAGACCTCTCGAGCCGCGTTCGATTTATCGCGGGGTTGCGCGTTGAAGGGACGAGCGACAGCGTGACCAACTTTTCGGTCGGCAGTTTCGCATGTCAAACCGGCACCTGTTCGAGCATAACACCCAATTCGTTCTCGGGGTCCTATGTAACAGTCCTCCCGAGCGCTTCACTCCGCTATGCGGTCGGTTCGAGCAGCTATTTTCGCTTCGTTTATGCGAGGGGACTTTCACGGCCCGATCCGCAGGACATTGCACAGGCATTGGACTGGACCGTGGCGGGTAACGGGGCAAACCGGTACTCGGTGAGTTTCGGCAATGCGAATCTCAAAGCCGAGACCGGGGACGATATCGACGTCTTGTTCGAACATTATCTAAACCCATTTGGCGTGATTTCAGCGGGGTATTTTTACAAGTACCTGCAGAACCCGATCATAACGCGCACCTTCGAGCTTGATGCCTATCAGCCCCCGGGCGGACCATCGGGCAATTACCTGGCGACGCAACCGGTCAATGCCGGGAGTGCATGGATCACCGGATTCGAAGGGGCCTACCTCCAGCACTTTTCGTTTCTGCCCGGGGCATTGCGCGGGCTTGGCCTGTCGGCGAACTACGGCTACACGGCATCTGCCACAACCGGCATCCCGGGCCGATCGGACCATCCGAGGCTGCTGCGAATGTCGCCGAATGCCTTCAACATCAGCCCAACCTTCGACTTGGGTCGCGTCTCGATACGCGTGGGGATATCGTACAACCAGGCCAGCATCTATAGCTACCAATATGCCGACGGCACGCCAGGCGGGGTGAGTGGGCCGCTGAGCGATATCTACTTTTATTCGCATTTCCAAGTGGACGCGCAGGGAAGCGTTCGGCTGTCGTACGGCCTGACGTTTGTGATGTACGGGCTGGATCTGAACAACGAAGTGTTCGGCTTCTACCAGGGTAGCCCGCAGTACATGATCCAGCGAGAGTATTACCAGCCGACGGTAGCGGCAGGCTTCCGCTGGTCACCGGTACGGGAGAGCCCGGCCAAGCAAAAGCAGTTTTGAGAACCCAGCTCGGACGCGGCCGAAGCCGGACCTTCGGAAGTCCAGGCGCCACCTTCCGTGGAATGCGAGTGTTAAACCACCAGGCACAGGGCGCTCCTCGACAGGATCTTGTGAACTCGGTCACAGTTGAGACAAAAACGTCATTCTCTCGTAGTTCAAGCGTCACATTTTCTTTGTAGAATCTCACCCATGTCAAGACAGATCATACAGATTTCCGTACTCTGCGCATTTGGCCTAAGCGGTTCGGCCTGCGCCCAGACTTTCAGTGGTTTCACCTACGGTAATATCGTAGTGAGTCGCAGCCTTTACAGCGGCAGCGCCGCGACGCTCGCGGTTGGCCAGCCGTTGCCGCCTGTGTGTCCGGCGACAGCCACAACGCAATGTAACGCGGCCAAGGCGACTGACAGCGGCGCCTACGCCTCAACGACCAGCACTAACAACGTTTTTAACAACAACCTCGTGGACGGAAGTTTCGGCGTGACGTCTCCGGTCTTTCTGGACCAGCTGACGCCGGCCGGAACGCTGGTCAGCACCCTGACGATCCCGACCAGCCTGGGCACGACCAGCTTCAGTTCCAAATCCGAAGTGGCGCTGAATCTGTCGACAGATGGAACCGCCATCACATACATGCAGTACATCGCTCCTCCGAATACGGTCGACGTGTCTAATGCAAATACACCCTACGCTTACGATCCGACGAATCCGGCGGGAGGCAGCTACTACCGTGCGGTGGTGCAGGTGGGCGCGAATGGGGCCATCCAGGTGACACCCACTAACTCATACAGCGGGAACAACGGGCGCGCCGCGATTCTGGCCAACGGGATCTACTACATGACTGGCAACAGCAATAACGGGACCGGTACGCCCACAAACATCATTGGCACGGCGGGAGCCCAGATGGCAATACCGGGACAGAGCCTTGGGACACCGCCCATACAGATCGGCGACCTGTCGATCAGCCAGGTAATCAACCCTGTCACCGGTCTGCCTTATCCACCTGATAAGGCGGGCAAGGATAACAATTTTCGCGGTCTTACGATCTTCAACAACACCCTTTATGTGACGAAAGGCAGCGGCGGCAACGGATTCAACACGGTTTATCAGGTTGGCGACAAAGGAAGCCTGCCCACGCCTGCCAACGCAGCCAGCGCCGCGATCACCATTTTGAACGGTTTTCCCGACGCCCTCGCCAAGAGCACCACTCAGCCAGTGGGCTATCCGTTCGGCCTCTTCTTCGCCAATGCGACAACGCTGTATGTGGGCGATGAAGGAGACGGCACCATGGAGAACGCGGGAACCAGCAAGACTTCGGGCTTGCAGAAATGGGTGCTCAACAACGGAACCTGGACGCTGGCGTACGTCATGCAGAATGGCCTGAACCTAGGCACTCAGTACAGTATCGCTAACTACCCCGCAGCTTTGAATCCGGGGCCGGACGGTCTACGAAATATCGCGGGTAAACTCAATGACGACGGCACCGCGACCATCTTTGGCATCACTTCGACGGTCAGCGCCAATGGCGACCAGGGTGCCGATCCGAATCAACTGGTTTCGATCACGGACGTGATTGCCAACACAAGCGCCGCCGTCGCCGCGACCGAAAAATTCACAGTCCTGCGCACCGCCAATGCCGGGGAAGTGCTGCGCGGCGTTTGTCTGGCGCCGACTGTTGGATCGACTCCCGCGGTGAATGTTCCCTTGATCCTTTCGGCGGCGAATCCCGCCGCCTTTGCCGTTTCGCCCGGTTCGCTGGCCACTGCCAACGGGCAGAACCTGGCGACCACGACGGCTACGACATCAGCGCCGTACCCGACGTCGGTTTCCGGTACGTCGGTTTCGATTTTGGATGCGGCGGGCGTGACTACCTCAGCACCGCTTATTGAAGTGTCGCCGACGCAGATCTTGTTCCTGGTGCCGGCCACGGTTGCCCCCGGCACGGCGCAGGTTACAGTAGCCAATGGGAGCGTTACACAGACTTCCAATAACGTCGAGATCGCTACGGTTGCTCCTGGGCTTCTGATGTTGAACGGCTCCAATCTGGCCGCGGCCGATGTGGTTCAGGTTGCGGTTGGCGGGGCGCAGACCATCCAGTCGGTTTACACGACCAACAGTTCCGGCGCCATTATTGCTAGCCCGATTGCGATCGGGACGGGCGGCGCTAGCACGTATCTTGTCCTCTTCGGCACCGGGATTGCGGAAGGCGGAACGGCTCTTACGACCGTCACGATCAATGGCGTGGCGGCCACCGTGACATATGCAGGATCCGCGGGCGCGGGTTCGGGACTCGATCAGGTGAACGTTTTGCTCCCGGCGAAGCTAGCTGGATCCGGGAACGTCAACGTGCAGCTTACTGTTGAGG
>Ga0181517_10004722_pt1 | contig 12258 bp, 12 predicted proteins | sample PEATcosm2014_Bin_31_FD_119748 | JGI IMG/M metagenome (GOLD analysis project Ga0181517, IMG submission 119748) | Peatland microbial communities from MTU Mesocosm Facility, Houghton, MI, USA - PEATcosm2014_Bin01_30_metaG | ecosystem: Environmental > Terrestrial > Soil > Wetlands > Peat | place... | reverse complement strand
TGATCGGTCCCGGGCACCGCGAGCAGGCAGTGCGACACCGGCATGTCAATGGCGGCGACGATCTTGAGGTCGGTGTTGATCAGTATCGAATTGACGGGACCTACAATGCCGCCGAGGCTGTTCTCAACGGGCACGATCCCGAAGTCGAAATAGCCGTCGCGTACCGAGTCGAAGACGTCCGAGAAGTCCCGGCAGGGCATGGCCGCTGCCGAGCCGTCCCATGCTCGGGCGGCGACTTCGCTGTTGGCGCCGTGCTCGCCCTGGAATCCGACCGTCTTCGGCTTGCGACCCTGTATGGCGCTGGCCTCGGCGATGATGCGCTTCCAGAGCTCGCCCGTGAATTCGGGACTCGCGAGGCAGCGCGAAGAGCGGGCGACGCGCTCGAGCACCGCCTTCTCCCTCGCGGGGTCCGCGATATCGGTCTTCAAAGCCCGCGACAGCAGCGCCTTTTCCATCCTCTCGTCGAGGAGCGAGAGGAGCCTGGCGTCGATCCGGTCGATGTCGTCCCTGAGGTCCTTGAGCGTCATAGTTCCTCCACGGCCTTGGCGGCCGAAATTGGCCTTGCCCGCGCGGCGAGCGTCAGATCGGCGAGCGCGACCGCGCAGGCCGCCTCGAGTACGACAGCGGCGCGCAAGGCTATGCACGCGTCGTGGCGCCCCCCCGGGGCGAGGACGGTCTCCTCGCCGGATTCGAAATCGAGCGTGCGCTGGGGCGCGGAAATGGTCGATGCGGGCTTCACGGCTATCCGCACTACGAGCTCGTTGCCGTTGGTGATGCCGCCATTGATGCCGCCCGCTCCGTTCTTCGCGGTCTTTCCGGAACGCTCGACGAAGGGGTCGTTGTGCCGGCTGCCGCGCATCCGGGCAGCGGCGAAGCCGTCGCCGAATTCTACGCCGCGCACGCCGGGCACGGCAAAGAGGGCGTGCGCGAGAAGCGATTCGGCGGCGTCGAAGAAGGGTTCGCCGAGCCCAGGAGCGAGGCCGTTCACGCGCACTTCGACGATGCCGCCCACGGAATCCCCCGCGGCCTTGGCCGCGGCCGCGGCCGCCTCCACGTCGGGGCTCCCTCCGGCCTCGATGACGCGCGTGTCGAAGGCGACGCCCGCGGCTCCGCCGAGCGCGCGCTTGGCGACGGCGCCGGCCGCGACCAGGCCGGCGGTGACGCGCCCCGAGAAGTGCCCGGAGCCGCGCGGATCCGAGAAGCCGCCGTATTTGTAGCGCGAGGTGAAGTCGGCGTGTCCGGGGCGCGGCACGCGCTTGAAGGCCTCGTAGTCCGATGAGCGCGTATCGACATTGCGCAGGACCACGCAGATCGGCGAGCCTGTCGCGCGCCCCTCGTAGAGACCCGAGAGGATCTCGGGAGAGTCGGCCTCGCGCCGCTCGGTGGTGCCCGTCGCGCCGGGTCGGCGCCGTGCGAGGTCGCGCTCGATGTCCTCGACGGAAACGGGGGTACCCGCCGGGCACCCGTCGACTACGATCCCGACTCCGGGTCCGTGCGACTCTCCGAATATCTCTACGCGGAAGCAGAGCCCGAACGAGTTCATGGAGCCTCCATAATGAAAGCCAGAAGGTCGGCCAAGGGAACAACCTCGACGACGACCGAGCCGACGGCCTCGGGCAGGGCCATGAGGATGTCCGGGCCCAGCCGCTTCTTGTCCGCGAGGACGGCATCGCCTATCGCCTTCCGGAAATTCCGGCCGTCGACAGCCGCGGCGAGCCCCGCCGCCGCCCCGATCGAAGACGGCAGGGCGCATGCCTCGATGAGGCGCAATATGCGCTCGCAATCCGCGGCGCCGAGTCGGCCCATCCGGAGGGCCAGTCGGCAGGCCGTCCCAAGGCCGGCGGCCACCGAGTGGCCGTGGGGCAGACCGGAAGCCGCCTCGACGCCGTGTCCGACGCTGTGGCCTAGGTTGAGCTTCCGCCTTTCCCCGGACTCCCTCTCGTCGCGCTCGACGACGCCCGCCTTCAGCTCTACCGAGCCCGCCACTATGCGCTCCAGCGCGTCGACGGAAGGGCGTCGCGAGGCCCCTTTCCGTCCGGCCTCGGCTTCGACGAGCTCGAAATAGGCGCCGCCCGCCAGGACGGCGTGCTTGACGACTTCCGCCATACCCGACGCGAACTCGATGTCGGGGAGGGTCGCGAGGAGGCCCACGTCCATCGTCACGAAGCGAGGCTGGGAGAAGGAGCCCACGAGGTTCTTGACCCCGCGGAAGTCCACACCGTTCTTCCCGCCGACCGACGCGTCCACCATGGCGAGGAGGGTGGTAGGGATGAAGCCGAAGTCGACGCCCCTGAGCCAGGTCGAGGCGGCGAAGCCGGCCAGATCGGAAATCGCCCCGCCTCCTATCGCCAGGACGAGGCCGTCGCGGCCGAGGGAATTGTCCATGAAGGCGCCGTAGAGGGCCTCGAGAGACGCGAGAGACTTGGCCGCTTCCCCCCGATCGACCTCGATCACTGGGCAGGCGGGGAAGGACTCGCCGTGGATGCGGTGGATCAGGCGGTCGGTGACGATCACCGTCTTGGTCGGGTCGACTCGGCCGCCGATTCCGGCGAGGGGACCGAAGGCGATGCGCGAGACCCGCCCTCCTTGTCCGTGAATTAGGATGTCCACGGGACCCTCTCCACTCAATCCATCGCGTCCGCGAAGGGATCCCGCAAGGCGCCGCTCCGCGCCGAGCTTGAAGCCTGCGTCGCGGCGTCCTTGGCCGCGGGGGCGCCCCTCGCGTTCGCGTTCGCGTCGTCCATGGCGCGCTCGGCCATGAACTCGCGGAGGGCGGCGATGCGAAGCATCAAGGCCTTGAAGGCTTCCGGCGTGAGCTGCTGGTCCTTGTCGCTCATCGCCGTCGAAGGATCGATATGCACCTCGATCTCGAGGCCGTCCGCTCCCGCAGCGACGGCCGAGAGACTCATCGGCCCGATCATGTACCTGATGCCCGTTCCGTGCGAGGGGTCCACGAGGATCGGCAGGTGGCTTTCGGCGTGGACGGCGGGCACCATACTGAGGTCGAGCGTGTTCCGCGTGTAGGTCTCGAACGTGCGGATGCCGCGTTCGCAGAGGATGACCTTATCGTTCCCCTCGGCCAGGATGTATTCGGCGCAATTGAGCCATTCCTCGAGCGTCGAGTACATGCCCCGCTTGAGGAGGATGGGCTTGCCCGACTTTCCCGCCTCGCGGAGCAGGGAGAAGTTCTGCATGTTGCGCGCGCCGATCTGGAGGATATCGGCGTACTCGCCGACCCATGAGACGTCGCGCGTATCGACGACCTCGGTGACGATGGGCAGGCCGGTCTCCTTCTTGGCCTTGTCGAGTATCTTGAGGCCCTTCAGGCCCAGGCCCTGGAACGCGTAGGGCGAGGTCCTTGGCTTGAACGCGCCGCCGCGAAGCATCTTCGCCCCGGCGTCGCGGACGGCCGCGGCCGTCCGCAGCGTCTGCTCCTCCGTCTCGACGGAGCAGGGACCGGCGATGACGACGAACTCCTCGCCGATGCGGACTCCGCCGACTTCCACCACGCTCCTGGCGCCCCCGGGCTTCTTGCCGGTCAATTTCAAGTTGTTCATGCCGATCTCGCTCCGTACGCGGGTCGCACCGGCGCGCGGGACGGTGTCGCGCCCCGTATTGCGCCGATTGAGGTTTTGAGCCTATAAATACGAGGCTCGCCATGATATCCGCCGCAACGCAGGCGGTCAAGTTGGAGGTCCATTCCGTGCAGCAGCTTTCCGCGCGCGTTCGCGGTCTCTCGCCTTCCCGCACCATCGCGATGAACCAGAGGGCGCGGAGACTCCGCGAGGCCGGTATCGACGTCATCGACCTTACCGTCGGCGAGCCCGATTTTCCCACTCCCGAGCCCGTGCGCGAGGCGGCCAAGCGGGCGATCGACGAGGGTAATAACTTCTACACTCCCGTCGCGGGATACGCCGATCTCCGCGAGGCCGTTTCGCGCAAGCTCGCGCGGGAGAACGGTCTCGACTATCCCGCCTCCCGTGTAATGGTCTCCAACGGCGCCAAGCATTGCATTGCGAACGCTCTTCTCGCCCTCGTGGACCCCGGAGACGAAGTCGTCGTCCCGGCGCCTCATTGGGTGAGCTACTCCGAGCTCGTGAAGCTCGCCGGCGGAATACCCGTTTCGGTGCCGACCCTCGCCTCCGAGGGCTACAAGCTGAAGGCCGAGGCCCTCGAGGCGGCGACCGGCCCCAGGACCAAAGCCCTGATTCTCTGCTCGCCTTCCAACCCTACGGGCGCCGTCTATTCCAGGCGCGACCTCGAAGCCCTCGCTTCCGTCCTCGAGCGCCGCCCCCGCGCATGGGTGGTCAGCGACGAGGTGTACGAGCACATCAATTACGTCGGCGCTCACGCGAGCATCGCGTCGATACCCGCGCTCGCGGACAGGACGGTTCTGGTCAATGGCGTGTCCAAGGCCTATGCCATGACCGGCTGGCGGATCGGCTACCTCGCGGGTCCCGAGGCCCTTGTGGCGGCCTGCATCGACCTCCAGGGGCAGATGACCACGAACGCTTCCTCTATCGCCCAACGCGCCGCATTCGCCGCCCTCGAGTCCGGCACCTCGCTCATCGGCGGCATGCTCGACGCCTTCCGCCGGCGCCGCTCCCTCGTGGTGGCCGGCGCGTCCGCGCTCCCGGGACTGGCGCTCGAGGAGCCGGAGGGCGCTTTCTATATCTTCCCCGATGTCTCCGCCCACTTCGGCGCCCGGGCCGGAGGGCGGACAATCGACTCGTCCGACGACTTCTCGGACTTCCTCCTGGACGAGGCCGAAGTCGCGGTCGTGCCGGGCTCGGCCTTCGGGGACGACCGCTGCGTTAGGATTTCCTTCGCCTGCGCCGATGAGAGGCTCGCTGCGGCACTCGAGAGGATGGACTCCGCGCTCCGCTCCCTCGGGAGGGGGTCGAGCGGGAAGTGATTGAGAGGCATCGCACATGACGCGACATCCTTTCGCATGGTCTCTATTGTGCGGATCGTAGCCGACGGGAGCCTCGCCCTCGGCCGGCTTCGCGTTCGCCGGCCTTGAGGACTTATGCGCTCGCCTCGCCTGGCCGGACGGCGAAGGAGCGAAGATAGGAATAAAAGAAGAAGTAGTAATAGGAGTGGGGGAGGAAGGAAGGGAGGGAAGAGGCGAGCGCCACGGCTGGGCTCTCAGGACCCACGGGCCTGCCCGAGTCGACAGAGCCCATCGCTCCGACGCCTAGGTTACGCATTTAATATAAGCTAACATGGCGTCGACCTGCCAGTCAAGTTCCTGCAGATAGAATCACCGGCCGAGCGCGGGTATTTTGCATCGCCGATAGCTTGGGCTCCCCTGCTACTTGAATTTCGCGATTTCCACCTGCACCATGGCGTCGCAGCGCTCGTTGCCTTCGATACCGGCGTGCCCCTCGACCCAGAGGAAACGGGGCTTTACGCGGTCAGCGACCGCGTCTAGTTCCTCCCAAAGCTCGCGGTTCTTGACTGGCTTGTTCGCGGCCGTCCGCCAGCCCCTGCGCTTCCACGACGCTATCCAGGAGCTTATGCCGTTCTTCACGTATTGCGAGTCGGTGTAGACGACGACCTGGGCTCCGGGCGCCCGTCGCTCGGCTTCGGCGAGCGAGGCGATTACTGCCCTGAGCTCCATGCGGTTGTTCGTCGTATCGGCCTCGCCGCCCGAGCCGACTATTTCCTCCGCGTCCGCGCGGAGTGCGTCATCCGCCGCGAGACGGATGACGAAAGCCCAGCCGCCCGGGCCCGGGTTGCCGGAGCAGCCGCCGTCGGTGTAGATGATCACGCGGTCCATGAGGCGGAGTATCCCCGATTATTTGAGGATGGTCGAGAGGGCAGGTACGTAGGTCACGAGGATGAGGACCGCCGCCTGGACGATGAGGAAGGGCCATACGTCGCGAACGATGCGGGGAACGGGTTTCCTGAAGGTATAGCTGGCCAGGAAAATATTCATTCCGACCGTCGGCGTCAGGAAGCCCAGAAGCAGGTTCATGATGAATATCACCCCGAACTGGACGGGGGGGACGCCGAAGGCGGCGCCCAGCGGGATGAGGAAGGGCGAGACGACGAGGATCGCCGAGAATATGTCCATGAGGCAGCCGACAACTATGAGGAAGAGGTTGAGGAGGAGGAGGAAGACGATTTTCGAGCTCACGAAGGCCTGGATCCAGGTGGTGAAGGCCGCGGGGACGTCGGCGTCTATGAGATAGAAGGATAGCCCTCGCGCGGCGGCGATCACCATGAGGGTGCCGCCGACTATCGGGAATGCCTTTCCGAGGGCCGCGACAAGCTTCCGAGGCCCGAGCTCGCGCTTTACCGCCGATTCGACTATCGCGATGTAGAGGACGGCGAGGGCGCCTATCTCCCTCAGGTCGGCCAGGCCGGTGAAATAGAGCAGCACCGCGCCGACGGGAACGAGGAGCTCGAGAGCCGCCGGCTTTAGAGCGCCGACGGAGGCCCGAAGGCTGAGGGAGCGTTCGCGCGCGTCCCGCTTTGGCGACATGAGTATCCCGGCGGCGCACATCGCGGCGATGAGGATGACGCCGGGCACGAGGGCGCCCTTGAAGAGCGATACGATGCTGAAGCCCTCCGAAGGGCCGTACAGGAATTGAGCGTTGACGCCGTATACGATGACGGCGGCGCTAGGCGGGATGAGAAGGCCTATGTCTCCGCTGGCGGTGATGAGGCCCCTGCTCCTGTCCTCGGACAGCCCGCCGGATTGGGAGAGGACGGTCGCGAGTATTCCTCCCAAGGCGACAATGGTGACGCCGTTGATGCCTGTGAAGGTGCTGAAGACGGCGCAGGCCATTACGGCGGCGATCGCCTCTCCGCCGCGGAACCAGCCGAAGAGCTCGCGGAATACGGCGACGAAGCGCTTGCCTGCCCCCGACTCGGCGAGGAGGATCCCGGCGATCCCGAAGAGGGGGAGTGCCGAGATCGAGCCGCCTCTGAGGAGCGAGTAGGCCTCGCTGGGCGCCAGCTCTATAAAGGCCCCGCTTCCGACGAACAGCAGCGCCGACAGCCCGCTGAGCACGGTGAATATCGGGGCGCCGAAAGGGACGGAGAGGACGATGAGGATGCCCAGAGGCAGGCCGTAGGCGCCGACGAAGGCCCGAACCCCCGTCGCGAGGGAGACCAGGAAGGCGGGCGCGGAACCGAAGGCCGTCATAGCGAAATTGCGGATCGAGGAGGCCGCAAGAAGACATCCCAGGACGACGCTCAGGGTCGCGACGGCGATTGCGAGGCCGGCCTTCCCTCGGACGGCGGCGCGTATGGTAAAGGCCGTCATGAAGGCAACGCAGAGAGGCATGATTGCCACGATGGCCCTCGTGGGGATTATCCATACGCGGGCCGCGGGATCGAAGCCCGTGAGCGCGAAGGAGAGCGAGGCCCAGAAAATGCACGTTTGGGAAGCGACCGCGACGGCGTCGCCGAGATAGGCCAAGGAACCCCGGATTTTCCCCTTTCCTGTCGCCGCCTCGCCGCCGGCGAGGGAGATATGCCTCCTGTCGAGGGAGGCTAGGGCGGCGGCGGCGTAGGCGAGGACGAGGGTGGCATGGTCGGCTATGGCGCCGGCGGGGGCTATTCCTCTCCAGAAAATGCGCGCGAGAGCGAGGTCCGCTATGGGGAGGCCGATAATCGAGGCCTCGGAGAGCGCCGCAATCGAGACCAGTATTCCTCGGAGTACGCGGACTGTCGGTCCCTCGGGAACCTGCGCGGCTATGCCTTGATCCTCGCCGCTCACTTGGGTTCCCGAACCTTCGCCAGCGCCATGTCGATCGCGTCGAGCATATCGCGGGAGAAGAGCCGGGCGATCAGCCCGTTGCGCCTCTGCGCGATAACCTCAGCCCACTTCGCGTCGGCGTCGGCGGGCTCGGGTATCGTCCTGATCCCGTCGAGCGCGGCTATCGCGTCGTTCTCGAGCTTGGCGCTGTCGAGGCTGATTTTCTCGGCCATGTCCCGGACGACCTGCTGGAGCTCTGGCTTCAGCTCCGCGGGCACCCTGTCCCAGCTCGATTTGTTCATGAGCATCACGCCGATGAAGGGGGCGACTTTGAAGCCCGACATGTACGATATCTTTCCCCGCAGCTGGGACCAGAGACTCGCGATGTAGATGGGACTCACGCAGGCGGCGTCCACGGTGCCCGAATTCACCTGCAGGAGGAAGTCGGCGGTGCTTCCCTTCACCGTCCTCGCGCCTACGCTCTCCATGAGCTGCATCTCCTGGTCTTCTATTGGGCTGATGGATATGCGGAGCTTGGAGAAGTCGGCCGGGTAGACGATCGGCGACCTGGAGAAATACCGCACCCAACCGCCCTTCGATAGCGCGAGAACGACGTAGCGGTCCCCGAGCTTGGATTCGATCAGGGGTTCTACCGCCGCGAGCACGGCGTCGAATTCCGCGTCGCTGCGCATGAAGCTGGGCATCGAGAGGGCCAGGCTATCGGGGTACAGCTCGGCGAGCCCGTCGGTGGTGAGGAGGGCTCCGTCGACGCCGAGCCTCATCTTCTGAATGATGTCCGATTCGGAGGCGACGTGGGCGCTTTGCGCGAAGGCCAGCCTGACTCGACCGCCGGATACGCGGTCGAATTCCGCCGCGAGTCGCTTCAGCCCCAAGTCCCAGGGGCTGTTCGCGGGCACGTTGGCCGCCATCCGGAGCGTGAGCGTCTGAGCGCCCGCCTTGGCCGAGAGCCCCGCGACCGGGGCGAAGACCGTCAGGAGAAGCGCGATAGCCGCATTGCGACACCTCATGGTGTTGTTTCTCCTTCGGGAAGCGTAAAGTATTTCCCCGCGTCGGCAAGGAGCCGCCTCGCGTTCCGCTGGGCGAGCACGGTCTCGAGGCGGTCCTCGGGAACGGCATTCGGGTCTATGGCTAGGGCCTTCCCGAGAACAGCCTTGAAGCCCCGGTAATCGTCCTTGGGGACGCAGATCGAGGTGGCGTAGGAGACGAAAAGCGAGGCCGTGCCGCCTTTGGAATAGGCAAGGGCCTTTTTGTAGGCAGCTTCGGCCTTGGCGGGATCGCCCCCCAGATAGCTCGGCATGCCCCCGTAGTAGGAAACGTAGACGCCATAGATCGCTCCCTCGTCCCAACCCGGGTCGAGCTCGGCGGCTCGGGCAAGGAAGAGAGGGGCCGCTCCGAGATAATGCGCACTCTTGAAGTCGAGGGGATTGAGGCCGAACCCTGCGAGCACCGAGACGCCGCTCCAGTAGAGGAGGGGGACGTCGGACTTGCGCATGCGCGAGAAGTCCGCCTTGCCGTCGACCGCCGCCTCGACGATCCCCGGGGAGCGCCGGTCGAGGGCGGCGGAGAGCATGCGAAAGGCGCGGCGATAAAGGGCGCCCGCGCGATCGTAGGCCGCCTGCCTCTCCTCGAATCGATCGTCGGGAAGCGACGAGGCCGGCCCCTGGACGAATGCGTTGGCGTACATGATGTATAAAGAAGCTGTCGTCACGACCTTGTCCTGGTCCTTCGGGTCCGCCTCGAGCAGGGCTTCCTCGACCATGATGAATGTGGGCAGGGCGCCCGCGGCGAGTTCGGGGTCTTCCTCGCTGGTCAGGACCGTCTGCATCTTCGAAGCCGCCCGGAATACGGCGCAGGACCCCAAAAGTACGACGACCGCCGCCGCCGCCCCAAGTCGGAGAGAACTCATGTGGCCCAGTATGCTATGAAGGAGCCTGAATCGCAACCCGTTTCGCTCGAGGAATTCGGGCCTCGGATCGCCTACAATCCGCCCAGGAAGCCCTGCCGGTCGAGCTCCTGGGCCGAGGCCTTGGCGCCGGCTCCCTCGCGAAGCTTGCCATAGACGGTCATGTCCATGTAACGGAGGCTCAGGGGGCGCTCCAAAGCCATGCGAGTCGTCTTATCCTCCCAGCGCGACTCCTTCGGATCGAGCGCGACGGGCTCTCCGTACTTCCCGACGAGGCTCGTATAGACCGAATAGTGGTCTACCTTGTCAGGATTCAGGACAAGTATCATGACCCAGAGCTTGCCTTCGTAGAACTGGAAGTAGCCGCGAGTGACGAAGGAGAGGCCCGCGACTTCGATGAGGCTCTGATTGGGCGAGGGCAGGAGGGAAAGGTCCTCGGGCCCGCGATAATCGAAGATGGGATCCTTCTTGAGAGCGGCTATGACCGAATCGCGGTCCATGCCAAGCTCGACGCCGCGAAAGGATCGCGCCGGAGCCGCCGGCCCGGAGGGAGCCGCTGTGCCGCCCTGAGCCGTTCCGGCAGGCGAAGGGCTTTCGCCGGCCGCGGGAGGCGCGGCCTGGGGGCAGGTCGCCGGAGCTCCGAGGAGGGCCATCAGCAGGACTGGGACCACGGCGGGGGCGAAGCGGGCTTTTCTCATCGCCGGTCTATCTCGAGAGCGCGATGCTGAGGGCGGTCGAGAGCTTGAGCACATCCTCGTTGCCTTTGCGGACGCGGGCGCAGAGCACGGCCGCTATCCGCCTCACGATCGACAGTCCGATCTTCGGATTTTCGTCGCAGAGCCTCGAGAACTCGGCCCGGTTCACTCTGTAGAGCACGCAGTCGCTGCTCGCCGTGATGGTCGCGCTGCGAGGCTCGGGCCCGAAGACCGACATTTCGCCGAAGATCGACACTTTGTCGGCCGACAATTTGTTCATGGACTTCTCGGCACTCGCGAAGTCCCTGTCGCCCAGCTTCAGGGTGAGATTCTTCGTCACGTCGACCTCGCCCTCGACGAAGAAGTACATCGATTCGCCCTGCTCGCCCTCGTGCATAATCGTCTCGCCCGATTTGAATGCGACGCGGCTCGAGATCGACAGGACTTTCTTCAGGTCCTCATCGCCGAGTTCCTCGAGTATGCCTACCTTGCGCAGGAGTGCGATTTCTTCGGTTTTCTTAGCCGCCATGACGCCCGCCTACGCCACTATGAAGGCTAGATCGCCTTCCCTCAGCACGTAATCCGGCCCCGGAGCGAGGCGCACGTTGCTGCCGGCGGAGGTCTCGGACGCGAGATTGATCTCGGCCTCCATGAATTTCCTCTTGATGAACCCGTCTATGGCGCTGGAGCTGTCGCCGAGGAGATCGTCCAGGGAGACGCCCTTCTCCTCCGATAGGACGCCGACGAGGACGCCTTTGCCGTTCGAGAGGAACCAGGACGAGGCTTCGGCGAAGGTCTTGCCCACGAGGGAGGAAGGCAGGGGCGATTCCCTGAGCCGGGGACCCGCCCCCGGAGTAAGGAGCTTGCGCGCGGCTCTCGGCAGGCCCTTTGACACGTAGGCCGAGGAGAGCAGGTATCCCGAGTACTCGCCGCCTACGACCACGTTGTCGACCTTGGCGCGACTCAGGTGCTGCTCGCTTTCGGGGTGGAGGATCTCCGCGCTCACCTCGATGTCGGGATTGAGGGAGCGTATGGCCAGGCAGCCTAGGATGGTTCGCTCGTCGGCATTGTTGAGGGAGTTCCCGCCCGTGGAGTCGGGGACGACGACGCAGGCCCGGGCGTTCCCGGCCGAGGCCCTTTTCAGCACGGCCTCTTGGGTGAAGTCGCCTCGGACGAAGCGGAGGTCGAGGTCGGGGAAGCGGGCCTTCTCCGCGTCGAAGGCCTCGGCCTCCATCCAGTCGACGAGGACGACCGGAATGGTCTTCGCGCCCTCCATCTCTTCCAGGTCGGAGAGCACGGAGGCCGCGTTGGGATTCCAGCCGCAGATGATGAGGTGGTTTTTCAGCCTGAGGTCCTGCAATCCCTTTCCCTCCCGTATCCTGCGCTCGACGAATATGGAAGCCACGGTTCCCGAGATAAGCGAGGTGATTACCATCCCCGAGAGTATCGCCGCGATTCCCGCTATCTTGCCGCCGACGGTGATGGGATACTTATCGCCGTAGCCTACGGTCGAGAGCGTGACCACCGCCCACCAGATCCCGTCGAAGAAGCTCCGGAACATGCCCTCGCCCGGGCGGCGCTCGACGAGCCACACGATCAGGGCAGAGGCGAGGACGGCCGTCGCGAAGGCGCCGAAGATGCCGACGAGGTTCGAATGCCGGATATCGGCCCACAGGAGCGAACCTCGCTTCGCGAGGTCCCCGATCCGGCCTTCCCCTCTCTCGGCGGTCGCGGGACGGTTTCTCATCTTGTACTCGGATCTCATCCCGCGGTCCTCCTCAAGAGAATATCGGCGGATGGAGCTTCCCCCCTTAGGCTCGACGCAAGTATAAGGTAGGAATGGGCGATACCGTCGGCCTTCCCAGCGTAATCTACGAGGATCGGAGCCTGCTAGCCGTCCGCAAGCCGCCGCGCATGCACACCGCCCC
>Ga0181517_10004720_pt1 | contig 12263 bp, 8 predicted proteins | sample PEATcosm2014_Bin_31_FD_119748 | JGI IMG/M metagenome (GOLD analysis project Ga0181517, IMG submission 119748) | Peatland microbial communities from MTU Mesocosm Facility, Houghton, MI, USA - PEATcosm2014_Bin01_30_metaG | ecosystem: Environmental > Terrestrial > Soil > Wetlands > Peat | place... | reverse complement strand
AGCCTAACTCTGTTCGAGAAAACGCCCATTCTACGGGCACTTCAGACTTCCGACTACGATAGCAACTTAGGCGATACTGGCAACCAATTGATCCTATTCGACTTGTAGCCGGACAGCAGTGAGATAAGGTATTCGAGCCTCAACCGATGATCCAATGTCATGTAAGGCCATCTACAAGCGCACCAAGCCCAGTATTAGCTCCCTGTCTGCGTCGGAATCGCAAGGCCGCGTCCGAAGGTGCTCATGAAGTGAGCAAAAGGGAGCATACAATGGCCACAAACTTCAGCGATTCTGCGAAGAGCACATTGCCAACTGTGCGTGGGCGCGGAGTCCTGCATGTCTGGAGTCGACGATCAATCGGATGTCCAGCACATTGGTGCGGATCATCAGCTATCTCCAAGCCATCCCTGGTATCGCAAGCGCTGGATTATGTGGACCGGCGTACTTCTCCTGCTGCTTCTGGCCGTGATCGTCTTCGTGGTCATCCACAAGAACAACGCCAAGGCAGCGGCCGCGAAGCGTGCTCTGGCCAGTGTGAAACCATCCGTTTCTGCCACGGTAGCTACTGCCACGAAAGGCAGCATTGGCATCTACCTCGACGCGATCGGCACGGTTACGCCGGTCTACACCGCCTCCATCACGGCGCAGGCAAGCGGAGTCTTGACCTCGGTGCATTACAACGAGGGGCAGTACGTCCAGAAAGGGGACGCGCTGATCGACATCGATCCGCGGCCCTATCAGGCGCAACTGATGCAGGCCGAGGGCGCGCTGGAGCGGGATACGAATGTTCTGGCGCAGGCGCAGATGGACCTGGACCGCTATCGCACGGCGTGGTCGCGCAACGGGATCAACAAGCAACTGCTGGATGACCAGGAGAAAATTGTGCTGCAGGACCAGGGCACAGTGAAAAACGATCAAGGCACTGTGAATTACGACCGGGTCCAGCTCAGCTATTGCCACATCAGCACGCCGATTGCCGGCCGCATTGGTCTTCGTTTGGTAGACCCCGGAAACGTGGTGCAGGCATCCGCAGGCACCGTGCTGGCGGTCATCACGCAGATACAGCCGATCACCGTGATTTTTACTATGCCGGAGGACAGTCTGGCCCAGGTGCAGGCGCGAATGCACCAGATACATACGCTGCCCGTGGATGCGTTGGATCGCGGACAGACCGCGAAATTGGCATCGGGTAAGTTGCAGTCCATCGACAACCAGATCGACACGACGACGGGAACGGTGAAGTTGCGCGCCACTTTTGACAACAGGAAGGGCGTTCTTTTTCCGAATCAGTTTGTCAACACGAGGTTGTTGGTGAATACGCTGGACGGCGTTACGCTGGTTCCCACCAACGCCGTTCAGCACAATGGACAGATTGCCTTCCTCTATGTGGTAACGAACGGAACCGCGAGCGTGCGCAACGTCAAGACAGGTGTTGCAGACGCCGGAATGACCGCGGTTCAGGGAATCAACCCCGGCGATATGGTGGCGACCAGCAGCTTTGACAAGCTGCAGAGCGGGAGCAGGGTCGTCGTGTCGAAGCAGGCGTCTCCGGCCAATCCCGTTGAGAGCAATACTCCGTGAATCCATCCGGGCCGTTCATTCAGCGCCCTGTTGCAACCTCGCTGCTGATGGCTGCAATCCTTCTGGTGGGCGTGGTCGCGTACACCCAGTTGCCGGTCTCCGCTTTGCCGGAGGTCGATTACCCCACCATCCAGGTACTGACCTTCTATCCAGGCGCCAGCCCGGACGTGATGGCCACCACGGTGACTGCTCCTCTCGAGCGCCAGTTCGGCCAACTGCAGGGGCTGAGCCAGATGACCTCGACCAGCTCCGGCGGATCGTCCGTGATCGTGCTGCAGTTTGCCCTCAGCCTGAACATCGACATTGCCGAAGAAGAGGTCCAATCGTCGATCAACGCGGCGCAGAGTTTTCTGCCGTCCAGCCTTCCCTCGCCGCCGGTTTATAGCAAGACAAATCCAGCCGACGCTCCCGTGCTGACGCTGGCCGTTACATCCAACTCGATCCCGCTGTCGCAGGTTGAGGATCTGGTGGATACGCGCCTTGCGCCCAAGCTTTCGCAGTTGAGCGGAGTTGGCTTGGTGAGCATCAGCGGCGGGCAGAAACCGGCGGTGCGCATTCAGGCGAACCCGACGGCGCTGTCCTCCTACGGCCTGAACCTCGAAGATTTGCGCACAACGCTGCTCGCCACCAGCGTCAATGCCGCCAAGGGCAACTTCGACGGACCGCATCAGGACTACCAGATCAATGCCAACGATCAACTGGTAACCAGCGACGACTATCGCAAAGTTGTAGTCGCCTACCGCAATGGCGCGCCCATCATGCTGAAGGATGTTGCGCAGGTGGTAGACGGAATCGAAAACAACAAGCAGGCTGCGTGGATGAACGAGACCCCGGCGGTCATCGTCAACATTCAAAGGCAGCCCGGCGCCAATACCATCAGCGTGGTGAAGGCCATCAAGGCGATCCTTCCCCAGCTTGAAGTGAACCTTCCCGCTTCGATCCAGGTGACGCCGCTCACCGACCTGACCACGGCGATCAACGCCTCAGTCTCCGACGTCGAATTCGAGTTGATGCTGACTGTTGCGCTGGTGGTGATGGTCATCTTTCTGTTTCTGCGCAACCTTTACGCAACCATCATCCCCAGCATTGCCGTGCCGGTTTCATTGGTGGGCACCTTCGGCGTCATGTATGCGCTGGGCTATAGCCTGGACAATCTTTCGCTGATGGCGCTCACCATCTCCACCGGCTTTGTGGTGGATGACGCGATCGTGATGATCGAGAACATCACGCGCTATCTCGAAGCCGGAGACTCGCCCATGCAGGCGGCCATGAAGGGCGCGGAGCAGATCGGGTTCACCATCATCTCGCTGACGGTCTCGTTAATCGCCGTGCTGATTCCGCTGCTCTTCATGGGCGATGTTGTCGGCCGCCTCTTTCGCGAATTTGCGGTTACCCTGGCCGTCACGATCATCCTCTCGGCCGTTGTGTCTCTCACGCTGACGCCGATGATGTGCTCGCGCATTCTGCGCCACTCCCCTCCCAAGGAAAAACAGGGCCGCATCTTCAGGGCTTCAGAGCGCGTGTTCGAGAGCATGATCGCGTTCTACGGCCGCACGCTCAAGTGGGTCCTTGGGTATCAGACCATCACGTTGCTGGTGGCTGCCGCAACGCTGGTACTCACGATTGTGCTCTACATCGTTATTCCCAAGGGGTTCTTCCCCACGCAGAACACGGGTGTCATTCAAGGTATCTCGCAGGCGCCGGCGACCATTTCGTTTGCTGCCATGCAGCAGAAACAACAGCAACTGGCGCACATCATCCTTCAGGATCCCGCGGTCGAGAGCCTCTCTTCGTTTATCGGTGCGGATGGAACCAATACCACGCTGAACAGCGGACGAATGTCCATTAACCTGAAGCCGCTGGGGATGCGGAACCTGAGCGCCTCCGACGTGATTCGCAGGCTGCAAACCAGCCTCAAGCCGGTAGAGGGCATCGAGCTCTTCATGGAGCCGGTGCAGAACATCACGGTGGACGACCGCGTGAGCCGCACCCAGTATCAGTACACGCTGGAGGACCCCGACCCGAACGAGTTGAACCTGTGGACCGGCCGGCTCGTGGACAAGATGAAGCAGTTGCCTCAATTGGCCGATGTGGCCACCGACCAGCAAACCGGAGGCCTGGCGGTCTCGCTGGTGATCGATCGCGTGACCGCATCGCGGCTCGGCATCGCGCCGTCCACGATCGACAGCACTCTCTATGACGCCTATGGGCAGCGCCAGATCAGCACCATGTACACGCAATTGAACCAGTACCACGTGATTCTGGAAACCGCTCCCAGTTCCCAGCAAGGTCCTGGCAAGTTGCAGGATCTGTATATCCAGACCAACGCATCCGCAGGGGGCTCTGGACCGGGAGCGTCCTCGTCCTTCGCATCTTCGGGGTCCTCTTCCGCCGGTTCCAATGCGACGACGACGGCTGTGGCATACACTCCGTCTTCGGCGGTCCTCAGCGCGCCCTCGAATGCCATTATGTCTGGCGTGGGCGTGAGTGGCACTTCTTCCACCGTAACTGCAACCACCAGTTCCGCGCCATCCAATGCCGTGCCCCTCAGCGCATTCACTCATATCGAGAAAGCGGCCGAGTCGCTGTCCATCAATCACCAGGGCCAGTTCCCGGCTGTCACTGTGTCGTTCAATCTCGCACCCAATGCCGCTCTGGGGGGCGCAATCTCGGCCATCGAAAAGGTGCAGAAGAACTTGAACATGCCGGCCAGCGTCCAGTATGGCTTTCAAGGCACCGCGGCTTCGTTCCAGGGCTCGCTCGCCAATGAAGGCCTGCTGATTCTAGCTGCCCTGGCCGCGGTCTATATCGTGCTCGGCATCCTGTACGAGAGTTTTATTCACCCCATCACCATTCTCTCCACGCTGCCGTCTGCGGGCGTGGGCGCGTTGCTGGCGCTGATCCTTTTCAAACAGGATCTCAGCGTGGTCGCGATCATCGGGATCATCTTGCTGATCGGAATTGTGAAGAAAAACGGAATCATGATGGTGGACTTTGCGATGGAAGGAGAACGCGAGCACGGAAAGAGCGCAACCGAAGCTATCTATGACGCCTGCCTGCTGCGCTTCCGTCCTATCATGATGACGACCATGGCAGCGCTGCTGGCGGGCATTCCACTGGCAGTGGGCCAAGGGATGGGTTCAGAGTTGCGGCGCCCGCTGGGCATTGCCATGGTGGGCGGACTGCTACTGAGCCAGGTGCTCACGCTCTATACCACGCCGGTCATCTACATCTTCTTCGATCGCATCGGACATCGTTTTATCCGTGCTCCAAAGACCATCGAACCCGGCAGCGAGCCGCAACCGGCGGAGGGAACATGAACATCTCCGCCCCCTTCATCCGCCGGCCGGTAGCCACCACCTTGCTTACTGCGGGCATCATCCTTGTTGGGGCCATCGCATTCAAGGTTCTGCCTGTTTCTCCTTTGCCCCAGGTCGATTTTCCCACTATCTCGGTCTCGGCCAGCCTGCCCGGTGGAAGTCCGGAGATCAATGCGTCTTCCATCGCGACTCCGCTGGAGCGCCAGTTCAGCCACATCGCCGGCGTAACCGAGATGACATCGTCGAGTTCACTCGGCAGCACCTCGATCACGTTGCAGTTCGATCTGAGCCGCGACATCGACGGCGCGGCGCGCGACGTGGAGGCGGCCATCAACGCGGCTCGCACGTACCTGCCGGCAAACCTGCCCGCCAATCCGACTTATCGCAAGGTGAATCCAGCCGATTCGCCGATTATCATCCTGGGACTGACCTCGGATAAATACGACAAACCCACACTCTATGACGAAGCGTCTTCGGTCATTGCGCAAAAGCTCTCGCAGATCGCGGGTGTGGGGCAGGTCTCGGTCGGCGGAGGCGCCGGCCCTTCCGTGCGCGTGGAAGTGAATCCTACGCTGCTCAACAGCCACGGGCTGACACTCCAGAATGTTCAGTCGGTGCTGAGTCAGCAGAACGTTCACGAGCCGGCCGGTCAGATCTCCGACGGGACCACGACCGCGGATATCGTCACCAACGACCAGATCTCCCATGCAGAGGATTACAAGCCGCTCATCGTCGGTCACAACAAAGGAGCCGCGGTCAGGCTCGCGGATGTTGCCGACGTTTCGGATTCAACGCAGAACATTCGCACGGCAGGGTATCTGAACGGCACGCCTTCGATCACCGTCATCATCTTCCGCCAACCGGGCGCCAATATCATCGATACCGTCGATCGCATCCGCGCCGAATTGCCGTCGATCGAAGCTTCCATTCCGCAAGGCATCAAGACCACAATCGTGCTCGACCGCACCACAACCATCCGCGCGTCAGTCAGCGATGTGGAGCGCACTCTCATTCTCTCCATCGTCTTGGTGATTCTTGTTGTCTTCATGTTTCTGCGCAACTGGCGCGCCACGCTCATTCCCACCGTTGCCGTTCCCGCCTCGCTAATCGGCACCTTCGCCGTCATGTACCTGATTGGCTTCAGCATCGACAATCTCTCTCTCATGGCGCTGACCATCTCCACCGGCTTCGTCGTCGATGACGCGATTGTGGTGATGGAGAATATCTCCCGCCTGCGCGAAGCAGGCATGCCGCCCATGAAGGCTGCATTTCAAGGTTCCAAAGAGATAGGTTTTACGATTCTTTCGATCAGCATTTCGCTGATTGCGGTTTTCATACCGATTCTGCTCATGGCCGGCATTGTTGGCCGGCTGTTTCGCGAGTTTGCCATCACGCTATCGACGGCCATTGTTGTGTCGATGCTGATTTCGCTGACGACCACGCCCATGATGTGCGCCTACCTGCTCAAGGATGAGAGAACGATCAAGCACGGCATTGCATACCGGGTAACCGAGCGCGGATTTGCATGGATGCTCTCCAATTACAGCCGCTCGCTAACATGGGTGCTGAAGCATCCGGGGCCTATGTTGACGCTGTTGCTGCTTACGATAGGGTTGAACTTCTATCTCATCGATATCATTCCCAAGGGATTCTTCCCGCAACAGGATACGGGAGCCATCACCGGCAGCGTGCGCGGACCGCAGGATGCGTCCTTTCCGGTGATGAACAACTCGATAGTGCAACTGGTGAACGTCATCAAGGCCGACCCGGCCGTTGCCAATGTCATTGCCTTCACGGGGGGCGGAGGCGCATCGAACGGTGGTTCGATGTACATTGCGCTCAAGCCGCTGAATGAGCGCAAAGATACGGCGTCGGCGATCATCGATCGGCTGCGGCCCAAGCTGAACCGGCTTCCGGTGGCCTCGGCCTTCATGCAGGCGGCGCAGGACCTGCGCATTGGAGGACGATCGAGCAACGCCATGTACCAGTACACGCTGCAGTCGGATAGCGTGGCGGATCTGGCGCACTGGGGGCCGATCCTGCTGGCGGGAATGCAGAAGCTTCCCGGTTTCCAGGATGTGAGCAGCGATGCGCAAAACAGCGGCTTGCAGGAAATGATCAACTACGATCGCCCTACCGCCGCGAGGCTTGGCATTACGCCGCAGTCGTTGGATACGTCGCTCTACAGCGCATTCGGACAGTCGGAAGTCTCCATCATTTACACGCAGTTGAATCAGTATTACGTGGTATTGGAAGTGGCGCCGCCCTACTGGCAGAGCCCCGATGGGTTAAAGAATATCTTCCTCAAGACTTCGGGCAGCGGCGTCGTCCCGCTTTCCGCGGTCACCTCGGCGCAGGCGGGCACCACGCCGCTGGTCATCAATCACACCAGTTCGTTCCCGTCGGTGACAACCTCGTTCAACCTGGCGTCGGGGATGTCGCTGAGCGACGCAACTCGCATGGTCTCCGAGATGCAGGAGCGGATGAATATGCCGCAAACGATCCGAGGCTTCTTTGCCGGAACGGCATCGGCATATCAAACGTCGCTCGCCAGCGAGCCCCTGCTCATCGGCACGGCTTTGCTCGCGGTCTACATTGTGCTTGGCATTCTGTACGAGAGCCTGGTGCATCCTCTCACCATCATCTCCACCTTGCCATCGGCCAGCGTGGGAGCCATGCTCGCGCTCATGCTGTTCAAGATCGATCTCAACGTGATCTCGATCATCGGCATCATTCTGCTGATCGGCATTGTGAAGAAGAACGCGATCATGATGATCGACTTTGCCCTGGTTGCCGAACGCGAGCACGGCAAGAGCACGACGGATGCCATCTTTGAAGCGTGCCAGCTTCGCTTCCGCCCCATTCTGATGACGACCATGGCCGCGTTGTTTGGCGCGCTGCCGCTGGCATTCGGTACCGGCACCGGCTCCGAGCTCAGGCGCCCACTGGGCATCACCATCGTCGGCGGGCTGATCGTCAGCCAGATGCTCACTCTCTACACCACGCCCGTCGTCTATCTGTTCTTCGATCGCATGCGTCTCCGCTTCAAGAGCAAAAAACCAGCGATTCTCCGCCAGGTAACCGCGGAGGCCTCTTAGCAGAGGGAAATCATGGAGTGTCGGTTATGAAGAATTCAATCGGGCTTTCCCGGCAAGCATCCACGGCGTTGCATGCAGCGTATGCCGCGTTGCTCTGCGCGCTGCTCGCGGGATGCAACGTGGGGCCAAAGTATCTCCCGCCCGCGATGACGGCGCCGCCGGCCTTCAAAGAGTCGCCCGCGCAGTTCAAGGAAGCCGATGGATGGGCTGTCGCGCAGCCCCAGGATGCGGCGCTGCGCGGCAAGTGGTGGGAGATCTATAACGATCCGGAGTTGAATGCGCTCGAAGATCGACTCAATATCGACAACCAGAATATCCGGCAGGCTTTCGAGAACTTTATGGAAGCGCGTGCCTTGGTGCGTGAGGCACGGTCTCAGTATTTCCCAACGGCAACTGCGGGCGGCTCCTACACGCGCTCGCAGGCCTCTTCCAATGTTCGGTCTGCGTCCAGCACCGGCACATCAAGCGGCCAGCAGACGCAGGTATTCTCTCTTCCGGCCGAGGTGTCGTGGGAGCCCGACCTCTGGGGCAAGGTGCGCAACACAGTGCGCGCCAGCCAATATACCGCACAACTGACCGCGGCCGACCTTGAAAACGAACGGCTGACAGAACAGGCCAGCCTCGCCGAATTCTTCTTTGAGATTCGCGGCCAGGATGCGCTGGAAAAGCTTCTCGGCGACACGGTGGAAGCCGACCGGAAAGCCCTGGAGATTGCGAAGGGGCGCTATGACACCGGCGTTGACGACCAGATTTCCGTCGTTGAAGCGCAGACGGCTTTGGACAGTGCGCAATCGGCGGCCATCAACCTCGGGATCGCACGCGCACAGTATGAACATGCGATCGCGACACTCATCGGCAAGCCGGCCTCGACGTTCTCTGTTCCGGCGGAGCCAAAGACGAGCGCGCCTCCGCCAATCCCCGTCGGAGTACCCTCGCAACTGCTCGAACGGCGACCGGACATCGCTGCCGCGGAGCGGAACATGGCCGCTGTAAATGCGCAGATCGGTGTGGCCGATGCGGCTTTCTACCCTGCTCTGACGCTTTCAGCCAGCGGCGGCTTTGAGAGTTCGGCCATCAAGAATCTCCTGGACTGGCCCAGCCGCTTCTGGTCGATCGGCCCATCGATCTCCGAAACTGTTTACGATGGGGGTCTGCGTCGCGCCACCGTAAATCAGTACATCGCAACTTACAATGCGAATGTTGCCGCATACCGCCAATCCGTACTTACCGCGTTTCAGCAGGTGGAAGACTCGCTCGCTGCGGTTCGCATTCTGTCACAGCAGATCCTGCGCCAACAAGCAGCCGTCGAATCCTCTCAAACGTTTCTGCGGCTTGAACTGGGGCGCTACGATACCGGCATCGATCCGTACATCGACGTGGTTACAGCGCAAACCACATTGCTCTCGAATCAGCAATCTCTGACGACTCTGCAGGTACAGGAGATGACGGCATCGGTGCAATTGATTGAAGCTCTTGGCGGCGGTTGGGATCGGTCGCAGATGCCTACGCCTGTCCAAGTCACGCAGAAGCCTCCAAAAACAGAGACGGCGATTCAGCATTAGATTGTGAAAGCAATCAGTCCGCGAATGACAATCGCGAAAATGTCCGGCGATCTCCCACGGGAACTTCCCAGACACTAAGATGGAAAAAGACCGGAATCTCCTCAACATCCAAAATCGCGCGGCACAAGCGATTGAGGAAAAGTCTGCACAGGATGAAGAGACCGATGAAACCTGTTCTACGCACCGGGAAGAGCGAGATTCTTCACGAAGTGAGCGATTCTAGACAGCACTGCCGAAGCAAGTGAGCGAATCTGTAGGCCTGCTCTAGGCAGCAGACGGCGCTGCTTCTCACGAACTCGATCCTGGCGCCAATCAAAGGACAAAGATGAAAACGAACAAATTGCTCTTCACCCTGCTGATGCTGCTTGCAATTGGGACGATGGTGGGCTGCTGGGCGGGCTCCGCGAAGTCGCCGGATGTCTCGGACAGCATCCGCAAGGCGCTCGACCAGGCCGGCCTCAAAGAGGTCACCGTCAGTCAGGATCGCGACAAGGGCATCGTTACCCTCGGCGGACAAGTCGAGAGTGAGAACGACAAGTCACAAGCCGAAACTCTGGCAAAGTCGCTTGCTGGCGCACAGGTCGTCGCGGACCAGATTGCCGTGATTCCCGTGGGTCAAGGAAACGAAGCGAAAGCCGTGAATTCCGATCTGGACCAAGGCATCGAGAAGAATCTGGATGCCGCTCTGATCCAAAACAAGATGCACAATAGAGTGAATTACGCGGTGAAGAACGGCGTTGTCACGCTGACTGGAGACGTGAACTCGGACCACATGCGCACGGGCGCTGAGAAGGTGGCGTCCGGAGTGCCGAACGTGAAGCAAGTGGTGAACGCACTACGAGTGGTCAAACACGGGAAGGCCAGTTCATCGCAGTAGGAACTGCGAACCCGATCGATGCTTGGGCATGGAGGTCAGCCGCCACACTCACGCCATCCAACGTGGCATTTGCATCCTTTCGGGCTCCCTGGGAAAGGCAATAGGCGGGAGAGACTCGGCAGAGAATAAAGACCCGTGCAGCCGCGCGAAAAGAATTTGAGACTTACCGGCCTGTCGGTCAACCAGGCTTTAAGCGAGGAAAAACACTTTTGCATCTCTGGCAGTCTTTTCTTCTCGCCTTCAGCGTGCTCTTTCCGCTGATCAATCCGCTCGGGTCGGCGCTGGTCTTTCTCGGGCTGGCCGGCGATGCGCCGCCAAAAGTCTATCACTCATTGGCGCGTAGGATCGCCATCGATAACATCATCTTCCTTGCGATCATAGAGCTTCTGGGCGCGGCGATCCTCAACTTCTTCGGTATTTCTCTGCCCATAGTCCAGCTCTCGGGCGGCATCGTCATCGCGGCAATGGGATGGTCTGTACTCAACGAGAGGGATGCAAGTGCAGATTCCAGGAACAGGCAAGAAGAGACCGAAGTACGCAGCGAGACACAGACAACAGCTCTTAAACAGAAAGCCTTCTACCCATTCACCTTTCCGGTGACCTCGGGGCCAGGCACACTTGTCGCGTTGCTGACGCTCACCGCTCATATCTCGCATCGAGTTATTTCGAGAGATATTCTGGCCCACGTCGGGATATTTCTCGCTGTGGTCGTGCTCAGTGTCCTCGTCTATTTTTGCTATGCGTACGCGCCACAGATCTCAAAAGTCGTTCCGCCGGCCACCGCGCATGGCATTCTGCGGGTCATTGCGTTCATTCTGCTTTGCATTGGCGTCCAGATCGCGTGGAATGGCCTGGCCGTGCTGCTTTCCGAGATCATACGGCCGTGACTCTGAGCTGTGCGAATGCGGTCTTAGAATTAGAAGCGAATTGAGCTCCTTGTGGGTTGTTTTGCCAACTCCGAGCAAGAGTGAACATCTTTAGCGAGCACCATTCTGATACATGAGTGTAGGGCGCATTCCGCGCCGGAAGAAGTCCTCGATGGCACCGACCACGTTGGCCAAGAACCGTTGCGGCCTCGACCCAGGGAGGTTCCCTACCACTATCGGCAAGGGCAGGAAAGTCGTGACCTTTCTGAAGGAGCAAACAATCTTCACGCAGGGAGATGCGGCCGGCGCAGTCTTCTACATCCAGGAAGGGAAGGTTAGGTACACTGTCGTTTCCAGGTTTGGCAAGGAAGCAATCCTGGACATATTGAGCGAGGGAGAGTTTTTTGGAGACGGCGGCCTGGCTGGACAGTCTTTACGCATGGGCACTGCGACCGCAATTACGGACTGCAAGCTCCTGCATCATTGACAAGGAATCAATGATGCTTGCGCTGCACAGGAGACGCTCGTTCACGGACCTCTTCGTAGCGCATTTGCTGACACGAAACATCCGATACCACCGGGATTTAGTTGACTATCTCTTCGATTCCAGCGAAATAAGACTGGCGCGGGTTCTGCTCTTGCTTGCTCATTTCGGTAAGGAAGGCTCGCCCAAGACTGTAATCTCCAAGGTCAGTCAAGAGACTCTCGCCGGCATGGTCGGTACAACCCGGTTGCGCGTCCGCTGTTTCATGAACAGGTTCAAGAAAAAGGGCTTTCTCGCCTATAGTAGTAATGGACTGAGAATTCATAGTTCTCTTCTCAACGTCGTTCTCCACGACTAGTCATCATGGAGTGACCGGTTCCCTGCGCTGGCCGTGGGTTAAGCTGTGAGCCAAGCAGGATCACAGATCAGAGCCACAAGCGGAGAGGAACCGGCCATGAAAAACAAGGTACGATTT
>Ga0181517_10004715_pt1 | contig 12279 bp, 8 predicted proteins | sample PEATcosm2014_Bin_31_FD_119748 | JGI IMG/M metagenome (GOLD analysis project Ga0181517, IMG submission 119748) | Peatland microbial communities from MTU Mesocosm Facility, Houghton, MI, USA - PEATcosm2014_Bin01_30_metaG | ecosystem: Environmental > Terrestrial > Soil > Wetlands > Peat | place... | reverse complement strand
CAGGGTGCGCGAGATCGCCGATGCGGAGTACGCCAATGTGCCCGCCGGTTTGGATGGCGACGACGATTGCAGGCAGATGTCGGCCTGGTATTTATTCACGGCTCTGGGCATCTATCCAGTCAACCCGGCCTCGGGCGACTACATGATCGGAAGCCCCCTGTTCACCCGGATGAGCCTGCGCCTGGCCAACGGCAGGCGGTTCACGGTTATCGCCGACCATAACAGCGCAGCTTATCGATATATTCAGTTTGCGACATTGAACGGCAAACCGCTCACCGTGCCAAAAATCACCTATGAAGAGATCATGCAGGGAGCGACGCTGCGTCTTACGATGGGCAGGTCGCCCTCGAAGTGGGCGGCTGCCTGGTCGCCTGCTCCCCTAATCGGTGTCTCTGCGGGCCTCAAACCAAGTCAGGGGGCAACTAATTGAGGTGCGGCAAGTTATATCTTCCATATTTGTCAGGCCCAGAGCAAAGCCAGAGGTGGATATCCTGAAGGCAATTCACCAAGACAGACCTGACCATCGCGCCTGAACCCCAGGGGAAGATCTTCTTCCCTGGGGTGGAGGAAGCGACGGCCGCGCAAGTACTCAATGGGATTCTCCTGGTTCACTCATGGGAAGGCGCTTTAGCAACTGGAGTCTCATGTCCTGAGGACAGGCCAGATAGGGGCAGGCTGCCGTAGACTGGGGCGTTTATGAGTACCGATCTGTTATCCGCACCTCAGCCCCAATTAGGCCACTCATCAGATGCTGGCTCTTAGAAACCGTCCGGTTTTGACAGCATACGAGAAAACTCTATCGAAAGCCTTCAAGAAATAATCATTGTTGCTTAGATGTGTCATGCACCACAGCAATTCAGTATAGTCAAGCGCAATGCATGATACCTGGGTTTCTTTCCAGAGTTTGAGAATTTGTGGAGCGTAGGACGAGTATTCGTCGTCGAACAGCTCTTTTATCACAATGAGACCACGGACTTTTTTGCTGCTAATGTCCAACTCAAGAGTCTTGCCGCCGACGATCATACTAAGGGGTGACATCGATCTCAGATATCCGATAGCGCCACTCATTTGGTTAATCGCCTTGTGGAGCGCCTTCCGTGTCGCAGCTTTCTTGCGGTCAAGCGAATTCTTGAGCACTCTTTCGATATTGGGGCTGTCCTTAGCCTGCACCACGATTACATCTGAATCAGTAACGACGAGAATATCCGCAATTTCTTCCCTGTCAGTAATCCGAAACGGGTTCATGTATATCTGCTCGGGAGAAAATGTCTTCATTAGAAGACGTGCTATGTCATTCTCCTGAAACCTTCCTGGCTCTTTGCGTTCTAACTGAGAAAAGGTGAATTGAGGACTGCCGTGGTAAAGGTGATATTCAGGGCGTGAGTCAATAAACAATCCGATTTCAATAATAGTCTCCACAAACGTTACATCAATCGCCAAAAAATCATCATTGTGTGTACGGTTGCCAAACCATACTGACATTTGTTTATGCGCCGATTCTAATAATTCTATGTCGAATGCGCGATACGATGAATTATTTAGACAGTCCTTTGTTGCCGAAGAGCATTTGAGCTGAGATACATAACCGAGCACTTCTCGGTTGTGTTCATCGAAAAAATGTATATCTAAGATTTCGCAACGTATAGCTTCCAGCAGAAGATGTGTAAGTTCGTTATCAAAGAGAGCAGTCAAGATCACCAGTGGCTGATCTTCATCATCAAAGAAAGCTGAAATCAAACCTATGGTGTTTCTACCTGCGAGAGTCATTGGACAAACATAGATTTTGAAGCCACGGTTGATCTTGGCCGCGAGCAGACTCTCCTTCGTCGTTTTGATTACTAGCTTTGGACTGCTCCCAAGGCCAAGAATTGGCCATAGGCCGACTGTATAGCCTTGAATCATCGGAATGACTTCGGGGTGAAGGACAGATAACATGGGGTGCATCCATACGGCTCGACGACATCAAACGTAGAACATTCGAGAGTGAAAAGCAAGATCGGTCCCCTGAAGTCGCCCAGCGTTCACGGATGTCTCGGCTGGGAAGCAGTGACCTGGAGAGACTACTCCAGAACGGCGCGGCGTGCTCGGCACGCATGGCTGTTCACCTGACGACTTCTCCTCCTCCTGGATTCACAGGGCCAGCTAACAGCTGGCGTTCTGCTGTAACATATCGGTTGCCGACTATTTTCTATGGAGCCCCTGATGCAACAAGCCTTGCAAGGTCTGGAACCGAAGTCCATTTGGAAGCACTTTGACCGCATTGCGGAGATCCCCCGCGCCTCGACCAAGGAAGCCGCCGTTCGCCAGTACGTACTCGACGAGGCCGCTCGCCTTGGCCTAAGCGCCACGCAAGATGCGGCAGGCAATGTGGTGGTCAGCAAACCTGCCCGCCCCGGACGTGAATCCGCCCCCTCCGCGCTGTTGCAGGGCCACCTCGACATGGTCTGCGAGAAGAACGAGGGCACCCCCTTTAATTTCGATACTGACGGCATTCGCATTCTGCGCGACGGCGACTGGCTGAAGGCCGACGGCACCACGCTGGGCTCGGATAATGGCGTCGGCGTCGCCGCCGCCCTGGCCGTGATGGAGAGCACTGCAATCAACCACGGCCCGCTTGAGTTCGTCTTCACCATTGACGAAGAGACCGGCCTGACCGGCGCCTCCGAGTTTCCCGGCGGCGTACTCAAGTCGAAGTACTTTCTGAACCTCGATGGCGAGGAAAAAGGCACCCTCTGTATCGGCTGCGCCGGAGGCGTAGTGACCAAGGCGCGTTGCCGCGTTGTCCTGCATGTGCCGGTCGCCGCGACCGCGTGGCGCATCAAGGTGAGCGGCTTGCGGGGCGGCCACTCCGGCGTGGACATCCACCTGGGCCGCGGCAACGCCATTCGCATTCTTGGCGCTACCCTGCAGGCAATTGTCGCCGAATTGTCCGCCGAACTGGCCGATCTGAAGGGCGGCAGTGCGCAGAACGCCATCCCGCGCGAGGCGTTCGCCGTCATTACGCTCGATCAGGGGCGCGAAACCGAGCTGCACCAGATCGTTTCGCGCTGCAAAAACGAGCAGCAACTCGACCTTGGCGCTTTTGACCCCGAGCTTGCCATCACCGTGGAGAAGGCCGAACTGCCAGCGAAGGTAATGGCCGGGCACGACGCCCGCCGCGTGGTGGACCTGCTCGCCAGCCTGCATCACGGGGTGCTTGCCATGAGTCCCGACGTGCCCGGGCTGGTGCAGGACTCCACCAACCTGGCGACACTCTCGCTGAGCGACGGCCAGCTCGAAATCGTTACCAGCCAGCGCAGCGCCATTGAGAGCAGCAAGCATCTGGCGGCGAGACTGGTGGCCACCTCGTGCCGGCTCGCCGGTTTCGAGACCGAGAACACTGGCGGCTATCCGGGATGGAAGCCCGAACCTGAAAGCGAGATCGTGCGGAAGCTGCAGGAAGTGAACAAGAAGCTCTACGGCGAACCCGCCAAGCTGGTGATCATGCACGCCGGTCTGGAGTGCGGGGTGATCGGCGAAAAATATCCCGGCATGCAGATGGTGAGCTTCGGCCCGCAGATCGAGAACCCGCACAGCCCCAACGAGCGGGTGCAGATATCTTCGGTTGAGCCCTTTTGGCATTACCTCTGCGCGGTGCTGGAAGCGATATAGCCGATGCTGTTGGTTCGCGGCTTCGGATAGCTACCTCCGGTCCCGCATTCATGTTACTGCCATCGCGTGGCTGCAAATGAAAGCTGCCAGGGAGCGGATACCGTCAGGAGCGTTGCAATGGCGCGGTGAGTTCTGCGGGTGCGCAGGCTGCCGGCGATTGTACTGGGCAGGCCCGAGTCAAGGCGAATGCAGTGCTGGATCGAATAACTAGCTGCGGCCCCGCATCCGCCTTAACTCGGGCCAGAAAGTGCAGGCTCAACCTTCTTACGGCATTTCGTGGACTGTTTTCAGGAGCGCGACCAAATCACAAGGGCGGTGAGACCGCTGACCAATATTGGGAACCATACCTGCGCCACCCAAGGCACTGGGATCAGGAACAGCACGTCTGAAGCGATGAAGGAACCGGGCCATCCAATCGCAAGACGAAGCCATACATAATAAAAAATATCCCAGAAGGCGAATGTCCAAAGGAATGCTACGACCTTGTCCTTCGTGTTGTGCGCGGTGAGAAGAGCAATGCCACCCAGCATGATCATTGTTGCCGCTTCTCTGAAACATTCAATTCTGTATAAGCTCGCCGGGAAAGCGACCAGTGATTCATCATGCGGGCCGGGCAAGAATCCAGTGGCGGCTCTCAGATAGACCACAACAGCCGCTTCAACGAACCCAAATGCCACCGCAAAGATCGCGGCGATCAGAAGTCGCTTCTTGCCAACACGAATCTTGTCTTTTCTCGACAAAAGATAGGGGACGATCGGAATCAGGATGAGGAAGTTAACCCACCCGGGCGTGGCGAATAGGACGAAGCCAGACATGAACCAAGTGTACGACTATAACCGGGAATGAGTGCTTGACGGATCGTCTTTGCAAACTAGAGCGAAACCAGAGTCGCTGTGGCCCGGCGAGTTTCGTGCCAGGCCGCCACTCCCTGTTGGTCGCATCGACTTTGGTGAAGTGCTTGCGGGGTAAACCAATCCTGGTTTGGCTATAATGCCATGGAAGTGGCTCACACAATGTGCAGCTGGCGGAATTCATCCATGATGGATGCGGACTGTGCGCCCCGCGTGATTCTGCTTTGGGCAGGGTGCGCGGCGATCGTGGGACAGATTTTGCTGCTGCGCGAGATGATGGCGCTGTTCAGCGGCAACGAGCTGTCGATCGGCATGGTGCTTGCCCTTTGGATGGCGTGGACGGCAGTGGGCAGCGGCGTTGCAGGGAGATTTGCGCACCGCATCGTTTCTCTGCGACTCTTCATTGCCGCCCTGGAGTGCGTTGCCGGCCTCAGCCTCCCTTTTGCGGTTTGCGTCCTGCGCATGGCGAGGGCCGGCCTGCAGACCGTTCCCGGCGAACTGTTTGGCCCCGGCGCGACCATGCTGATTGCGCTGCTCTGCCTGGGGCCGCTCTGCCTGGCGAACGGAGCGCTCTACGCGCTGGCGCAGCGCTGGACGCTGGAAAGAGACTCGAACGGGGCGGGCGAAAGCAGTGCTTATCTGTGGGAGACGGTGGGCAGCTGCGCGGGCGCGCTGCTGTTTACCTTCGTTCTGCTGCTGCTGCCGGGTCCCTTGCATATTGCCTGGATCGTGCTGGCAGTGAATCTGCTGCTGGCGTTCCTTTTGCTGGCGCGTCCTCGCGGGCGGATGGCTTTGATCCTGTTCTGCTCCGCGGCCGTCCTGATAGCTTTTGTATCGTTCAGAGCCGCATCCCAACTTGATTCTTTTACCGAACAGGCGCTGTGGAAGGGCTTCGATCTGCTGGAGGTAAAAGACTCTGCTCATGCACGGCTGACGGCGGTGGGCACGGGACCTTTGAAGAGCCTTTATGTCAACGGAGCTATTCTGGCCAATCTGCCCGATCCCGCCGCGGCGGAAGAGAGCATTCACTTTGCGCTGCTGGAGCATCCGACGCCGCATTCCGTGCTGCTGATCGGAGGAACCCTGGGCGGCGGCATCGGGGAGGCGCTGAAGCATCCTTCCGTGCAACGCATCGATGCGGTTGAACTGGATCCCGAACTGGTGCGAATGGGAGAGCGTCTGCTGCCGAGAGAACTGGAGCGGAGTTACGATGAGCCGCGCGTACATCTCGATGAAGCCGATGGGCGGATCTTCTTAAAGGAAGAAAAACGCAGCTACGACGCAATCCTCATCAATCTTCCCGATCCCGACAACGCGCAGTGGAACCGCTTTTATACCGTGGAATTCTTCCGGCTCGCGCGTTCACGCCTGAATGCGGGTGGAGTGCTGGCCGTCAGTGTCCACAGCGCGGAAGAGACCATCGGCCCGGAGTTGGCGGAGTACCTGCACTGCATCTACGGAACGCTGCGGGAGGTCTTTCCGGGGGTTGCGATCGTTCCCGGTGAAACGACGCACTTCATTGCATCAGTGGAGGCGAATGCGGTCGGGGAAGATGCCGGGGTGCTCGTCGAGCGCATGAAAGAACGGCATCTGGAAACGCAGTACATCGGCGCATACATTCTGCCTTACAGGCTTTCACCGGACCGCCTGGCGCAGGTTCGCGCGGCACTGCAATCAACAGAGCCCGCTCGCATCAACCGGGACTTTCATCCCGCCGGGTACTACTTCGCCACAGAGCTGTGGACCCGGCAGTTCAATCGCGGCTATGCGCGCTGGATGGGGCGAGCTTCGCACCTGAGCTTCGGAATTGTTCTGGAGGTTGTTCTGTTCGCCTCCCTGATATTGGTTGCGCTCTTCTTCATGCCGCGCATGCAATGGCTGTGCAAGCGGATAACGTCTTCGTCCTCGGTGCTGGCCACGGGCTTCTCGCTGATGACGCTGCAATTGCTTCTGCTGCTCTGTTTCCAGTCGATCTGCGGCTATCTCTACCGCGACCTGGCGCTACTGGTGGGCGCGTTCATGGGCGGTGTGGCCGGCGGCGCGTGGGCGGGACGGGCGAGGAAGAGCGTGCGGCCGGAAATGAAGGCAAGCCGCGCCGCCGCAGCCAATCAACTGCTTCTGGCGCTGGCCGCGCCGGTCTTGCTGGCGGCTGCCAGCGGGCTTGCATCCTTGGAAGGAAGCCTGGCGCTGCTGATGATGAGGGTCCTGTTTCCCGCGATGGCGCTGCTCTGCGGAGTTCCCGGCGGAATGCAGTTTGCGCTGGCAACGCGCAACCAGGAAGCAAGTAATCCAGACACGGGCAACCCCGCCCGGAAGAACGCGGCCCTGCTCTATGCGCTGGATCTTTTGGGCGGATGCGCGGCGGCGCTGCTGCTGGCTGGGTTGATTATCCCGCTGTTCGGGTTCTGGTACGCGGCGTGGCTGGCGGCGGCGGTGAATCTGGCTCCCGCTCTTCTATTCCTCTTTCAAGAGCGCACCGTGGCTTCCTGATCCACGATTACTTCTTCGGATCGTTGAAGACGACGGCGGTGAATTCGAAGATATCGGTATTTTCGTTTTTCCAGCAGTTTCTGTCCATGCCCGCCTTGCGGCAGGTCTGTTCCAGAAAAGTGTCGCGATCCCAGTGCTGCTCGACCGGCACCTGGGGAAGCAGCAGGCCCTCGTTGTCGCCGTTCTTCATGATGAGCCCGTGCTGGCCGACGACGATCTCGCGCGGATCCAGAACCCGGCGCAGCGGCGAGAGAACGGAGACCTCATATTGCAGTGTGGGCAATTCGTCGGCGGAGACCGGGGCAAAGCGCGGATCGCGCAGGGCGGCGTAGGTGGCGGTGTCGCGGACAGCTTCAAAGAGTGGCTTGATAGCGGAGGTATAGCCGATGCAGCCGCGCAGTTCGTCATGGATGGTGAGGGTGACAAAGGCTCCGCGCTCCTGGCCGAGGGCTTCGCTGTTGCTGGCGGCGGGCTCGTAGATCCGCCTTTCGCGCACGGCCTGCTCGACGGAGAGGCGGGCCACGTTGAGCAGCTCGCGCTTGTCCTGCTGGCTGAGCGTAAACGGCGAAACCTTGATGGGTTGCCCGGGGGCCTGCGCTTTGGTTGCCTTCACGAGCGCCCAGGCGCTATAGCCGACCACCCGCGACTTGTCGCCGGTCAAGTCGCCCGAGTTGGCGTATTTGAGGAGTTTAGCCTGATTGGCACCCATGCGCTCGGCGGCGATCATGGCGGCCACGATAGGCGCGCCGCCGCAGGCCTCCCAGACGCGGGTCTCGAAGTTGCGCGACATGCTGTAGTAATCCCATACCTGGATAGCGTTGAGGGTCTTGTGGTCGATCCTGACCGCCTCGTCGTAAGGGTGGTAGTGGGAGAGATCGCTGCTGGCCACAATCAGCGTATCGCCACTTTTGATCATTTTGGCCAACGCCACACCCAGCGCCCGGCTGTTCTCGTAGCTCTGATTGCCCATGACGATGGGCACCAGCGTGAAGGATCCGAGAACGTGTTGCAGCCAGGGGAGCTGATCTTCCAGGGCGTGCTCCGCGCCCGCCGCGGTGGGCGTATGGCCGCGGCTGGAAAGCTGGATGGAGGCGTCGGCCCGGGTCAACTCCTTTGCGAATGACTTGTCCACCGGGACATCGCCCAATGGGGTGCGATAGGCGTCCCCGTCATATACGGAAGTGAAGTCGAAAGCCTCGTAATGCGAGGGCGCGATGACGACGACGCGGGAATAGCTGCGGCCTTTAAGCGCCGCGTAAGTGTAAGCTGCAACCGGACCGGAGTACTCGTAGCCGGCATGGGGGGCGATCACAGCGAGAATGGGGCCGTCCAGATTGGCGGCGGGGACCTTGACCAGCATGGAGTCCATCATCGCGGTGAGCGCGGCGGGGTCGGCGGGATAGAAGCTGCCTGCTACGCCTGCCGAACGCACCCTGGTCTGCTCCGGATTCCGGTCTGTGTACCGGCTTGCGTTCTGGCCGGCGCAACGCACATTTCGCTGCAGTGCCAATGCCGCCAGAGCAACGAAAACAAACAGATACAAGAGCTGGATCCAGCGGCGGCGAGCGAGCATGCGCGGCCTCCTTTTCAATCCCGTCAGGACCATACTCCGGGAATCGCCTGCTTGCAATAGGGACATGCGCCCCGGCGCAGGTGGTTCTGGCGAACTTCCATTCCGAAACGCTCGATGACAGCGCGTTTGCATTGCGGGCAATACGTGTTCTCTGCCGGGTGGCCGGGGACGTTGCCGATGTAGACGTAGTGCAGGCCCTCGGCAAGAGCGATCTCGCGGGCGCGCTCCAACGTGGAAACCGGCGTGATGGGCAGGTTCTTCAACAGGTACTCGGGATGGAACTGGGAGAAGTGCAAAGGCACGTCCGGGCCCAGGTTGTCCCGGATCCACTGTGAAAGGTTGCGAATCTCCGCGCTCGAGTCGTTAAGGGTGGGAATGGTCAGGTAGACAATCTCTGTCCACTTGTTCATCTTGCGCAGGGTGACCAGGGCACCGAGCACGGGCTTGAGCTCGCCGGCGACCACATCGCGGTAGAAGGCTTCGGTGAAAGACTTCAGATCGATCTTGACGGCGTCCATCTTGCCGTAGGCCTGGCGCAGGGCGTCTTCCTGGATGTAGCCGTTGGAGACGACGACGCTTCGAATTCCCTGCCGATGGGCGGCGTCAGCCACGTCCATGAGGAATTCACTGAAGACGACCGGTTCGCTGTAGGTATAGGCGATGGTTGGGCAACGGGTTTGCGCAGCCAGGGCGGCGATGCGCTCGGGCGGAGCGTAATCGGCGGGGACCTGCTCGGGGCGGGACTGGGAGATGTCCCAGTTCTGGCAGAACTTGCAGTTGACGTTGCAGCCAGCCGTGGCGATGGAGAAAGCCTGGGTGCCGGGCAAGTAGTGGAAGAACGGTTTCTTTTCGATGGGATCCACGTGGGCGGCGCAGACGCGGGAGTGAACCAGCGTGTAGTAGACGCCATTGCGGTTTTCGCGCACGCCGCAATAGCCGCGTTCGCGGTCGCCCACGGTACAGCCGCGCGGACAGAGCTGGCACTGGATCTTGCGGTTGGCCAGCTTCTTGTAAAAGCGGGCTTCGACGGTGAATGGGCCGTCGTCCTGGCTTGGGCCGGAGGAGGCAGGCCGAGCAGCGCGCAGAGAGGGTGCAAGGACGGACGCGCCGCAAAGAAGGCCGGCCGATGCGGCGCAGAAGAGAAACGAGCGCCGGTCAAGCTGCGGGTGAGGATCCGCTTGGAGAGCTGTACGGCTGCTGGCTTCGGTTGCTCTGGACAGCATGAAACGCCTCCTGAAACTTAACTACGTGTCACGGTGCGAACCAGATCGAACTGGTGCGGATCGTGCATGCCCAGGCGGTGATCGGCATTGGCGGCGGTGGCCAGGTAGCGGGGCGGACGCTGCTCCGCTTCCAGCGTTTTCAAACCCTTTTCGGCGCGCTTGCGTTCGATGGCTTGCCAGGCGACGGTGTCGAGAGCGACAGGGTCCTGGGAGACGATGAGGGCGTTGGGCCGCCAGGTGAACTCCGGCTTGAAAGCGGGCCCGCCTTCATAACAGGCCGTCGTCGCGTCGCAGATGTGCAACCGCAGGCGCGCGCGGAGTTCGGGAAGCATGTTGAGGTCGGCGATGAAGGGATCGCAACCGTTGGGGTGGTACTTGTTGGGATTGTGAATGACGCCGTACATGTTCTTGAGGGCCACAGAGACGCCGGCGCCGTCGTGGTCCTTCAAAACAGGCAGGTTAATGAGAACGTCGCAGCGCTCAGTGAGGATGCGGGAGAGCCGGCTGCCCACGCTGCCGTACTCATACAGGTCCTCGGTAAAGCCCACGCGGTCGGTGCCATAGCACTGGACACCATTGCCCCCGGCGGCAATGCGGAAGCCGGCGCGCTCCAGTTCCGCCGTGTCGCGGTCGAAGACGACGATGTCGCGGGCGGCAACGCCGGCTGCCCGCAGACGCTCACAGACGGCTTCCACCAGGGCCGAATGGGTGGAGAGACCACGGCCGCCAAGTGCATTGACCTTGAGGGCAACCCGCTGGCCGGGACGGACGATGTGATCCCAGGGTTGAAAGGGGCCGGCGGCCGGGAAGAGATGCTGCATGGCCTGGTCGAGGAGGGAAAGCAGCCGGCTGTCGCCGATGGATCCACCGGGATCGACGCCGCGCAAGAGCGGATCTTCGGCATACACGACGCGGGACCTGGCGGGCGACTGGGCTTTCACGGCCGTTTCGGTGACCGGCACGGCGACTCCAGGGGCCAATCCAGCGGCGACAATGCTGCGCAGGAAGGTGCGGCGGCTGGTGGGCGCTGAATGCATGGAGCGGCCTCGTCCCTGAGAAAGGCGGACAAGGCTGATATACCGCTCGCGAAGATGCAGAACAGTGATGGGCAGCACAAGAAGCAGATTCAGAAAACTCAATCCCGCAAGGCGCCAAGGCACTGCTTGCTATCTGGCTCCGTCTTGCGTCACAGAAACATCGTTGGCGCGGCACACAATTTGCGACGTGCTTCTGGAAGCCCGCATCTCCTTCTCAACAGGAGATATACGCACCATGCCGAAAGCTATCCGTTTCAACCAGCTCGGTGGTCCCGAGGTCCTTCATTTCGAAGATCTGCCCGAGCGCCAACCCGGTCCTGGCGAAGTTCTGCTCAAGGTGGAAGCAGTGGGCCTAAACCGGGCCGAAAGCATGTACTTTCACGGCTTCTACATGGAAAAGACGAACCTGCCCTCCGGCCTCGGATACGAGGCGCTCGGAAAGGTCATCGCCGTTGGTCCCGAGGTCGATCCCACCCTCATTGGCAAGCGGTTCGGCACCATTCCGGGTTATTCGATGAACCAGTACCCGGTTCTTGCGGAAGAGGCCGTGGTTCCCGCCAGTGTTTTGGCGGCTGTTCCAGAGTCATTCTCCGCGGTTGAGGGCGCCGCTGTGTGGATGCAGTACAGCACCGCCTATGGCGCGCTCGTGGCCTTCGGCAAAGTGGCTGCCGGCGACTTCGTCCTCATCACCGCTGCCAGCTCATCCGTTGGGCTCGCGGCCATCCAGATCGTCAAGGCACAGGGTGGTATCTCCATCGCGACCACTCGTACCTCGGCCAAAAAGGATCAGCTGATAGCCCTCGGCGCCGACCATGTCATCGTCACGGAAGAGGAGGACCTGGTGGCCCGTGTGAAGTCGATCACCGGCGGCAAAGGTGCGCGCGTCGTCTTCGATCCGGTGGGCGGCGACTACATCAACACGCTGGCGCAGGCTACGGCGAACGGCGGCACCATCTTCCTTTATGGCATGCTTTCTGGCAAGCCCACGCCCTTCCCCCTGGCTGCCTTCGGCCGAAGCATCGGCATGTTCGGCTACACCTTCGGCGAACTGCGTGGCACACCGGAGTGGGAAACCATGAAGAAGTACATTTACGATCGGCTGGCGGATGGATCCTTCAAGCCGAAGATCTCCCGAACCTTCCCCTTCGATCAAACCGTCGAAGCTTATAGTTACCTCGAAAGCAATGAGCAGATAGGCAAGGTCGTCATTACCCTGTAGACCTTGCCTCGAGGCTCTTCCGCCTGCTGAGGCGGAAGAGCTTTCGTCTTGGCAAACAAAACCAGGCTGCTCACTGGCTGTGACTAGTCGGGAGCGATTCGTTCCTGGCCGGATCGGCGTTTGAACTAAGTCGCTGGCGCGACGGACGCTGCTGCATGGGCTTTTCCTCCGCATTGTTGGCTGTGTAAACCTCAGGTCACAGGAGGTTTACCGTGACCCATCTTCGGCAGTTGAT
>Ga0181517_10004713_pt1 | contig 12289 bp, 13 predicted proteins | sample PEATcosm2014_Bin_31_FD_119748 | JGI IMG/M metagenome (GOLD analysis project Ga0181517, IMG submission 119748) | Peatland microbial communities from MTU Mesocosm Facility, Houghton, MI, USA - PEATcosm2014_Bin01_30_metaG | ecosystem: Environmental > Terrestrial > Soil > Wetlands > Peat | place... | reverse complement strand
TTCCAGCAGTTTACGCCAATGTTTGGTGTGAGCTACACGTTCTAGACAGAGAGATCAAAACCACTCCCTCACGGTCGTGGCTCGGAAACGATACCGAGCCGCGCGCGTCAGCAAGCGGCGTTTCGCGTCTCAGTGAATCGGCAGGATCTCGATGCGCTGGGGATTGTACGGCTCCAGGCGCGCCGGGAGAGCGTCCGGTTCGAGCATCCAGGCGGCGCGGGCGGGATAATAATCGAGGAGCGTTTCGTTTTCGGTATCGCCGAGGTCGTCGGCCCACACGATGCGCGCGGCGTCGATATCGGCTTCGTTGTGCATCCACTCTTGATCGTCGTGGGTGGGCCCGTAGTGCACAAAGACCAGCAGCTTGCCTTGGATCCGGTCGAGGCGTTGCTGGACGGCGCGGCGGCCTTCGGCGTCCCCGATGTTGATGTAGTCCCAGGCTTCGTAGCGCGCCACGGAGCGCACGGTGGCATCTTCCGCGAAGAGGCGCACGCCGTAGAAGAACAGGAAGTGCGCGGCGCAGAGCGCCGCGATTAGCAGCGCGGCTTCGCGGCCGGCCGGCCATCCCCGCAGCTTCACGCGGCCGAGGGTCTCGAGAGCCGTCACCGAGGCCAGCACCATGAGGCACGCCAGGGCGGCGATGTAGTGCTGGAAGAAGTAGGGATAGAAATTCGTGCCCAGGGCGAAAATCGCGAGCGCCGCAACCAACCACGCGAAGCGCGGCTCGCGCAGCCTCCACAGGAAGAACGGCAGGGCCGCGTAGAGCGGCGCCAGGAAGAAGAAGCGGTAAAAGCGCAGCCGGTAAACCAGGCGCTCGAGCCAGGCCGTCAGCGTATCGGTGCCCTCCCCATGCACGGCGGATTGCCCCTCGTAGGTGCGCATCTGGATGGGCGTCAGCTCGCGGCGCGGCACTGGCAGTCGCTGGGTGGTGAAGGTGGTGGGGACGCCGTACTGGTAACGGCTGAGCTGGTAAGGAATGGTGGTCCAGCTTCCCGTGACGGCGTGGTTCTGGAGCAGTGCGATCCCCGCCGCGGGCAGGAAAGCCAGCGTCGCGACGAGCGCCGGTTTGGCGAACACGCGGACCGGCCCGCGCAGGGTCAGGCCATAGAGCGCGACGGCCGCCATCAGGAGAAAAAATTCGAAGGGGCGGGTGAGCATCTCGATCCCCAGCCCCAGCCCGAGCAGGATGGCATCGCGCGAGCGGGGGCGCTCCCGCAGACGGGGCAGCGCGCCGAAAACCAGGCAGCCGGCCGCAGCGGAGACGCCTCCGCCCCAGTACGTGTTGGTCCACTGATTGAGTGGGCCGAATTCGATGCCCGCGAGCAGCGCGCCGGCGAGCGACCAGACCGGGGTGGTCCAGCCGCGCAGCATCCAGTAACACAGGCCGCAAAAAGCGGCAACGGGGATGAGCACGCCGGCCCAGGGGTGGCCGAAGATCGCGCGGCCCAGAGCCAGGGCGATCCCCTGTCCGGCCGGGTAAATGGAGGCGTAGGAGGGTTCCTGCAAGACGAAAAGCGCCTCGAAGAAACGGTGCATCGGATGGATGGGGTTGGCCAGGCGGAAATGGCGCAGCGTGTCGGCCAGCAGCAGGTAGCTGAAATCGTCGGAGCTTCCCGGTATGGGAACCGCCGATTTGGGGAGCAGCAGCAGCCGGGCGGCTACCGGGAACAGGGCCGCCAGCGCCATCGACCGGCCGGTCTTCTCCGCCAGACGGCGAAAACCCGGTTCCAGGCGCGGTCGGAGCAGGATGGCCGCCACCACGAGCGCCGCGAGGCCGAACTCGATAAAATCGGCCACCCCGAAGCCGATCGGGTTCTCGAGCGGCAGAAACGACCGGAAAATATGGAAAAGAAACATCCGCAGCTTATATTGTTACAGATGGGAGCGAGGTGACAGATCCGGTGCAGCCGCGTCTAAAGTATCAGAGCGATGAAGGGACGGTAAGGCGCTACAAGTGGCGGGGCTTATGGTGTCGGAACCAGCCGGAGCAACGGCGGGCGCCCGAGTGAGTCCACAGGTCGATTCTCTAATCCGGGATGCGCAGCGAGGCGATCCTCAAGCTTTCGAGGAACTGGTGCGCACCTACGACCGGAGTGTGCTCAGGCTCGCCCTGAACCTGCTGCGGTCGCCCGAGGACGCCCGGGATGTCTACCAGGAGGCGTTTCTGCGGGTGTACCGCAACCTGCACACGTTCCGGTTCGATTGCAGTTTCCAGACCTGGCTCTACCGGATCGTCACCAACATCTGCCTGGACCTGCTGCGCAAGCGGAAGGTGCGAAAAGAGGAGTCTACAGTGGTGGAGACCTCCGAAGGGCCGGTGGACCGCATCGAGAGCTTCGAGGAGGATTCGGCGCATTCCGATCCCGAACGCACCATGTGGAACCGGGAGTTGCAGGGCAAAATCGAGAAAGCACTTGAGGAGCTGACGCCGCGCGAGCGCCTGGTTTTCGAGATGCGGCACTACCAGGGCATGCGGTTGCGGAACATTGGCGAGATTCTGGGCACCAGCGAGGAGGCGGCCAAAAACTGCCTCTTTCGCGCCACCCGGAAAATGCGCGCGGAATTGGGAGATTTCGTATGACTTGCGATGCGGCGGCAAAACTGATTCCACTCTATGGTTACGGGGATCTCCCGCCGGATGAAGAAGACCGTCTGGAGCAGCACCTTGACGAGTGTGCCGGCTGTGCCCGCGAAGTGCGCCGCCAGCGATCCCTGGCAGCCGCCTTGGACGAACGCAGCCTGCAACCCTCGGCGGCGCTTCTGGAAGATTGCCGCGCGGAGCTGATGGCGGCGGTGCGGCAAGGGGAGCCGCGCGCGGGCCGGGCCCACGGATCGTGGGCGCTCCTCTGGCAAGCCGTGAACGAGAGCCTGACGGGTTTGGGCCGCGTGCGCCAGCCGGTGGGCGCGGTGGCGCTGGTGGCCATCGGATTCTTCGCTTCGCACTTCGCGGGCATCGTGCCCGGCGGTGTCTCCACGCTGTCGATGGCACCCTCGGATAACGTTTTCTCGACCGTGCGATCGGTCGATCCGGATAGCGCCGGCCATGTGCGGATCGCCTTCGACGAGACGCGCCGGCGGGTGGTCTCGGGCAATATGGACGATCAGGCCATCCAGCGGCTGCTCTTGGCCGCCACACGCGAGGATAACGCCTCGGTGCGGGTGGAATCGGTGGACGCGCTGAAGAACCACGCGGCTTCGAGCGAGGTGCGCGATGCGCTGCTCAACGCCTTATCGCACGATCCCAACGCTGGCGTGCGGTTGAAGGCCGTGGAAGGGCTGAAGGCGCTGGCGGGAGATCCGGACGTGCGGCGGACGCTAGCGCAGTCGCTGCTCACCGACGACAACCCGGCGGTGCGGATGCAGGTGGTGGATCTTCTGGTGACGCATCGCGACGACGCCGTGGTGGGGGTGCTGCAAGGGCTGATGCAAAGGGAAGATAACACCTACGTGCGCCTGAAGTGCGAGCAGGCGTTGAAGGAAATGAATGCTTCGATCGGGACTTTCTAGGCCGAGCCGCCGCCACGGCATTCGTGCGTTTCTTGGGCAAGCTAAAGCATGCCCCACCGTCATACTGGCCCTGGTGGCGCTGGTGCCGTTGGCGGGGCAGAACCGGCCGGGCAATCGGACGGTGACCATCACCGGGAGCGTTCCGGCGGCGGCGCGGCTGCGCATTGAGGCGGGGGGGGCGGTCACGCTCGAGAGCGGCGGCTCGCCTGCCATTTCCTATACCGCCAGGGCGTCCGTCAGAGCGCACAGCGACTCCGAGGCGCAGGCGCTGATCGAGAGCCGCGGCGTGCGCGCCGTTTCGCAAGGCGAATGGGCCGTGCTGACCAGCGCTTCGGGCGTCACCCTCACGGTGCGAACCCCGCGCCTGGCGCAGGTTGCGATCTCGAGCTCCGGAGGCTCAGTAAATGCCAGCGGAATCGCCGGAACGCTGGAGGTCCGCTCGCTGGGCGGCGATATCGCCGCGGACCGGATCGGCGGCCACTGCGAACTGATCACCGGCGGCGGCGACATCCGCGTGGGGCGCGTGGAAGCGGGCCTGCATTGCGTGACCGGCGCGGGCCGCATCACGGTGGATTCGGCGGGCGGCGAGGCGGTGCTGGTGAGCGAAGGTGGCGACATCGAGGGCCGCGATTTGGGCGGGACCGTCAATGCCCAGACCGCCGCCGGCACGATCCGTCTGGTCAAGGCCGGAAGCTCGGTCACGGCAGTGACGGGCGGCGGGCAGATCATCATCGGCAAGGCCGGTGGGGTGGTCACCGCGCGCAGCATGGCCGGGCAGGTGTTGGTGGGCGGAGCCGCGGGATTGCACTGCGAATCGGGCAGCGGCGGCATTCAGGCGACCAACATCGCGGGGGCCATGCGGGTGTCGACGGAGTGGGGCAACATCGTGGCCAGCCTGCTCGCCGGCCAGGTTGCGGAATCGGCGCTTTCGACCGGCAGTGGTGACATTACGGTAACTATCCCGTCTAACCTGGGTGTGACGATACGCGCCGAGAACGATATGGCCGATACGATCCGGCGCATTGTTTCGGAATTTCCGGGCATCCCGGTGCGGATGCGCGGGACCCGTGTGGTGGCCGAGGGCGCGGTGAACGGCGGCGGGCCGGTGCTGCGTATCTCGGACATGGGCGGAACGATTTTCATCAGACGGCAGAAATAGAGGACTATCATGAACAGCAATCTGGCAATCGGCGCGGCGTGCCTGGCCGCGTGGCTGGCACTGCCGGCCCTGGTGGCGCAGACCGCGCCGCCGCAGCCGCCGCAGCCTCCACAGCCTCCTGCGAGGAGCCGGTCGGCGTCCAGGATGATGGCAAGGGAGACGCCGTATCTGGGGATCGGCGTCCAAGATGTCGATAACGAGCGCTCCAAGGCGCTCAAGTTGAACGAAGTTCGCGGCGTGGAAGTGACCAGCGTGATGGCCGATTCTCCGGCCGCCAAGGCGGGGCTGAAGGAAGGCGACGTGGTCCTGGAGTTCAACGGCGAGAAGGTGCAGGGCGGCGAGCAGTTGACCCGCCTGGTGCGCGAGACTCCGGCGGGACGCCAGGTGAAACTAGGCGTGTGGCGCAACGGCGCCATGCAGACGCTCACCGCTACGGTGGAAGCCCACAGGGACGCGATGATGGGAAGCCAAGGCTGGCCCATGGGCAACATGAACATGCCGCCAATGCCCCAGATGCCGCAAATGCCCCAAATGCCCGATATCCCGCGCATGATGATGATCGACCGCAACGGGATGCTGGGGATCGAAGGCGAATCGCTCGGTCCGGAGGGGCAACTGGCGGAGTTCTTCGGGGTAAAAGACGGCGTGCTGGTGAAGGCGGTCATCCGCAGCTCGCCGGCGGAAAAGGCTGGGATCAAGGCCGGCGACGTGATAGTGAAGGTGGGCGACAGCAAGGTGAATACCACGCGCGAGATCACCGGCGTGTTGCGTAGCTTGCGGTCCCAGAAGACCTTTACCGTGACGGTGGTTCGTAATAAGAAGGAGATACCCGTCAGCGTGACCCTGGAAGACGCGACCGGCGCCCTGGGAATGTTCCTCCCGGGGACTCAGGTTTGAAGCGCCGCAAGGTCTTGCGAGTGTCTGGCGAGTCCGAAGCGCTGGACCTATCGTATAATGGAATGGAAACAGTAAGAGGTCCAGTGTCCGCTCGCACGTTTTTTCGGTTACTCACCCAAATTCAATTGCTTCCCGCGCTAGAGAGCGGCGAAGAAACGCTCGTTGGCGGGCAGGCCGTCATGGAAGGCGTCATGATGCGCGCTCCCCACAGCTACTGCGTGGCGGTGCGCCGGCCCGATGGCACGGTCGTCACCGAGGAAATGCCCCTGGCGCGCATGTCCGAGCTGTACCCGATTTTCAAATATCCGGTACTGCGCGGGCTGGGGACGCTCTATCAGGCCATGAAACTGGGGATTAAGGCGCTGCGCTTCTCGGCCAACGCGGCGCTGGCGGATGCGGCGGCAGCCTCGGGCGAGAAGACGCCCACCGAGATACCGGGTTGGGCCATGGCGCTGAACCTGATCTTCTCGCTGGCCTTCTTCCTGTTCATGTACAAGTTTCTGCCGCTCTACCTGGCCACGCGTCTCGAATCCGTCTTTCCGGCGCTCCAGGGGCGCCTGACGTTCAACTTCGCCGATGGCATCATCCGCATGATCATTTTCCTGGGATTCCTGTGGACCATCTCGCGGTTTCGCGACATCCGCCGCCTGTTCGAATACCACGGAGCCGAGCACAAGGTGGTCTTCAATTACGAATCCGGCCAGCCGGTGACGGTGGATAATGCCCAGCGCTTCACCACTTTTCATCCGCGCTGCGGCACCAGCTTCCTGATGCTGCTGATGATCGTCTCCCTGCTGATCTATCCTTTTATTCCCTTCGATGGCTTCGCGGCCAGATTCTTTTCGCGCATCGCGCTGCTGCCGCTGATTATCGGGGTGAGCTACGAGCTGATCCGCTTCGCCGCCCGCCGGCCCGGCTCGTTTCTGGCGGCCCTCACGGCTCCCGGCCTGTGGCTCCAGCGCATCACTACGCGGCCGCCGAGCGACGAACAGGCTGCCGTGGCGATCCACGCGCTCGAAGGCGCCATGGCGCTCGAAGAAGCGCAGGGCGGGGAATTGGTCATCTCATAAACCCCCATGCAATTCGCGCAGAAGCTCGAGCAGCTCGAACGGCGCTTCGAACGGCTTACAGAACAGATGGCCGATCCGGCCGTGATCGGCGACGCCAACGAGTACCGCAAGGTCACCAAGGCCCATAGCGAAATCTCCGACGTGGTGGGCAAGTTCCGCGAATGGAAGCAGGTGGAAGGCCAGCTCGCGCAGGCTCGCGGAATGCTCGAAGAGAGCGATGCGGATTTGCGCGCCATGGCGGAAGAGGAGGCCGCGCGCCTCCAGCCCGAGCTGGCCTCCATCGAGGAGCAGCTCAAGGTGCTGCTGCTGCCCAAGGATCCCAACGACGATAAAAACGTGGTGCTCGAAATCCGCGCCGGCACGGGCGGAGACGAAGCCACGCTTTTCGCCTCCGAGATCTTCCGAATGTACTCGCGCTACGCCGAATCGCAGCGCTGGAAGATTGAGCTGACGTCTTCGAGCGAGTCCTCCGCGGGCGGCCTCAAAGAGGTCATCGCCCTGGTTACCGGCGACAAGGTGTACGGCAAGCTCAAATACGAGAGCGGGGTGCACCGCGTGCAGCGCGTCCCGGTCACTGAGCAGCAGGGGCGCGTGCACACCTCGGCCATCACCGTGGCCGTGCTGCCCGAGGCCGACGAGGTGGAAGTGAAGATCGATCCCAAGGACATACGCATCGATACCTTCTGCTCCTCCGGACCGGGCGGCCAGTCCGTTAACACGACTTATTCGGCGGTCCGCCTGACGCATCTTCCCACCGGCCTGGTGGTCTCCTGCCAGGATGAAAAATCGCAGATCAAGAACCGCGCCAAGGCCGAGCGCGTACTGCGCTCGCGGCTCTACGAGCTGGAACTCGAAAAGCAGCAGGCCGCATTGGGCGCCGAACGCCGCAGCCAGGTGGGCACGGGCGACCGCAGCGAGAAGATCCGCACCTACAACTTCCCGCAGAACCGCCTGACCGATCATCGTATCGGCCTGACCCTGCACCAGCTCGACCTGATCATGGATGGCCGGCTCGATCAGGTTGTCGACGGGCTCATAACCTTCTACCAGGGCGAGAAACTCAAGCAGCAGGGAATCGACGGCACCGCCGCGGTGGCATAACGGCGCCATGACGGTCGAGACCGCTTTGCTCCAGGGCACGCGCCTGCTGGAGGATGGCGGCATCGGGGTTGCGCGTCTCACCGCTGAAGTGCTGCTGGGCTACGCCCTGCATGTCGAACGCGTCTACCTTTATGCCCATCCCGAGCGGGAGCTGCGGGAAGTGGAGTGGCTGCACTACGGCCGCTACCTGCACGAGCGCCTGAAGGGCAAGCCCACGCAGTACATCACCCATCGCCAGGAGTTTTACGGCCGCGAGTTCCATGTTACGCCGGACGTTCTGATCCCTCGGCCTGAGACCGAGCACGTAGTAGAAGCCGCCCTGCGCCTGGCGCGAAGCGCGCGCCGGCTGGTGGACGTGGGCACGGGATCGGGAGCGCTGGCGGCCACCCTGCAGCTCGAAACCGGCGCCGAGGCCTGGGCCACCGAGATCTCGCCGGCCGCCGCCGTGGTGGCCGCACGCAATGCGCGCACCCTGGGCGCTCCCGTGAACCTGGTGGTTTCGAACCTGCTCGATGCCATCGCCGACCGGACCATGGACCTGGTGGTTTCGAATCCCCCCTACGTGCCGCTCGCCCAGCGCGCCGGCTTGCAGCGCGAGGTGCGCGATTGGGAGCCGGATCTGGCGCTCTTCGCCGGGGAGAGCGGTTTCGAGATCTACGACCGCATTGTGGCGGATGCCCCGCGAGTCCTCGCCCCCGGCGGCTGGCTCATTCTGGAACTCGGCTTCGGTTCGCTGGAGCATGTCTCGAAGCTGCTGGCCGGATGGCGCAGCGTGCAGGTGGACCCGGACCTGGCGGGGATTCCGCGCGTGATCGCGGCCGCGGCGTGAGATTCTGGAAATATCCGCGAGGTACGATTCATGGTCAAAACATTCGGGTTCAGCCAGGACGAGCTGAAGCTCCTTCTGGTGGCCGTACGGCAGATGCGGCGAACCTTTTCCAAAGTGCGCGAGAGCGACCCCTCGATACGCGACTACGCGGAGCTCTACGATGCGCTCCTCGAGAAGCTGCGCGACATGACCGGCCCGCTGCCTGAAGAGGTCGAGGGAGAGTTGTAGAGATCGAACCCGGCCATTCGGGAACTAATCGGGCCTTGCGGTGTCTATTTGGAAGTGAACTGGCGTGTGACGTTGGCGCAGCATGCCGCCGAGCGATCCGCGGCGGCGGTGCACCAGGAGACGGCGCGACGGTTATTCGGTCTCGCGACAGTGTCGGCGACAGCACCGTTTCTGGGGATGCTGGGCACTGTGTTGGGGATCTTCGGCTCCTTCAGGCCCGTTGTAGGGGAAAAGACCCAAGCCATGGCGAATCTCTGCGGGTGGCTGTCGGAAGCCTTAATGCCTGCCGCCTTTGGTTTGGCCCTGGCCCTCTTAGCCTTGTGGGGCTGCCGATGCCTGAGCGCGCAACTGGCCAAGTTCGACAGCGAAATGCGGAACGCGATTCTGGAACTGCCCAGCCAACTGGCCAGCCTCGTGGCCTACGCACCCGGCCCCCCGCGGCCTGATATCGTATAACCATGCCAGTTTACCGCTCTCGAACCACCACCCACGGCCGCAATATGGCCGGCGCGCGCAGCCTCTGGCGCGCCACCGGGATGAAGGACGGCGATTTCGACAAGCCCATCATTGCCATCGCCAACTCGTTTACGCAATTCGTGCCCGGACACGTGCACCTCAAGGACCTGGGACAACTGGTGGCGCGCGAGATCGAACGCGCCGGCGGAGTGGCCAAGGAGTTTAATACCATCGCCATAGACGATGGCATCGCCATGGGGCACGACGGCATGCTCTATAGCCTGCCCTCGCGCGACCTGATCGCCGATAGCGTCGAGTACATGTGCAACGCGCACTGCGCCGACGCCCTGGTGTGCATCTCCAACTGCGACAAGATCACGCCCGGCATGCTCATGGCCTCGCTGCGCCTGAACATTCCCACGATTTTCATTTCGGGCGGGCCCATGGAAGCGGGCAAGGTCAAGCAGGGCGATACGGTGCGCGCGGTGGATCTCATCGACGCCATGATCGTGGCCGGCGACCCGCGCGTCAGCGACGCGGAGACCGAGGAATTCGAGCGCTCAGCCTGCCCCACCTGCGGCTCGTGCTCCGGCATGTTCACCGCCAATTCCATGAATTGCCTCATGGAGGCGCTGGGCCTGGCGCTGCCCGGAAACGGAACCGTAGTGGCCACTCACGCCGACCGCAAAGAGCTGTTCCTCGAAGCCGGGCGGCGCATCGTGGATCTGGCTCGCCGCTACTACGAGCAGGGCGACGAAACGGCGCTGCCGCGCGGCATCGCCACCTTCGAGGCCTTCGAGAACGCCATGACGCTCGATATCGCCATGGGCGGTTCCACCAACACGGTGCTGCATCTTCTGGCGGCCGCCCAGGAAGGCGGCGTGCCCTTCACCATGCGCGATATCGACCGGCTCTCGCGGCGGGTGCCCAATATCTGTAAGGTGGCGCCCTCCTCGGCCACCGTCCACGTGGAAGACGTGCACCGCGCCGGGGGCGTCGTGGGCATCCTGGCGGAGTTGAGCCGCGGCGGCTTGCTGCACCGCGATGTGCATACAGTACATTCGGCCAGCATGGGCGAGGCGGTGGATCGCTGGGACGTGCTGAATACCCAGGACCCGGCCGTGACGCGCTTCTACTCCGCCGCGCCGGGCGGCGTCCGCACCACGGAGGCCTTCAGCCAGGAGGCGCGCTACCCCGGCCCGGATCTCGATCGCGAAAACGGCGCCGTCCGCGACATCGCACACGCCTATAGTCCCGATGGCGGCCTGGCCGTGCTCTACGGCAATATCGCCGAGGAAGGCTCCATCGTGAAGACCGCCGGCGTGGACGCGGCGCACCTGACCTTCACCGGTCCGGCGCGCATTTTCGAGAGCCAGGAAGAGGCCGTCGAAGGGATTCTGGGAGACCGCATCAAGCCCGGCGACGTGGTTGTGGTCCGTTACGAGGGTCCCAAGGGCGGGCCGGGTATGCAGGAGATGCTGTATCCCACCAGCTACCTGAAGTCCAAGGAATTGGGCAAGGTATGCGCGCTGGTGACCGACGGGCGTTTCTCGGGGGGCACTTCGGGACTCGCGGTCGGCCATGTTTCGCCGGAATCGGCGCAGGGCGGCGCGCTGGCTTTGGTTCAGGAGGGGGATCGCATCGAAATCGATATTCCCAGGCGCTCCATTCGCCTGTGCGCCACCGAGGCGGAACTGGCCAAACGGCGCGAGGCCATGCTGGCGCGCGGCGATGCCGCCTGGAAGCCGGCTACCCGCAAGCGCCAGGTGTCGGCCGCTCTGCGCGCGTATGCGGCGCTGGCGACCAGTGCGTCGCGTGGAGCGGTGCGCGATCTCAGCGTCATCGGCGGATAAAGCGTACCATCCGGGCAAGCTAAAGCATGCCCCACCTGGTGGGGCATGCTTTAGCTTGCCCAAATTCACATCCGTATCTCAGAACCCGCGTTTCATCCGATAAGTCTTTTGGTGCGAGCGTGCCGCTCCCAGAAGAGACCGCCGGTCTGGCCCGCGAGCCGGAGGCCAAGCTCACGGCGGTCTTCTTCTTCCATAAGCGGTAGCCGCGCGGAAAACCAATGGACACAGGCGAATCCACTCTCGAGCTGACCCCGAAGAGCTTCGACCGTTTAGCCCGCTATGTCACGAGCGAGCTGGGCATCAAAATGCCGGAATCGAAGCTCACCATGGTGCAGAGCCGGCTCTACCGGCGGGTTCGCGAACTGCGCCTGGAATCGCTCGAACAGTACAGCGAATATTTCTTCGCCTCCGCCAACGCGGAGGAGCGCGACCATTTCATCAACGCCATCACCACCAACAAGACCGATTTTTTTCGCGAGCCGCACCATTTCGAATTTCTGACCGGCACGGCTCTGCCCGCGCGGCTGAATCACGAGGGCCGTCGCCCGGAGCGCATCAAAGTGTGGTCGGCCGGGTGTTCCACAGGCGAGGAGCCGTACACGCTGGCGATGGTGCTGGACCACTACGGGGAGACGCGATCCGGGTTCGATTTCGGCATCCTGGCGACCGATATTTCGACCCATGTGCTGGAGCATGCGCGGGACGGAATCTACCAGGCCGTGCTGGCCGCGCCCGTGCCGGCGGAGTTCAAGAAGAGGTACCTGCTGCGGAGCCGCGACCCATCCCGGCAGCAGGTGCGCATCGATCCGGGTCTGCGCCGCCGCGTGGAGTTCGAGCGGCTCAACTTCATGGACCGGAACTATGGCCTGCACGACCTTTTCGATTTCATCTTCTTCCGCAACGTGCTGATCTACTTCGAGAGGGCCACCCAGGAAACCGTGATCAACCGGATGTGCCGCAACCTGGCTCCCGGCGGATATCTTTTCGCCGGCCACTCGGAATCCCTGGCCGGCCTGGATGTCCCGCTCAGACAGATCGAAGCCGCGATTTTTCGCAAGCCGGCCGAATGACATGCAAACGCTCAAGAAAGTCCGTGTGCTGGTGGTGGACGATTCGGCGTTTGTGCGGCAGACGCTGAAGGAGATCCTCGAGAGCGATCCGCAGATCCAGGTGATCGCGGTGGCGCCGG
>Ga0181517_10004712_pt1 | contig 12290 bp, 12 predicted proteins | sample PEATcosm2014_Bin_31_FD_119748 | JGI IMG/M metagenome (GOLD analysis project Ga0181517, IMG submission 119748) | Peatland microbial communities from MTU Mesocosm Facility, Houghton, MI, USA - PEATcosm2014_Bin01_30_metaG | ecosystem: Environmental > Terrestrial > Soil > Wetlands > Peat | place... | reverse complement strand
CACCGCCGGTCCATTTGGCGTTGGCGGCGTTGCCGTCGATCAGCGCATCGGTGATGTACGTCACATAGGACGATGCGGTCTCACCGACGTTGAGATTGGCGGCGATCGTCTGGAGGTCGCTGAACTGGCTGGCCGACAGTTTTGCGTTGTTGGCGGTCAGCTCGGCGGCGAGACCGCTGAACAGTTGGGCCATCCCGGTTTCACTGACGGTGCCGCCGGCGGATGCCGCCGTCATGTCCGCTTTGATCACCGAATCGCTCAGCGTCGAGATCCACGACGGGGGCGCGCCCGAGCCCGTCGTGCCGCTGGTTCCGGAGGTTGAGCCGGTTCCGGTCGATCCGCTGCCGCCGTTGGACGTGGCCCCGTTGAGGGAAAAACCGGAAAAAAGCGTGCCGAAGCTGACGGCGCCGAACGGGCTGCCCAGGGCGTCAAACGCCTGTGGCGCCGGCACGACGACCGCGTTGTCGTCAGCATCGAGCGCGGTATAGGTCAGCTTCACGAAATGTTTCTGGGTCACCGTGACAGACATCGACTTCGTCCCTCGGGACACGGAAAGGAATCATTATCCGACATTTCCCGGTATGATCAGCACCGTCTGTATATATTACTTTAGGCCTCCCGTGCAATAAACAATTTTATTACGTCCTTGACATGCAACCGGACCCATGGCACTGGCTTCCGGCGCTGCCGGCGGACCGATCTATTCGAAAAGCGCGTGGTGCTGATGGCGGCGTGGGCCGACCGCTGCCAACCGGTGCCGGCCGAGGTGGTGACGCTGGCGGAGCGGCGGACGGTGCCAGGTTGACGGTCAACGGCGTCACGCAGGCTCCCAGTCCCCGCTTTCGTCGTGTGGGTGAAGATTTGGTTGGGCACACGCCCAAGCCTGCCACCTGACCCCCTCCCTCGGCGACACGCGTGATCGCGCTGGCTGGGCGGCCCAACGGTGTTCTGAGTCCGCTACCCGGGGATGGGGGGGGCGGACGAGATCACCCTGTCGCCGGCGCGCCGATCGCCACATCGGCCGTGAGCACGGGAAGTTGCCGGCCCGCGCCTGGCAGCCATCGCCTGGCGGCCCCGGCGTCGCATCCCGACGCAGCCAGGCCAAAACCGAATACGTCAGCGATGACCCTTGCGACTGCCCGCGAGAGTGCCTCAGAAACTGGGCGCGCACGCTCCACCTTCTGGCGTGACGTGCGCGCCGGCCTGTTGCCCCCGCCTACCGCGTCACGCCGCCGCGCCGGCCTGCTCGACGAGTTGCCCCGGCCCCTGCGGACCACGCTGAAAGACCAGGTGGCGCGCATGGAACCCCGCCACCGCCGGCCGGTGCGCGATCGAGACGATGGTGGTGTCCGGCAACCGTTCGCGCAGCAGGCCGTAAAGCGACGCCTCGGCCTCGGGGTCGAGACTGGCGGTCGCCTCGTCGAGGAACAGCCAGTCCGGCCGCGCCAGCAACGCCCGCGCCAGGGCGAGACGCTGCTGCTCGCCGCCGGAAAGGCGCTGACCCCAGCTTTCCTCCTCGTCCAGCCGTCCGGCGAGCCCACCCAGCCCGACCGCCGCCAGCGTATCGCGGACCTCGGCGTCGCCGTGCGCGTCCGGCGGCGCCGGATAGCAAACGGCGTGGCGCAACGTGCCGAGCGGAATATACGGGCGCTGCGGCAGGAACATGGTGTGGCCCGAGGGGCACCGCACGTTGCCGTGCCCGAACGGCCAGATGCCGGCAAGCGCGCGGAACAGAGTCGACTTGCCCGAGCCGGAGCGGCCGGTGACGACCACGGACTCGCCCGCCCGCAGCGACAAATCGGCGTCCCTCAGCAGTTCCTCCCCGCCGGGCAGCGCCAGCGTGACATCCTTCAGCGCATAGCCGGTATCGGCGGCGGCGGCGAGTTGCACCCCCTCTCCCGCCTGCGCCTGCGCCGCCTCGATGGCGCGCTGGAAAGTGGACAGCCGCTCCACCGTGGCGCGCCAGGAGGCAATATCGGCGTAGGTGTTGACGAACCACGACATCGCCCCCTGCACCTGGCCGAACGCGTCGGCGGTCTGGGTCAGCGCGCCGAGCGGGATCAACCCGGCGAAGTAGCGCGGCGCCGCCACCACGATCGGAAACACCGAGGCAACCTGGCCATAGCCGGCGGTCAGCGCGGTCAGCAGCCGGTAGCGCTTCATCAGGTCCCACCAGTTCACCGCCAGCGCCTCGAAGCGGGCCAGCAGGCCGCGCTCTTCCTCCTCTTCGCCTCCGTACAGCGCCACGCCTTCCATGTTTTCGCGCAGGCGGACGAGCGAGAAGCGGAAATCCGCCTCCACCCGCTGCTTGCGGAAGTTCAGCATCGCCAGCGGCCGGCCGACGTAATGCGTCGCCACCGTGCCGGCAATGGAATAAATCAGCGCCACCCACACCATGTAGCCCTGGATCGTGAAGCCGAACACGGTGATCGGGCCGGACAGCGACCACAGGATGGCGATGAAGCTGAACAGCGTGACGACGTTGGACAGCAGGTCGATGCTCAGCGACAGGATGCCGCGCGTTCCGGTGATGCTGTCGCCGATGAAGGCGCGCAGATCCTCCGCGATGCGCTGGTCGGGGTTCTCGGTGCCCATGCCGCTGCGCTCGTCCGCCGGTGCGATCAGGCTGATCCGGTAATAGGCGCGACCGGCCAGCCATTCGTCGAGGAAAGTGCGGGTCATCCAGCGCCGCCAGCGGATCTGCAGCCATTGGGTCAGGTAGATGCGATAGACCGCGATGACGATGTAGGCGGCGGCGACGCCGCAGAACCCGGGCAGGATGAGGCCGCTGTCGGTGACCTTCCAGAACAGCAGCAGGTCGACGAAGCTGGCCCAGTCCTTGTCCTGCAGGCTGTTGAAGAAGGCGCGGCCCCAGAAGTTGAGCACCACGTTCATCCCCACCAGCAGCATTTGCAGCGCGACCACGGACGCCAGCAGCAGCCAGGCCGAGCGGCGTTGGTCCGAGCGGGTGAAATAGGGCTTCGCCAGCCGCCAGGAATCGGCCAGGAACTCGCCAATGTTGCGCATGCGGCTCTCCTTCAGCCGGCCGACATGGCGGCATTCCGCCGCTGGCGCAAGTTGCAAGTCTGTCAGACGGCCGGGCGCAACGCCTCGGCGGGGGCCGGCCGGCCGAACAGGAAGCCCTGGCCCTCGGGGCAGCCGCAAGCCGCCAGGAAAACGCGCTGGGCCTCGGTCTCGATCCCCTCGGCCACCGCGGTGAAGCCGAGCGCCTTCGCGGTGTCGATGACCGCCCGCACGATCGCCGCGTCCTCGCCGTCGAGCGGCAGGTCGCGCACCAGGGAACGGTCGATCTTCATGCTGGTCAACGGCAGCCGCTTCAGCATGGACAGGCTGGCGAAGCCGGTGCCGAAATTATCCAGCCCGACCCCGGCGCCAAGGTCGCGGATGGCCGAGAGCGTCAGCAATGAGTCGATGTCGACGCCCAGCAGGGTCGACTCGGCCAGTTCCAGCTCCAGCCGCTCCGGGTTCAGGCCGGAAACGTCGAGCGCCGCCGCCACCTGACCGAGCAGGGCGCCCTCGGCGATCTGCCGCGGCGAGACGTTGACCGACACCCCCCAGGGCTGCGGCCAGCGCATCGCCTCGCGGCAGGCGGCCAACAGCACCCAGCCGCCGATGGCGGTGATCAGGCCGGCCTCCTCGGCCAGCGGGATGAAGCTGGCCGCCGGCACGACGCCGTGGCGCGCCTGCGGCCAGCGCAGCAGCGCCTCCAGCCCGGTGCGCTCGCCGGTGGCCAGCGACAGCCGCGGCTGATAATGCAGGACGAAGCTGTGCTGCTCGACCGCCGCCGCCAGGTCCCGCCGCAGGCGGCGATCATGGGCCACTTCGGCGGGGTTGCCCGGCTTCGGCCGGAACGGAGCGGGGACAGGCGGGTCGATGGATAGATCCGGCATTGAAAACATCGTCTTGTCTCGGCGTTCTGCGGCGGGTCTCAGGCTGCGCGACGCAGATGACCAACCGGTTAATCACCGAGCCACCCGCCCACCCATCGCGACGTCAGGCGGCCCTGACGGCGACCAGGAACTGATCGACATGGCCGCGCAGTTGTTCGCCCTGCCGGGACAGCTCGCCCGCGGCGGAGAGCACTTGGCTCGATGCCGCCCCGGTTTCGCCGGCAGCCTGGGTGACCCCGGCGATGTTGCTCGACATCTCCTTCGTGCCGGCAGCGACCTGCTGCACGTGGCGCGCGATTTCCTGGGTCGCCGCTCCCTGTTCCTCCACCGCCGCGGCGATGGTCGTGGCGATTTCGTTGATCTGGCCGATCGTCGCACCGATCGATTGGATGGCGGTCACCGTATCGCGCGTGGCGCTCTGCATGGCGGCGATCTGGGCGCTGATCTCCTCGGTCGCTTTGCCGGTCTGGTTGGCCAGGCTCTTGACCTCGGAGGCGACCACGGCGAAGCCCCGGCCGGCCTCTCCGGCGCGCGCCGCCTCGATGGTCGCGTTGAGCGCCAGCAGGTTGGTCTGGCTGGCGATCTCCTTGATCAGGCTCGTCACCGTACCGACCTTCTCCGCCGCATCGGCCAGGCCCTTGACGAGGGTGTTGCTGCGTTGGGACTCGGCGGCCGCCTTCGCGGCGATGGCCGAGGAGGAATTGACCTGGCGGCTGATCTCACCGACCGAGCTGGACAACTCCTCCGCCGCGCTGGCGACCGTCTGCACGCTGGCCGAGGCTTGCTCGGACGCGGCGGCAACGGAGGCCGACTGCCGCGACGTTTCCTCGGCCGTGGAAGCCATGGATGCCGCCGTTGCCTGCATCTCGTTGGCCGCCGAGGACACTGTGTTGACGATGGAGCCGACGTTGGCCTCGAACTCACTGGCAAGCTGCGCCATGGCGCGCTGCTTCTCCTCGCGCGCCGCGACCAGATCCGACATATCCCGCCAGAAGCTGAAAACGGCCTGGCGACCGTCGATCTGGACGGGCACCAAGGTCAATTGCGAAGGGAATGTGCTGCCGTCGGATCGCCGGTGCACCCACTCGAAGCGCGCGTGTCCCTCCTTGACGGCGGTCGCAAGTTTCTCTTTGACAGCGTCCGCCGATCGCCGGCCGTCGGGCAGGACTTCCGCCGCCAGGTCGCTCGGACGCTGCGCCAGGATCTCCGCCTTGTTGTTGTAGCGAAGCAGCCGAACCGCCGCCTCGTTGCAGGCGAGGATTTCCTTCTCGTTCACCACCGTAATACCGTCCGGAATCTTGTCGAACGCCAGGCGTTCAATGGAATTTTGCCATTCTTTGCGCCGGTTCTTGGCAAACAAATGCATCGCGGATACCCTTACCTAGATGACCAAGTTTCAGTGCCCAAATATGCCGCACATGACTGAATGCTGGGTTAATCGCGCCCGGAAGCGGATTTCCGTCCGGGGAATGTCGGGCAATTGCGGCTCGGCGACGGGCGCAGCCCTGCCCGCGACACGTTAGCCGAAACTTCACCGCCATCCCCGACTTTGCACCCTGCGTAACTGTCAGGAGGCAGTGGTGGCTGAACTGCCGGGTCCCGAGATAACGCCGGCACCCGACCTGCCGGATGTCTGCGTGCTGGAACACAGCGCCTTCCGTCATTTCCCGGATGTACTGTTTCGCCGCGACGAGACCAACGAGACGCCGGTGATGGTGATACCGCTGGGCGAGCGCATCGCCGCGGTGCCGCTGCGCGCGCTGCAACGGGAACTGGGCATCGCCGACGACAGTCCCGACGGGCGCATGCTGGGCCTGATCGCGCAGTCGCTCGATTTCGTCGCCGGCGTGCAGATCGGCGATCCGCTGCCGACCGAGGTGCTGGACGGGCGGGCGAGCTGGACGCCGGGGGCGGTCCATCGCGGGGTGGCGGCCGCCCGGCTACGTCTGCAACTGGCGGCCTGGCTGCGGCCGGAAGCGGCCGGGGGCACCACCGCGGATATCGACACCGTGCGCCGGCTGGACGAAGACCCGGCGATGCGCCAGCACGTCAACGAGGCGATGGAACAGGCGGCGCGCGACCTCGGCCTGGCCGAACGTGCCGACGTGGTCGGCCTGCTGGAAACGCTGGCCGGGGAGCTGTCCTATATCGAGGCGCTGCGCGAGGGGCTGCTGAACCGGGTGCGCGAACTGGTGGCCGAGGTCGAACGCATCGCGCGGACCGGCCGGATCGTCCACAAGCGGCTGGAAATGATCACCCAGGTCCGCCGGCTGAGCAACACCGGGCTGCGGCAAATCGCCAAACGTTTCGACGAACTCGACGCCCAGAGCCGGGAGGTGCTGACCGCGCTGCGCAACATCGACAGCCAGCGCAACCTGATCCGCTCCAGCCGCGACGGGCTCTACCGGCTCAGCCGGGCGTGGGAACCGATCCTGCGGGGCTGGGAGGCATCCGGCGAGCTGTCCGGCCCCGCGCTCTGGCAGTTGATCGACCGCACCTATCACTTCCTGGCGCCGCGCTACATGCCGGTGCAGGAGTGGCAGGCCTTCGTCGCCGGCCAGCGGCGCATCCGGCCGAAGCCGCTTGGCGCCGTCATGACCTGGTGAGGCGTCGGGGCCGGGCTGGAGCATGATCGCTTCTGATAGGCGAAGCGATCATGCTCCAGCTCTTTGTTTGATCGCGTGATTCACGCCCTCGGCCGATTCCGATTCGGGCGATCACGCGCTACCCCGGCATCTTGGCGAAGCGCTTGCGCTCGCCCGCCAGGTTCACCCAGGGCTGGGCGCTGCCGCAATAGATTTCCATGGTGGGTTCCATCAGCGAAGGATCGTCGAGCGTGCCGGCGAGGATCATCAGCACGCCGGGCATGATGGCGACCTCGTCGCATACGCCGGAGCCGCAATTCGGGCAGAACGAGCGCCAGATCGGCTTGCCGCTGTCGCCGGTGCCCTGGTACGTCGTCAGCGTGCCCTCGATGCGCACCTCGGCCTTGGGGAAGGCAAGCACCGGCGCGAACGCCGAGCCGGTGGCGCGCTGGCAGTCGCGGCAATGGCACACGCCGCTGAAGACCGGCGTCGCCCCGGTGCTGTAGTGCACGCGCCCGCACAGGCAGCCACCCGTGAATGTCGTCATGCTCGATCCCCCCGTGGTTGCAGTTGCACCCGGCAGTGCAGCGGAAGCGCGGGGCCGGACGCAAGCAAAAATACGGTGACGCTAGCCGGCGGGCTGGCGCGCCTCCCACTCGGCGGCGATTTCCTCGCAGGTGTCGGCCAGCTCGCGCAATTCGCGGGCCCGCTCGGCGTCGAGGTTGGTGGCCGCGAGTTCGCGGAATTTCTCGGCCTGGTCGCGCAGGTAGGCGATGTACTGCATGGGGGGAACCCTCCGGCGGGGTCAGCATAACCGGCCGCCCGATGCCCGCAAAGGGGCCATCCGCCGGCGTGGCTATGCCGGCGTGGGGACTTTCCATTCGGGACGCAACAACGCGTGCATCCAGATGGACCGGTACCGGCCAGCCACGAACAGCCGGTCGGCCAACAGCGCCTCGCGCCGAAAGCCGAGCCGCTCGGCGAGCCTCGCCGAGCGGATATTGTCCGGTTCGATCTCCGCCTCGATGCGGTGGGTTGCCAACGCCCCGAAGCAATGCGGCAGCACAGCGTTCATCGCTTCCGCCATGAAGCCCTGGCCCCGGCCCCATGGGACCAGGATCCAGCCGACCGCCAGCCTGCGATTCCAGGGCTGACGGGCGTGGTAGTTGACCATTCCCAGAAAGCGGTCGTCCGCGCGCCTCAGCACGGTCCAGGCGGCGTGCCAGGTGGGATCGACCGACAGCGATCGCGCGATGCGCTGTTCGGTTTCGGCCAGATCGCGGCTCGGCGGCGCGTCCCAGAACCGCATGGTTGTGGCGTCGCCATAGGCTTCGTGCAGGCCGGGTGCGTCCCCGACCGCCAACCTGCGCAGCCGCAGGCGACTGGTTTCGAAGTCCGGAACAGGCGGTGCTGGCTCTGTCATGCTGATCCGCGCCGGGATTGCCCCGATGTTTGGCTTTTGCTTGTCGCGAATGAACGATAGGTGCCGATCGATGCGACCCGCAATCGCCGAATACCGGCGGGGCGGCACCCTGGCCTGCCGTCCCCGCAGTTGACGCATCCCCCGCCCGGCGGGACGTTGCCCCCACGCACATGCGAGGACGACACATGCAAAACGCCCACCCGGCCTGGAGCCTCGTCGAGGCAAGGAAAGACGCCTTCGAGGCGCTCAGCGACCGCGTCTGGGACATGCCGGAACTCGGCTTTCAGGAGCACCGCTCCGCCGCCGAGCACGCCGCCATGTTGGCCCGGCTGGGGTTCGAGGTGCGGACCGGCATCGCCGGCATGCCGACCGCGGTGACCGGCGAGGCCGGCGCGGGCGGGCCGGTGATCGCCATCCTCGGCGAGTTCGACGCCCTGCCCGGGCTGAGCCAGCAAGCCGGCGTCGCCGAGCACCAGCCGGTCGAGTCGAACGGGCCCGGCCATGGCTGCGGCCATAACCTGCTGGGGGCGGCCGCCATGCTGGCCGCCGCCGCGGTGGCCGACTGGCTGGCGGCCAACGGCGTGGCGGGTCGGGTGCGCTACCTGGGCTGCCCGGCCGAGGAAAACGGCGGCGGCAAGCTGTTCCTGGTCCGCGAGGGCGTCTTCGACGACGTCGATGTCGCGGTATCGTGGCACCCGGCGCCGGTCTGCGGCGTCAACAAGGCGGTGTCGCTGGCCAACGTGCTGGTCGATTTCGACTTCACGGGCCGTCCCAGCCACGCCGCGGCGGCACCGCATCTGGGCCGCTCGGCGCTGGACGCCGTCGAGTTGATGAACGTGGGTGTCAACTACATGCGCGAGCACATGCCCGCCGACGCGCGCATCCACTACGCGCTGCTGGACGCCGGCGGGGTGGCGCCCAACGTGGTGCAGGGACATGCGAAAGTGCGCTACGTGGTGCGCGCGCGCGAACTGCCCGAGGTGCAGGGGCTGCTCGCCCGGGTGGTGCGCGTGGCCGAGGGGGCGGCGCTGATGACCGAGACCACGATGCGCCACAAGGTGATCGCCGGCATGAGCAACCTGCTGGGCAACGCGCCGCTGGAGCGGGCCATGCAGGACAACCTGGAGCGGCTCGGCCCGCCGCCGTTCGACGCGGACGACCGCGCCTTCGCCCGGCAAATCCAGGCGACGCTGAAGCCGGAGGACATCGCCGCGACCTTCCGCCGCTTCGGCCTGCCCGCGCGCCCGGACGTGCCGCTGTGCGACACCGTCGCGCCGCTGGACGGGCCACCGCCGGCCACGATGGGCTCGACCGACGTGGGCGACGTGTCCTGGGTGGTGCCGACGGTGCAGGCCCGCGGCGCCACCTGTGCGGTGGGCACGCCCGGGCACTCCTGGCAGATGACGGCGCAGGGCAAGAGCCCGGCGGCGCACAAGGGCATGGTGCACGTGGCGAAGGTGATGGCGGCGACGGCGATCGACGTGATCGGCGATGCCGCCCTGCTGGCGGCGGCGCGGGCCGACCACGCGGGTCGCACGAACGCGGTGCCGTACCGCTGCCCGGTCGCGGCCGACGTGCCGCCGGCGCTGGATATGGCCCTGGGGAGATAGCGCACATGGAACCGCCAACCGACAGCACCGCCCAACGCGCCTCGGCCACCTACCGGTTGGCCGTGGAGGACATCGACTTCCTGCAACGCGACGAAATGCGGCCGATCCGGCTGGCGCTGGAATACGCCAAGGTGGCGCTGTCGCTGCAGGACTGGGGCATCCGCTCCACCATCATCGTGTTCGGCAGCGCCCGCGCGTTGTCGCCCGAACGGTTGGCGGAACTGCCGGCGGACGACGTGACGGAGCAGATGCGCCGCCACGCCGCCTGGTACGCGGAGGCCCGCCAATTCGGGCGCATCGCCTCGGAACGGGGCGGGGCGTTCGCGCCGCACCACCGCTGGCGCGACAATGTGATCGCCACCGGCGGCGGGCCGGGGATCATGGAAGCGGCGAACCGCGGCGCCTGGGAGGCCGGGGCGCCGAGCGTCGGCCTGAACGTCACCCTGCCGCACGAGCAGGCGCCGAACCCCTATGCCACGCCGGAACTGTGCTTCCGCTTTCACTACTTCGCCATGCGCAAGATGCACCTGGCGACACACGCGAGCGCGCTGGTGGTGTTCCCGGGCGGGTTCGGCACGCTCGACGAATTGTTCGAAATCCTGACGCTGGTGCAGACCGCCAAGTCGCCGGCGCTGCCGATCGTGCTGTTCGGTGAGGCGTACTGGCGGCGGATCATCAATTTCGAGGCGTTGGTGGAGGAAGGCATGGTACTGCCGGAGCACCTGTCGCTGTTCGATTTCGCCGACAGCGCCGAGGCGGCCTGGGCGGCGCTGACGCGGCGCGGCCTGCTCAGCCACACGCGGGAGGGCTGAGGCCCCGCATGCTGGGCGCGTGGGTGCTGCTGCTGGGCTGCCAGCTGGCCGGGGAGGCGGTGGCGCGCCTGATCGCGCTGCCGGTACCGGGGCCGGTGCTGGGCATGGCGCTGCTGTTCGGCCTGCTGGCGCTGCGCGGCGCCGTGAGCCCCGTCGCGCCGACGGTCGAGCACACCGCGCTGGGCACGCTGGCGGTGGGGTTGCTGGCGAATCTTTCGCTGTTGTTCGTGCCGGCCGGCACCGGGGTGATCCAGCAGGGGCCGGTGCTGCTGCACAACGGGTTCGGGCTGTTGGTGGCGCTGGTGGTCTCGACGGCGCTGACGCTGGCGGTGACGGGGGGCGTGTTCGCCGTGGTCGCGCGCTGGGTGTGGCGATGAGCCTGCCCGTCCTGAACGGATTGGACGTGGTGTGGGTCTATCTGGCCGCCAGCCCGCTGCTGTGGCTGACCCTCACGCTCGCGGCCTATGTGCTGGCCGATCAGGTGGCGGTGCTGTGCGGGCGGCATCCGCTGGCCAATCCGGTGCTGCTGGCCGTCGCCATGATGGTGGCGCTGCTGATGGTCACCGGCACCTCCTACGGCACCTATTTCGAGGGCGCCCAGTTCGTCCATTTCCTGCTCGGTCCGGCGACGGTGGCGCTGGCGGTGCCGCTTTGGCACAACCGGCGCGACGTGGCGCGCGCGCTGCTGCCGTTGCTGGCCGCCTTGCTGGCCGGGGCGGTGACGGCGGTGGTTTCCGCGGTGGGCATCGCCTGGGCGTTCGGCGCGCCGCCCTCGGTGCTGGCGTCGATCGCGCCGAAGTCGGTAACCGCGGCGATCGCCATGGGGGTGGCGAAGGAACTGGGTGGCGACCCGGCGCTGGCCGCCACGCTGGTGATCATCACCGGCATCGTCGGCTCGATGATGGCCGGGCCGGTGCTGGCGGGGCTGGGCGTGCACGACCGGGCGGCGCGCGGCTTCGCGATGGGGCTGGCGGCGCACGGCATGGGCACGGCGCGGGCCTTTCAGATCGACCCGATGGCGGGCACCTTCGCCGGCATCGCCATGGGGCTGAACGGCATGCTCACCGCCGCGATCGTGCCGGTGGTGCTGCGCCTGTTCGGGCTGTAGCCTGCGGCGAGTGACGGAGGTGAAAGACGCATGAGCATCGAACTGTGGACCTGGAACACCCCCAACGGCCGCAAGATCAGCGTGGCCTTGGAGGAGATGGGGCTGCCGTACACGGTGAAGACGGTGAACATTTCCAAGGGTGAGCAGTTCGCCCCCGAGTTCCTGGCGTTCAGCCCGAACAACCGCATTCCCGCCATCAAGGACCCCGCGGGTCCGGACGGCGCGCCGATCACGGTGTTCGAATCGGGGGCCATCCTGATCTACCTGGGGGTCAAGACCGGGCTGTTCTGGCCCGCCGACCTGCGCCGGCAGGTGCCGGTGCTGGAGTGGCTGATGTGGCAGATGGGCGGGTTCGGACCGATGCCGGGTCAGGTGCACCACTTCCTGCAGGTGGAAAACGAGCAGGACCGGCGCTACGGGCTGGAGCGCTACAGCAAGGAGACCCGTCGGTTATACGCGGTGGCGGACCGGCGGCTGGCGCAGGTGGAATTTTTCGCTGGCGGCATCTCGATCGCCGACTTCGCCATTCTGGGCTGGGCGTGGCGGCACGAGCGCCATCAGGTCGACCTGGCCGAGTTCCCCAACGTGAAGCGCTGGTACGAGACTATGATGGCGCGCCCGGCGACGCAGCGCGGCTTCGAGGTCGCGTTGAGCTGACGATGGCCCGTGTTTGACGCCGCTCGGGGTTGGCCCTAGAAGCGGCTGGCATACGTCGTGGTAGGCTTTGGTCCTGTGCGGCTCCCGGCGGAGGGATGGCCGAGCGGCTGAAGGCGACGGTTTGCTAAACCGCTGTACGGGGTAAACCCGTACCGGGGGTTCGAATCCCCCTCCCTCCGCCAAT